>Ga0068858_100006988_pt1 | contig 10963 bp, 10 predicted proteins | sample KBSSwiS12_FD_66589 | JGI IMG/M metagenome (GOLD analysis project Ga0068858, IMG submission 66589) | Switchgrass rhizosphere microbial communities from Kellogg Biological Station, Michigan, USA - KBS Switchgrass S1-2 | ecosystem: Host-associated > Plants > Roots > Rhizosphere > Soil ... | reverse complement strand
TTCTCCGCCGAGCCGGGATCCTTCGAGTTCTTCTTGGCGAGGTCCTCGAACTTCGCTCCCGCCTTCAGCTGGGCCAGGATCGCCTTCGCCTCGTCTTCCTTCTCGACCAGGATGTGGCGGACCTTGTACTCGGTGCCGGTCGTCTGCGCCTTGATCTTGTCGTATTCCTTCTGCAGCTCGGCGTCGGTGACCTTCGAAGTCTTGTCGAGGTCCTGCGACAGCAGGCCGATCAGGATGCTCTGGCGCGCCAGCTCCATCTGGGCCTTGAAGTCGGGCGAAGCGGCGAGGCCGCGGCGCTCGGCCTCCTGCGTCAGGATCTCGTCGGTGACGACCTTGTCGCGCACCAGCTTGTCGAAGTCGGGCGGCAGCTGCTGGCCGCGCGCCGCCGCCTGCTTCTGGATCTGCGTGACGATGGCGTCGACGCGCGACTTCGGCACCGGCTTGCCGTTGACGACGGCGACGTTCTGCGCCTGGGCCGCGAACGACAGACCAGCGGCGGCGAGCACGATGCCCGCTGCGAAAACTCTTTGCTTCATGGTGGAGAAGTTGCCTTTCGGGCAGTGAGGTCCAACGGGTTCCGCCCGAGGCCGGCTCGCCGTTGACGGCGGAGCTCAGCGGGACGGCGGAGTGCGGGCGTCGATCGCCAGGGCGTGGATGCCGCGCGGCATCAGGTCGCGGAGGGCATCATATACGAGGCGATGGCGCTCGACCCGGGCAAGGCCTTCGAAGCGCGCGCTCGTGATCGCGACGCTGAAGTGCCGCCCCTCGCGGGCGCCGGCGTGGCCGGCGTGCAGATGGCTGTCGTCGCTGACCGCGAGCGCCTCGGGAGCGAGCCCGGCGCGCAGCGCACGCTCGATGTCCGCCGCGGTGACGCTCATCGCGAGTCGGGGCCGACCGGCGACGTGGGGCCGCCCGGCGCGGGGTCCGGCGGCTTCTCGTCGTGCAGGTGGCGCGAGATGTAGAAGCCCTGCGCGACCATGAAGGCGAGCATCAGCCCGGTCAGTCCGAAGACCTTGAACGTCGCCCAGGTCGCGGTCGAGAAGGTGTAGGCAACCCACAGGTTGACGACCCCCATCGCGACGAAGAACGCGATCCACGCAACGTTGAGCCGCTGCCAGACGGGCCTGGGCAGCTCGAGCTGCCCGCCGATCAGCACCTGCAGCAGGTTCTTGCCGAAGAGCAGCTGGCTCAGCCACAGCGCCGCGGCCATCGCCCAGTCGAGCACGCTCGGCTTCCACTTGATGAAGGTCGGATCGTGCAGCCAGACGGTGGCGCCGCCGAGCACGACGATCAGCCCGAACGTCACCCAGAGCATGGCGTCGACCTTGCGCCGCATCAACAGCAGGATCGAGATCTGGACGAGAGTCGCGGCCATGACGACGACCGTCGCGAGCAGCACGGGTGCCTCCTCGACGCCGACCACGCCTCCGGAGACGAAGAAGCCGAGATGCTCGGTCGCGTAGCGCGCCGCCGCTTCGGCGTTCATGTCGGCGACCTTGAAGACACCGAAGAAGAGGATGAGGGGAAGGAAGTCGAGAAACAGCTTCATGGGCCCCGTGCGGGTGCGCCTCCGTCGGCGCGCGCGCCGGGCGAGGGGAGTCTATCGTCAGCCGACCCCGGATTCGCGGCGAACCGCTTCAGTCGCGCACTCGCGACGAGGAGTTCCTGATTCGCCGAACGAGCGCGGCAGCGACATTCCGGGGAACCCCTGTAACGCCGCAGGTGGCGTTCCGTTAACTTCCGCACAGATTACCGCCTTCAAAAAGGAGAAACCATGATCGCCCACGTCCCGTCGCTCTCCCGCAGAGCCATCGCAGTCTGCATCGGCGCTGCGTTCGCCGTCCCGGCAGGAACGGTGCTCGCCCAGGGCAAGCCGTTGCAGGGTCAGGTCGTCAAGATGGCCTGGATCGATCCGCTGTCGGGTCTGATGGCGCCGGTCGGCAACAACCAGCTCAACAGCTGGAAGTTCTTCGCCGAGAAGTTCAACGCCAACAATCCCGCGGGCGTCAAGTTCGAGATCGTCGGCATGGACAACAAGCTGTCGCCGACCGAGAGCCTGAACGCGCTCAAGTCCGCGACCGACCAGGGCATCCGCTACATCATCCAGGGCAACGGCTCGTCGGTCGCGCTTGCGCTCGTCGATGCGATCAACAAGTACAACGAGCGCAACCCGGGCAAGGAGGTCATCTTCCTCAACGAGGCTGCGGTCGACCCCGACCTCACGAACAGCAAGTGCAGCTACTGGCACTTCCGCTACGACGCCGACACGACCATGAAGATGGAAGCGTTGACGACCTACATGAAGGACCAGAAGGACATCAAGAAGGTCTACCTGCTGAACCAGAACTACTCGCACGGCCAGCAGGTCGCGAAGTTCGCGAAGGAGTACCTGAAGAGGAAGCGCCCGGACATCGAGATCGTCGGCGACGACCTGCATCCGCTGGCGCAGGTGCGCGACTTCGCGCCCTACATCGCCAAGATCAAGGCGTCGGGCGCCGACTCGGTGATCACCGGCAACTGGGGCTCCGACCTGTCGCTCCTGATCAAGGCCGCCACCGAGGCCGGCTACAACGGCAAGTTCTACACCTACTACGCCGGTGTCACGGGAACACCGACCGCGCTCGGCACGACCGGTGCCGGCAAGATCTACTACGTCGCGTACACCCACTACCACATTCCCGGCGAGATCGCCAAGGACCAGGCGGCTTTCAAGGCGAAGTACAACGACGACTTCTATACCGGGTCCATCGTTCGCATGTACGAATCGCTGACGCTTGCGATGGAGAAGGCCAAGTCGACGGATCCAGTCAAGGTCGCCGCAGCGCTCGAGGGGCTGAAGTGGAAGAGCGAGTTCGGCGGCGAGGTCGAGATGCGCAAGTCCGACCACCAGCTGCAGCAGCAGCTCTGGATCGCGGTCTGGGACAAGGCCGGCGGCAAGTATGCGTACAGCCCGGAGAACACCGGGATGACGTTCGTCCCCGTCACCGAGTACCCGCCGTATGTCTCGAGCACGCCGACCAGCTGCCAGATGAAGAGGCCGGGAGCCTGAGCGGCCGCGAGCGGGACGGGCTCGCGCCCGCCCCGCGAGGCTGAAACTGGCGAAGCCCGGCCGCCGCCGGGCTTCGTGTCCTCCGCACCGAACGCGACGCCGCCGTGGAGTTCTTTACCATCTCGATGCTGAACGGCCTGAGCTACGGGCTGCTGCTGTTCATGCTCAGCTCGGGGCTCACGCTGATCTTCAGCATGATGGGCGTGCTGAACTTCGCCCACGCGAGCTTCTACATGATCGGGGCCTACCTGGCCTACACGATCGCGAAGGTTACGGGCTTCTGGCCCGGGCTCATCATCGCGCCGATCGTCGTCGGCCTGCTCGGCGCGCTGTTCGAGAGCCAGTGCCTGCGGCGCGTGCACAAGTTCGGCCACGTCGCCGAGCTGCTGATCACGTTCGGGCTCTCGTTCGTGGTCGTCGAGCTGGTGATGCTGATCTGGGGCCGCACTCCCGTCGAATTCCCGCCGCCGCCGTCGCTGCGCGGCCCGGCCTTCACGCTCGTCAACTCGTCCGTCGACGGCTTGCGGCTGGTGTTGGGCGCCGCGCCCGCAGCGATGTGCCAGGCCGCGGACTCCAGCGTGCGCGTCGTTTGCTCGCCGTTCCCGGCGACGCGCGGCTTCATGATGCTGGTCGCTCTGCTCATGCTCGTCGCGCTCTGGCTCCTGCTCACGCGCACGCGGATCGGCCTGGTCATCCAGAGCGCGCTGACGCACCCGGAGATGGTCGAGTCGCTCGGCCACAACGTGCCGCGCGTGTTCATGATGGTGTTCGGCGCCGGCTGCGCGCTCGCCGGCCTGGCGGGAGTGATCGGCGGCGTCACGTTCGTCACCGAGCCGGCGATGGCGTTCACCGTCGGCACGATCATCTTCGTCGTCGTGGTGGTGGGCGGCATGGGATCGCTCGCCGGAGCGTTCGTCGCATCGCTCCTCATCGGCGTCATTCAGACCTTCGCCATCGCGCTCGACTACTCGCTGCTCAGCTTGGTGCGCGGGCTGCACATCCCGCTGTCCGAGGGCGCATCCGACTTCTCGGTCCTCAAGCTCTCGATCTCGCAGATCGCTCCGATCCTGCCGTACCTGTTCCTGGTGCTGATCCTCATCTTCCGGCCCAAGGGCCTGCTCGGGACGCGCGAAGGATGAGCCTCGAATCCGCAACCACCGCCGCGGGCGCGGCACAAGCGGCACCCGAGGTCAATCCCGTGCCGGCCATGCGGCCATGGCCGCTGCGCGGCCGCGCCGGCACGTGGGCCGGGTTCGCGCTCATCCTGCTGCTCGCGCCGCTCGTATTCTCGAGCGATCTCAGCGTCTCGATGCTCTCTCAGATCGGCATCGCGATCGTCGCCTGCCTGTCGTTCAACATGCTGCTCGGCCAGGGCGGCATGCTGAGCTTCGGCCACGCCGTCTACACCGGTCTGGCGACGTTCGTCTGCATCCACGCGCTGCTCGGCATCGCCTCCGGCGCCTTCCCGGTGCCGGTCAGCCTGGTCCCGCTCATCGGCGGGCTGGCGGGCGCGTTCTTCGCGATCCTGCTCGGCTACGTCACCACGAAGAAGGCCGGCACCCCGTTCGCCATGATCACGCTCGGCATCGGCGAGCTGGTCGCCGCGATGGTGCTGATGGTCCCCGAATTCTTCGGCGGCGAGGGCGGCGTCTCGGCCAACCGCTCGGTGGGCAAGCCCTTCCTCGGCATCACCTTCGGTCCGCCGCTGCAGGTCTACTACCTGACCGCGTTCTATACGTTCGTCTGCACGGCGGCGATGTTCGCCTTCACGCGCACGCCGCTCGGACGCATGCTGAACGCGGTGCGCGACAACCCGGAGCGCGTCGAGTTCATCGGCTACAGCACGCAGCGCGTTCGCTACTTCTCGTTCATCATCGCCGGGTTCTTCGCCGGGGTGGCGGGCGGCATGTACGCGCTCAACTTCGAGATCGCCACGTCCGAGGTGGTCGGCGCCGGCCGCTCCGGGCTCTACCTGCTGTTCACCTTTCTCGGCGGTGCCACCTTCTTTTTCGGGCCGATCATCGGTGCGATCCTGATGGTGCTCTCGTTCACGCTGCTGTCCGAGCTCACCAAGGGCTGGCCGCTCTACCTCGGGCTCGTCTTCATCCTGATGGTGATGTTCGCGCCGGGCGGCATCGCGAGCCTTCTGATGATGAACGTGCGCCTCGCCGCCTACCGCAAGCTGGGACGTGTCGTCGTCTGGTATCCGGCCCTGATGGCGACGGCGCTCGTGATGCTCGCCGGCGCGGCCGCTCTTATCGAGCTCTTCTATCAGATTCAGCTCGGCTCCGGCAACGAGACGCACACGAGCGTCTTCGGCATCGGCCTCGACACGCAATCGCAGGCGAGCTGGATCGGCGCCGTCGCCGTGCTCCTGGTGGGCTATGCGCTCTTCGAGCTGGTACGCCGGCGCTTCGGCCGCGTCTGGGGACGGGTCCAGGAAGAGATCGAGGCGCAGGTTGCGGCGAGGGAAGGCCGATGAGCAGCAAGTACGCCGTCGAGCTCAAGGACCTGCGCAAGTCCTTCGGCAAAACCGAGATCATCCGTGGCACGAATCTCGCCGTTGCGCAGGGCGAACGGGTTGCCGTGATCGGACCCAACGGGGCCGGCAAGTCGACCCTGTTCAACCTCATCAGCGGGCGCTTCGCTCCCAGCAGCGGCGAGATCCTGCTCAACGGCGAGCGTGTCGACGGCCTGCTGCCTTACGAGATCAACCGTCGCGGGCTCGCGCGGAGCTTCCAGATCACGAACATCTTCGGCCGGCTCTCGGTGTTCGAGAACCTGCGCTGCGGCGTGCTGTGGTCGCTCGGCTATCGCTACGCGTTCTGGAAGTTCCTCGCCGACCTGAAGGACGCGAACACGCGCGCCGACGAGCTGCTGCAGATGATCAAGCTCGAGCGCAAGCGCGACACGCTGGCGATGAACCTCACCTACGCAGAGCAGCGCGCGCTCGAGATCGGGATCACGATCGCGGGTGGCGCCAGCGTGGTCATGCTCGACGAGCCGACCGCCGGCATGAGCAAGACCGAGACCGCGCGTTTCATCGAGCTGATCCGCGACGTCACCGAAGGCAAGACGCTGCTCACCGTCGAGCACGACATGGGCGTGGTGTTCGGTCTCGCCGACAAGATCGCGGTGCTCGTCTACGGCGAGGTGATCGCGTTCGACACGCCCGACGCGGTCCGCGCCAACGCGCTTGTGCAGGAGGCCTACCTCGGCTCCGTGCTCGCCGACGCCCAGGTCGCCGAGGGCACGCGACTCCACGCAGGACACCCGGGACACTGACATGCTGCTCGAGTTGCAGGGTGTCCAGGCGTACTACGGCAAGAGCCACATCCTGCACGGCGTCGACATGAACGTGCGCGAGGGCGAGATCGTGAGCCTCCTCGGGCGCAACGGCTCGGGGCGGTCGACGACTGTCAAGGCGATCATGGGCCTGGTCGCCGCCGAAGGCTCGATCCGCCTGCGCGACCAGCAGATCCTCGGCCACCGCACGTTCAACATCGCGCACCGCGGGATCGGCTACGTCCCCGAGAACCGCGACATCTTCCCCAAGCTAACCGTCGAGCAGAACCTGCTGCTCGGCCAGAAGAAGGGCGCCAAGACGCCGCGCTGGTCGTTCGACGACATGTACCGGCTGTTCCCGCGCCTGAAGGAGCGCCAGCACACCGAGGCCGGCGTGCTCTCGGGCGGCGAGCAGCAGATGCTGACGCTGTGCCGCACGCTGATGGGGGACCCCGACCTGATCATGATCGACGAGCCGACCGAAGGGCTGGCGCCGAAGATCGTCGAGCTCGTCGGCGAGTACCTGCAGGAGCTGCGCCGGCGCGGCGTCTCGGTGCTGCTCGTCGAGCAGAAGCTCACGATCGCGCTGCAGATCTCCGAGCGCTGCTACGTCATGGGCCACGGCAGCATCGTCTTCGAAGGCACGCCCGCCGACCTGCGGGCGAACGCCGAGATCCGCAAGGAGTGGCTCGAGGTCTGAGCCGCCCCACCGCAGCAGCGCGCGACGCCATGGCGACCGTCCGAAAAACCGCTCCCGCGCGTGCCCGCGCCAACGGCATCGAGCTGTGCTGGGACAGCTTCGGCGACGAAGGCGCGCCGCCGCTGCTCCTCATCATGGGCCTGGCGGCGCAGATGATCGCCTGGCACGACGGGTTCTGCGAGCAGCTTTCCGAGCACGGCTTTCGCGTCATCCGCTTCGACAACCGCGACATCGGGCTGTCGACGCGGTTCGACGCTGCCGGGGTGCCGAATGTCGGCACCGCCCTGACGGCGGCGCTGCAGGGGCAGCCGGTGACCGGAGCGCCGTACCTGCTGCGCGACATGGCCGCCGACGCAGTCGGCCTGCTCGACGCGCTCGGGATCGAGCGTGCGCACGTCGTCGGCGCGTCGATGGGCGGCGCGATCGCGCAGACGATGGCGATCGAGCGTCCCGAGCGGTTGCTGACCCTGACCTCGATCATGGCGACGACGGGCGAGCCCGGGCTGCCGCCGCCGACTCCCGACGCGCTCGGCGTGCTGCTGAAGCCGCCGGTGACGACGCTCGACGGCTACATCGAAAGCTACGCGCAGACCTGGAAGGTGCTGCGCGCCGGCAGCTTTCCCGAGGACGAGGCGCTCGACCGCGAGCGGGCCGAGCAGGTCTTCGCGCGCGGCCTCAATCCGCCCGGCGTCGCGCGCCAGCTCGTCGCCGTCCTCGCGTCCGGCAGCCGCAAGGCGGCGCTCGCCTCGGTGCGCGTGCCGACGCTCGTCCTGCACGGCGACGCCGACCCGCTCGTTCCGCTGGCGTGCGGCGTCGACACCGCGGAGTCGGTTCCCGGCGCGCGCCTGGTAGTCATCGCCGGCATGGGCCACGCCTTGCCAATCTTGTTCTGGAAGCGCATCGTCGAAGAAATCGCCAAGCACGCCGCGTGATGCCGCGGCCGAGGAGATGCGCTTGAGAGCCGCCACCGATCCCTCCGCGCCGCCATCGCGCGAGCTGCTGCTGCTCGAGGTGCGCGCGATCTGGGAGCTGACGGCGTTCTTCGCGACGTACCCGCTGCTGCGCCTGGCGGCGCGCGGTGACGGCCACGCGGTGCTCGTCGTGCCGGGGCTGGCGGCGAGCGACACGTCGACGCGGCCGCTGCGGCGCTTTCTCACCGACCAGGGCTGGAGCCCGCACGGCTGGCAGCTCGGCGCGAACCACGGCCCGCGGCCTGGCGTCGAGGCGAGGCTGCAGGAACGCCTCGCGAGCCTGTTTCGTGCGTCCGGCCGCAAGGTGAGCGTGATCGGCTGGAGCCTCGGCGGCATCTTCGCGCGCGAGCTGGCGCGCCGCGCGCCCGAGCAGGTGCGGACCGTGATCACGCTCGGCAGCCCGTTCGCCGGCGTGCCGCGGGCGAGCAACGCGTGGCGGCTCTACGAGCGCGTCAGCGAGCGCAAGGTCGACGACTACCCTGGCCGCCAACACATGAAGACGCCGCCCCCGGTGCCGGCGACCGCGGTCTTCAGCCGCAGCGACGGCATCGTCGCCTGGCAGGGCTGTCTCGAGCGCGCGGGGCCGACCTCGGAGAGCATCGAGGTCGAAGGCAGCCATTGCGGCCTCGGCCACAACCCGCTCGCGCTCTACGCGATCGCCGACCGGCTCGCCCAGCCGGAGGGAAAGTGGCAGCGCTTCGACCGCAGCGGCCTGCGCAGCTTCGTCTATCCCGACCCGCACCGCGACGCTGCCGACTCTGGACTGCCCGGCTGGGCCGACGGCGAAATCCGCGGCAAGCCGCCCATGGACTCCACCTTCGACGCGAGGCGAGCATGAAATCACTCGGCGGGCTCGACGCCAGCTTCCTCTACATGGAGACGCCGGAGACGCCGATGCACGTCGCCGGCCTGTCGATCGTCGAGCTGCCGCCGGGCTTCTCGGGCAGCTTCTACGAGGTCTACAAGCGCCACATCGGCTCGCGGCTGCACCTGTTCCCGATCCTGAAGAAGAAGATCGTCCCTGTGCCCTGGGACATCGACCACCCGATCTGGCTCGACGACGACGAGCTCGACCTCGATTACCACATCCGCAACCTCGGCCTGCCCAAGCCGGGGACGCGGCAGCAGCTCGAGGAGCTCGTCGGCCGGCTGCATTCGAACTTCCTCGATCGCAGCCGCCCGCTGTGGGAGTTCTATGTCATCGACGGGCTCGTCGACGGCCACCTCGCGATCTACACCAAGATCCACCACGCGGCGGTCGACGGCGGCGCCGGGATGGCGCTGACGAACATGATGTACGACGTGAGCCCGAGCGGGCGCCAGGTCGAACCGCCGCCGCCGGCGTCGACGCACAAGATCCCGGACGCGATCGAGCTCATCGGCGGCGCTTACCGGAACATGCTGAGCCAGCAGGTCAGCGCGCTGCAGAAGATCCCCGACGTGCTGAAGGCGATCGCGAGCGTCGCGATGCCGGTCGTCGGCAACGTCGTCCGGATCCCGGCGCGAGGGCTGCCGAACCTGGTCGCACCGAGGACGATGCTCAACGCGACGATCACGAGCCAGCGATCGTTCACGTCACGCTCGCTGCCGCTCGCCAGCGCCAAGGCGATCGCGAAGGAAACCGGGACCAAGCTCAACGACGTCGTGATGGCGACGTGCGCCGGCGCGCTCCACCGCTACCTGCTCGAAAAGCACGGCCTGCCCAAGGAGCCCCTCGTCGCCTTCGTTCCGGTGTCGCTGCGTCCGCCCGGCAACACCGAGTCGAACAACCAGGTCTCGGGGATGCTGTGCAGCCTCGCGACCGACGTCAAGGATCCGCTCGAGCGGCTGAAGGCGATCCAGGCGACGTCGCTGCAGGCCAAGGAGCTGAGCGGCAAGGTGCGTGACGCGCAGCCGCGCGACTTCTCGATCTTCGGCGCGCCGTTCGTCATGCACGAGGCGATGCAGTTCTACGGTCGCTCGCGCCTCGCCGACCGCCTGCCGCCGCCGGCCAACGTCGTCATCTCGAACGTCCCCGGCCCGCAGACGCCGCTCTACGTCGCCGGCGCCAAGGTGCTGACGCTCTATCCGGTGTCGATTCCGGCGCACGGGATGGCCCTCAACCTGACGGTGCAGAGCTATTGCGGATCGCTCGACTACGGTCTCACGGCGTGCCGCAAGACGGTTCCCGACCTGCGCAAGCTCGCCGGGTACCTCGACGAGTCGCTGCAGGAGCTGCTCGACGCGGTCTTCCCCGCCGCGGCGCGCGCGGCGGCCGCAGCGAGGCGCGCGCCGTCGGCACGCAAGCGCGCGCCGGTGCGCGCCGGCACGACGAAGGCAGCAAAGAAGGCGGCGTCGCCGCGGCCGTCGGCCGCGAAGCGTTCGCCAGTGCCGAGGACGACGAGGACGACCGCCAAGGCGGCACGCGCCTGACGCCGCGTGGGGCTCGGGCGCGCTTCATACAACCACCACCACGATCGAGGAGAGCTCATGGCAACGACCGCAACGACGACGCGAAGCGCGGGCAAGACGGCCCGCAAGGCGACCCGCAAGAGCGCAGGCAAGACCGCGGCCAAGAGGAGCGGCGGCGCAGCGGCCGGAGGCGACGGTGCGGCGAAGCGGACGCTCGCGCTGCCCGGGCTCGCCGACCTCGGCAAGCTGATCGGCCGGCTGCAGCTGCCCGGAATCGACCTGAAGGCGATCGTCGAATCGCAGCGCAAGGACATGGAAGCGCTCGCCGAGGCGAACCGGCAGGCGTACGAAGGCATCAAGGCGCTCGCGCAACGCCGCAACGAGATCCTCCAGGAGGCGCTCGTCGAGTGGCAGGCGGCGATGAAGGACGCCACCGGCAAGGACGCGATCAGCAAAGGCGCCGAGCGCGCGAAGCAGGGCGTCAAGCAGGCGATCGATCGCTACCGCGAGCTCGCCGAGATGGAAGCGGAGTCGCGCCGCAAGGCCTGGAAGGTGCTGCAGGACCGC
>Ga0068858_100006986_pt1 | contig 10965 bp, 7 predicted proteins | sample KBSSwiS12_FD_66589 | JGI IMG/M metagenome (GOLD analysis project Ga0068858, IMG submission 66589) | Switchgrass rhizosphere microbial communities from Kellogg Biological Station, Michigan, USA - KBS Switchgrass S1-2 | ecosystem: Host-associated > Plants > Roots > Rhizosphere > Soil ... | reverse complement strand
GCAGGCCGGTCAAGCTGGCAATGCGCTCCTCCGGAATATGCCGTGCCGCCAGCAATTGGGGGATTGCGTAAAAAAGGTTGCCGCCATAGAAACCAAAGGGTGACATTGAGAGGCCGATCAGCTACACCGGCGCGATGCGAGACGTTGCCATTACATCCCACGCTCACTGATGAAATGGACCGATTGAGCGGCGTCCGAATGGGCCCGGAGTGCAGGATGGTTGTCCATAACAGGAGTAAGTCTACCACCCGCCTGCTCCGAATTACTGCCCCCTCCCAGGCGCGGTCTGCTTCCTCGGGTTAGGCTGACAGGGCACGAGTCTCACACCCTCTACTTTTGAGGTTTCCACTTCCATGGTTAGTAAGAATGGCTCCTTGGAGAATGCTTTGGCGACGCCGGTCCAATGTATTTCGCCGCCCGTTTCAGGTTTTCCGGTAAGTGCCTTCGCAAGTTTCAACAAGACCTCTGGACGTGAATTCTGTGCATCGTTGGGTGCCACGATAGCAATACGCAGCTCCGTGGCGTGACACTCCGGCTTCGCCTCGGCCACCACGCCCTGGAGCGGCGGAACCGCCGAATCCTTAAGTTCGGACTCAAAGTAGTTTTCACCGTCGGTGGCTGAGAGCGCTGTCTTGATCCTCATCCACAGCGCCAACTCCGGATGCTTACTTTCGAACTCCATCTGGTTCGAACGGTCGATATCTGCAGCCGATTTGATGACAAAACCCGCAGGCGGGAGTGGAGATTGCAACGCCATTTCCTTGAGTTCTTTCAGCCCCTGCGAGTCCGCCCCGTGAAACTGCTGGTAGGCTTTTTCAAGATACGGAATGACGTTCGCCTGCTGCCATTTTGCATCCACCATCCCCTTGATTGGATCCAGGGCTGCCGCCCGCGCCAATTCGTATAACGCGAACGAAGCTTTTGCTGGATCGGTCTTCGCCAGGCATACTTCAGCCGCGGCAAGAAACCAAGCCGCTTGAACGCTCTCGGGAAACAACTCCATCGCCTTCAGTGCAGCCGCTTCCGCTCCCGTACAATCCTTGGCCTTCGTGGCGCGCGAGGCAGGCATGATAGCGATGTACAGCAGCGTCGCCCGAGCGGTCGAGCGTAGCTCGGCACGCGTGGACTCCCAGACAGGCGCACTGATGCCATCTGGGGCTGTGTCATAGTTCTCGAGAAGATGCGCGGCTTTTGCGGCTGTGGCGATTTGTGGCGCGGTTGCATCGGGAACATGCTGGATCGCCGACACCACCGCGTACAACAGGCGGAGCATGCTGGCGGAATTGTCAGAAGCCGGTTGATCCTTCGCAAGTAGGATGCCCGCGGCGTCAATCGCCTTGGCCATTTGATTTACACCAGCGTAGGCCTGCACGTAGAGCATCTGCCGGTCGTCCTTAAACTCTGAATCGGGGTATTTCTCACTCCAACGTTCCAGATCGGTCAGCGCCTTGGACGAATTATTCGCCGCGAAGTCCTTGGCGACTTCGTTATAAAGATCATACTCTCCGTGATCTTTATAGTTCTTCGGCGATTGGCCGCAGGCAAATGCACACAGAACCATGAAGGCAACCCAGCGCATACACGTATCCTCCTGTTATTTCTCTTCTCGCGAAATCGGTTTACTGGTGAGGCTTACGGGACAACTTCGAAAGAGACGTGATCCACCCAGACGCGTCCCTTGCCGATGGACATGACTCCGAACTTGATGGACGCGGCATCCGCATCGATGCGGGCGCGAATCTCGGCGAAGGTCCACTCCGGGGAGCGGACGGCGCGATCGCTCATGTCATCGAAGAAACCCTTCTGATCATTCATGCGATCGACGCCCAACCACATTTGCGCCCGATCCTCCGCAGCGCCGGCTTCCAGGCGCAGCCACGCGGTCAGACGGACGGTCTTGCCCCGGTACGCCGCGGCATTGAAACTCTGCATCAGGTTGCCGGCCCGCACGGGCGCATTGACCGGCACCAGCACCACCGCGCAGCTATCGCGGTTCATGCAGCCGCTCCGCCGCAACTGCGCCCAGCGATCGACGTCTTGCGGCAGCGCCGGCACAAACCACCCGTCCGGCAGCTTACCTTCCGTGCCTTGTTCGAAATGCAGATTTACGGGACTGGACACGGAATATTCCCAATTTGCCAAGCGCGTCCGAGCCATCGCCGCCTCGGCTTGGTCGCTGTATTCTTTCTCCACCCGAATATAGATGCGGTACGCTTCCGGCCGCTGCTCCAGTTTTTCCAGGCACCGCGCGTAACGATAGAGCGCGCGGGCCACGACCGCTCTGCTCGTGGAACCCTGGATTACGGATTGATATTGCTCCGCCGCCCCCTTCAAATCGCCCCGAACGATTTCCTGGTGGATGGCCGCTTCTATTCTGCCCTCGGCGTCGAGTCCCGCTGGGACCGCCGGCCACAAGGCTCCTGCCACCGATGCTCCGATTGCTGCCAAGACCATCGCTCGCTGTCCTCTGCTGATCAGCATAACCAGCCAGTGTCGGAGTGCCATCTTAGTTCGGTCAGATTTGCGTAACATTTCAGCCATCAAACCTGTAGCCCAGACCGCGCACGTTCCGCAAATATTGCGGATCGGTAGGATCGGTCTCGATCTTCTTGCGAAGATTGGCGATGTGATTGTCCACCACTCTGTCGGAGGCAAACGTCTCCGGCGACCACGCACCAGCGAGCAACTGTTCCCTGGTCAGCACCCGGCCACGGGATCGAATGAACACCGAGAGGAGTTTGAATTCAATAGGCGTCACTTCCAGGGGTTGGCCGCCCTTGCGCAGCTCACAGCGGCCGAAATCGACTTCCACTCCATCGAAGGAGTAGATGCCGTTAGGCACTTCATCGTGCCCCCTGCGCAGCAATACTCTGATACGCGCTCGCAGCTCACGCGTGCCAAACGGCTTGGTCACGTAGTCGTCGGCGCCAAGTTCCAACCCCATCACTTTTTCCGCTTCCTGCGCTTTGGCGGTCAGCATGAGGATAGGGCTGCGCATGCCGCGGCGACGCAGCTCGCGGCACACCTCAAAGCCATCCTTGCCGGGCAGCATCACGTCGAGCAGGATCAAATCGAACGGAGTTTCCAGAGCCCTGCGGCAGGCCGCGTTTCCGTCCGCGAGGACCTCAACCTCATAGCCCTCCATCTTAAGATCGTCCTCCAGGCCGAGAGCGATGCCGGGTTCGTCTTCGACAATCAGGATTTTAGGCATGCTCTCCCACGTGCGGGAGCAGCAGCGTGAACGTGCTCCCTTGCCCCAGTTCGCTGGCGACGACAATCTCGCCACCATGCGCCGCCACAATGTGCCGCACCATCGCAAGACCTACACCCGACCCTTTCACGTTGGCCGTCATGGCCGCACTCCCTCGCATGAACTTGCGGAAAATTGTCTTACGCTCCGCGGCGGCGATGCCCAAGCCTTTGTCCCGTACGCGAATGGCGACTCGTTCCCGTTCCACTCCGCACTCCACCCACACCGTCGGCTGATCAGGCGAATATTTGACGGCATTGTCCAGAAGGTTCCGCAGAGCTACCGAGATTGCGTCCGGATCCGCATCGATCAGACAAGGAGAATCCACTCCCGCTGTCTCGATATATTTGCCGGCGCTGGCGATATGGGGCTCGAACTCCGATACCACGCGTTCCACAATCGTGGCTGCGTCCAGTTCCTCGAATTGATATTGGCGGGCGCCCGCTTCCATACGCCCAAAGTTAAGAAGACCTTCGATCAGGCGCTGCAGCCGCGTGGTTTCTTTCACTAGAGTTTCGTAGTAGACTTGCCGGCGTTCCTCCGAGGAGACCCGGTTGAATGCCAGCATTTCCGACAACTGCCGCATGGTCGTGATGGGAGACCGGAATTCGTGAGAAACAGTCGATACGAAATTCGATTGCATGCGCTGCACTTCGGCCTCGCGCCGGATCGCACGTCCGATGAAGTACGTTCCTAAAAGCAGGAACAACACCATCACCGACAGGCCCAGCAGCAGGAATCTGCGCTGCGCGATGAGACCGCTCTCCACCGGTTCGCTGGTCGACACATACAGTGTCCAGGGAAGCTCGCTTTCCGAGGAGGTGCGGATCACGGAGCGGCTGGCCCCACTCTTGGTTCCGGCGAGCGTACGGCCTTCGGTATCCACGAACGCGTAGCGCACGCCGGAAGCCGAAATACTTTGCCCGACCAGTGCTTCGGGTCGCGTAACCAGAACCCGGCGCTGCTCCGGGGTGCCACGCCAGATGAGAAGGACCGGCGCGCCGGCGATCCACACTGTCTCATTGCCGCGGGGTTGCGGATGATTCATCCGGTCATTCCAAACCAACGCCGCGATTTCGGACAGCCGCTTGCCCTCTGCGGGCGGCGGTTCAGCATGTCCCGACATGCGCCCAGCTTCTGACCAATAGAACTCGAACTGGCCGCGAGTCAGCCGCCAATGGCCCGAGCGCAGATCGTTCGTTAACTTCGATATTTCTTGGGGGTTGCGCGATAGATCGCACAGAGCATGTCTCGCGACCAACTCCGCTGGCGAACCCGCTACCGTGGCGGTCAGCTTCGCTAGTTTCTGATAAGCGGCGATGCTCTCGTCTCGCCTGCCGAGTTTCCGCAGAACTCGCGCGATGCGCAACAACGCCCCGGCACGCACCGGCTCATCTTTCGATTTCGCCAGCAACTCATAAGCGCGCAAGGCTTCGTTGGGCTGCGCCACCAGAAACTCGAACAATTCCCCTTCCGTGAAATTTTGGGCAAGGACGTCGGCCTCGGGAGGCGGGAAGGGATAGTACAGCAACCGGCCCGGTGGCGCGACATCGAGCGCGGTGGCACTCAAACTTAATAGAAGATCGCCCGGGGATGCGAGTCCGGCGCCGGCGCGTTCGCTCGTCTCAGCCAGAGTCCCGCGAACAATTGCCGCGATCCGGTCTGCCGCCTGCTCTAAACGCTCCTGCGATCGCTGCGCTTCCACGGTTCGTTGCTGCTCCAGGAGCCTCCAGCCAAAGAAAGCCATGGTGGAAACGGAAATGAGGGTCAGGAGGCAAAGCAGGAGCAGGAGCATCCTCGGCGGGTTGAGCCACGGCCTCAGTGGCGTCATAACACCCTGATTGTACGCCTTAAGTTTCCAAAATGCCCCGGATTTCCGTCAGGAATGTGTCACGTTTTCAGTCTGACCGGCAGGTCCTTTATGTGTTCCCTGAATTTCAAAAGGAAGCGCGAGTTATTTGCTACGGGTCAAAAATCAAGCCCACCTTTCCAGGTGGGCTTTTTCATTTAACTCGCCTTTTTGCTTGCTGGTGCGAACGGTGGGGGTCGAACCCACATGGCTGTTAACCGCTGGAACCTAAATCCAGTGCGTCTGCCAGTTCCGCCACGTTCGCCCAAATGGCTGGAACCAGTGTAACATCCAACCCCCCATTAGCCGGGCTTAAAGTCTTCAACCGCCGCGCCGAAAAGAGCAGAGGGGCAGCTTAGCCCGAGACAGGCGGAGATTGTGGTGGTTAAAATTCTACGGCGTGGAGGGGAGCAAGGTGCTGTGATCCCTGCGTTCGATGTTTCGCGAAGCAGCGGACTGCTGGGGATCGTGGCGGGGTTGGCGTCGCTTTGCGGCTGGTCGGTGTTGCCGTCCTATGTGATCCGGCATCTGTGGTTCATTTCCCAGGTTCATCCCAACGCGGCGCTGGGCTTCATCTTAGTCGGTTTCTCCCTGCGCCTGGCGCGCTACGATGGCGGGACTCCCTGGGTCCACGGCGCCTGTAAGCTATTCCGGATTTCGGTGGGCCTCCTGGGACTACTTTCGCTAGCCAATATCTGGTTCCACTGGCATCTAGGGATCGACAAGTTCATCGTGCGCGATCCCACGGCCGTGATGCCAGGGGCGATGCCGCCGGCGGCCGCTCTGTGCTTCTACATCCTGGGTTGCGCGCTGGTCCTGCTGACGGCGGGGCGCAGTTGGCTATGCCAAATCCTCAGCCTGCTGGTGACCACCATCACCACGGGTACGCTGGTCGCCAGTATCTACGCCCGGTTTGCTCCGCAGACCGTACCCGACTACCTGGGCATGCCCGCGACCACGGCACTGGTCCTCCTGATTTTGTCCCTGGGAGTGGTTAGTTCGAATGTTCACCACACGCTGCTGACCGTGATGACCAGCAAGAGCGTCGGCGGGGCCATGGCGCGGCGGCTCTTGCCCGCGTCGCTGTTGATCCCGCTGGCCCTCGGGTTCCTGCGCTTGAAAGGACAGGACATGGGCTGGTTTGGTCCGGCGCTGGGCCTGGTGCTGCATGTGGTTGCGACCATGCTGTTGCTAGCGCTCTTTATCTGGTGGAACGCTTCCGCGCTCGATCGCATCGCACACGAAAACGGGCGCTTCGAGCACGCGGTACAAGATACCCAGGAGGCTCTGCTGGAGATTCTTCGCCATGTCAGCAACGCCGCCTTCGCCCACGATCTCACCGGAAATCTCACGTTCTTCAATGCCGCCGCCGAGCGCTTATTCGGGATTGCCGCGGCCGAGGCGATGCGGCAGAATATCTACGCCGTGGTGACCCCGCAATCGGCGGCCAGCGTGCGTTCGATTTTGTCCAACAGGTTGATTGGCGGCGCACGCCACCCGGAGTCCTTGGTCCTGCTGACCAGCGCGGGGGAGCAGGAATGCGCGGTATTGACGATCCTGATGTGCGATCGCCTGGGCAACCCGGCAGGCTTCTTCTCGCTGGTCTCCCCGCTGTTCACGGAAACTCCTGCCATCGCGACGATCGCGGAGCAGCAGCCGGATCCCGTCAGCGTGGCCTGAGTGGAGCCTTACCGAACGGCAACCGGGGCGGGCGAGGGCTTCGCACCGTATTGCGCCACCAGTTCCAGCAGCGTCGACGCGGCTACCGGCTTAGAAAGGTAGTTATCCATTCCGGCCGCTAGACAGCGCTCGCGGTCCCCGGCCATGGCATGGGCGGTCATCGCAATGATGGGGATGTGCCGGCCGCCGCGTTTTTCCTTCTCACGGATCAGCGCCGTTGCTTCAAAGCCGCCCATTTCGGGCATCTGCACATCCATGAGGATCAGGTCAAAGGGTTGTTCCTCCAGCATCCTTAAGGCGGCTTTGCCATTTTCCGCGATGTCCACGCGGTGTCCGGCCTTCTCCAGAATCCGCAGGGCGACGCGTTGATTGACGGCGTTGTCCTCGGTAAGAAGAATGTGAAGTGAGGAGCTAGGCTGCCCCTTCTGTGTCCGGTCCGCTATTCCACCCAGGAGCGCTGGGCGCGGCGCGAGCGAAGGGTCGCGCGCGATCGCGGAAATAATAGCCGCTCGCAACTCAGCACGCCGCACGGGCTTGGTGAGATAAGACGAGACGCCTAGCTTGCGGCAGCGCGCCAGGTCATCGCTGCGGTCGCCCGAAGTGAGCATCAGAATCACCGGCTGGACCAGTTCGGGAGAATCGTGAATCCGCTTCACCAGCTCGAATCCATCCATTTCGGGCATGTGGACGTCGGTCAGGACCAGGCTGAAGGGGCGGCCCCGCTGGACGCCGCGCCGCATATGAGCCAAAGCTTCCGCGCCGCTGGCAGCAGGCGCCGGCTGCATCCCCCAGCGGGCCAGCATGTCGGTCAGGATGCGCCGGTTGGTGAGGTTGTCGTCGACCACAACCACCCGGATGCCAGCCAGCGGGACCGCTTCCGCCAGGGTCCGGACCTGCCGGGATTCGCTCGACACACCCAGCAGCGCCGTGAAGTGAAAGCTACTACCCTTCGCAGGCGCGCTCTCTACCCAGATCTCTCCTTGCATGGCCTCGACCAGACGAGCGGAGATGGTGAGACCTAGCCCGGTGCCTCCGAACTTGCGCGTGGTTGAGCCGTCGGCCTGCGAAAACGCTTCAAAGATCATTTTCTGCTTCTCGAGCGGAATGCCGATACCGGTGTCGCGCACCAGGAAGTGCACATTCAACTGATCCGCGCTGTGGGATTTCAAGGCCACCTCCAGTTCTACTTCGCCCTGCGCGGTGAACTTAATGGCATTCCCCAGTAGATTTACCATCACCTGACGGATCCGTGTAATGTCCCCCACCACATACTCCGGGACCTCCGGCAGCACGTCGCAGATCAGCTCCAAGCCTTTTTCGTGGGCCCGCAGCGCCAGCGCGCGGACGGTGTCCTCTACCAGGTCACGAAGATCGAACGATACGGGGTCTAACTCCAGCCGGCCGGCCTCGATTTTTGAGAAGTCCAAAATGTCATTGATCACCGACAGCATGGAATCCGCGGAGGCCTTTACTGTGTTGAGATAATCCCGCTGCTCGGCGGTCAGCTCGGTGTCGAGAACCAGCTCGGTCATGCCCATCACGCCGTTCATGGGCGTGCGGATCTCATGGCTCATGTTGGCCAGGAATTCGCTCTTCGAGCGGCTGGCGGCTTCGGCTTTGTCTTTGGCTTCGAGGAGCTGGGCGTTGGATTTCACCAGTTCCCCGGTGCGCGCGGCGACGGTTTGTTCCAGGCGGTCGCGGTGGCGCGATAGCTCTTCATCGCGGTGCTGGATCTCCGTCAGCATTTCGTTGAAAGTGTCGGTGAGCTGCCCCAGGTCGTCGTCCGACTGTTTGACGGCCCGCGCCGCATAGTTCTTTCCAGCCGAGACCAAGCGGGCGACCGCCCCCAGATGGGCAATCGGCTCGAGGATGGAGCGCTGCAGGCGCGAGGAGAGAACATAAGCCACCAGCGCTGCGCCCACGATCACGGTCAGGACCACCCACAGGAAGTGTTGCACCTGTCGGGTAAGCTCTCCCAGGTCAGATTCGAGCGCGACCGTGCCAATTTTTTGTCCATTGCTGACAATGCTTTTGAGCACCACCAAGCGGTCGGAATCGAAACGGCTGCCATCGGACTGGAGGCGGGGCGCAGCAATCACCAGGCCTGGCTCACGGCGGTAGCTGGCAAACGGTTTTCCGTCCGCAGAAAACAGAAAAGCTCTCGTGATGTGCTGCTTGGCGTGCAGCGTCGCCAGAAGCTCTTTGGCTGCGGTCGGGTCGTTGAAAGTAAGCGCGGCGGTGCTGTTGGCGCTGAAGATGTCCGCCAGCACCTCCACATCGTTGCGCATCGTGGCGCGCCCCTGCATCTGGTCGTCGATCAGCAGCCAGGCGCTGCCCAGCACGGTGGCGACGAGTCCCACCAGCATGCCGGCTAGCTGAACTTTTTGGGCCACCGGTAGGTTGCGGTAATACACCGGCATTCTCATGGTTGCCTCTTGACGATCTCGGCCAAGCTGAGCAGTTTCGAACTGATTTTGAGACGGCTATGCTCGGCCGTCTCGAGATCGATTTGAATGCGCACGCGCGGTCCCGCGATCTGAAAGGCGATCATGCCTCCGGCTGCCGTGAAGTCGTCGGTTTCTCCCACCGTCAGGATGGCGGCGCCCTTCAGCGCATCGAGCAGGGAGCGAGCCCGTTTCCACTCCACGCCGCCGATAAACAAGATCTGGCACCCTTTCGCCTGTTGGGTATCCGCAATCCGCCGCACCGCGAAAACCCTCTCCCCGATTTTTTTGCCTTGCACCATGGTGTCGAGCGTCGAACCAAACGGATTCGCGCCGGTAATGCAAATGCCTATGGGGTCACTGGGGCCGGCGAAAGTGCCTGGCGGCCATTCGACGAACTTGGCGAAGTTATACAGAAACGCTGCCTTCACCTGATACTCATCGAACCCACCGGGAACCGCCGCCTGGGCACACAGCTCCAAGGCGCCGTTCAGCAGCAGGAGCAGGGTGAGGAGGCGAGTCATTTCAATGAGGCCTAAATGCACCACGTTGTCTTTCCAAAAATACTGCGCTCCCTTGCGCCGGGGCAGTTTGGGCCGAGGTAGTGGTGGCGATGGCGCAGGTGAACACAAGGATCACCCAGCGCGATGCGAGCGACTTCGCCATAAGGCACTTATCGGTTCGCTAAGGAGGAGCGCGAACCGAAGGTCGCTGGAATCGGTGGGCTCACACTCGCGGCGCGGGCGCCGATATGTCCGTTACGGGGCGGATTGGGGTGGACGCCGCCGTTTGGTGGCTTGCTCGAAGCCGTACGCCACTTCGAGCAGGCGTGGCTCGCTGCACGCCCGGCCCGTGAAACTGACTCCAAAAGGAGCGGGTTGCGCGTTGAACCCGTCCGGGAAAGGCGGCGTGGGCGCATTGGGCACTGTGCCAAACGGCACGATGACAGTGGGGTAGCCCGGCTTGGCTGCGATGGCGGCTCCGCTGGCTCCGGGGAACAGCAAGGCGTCCAAACGGTTCGCTTGCATCACTTCGTCTATGCCGTGGGTTCCGGCGAGCGCGAGGTCCTTGGCGCGGTCGGCTTGATAGCGGGCACGGTCCGCCTCGACATCCATTTCGTCAGAGATGTCCAGCTGCGATTGCCCATACTTGATAGCTCCCGCGTTGCGATGCTCCAGGTTCCACGTGCGCAGTTCAGTGAGTGACTTCACGGGCGCCGCAGGCCCCAGCGACGCGAGCCAGTGGTTGAAGTCGCGCTTCATGCCGTACTTAAGAACGATCGAACAACGATCATCCTTCCCCTTGCCCTCGCCGGCGCCGGTGCAGGTATTCCACAGCAGCAGGTTGCTGGCGGCGGGTGCGGTCACGCTGGGGATATCGGCGGGGTCGACAATCACGGCTCCTTGGTGTTTGAGGACCTCGATAGCCTCTTCCATGACGTGGGCGGCCTGCGCCGGGTTGAGTCCGCCACGCGCCTGACCTTCGCCGGGCAGGGTGACCGGGTTGTAGTAAAACGCCCGCGGGATGCCGATACGGGCGCCTTTAAGTCCATTGGCGTTCAAGAAACGGCGGTAGCTGCCGCCCGGGGGAGGCTGGCAGGCGCGAGTGGCCGGATCGTTGGCATCGGGTGCGGCGCCTTCGAGAGCGCCCAACAGAATCGCGGCGTCGGTGACGGTCTTCGCGAGCGGTCCGGGGGTGTCCTGATCCGCTGTGATCGGGATCACGCCGTAGCGGCTCACGCG
>Ga0068858_100006985_pt1 | contig 10966 bp, 10 predicted proteins | sample KBSSwiS12_FD_66589 | JGI IMG/M metagenome (GOLD analysis project Ga0068858, IMG submission 66589) | Switchgrass rhizosphere microbial communities from Kellogg Biological Station, Michigan, USA - KBS Switchgrass S1-2 | ecosystem: Host-associated > Plants > Roots > Rhizosphere > Soil ... | reverse complement strand
ACCATCACGCCCTTCGCCGACGCCGCCGCGAAGATCTCGTTGCCGTGTTGCGCGAGCAGCGCCTTGTTCGCGGTGACGACGTGCTTGCCGTGCGCGATCGCGGCGAGCACGAGCGAACGCGCGGGCTCGATGCCGCCGATCAGCTCGCACACGATGTCGACATCCGGGTGCTCGACGACGATCGCCGGCTCGTTGGTAAGGTTGACGTCGGTGATGCCGCGCGTGCCCTCGCGCGCGCGGTCGAGCGTGCGCGTCGCGATCCAGCCGATGCGGATCGGCCGGCCGGCGCGGCGCGCGATCTCGCCCTCGTTGCGGCGCAGGACGTCCCACACGCCCTTGCCGACGGTGCCGAATCCCACGAGGCCGACCTGCAGCGGTTTCATGTCAGTGGCGCCGGGCCGGCCCGAGCCGCTGACTGCGCCCCCTCAGGGGGCAGCGAACGTAGTGAGCGTGGGGGTTGTTCATCTGAGCAGGCCGTCCTCGCGGAACATCTGCTTGATGCCGCGCACCGCCTGGCGCGTGCGCGCCTCGTTCTCGATCAGCGCGAAGCGCACGTGCCCGTCGCCGAACTCGCCGAACCCGATGCCCGGCGACACGGACACCTTCGCCTTGGCGAGCAGCGCCTTCGTGAACTCGAGCGAGCCCAGCGCCGCGTAGGCCTCGGGGATTTTCGCCCACACGTACATCGACGCTTTCGGATTGTCGACCTTCCAGCCGGCTTCGTGCAGGCCCTTCACCAGCACGTCGCGGCGCGCCTGGTAGCGCGCCACGATCTCGCCCACGCAGTCCTGCGGCCCCTCGAGCGCAGCGATTGCGGCCACCTGGATCGGCGTGAACGTGCCGTAATCGTGGTAGCCCTTGATGCGTCCCAGTGCGTTGACGAGGTCCTTGTTGCCAACCATGAAGCCGATGCGCCAGCCGGCCATGTTGTAGCTCTTCGACATCGTGAAGAACTCGACGGCGACGTCGCGCGCACCCTCGACCTGCATGATCGACGGCGCCTTCCAGCCGTCGAAGCAGATGTCGGCGTAGGCGAGGTCGTGCACGACCCAGATGCCGTATTGCTTCGCCAGCGCGACGATCTTCTCGAAGAACGGCAGCTCGACACATTGCGCCGTCGGGTTCGCCGGGAAATTGATGATGAGCATCTTCGGCTTCGGGAAGCTCATGTGGATCGTGTGCTCGAGCTCGGCGAAAAAGTCGACGTCCGGCGCGAGCGGAATCTGCCGGATGTCGGCGCCGGCGATGATCGGGCCGTAGATGTGAATCGGGTAGCTGGGATTGGGCACGAGCACGGTGTCGCCGCGGCCGAGTGTGGCGAGCACCAGATGCGCGATGCCCTCCTTCGAGCCGATGGTGACGATCGCCTCGCTGTCCGGGTCGAACTCGACGCCCCAGCGGCGCTGGTACCAGTGGCAGATGGCGCGGCGCAGCCGCGGGATGCCCTTCGAGACCGAATAGCCATGCGTATCGGCACGCTGCACCGTCTCGACGAGCTTTTGCACGATGTGCGGCGGTGTCGGCCCGTCCGGGTTGCCCATGCCGAAATCGATGATGTCCTCGCCGCGGCGGCGCGCCGCCATCTTGAGTTCGGACGTGATGGAAAAGACGTACGGCGGCAGGCGCGTCAGGCGCGCGAACTCGGTCTCGGGGGCTTGCATGCGGCGGTCCCTTCTAGCGTAAGCGCCCGGAACCGTCCGAGCGACGTAGAGGTCGTGGCGGGCCGCGGCGAAACACGAGCGGCATGACGGCGACGACTGCTGTTTATAATCCTAACGAATTCGCGGCCTTACCGCAACGCACAACATGAAGTTCCACCTGCAGGCACCCGACGTGCACCTCGTGACTGGCTCCGGTCCCGGCTGGATACGCGTGGGCTCCACCGAGTATCGCGGTAACGTCGTGCTGCTGCCCGACGCGGTCATCGAAGGCTGGGCGCCGGCCGGCTTCGACGCGCTTGGTGCCGAGGATTTCGCGGCGCTCCTTGCCCATCGCCCCGAGATCGTCCTCGTCGGCACGGGCGCCGCGCATCGCTTCGTGCATCCGCGGCTCTTTGCGGCGCTTTCCGCGGCGCGCGTCGGCGTCGAGGCGATGGATACGCGCGCCGCGTGCCGCACGTTCAACATCCTGGTCGGCGAAGGGCGCCGCGCGCTGGCCGCCCTGGTGATGGCCTAGCGCCGGCGACGCTGCGTCAGCAGCGGATCGCCGTCCTGCAATACGCCTCGAGCTCGCGCACGACCGCCGCGGCGGCGACGGGCGCGCGCGACTTGTCGGGACCGTATTCGAGCGCCAGTTTCATCTCGTACTTGGCGAAGAACGCGTCGAACTGCTCGGCGCCGACCGTGCCGAGTGCCGCCAGCTCGTCGCGGGCCGCGTCGTGCTCGAGCAGGATTGCGGCCAGCGGCTGCGGTGCCGGTCCGGCCACCACGCGGGCACCGGCGGCCGGATCGTAGACACTGTGGTCGGCGCAGCAGTGGATGACGTTGCCACCGGACGTGGCGGAGCGCTCACGCTGGAAGCGGATGAACGACACGTCGCGGGTGGGGTACGCGAGCTTGTGCGCGCAGATCGCCGAGAACGCCACGACGTTGCCCTGCGGCCCGACGCCCCCGGGCCACGCGTAGGTGCCGCCGTCCTGGCGCCGCAGGCCGGCCGTTGCGGCAGGACGCTTGCCAAGCTTCAGCAGGAAGCATGGCGTGGCCGCATACGGATACTGGAAGACGTAGTTCGTGTCGGGCGCGAGCGCGCCGATGCGGATCGGCTCGCCGTGAATGTCGACGAGGCGCGCGCGACCGTAGAGTCGCGGGGCGGCGTCCGCCCACGTCGCCGCCGCCGGGAGGCCCGCCGCGCCGCCGAGCAGCGCGCAGGTGGTGAGGAACCTCCGCCGCTTCATCCCGCCACGAGTTCGCGCACGTGCTCCGCGACGCTGCGGCCCAGCGCCGACAGCGAATAGCCACCCTCGAGCGACGATACGAGGCGGCCCTCGGCGTACGTCTCGGCGACGCGCAGCATCTCGCGCGTCACCCACGCGTAGTCCGCCTCGGTGAGCTTCAGGTTGGCGAGCGGATCCTCGCGATGGGCGTCGAAGCCCGCGGAGATCAGCACCAGCTGCGGGCGAAAGTCCTCGAGCGCGGGCAGCCAGCGCTCGGTGACGGCCGCACGGAAGGCGTCGCCGCCGCTGCCGGCGGGCAGCGGGACGTTCACCATCAGCGGCGACGGGTTGTCGAGCCCGGAATACGGATAGAGCGGATGCTGGAACGTCGAGACCATCAGCACGCGCGAGTCGCCGGTGAAGATCTCCTCGGTGCCGTTGCCATGGTGCACGTCGAAGTCTGCGATCGCCACGCGCTCGAGCCCGTGCGCGGCAATGGCGTGGGCGGCGCCGACGGCGACGTTGTTGTAGATGCAGAAGCCCATTGCGCGCGAGCGCTCGGCATGGTGGCCGGGCGGGCGCACCGCGCAGAACGCCGTCTTGCACTCCCCCGTCATCGCGAGGTCGACCGCCTTCACCACAGCACCGGCAGCGTGGCGCGCGGCCTGCAGCGTGTATTCGTTGAGCGCCGTGTCGGGATCGAGGTACGCGAGGCCGGTCTCGGGGCTGGCGGCCTCGATCTCGTCCATGTAGTGCTCGCCGTGAACGCGCGCGAGCTGCTCGCGCGTCGCTGCAGGCGCCACGTAATGCTGGACGTAGGCGTCGAGGCCGGCCGCGATCAGGCGATCGCCGATCGCGGCGAGGCGCTCCGGGCATTCCGGATGGTAGGGACCCATGTCATGCTGGCGGCACGAAGGGTGCGTGATGTACGCGGTAGGCACGGGCTTTGAGGGTGGCAAGAGCCGGATTTGCACGGCGCTCCGGCCCGAAGAGACGGGGCATCGGCCGGACGGCTCTTCCTGGCCGCTGAACGGAGTGTAACGCGGTCGCGCCCCGGATGACGAGCCGCCCCGTCACAGGCTAGAGTAGACCACCTCCGGCGCGCTCCGCGTTGCGGCCGGACTGCGTGCCGCGATTCGCCGCGCGCCCTCCACTTTTGCGACCTTCCATGACTGTCCGCGACCTGTCCCAGCCCGATGTTCCGACCGCCGCCCGGCTCGCGGCCATTCTCCAGCAACTGGGCCGCGTGGTCGTCGGCAAGGACGCGCCACTCAAGATCGCGCTCGCGTGCCTCATCGCGCGCGGCCACCTGCTGATCGAGGATATTCCCGGCGTCGGCAAGTCGACGCTCGCGCAGGCGCTCGCGACGACGCTCGGCCTCAACTACGCGCGCATCCAGTTCACGAGCGACCTCCTGCCGGCCGACGTGCTGGGCGTGTCGATCTACGACGAGCGCACGCAGGCCTTTCGCTTCCATGCGGGGCCCATCTTCCATTCGGTCGTGCTGGCCGACGAGATCAATCGCGCGCCGCCCAAGACGCAGAGCGCGCTGCTGGAAGCGATGGAGGAGCGCCAGGTGTCGCTCGACGGGCAGACGCGCAAGCTGCCGAACCCGTTCTTCGTCATCGCAACGCAGAATCCCGTCGAGCAGATCGGCGCGTATCCGCTGCCCGAATCGCAGCTCGACCGCTTCCTCGTCGCGATCGAGCTCGGCTATCCGGATGCCGCGGCCGAGCGCGAGCTTCTGGCCGGCGGCGACCGGCGCGCGCAGCTCCCCGATCTCCCCGCACTCACCGATCCGCCCACGCTCGCCGAATGGCAGCGCGAGGCCGACCGGATCCACGTTGCGCCGGCGCTGCTCGACTATGTCCAGGCGCTGCTCGCCGCCTCGCGCGGCCACCTCGCCGGCGCTCGCAGCGACGCGGGCGCACGCCGCGGCCTGTCGCCGCGCGCGGGGCTCATGCTGCTCGCCGCGACGCGCGCGATCGCGCTGATCAACGGCCGCACGATGGCGCTGCCCGAGGACGTGCAGGCGGTGTTCCCGTCCGTGGCGGGCCACCGCTTGGCCGGCGGCGCGCGCGCCGGCGCCGTCGAGGCGCAGGCGCTCGTCCGCGCGGTGGCGCTGCCCTGATACGGCCGCGATGAGCACGGCGCTGACGGCGCGCGGCGCCGCGCTGTTCGCCCGCACCCGCCAGCGGCTGTTCCGCGGGGCGCCCGCCGACCGCGACCCGGTGGTGCTGCGCCATTCGCGCATCTACATCCTGCCGACACGTCGCGGCCTCGCGCTGATCCTCACGCTCGGCGTGATGCTGCTCACGTCGCTCAACTATTCGCTGGCGCTCGGGCTCGTCGCAACGTTCGCGTTGTCGGGGCTCGTGGCCGCGGCGCTGCTGCACGTCTTCCGCAACCTGGCCGGCATCAAGGTGCGCCCGCTCGCGGCCGGCGACGCGTTCGCCGGCGCGCCGCTCGCGTTCTCGCTCGAGCTGATGGGCGGCGCCGCGGCGCGCAGCCAGGTGGCGCTCTTTGCGCGCGACACCCGCGTCGTGGCCGACGTACGCGCCGGCGCGGCGCTGACGCTGACGCTGATGACGCCGACGCGCGCCCGCGGCCGCATCCCGCTCGGCCGGCTGACGCTCTCGTCGGCGTTTCCGCTCGGCCTGTGGCGGGGCTGGGCGTACGTGCATTTTCCGCTCGAAGGCATCGCGTATCCGGCGCCCGAGGCGGCCGCGCCGCCGCTGCCCCGCGGCAGCGAGGGCCACGACATGCAGGTCGCGCCGCGCGGCGATGACGCCGACCTCGCGGGGCTGCGCGAATACCAGCGCGGCGATCCGCCGCAGCGCGTGGCCTGGAAGGCGGTCGCCCGCGGCGCCGGCTGGTTCACCAAGGCCTTCGACGGCGCGGGCGGCGGCGGCGTCGTCGAGCTCGACTGGCACGCGCTTCCGCCCGCGCTCGACGCCGAAGCCCGGCTCGCGCGCCTGACCGCATGGGTGCTCGCCGCCGAGCGCGCAGCGCGACCGTTCACGCTGACGCTCCCCGGCTTCGCGCTCACCGCGGGCCAGGGCCGCGAGCATCGACGCGCCGCGCTGACTGCGCTGGCCCTCTACGGGCAGGCGACGGCATGAGCGCCGCCGGGCCGCCCCAAGGCGCGAATTACCCCGGAGCGCGCAGCGCGGAGGGCGTCGTATGAGCGCCGCCGGGCCGCCCCAAGGCGCGAATTTGCCTCGCAGCGCGTTCGCGGTCTTCCTCGGTGGGCACCGCGAGGTCGCGCCCGGCGATCGGCTCACGCCGCGCCAGATCCGCTGGCTCGGCGCGCTGCTGATCGCCGTGCAGTTGCCGCAGACGCCGCACGTGCCGCTCGGCATCGCTGCACTCGGGCTGGCACTGGTCGGGCTGCGCTTTGCTCTCGTCTGGCGCGACGTTCGCCGCGGCGACGGCCGCCTGTGGCACGCGCCGTCGTGGGCGCTCGCGCTGTTCGCGGTTGCGGTCGCGCTGATCATCCGGCAGGTCTACGGCTATTTCCTTGGCCGCGAGCCGTCCATCGCGTTTCTGTTCGTGCTCTGCGGCATCAAGTTCCTCGAGGCGCGCGCACGCCGCGACGGCACGCTGCTCGTGTGCCTCGCGGCGTTCATGCTGATCACGCCGTTCCTCGCGACCCAGTCGATGGCGGCTGCAGCCTTCGCGGTGCCGGCGCTCCTGGCGCTCGGCGCAACGCTCGACATGCTGGAGGCCGGGCCCGGCCCCGCCGCCGACTGGCGGACGCCGCTGCGCCGCACGGCGCGCCTCATGCTGCAGGGGCTGCCGATCGCCGCGCTGCTGTTCATCATGTTCCCGCGGCTCGCCGGACCGCTGTGGGGACTGCCGAACGACCATGCGGCGCGGACCGGGCTGTCGGACTCGATGGCGCCGGGGATGTTCACCACGCTCACGCTGTCGGACGAGGTCGCGTTTCGCGTCGACTTCGTCGGCGCGCCGCCGCCGCCCCGGCAGCGATATTGGCGCGGACCGGTGCTGTCGCGCTTCGATGGTCGCATCTGGAGCATGGCGAACCTGCCGCTGCTGGGCGGCGCGCTCGTGCCTTCGGACGGCCGCCCCGTGGCCTACACGGTGACGATGGAGCCCAACGACCAGCCGTGGCTCTTTGCGCTCGACCTGCCATCGAGCCTGCCGCGCGGGGGCACTGTCGACGGCGTCGCGATGCCGCCCGCGATCTTCCTCGGCCTCACGCGCGACCAGCAGCTGCGCACGCGCTCGCCGGTGGCGCAGTCGGTGCAGTATTCGCTGACGTCGGTGCTGCGCGACAGCTATCCTTCGGCATCGACGCTCGACCGGCGGATCAACCTGCAGCTTCCGCGCGGCAATCCGCGCGCGCTGGCGTTCGCGCGCGAGCTCCGCGAACGTCATCCCGGCGACCGCGACTACATCCAGGCCGTGCTCAACCACTTCCACGACGAGCCGTTCGTCTACACGCTCGCGGCCCCGCTGCTCGAGGGGGAACCGGTCGACCAGTTCCTGTTCGACGCGCGCCGCGGCTTCTGCGAGCACTACGCGAGCGCATTTGTCGTGCTGCTGCGCGCCGCCGGCATTCCCGCGCGTGTGGTGACGGGCTACCAGGGCGGCGAGATCAATCCGAACGGCGGCTACATGATCGTGCGCCAGTCGGACGCGCACGCGTGGGCCGAGGTGCTGCAGGACGGCCGCTGGCGCCGCTACGATCCGACGGCAGCGGTGGCGCCGTCGCGCATCGAGCGCGGCTTCGCGAGCGCGCTGCCGGCCGGCGAGCCGATTCCGCTATTCGCGCGGCTGGACGGCGGCTGGCTGAAGGACCTCGGCCTCGTGTGGGACGGCGTGAATCACGCGTGGCGCCAGAACGTCGTCGATTTCAACTATCAGCGCCAGCGCGCGCTGTGGCACGAGATGAGCTTCGACCTCTACTCGCCGTGGCAGATCGTCGCCGCGACGATCTCGGTCGCCGGTCTCTGGGGCGCAATCGTCATTCTGTGGCTGGCGCGCGGCCGGCGCCGCAAGGAGCGCGCGCTCGTCCTCTGGGAGGACGTCTGCCGACGGCTCGCCCGCGCCGGGCTCCCGCGCGCGGCGCACGAAGGCCCGCTCGACTTCGCGCAGCGCGCCGCGCAGCGCTGGCCGCAGTTCGCGATCGCCTTCGCCGCAATCGGCGAGGCGTACGCGACGCTGCGCTACGGCCGCGTCGGCAGCGAGCGCGCGGCGCTGGTGTCCACGCTCCAGCACGCGATCGACGCGCTGCCGTCGGCGGGCCGGCTGCGCCAGGCGACGGCGCGCTGACACTGCGCTACAGGAAGTCGTCCTTGTCGAGACCGCGCCGCACGGCGCGCGCCCGGAGCTTGTCGATGGCCTCGCCCTGGATCTGGCGCACGCGCTCGCGCGTGACGCCCATCTCGCCGGCGAGCTCGTCGAGCGTCACGACGTCGCAGCCGTTGAGGCCGTAGCGGCGCTCGATCACACGTCGCTGGCGGTCGGTCAGCTCGTCCAGCCATTCGCGGACGAGCCGCTCGATGCCGCTCGCGTGCAGCAAGAGCTCGGGCGACAGCGCCGACTCGTCCGCGATGCCGTCCTGGATCGTCAGCGACGCATCGGCATCAAGCGGCGCGTCGAGCGAGACCGGCTGCTCGCGGTAGCGCAGCAGCCGCTCGACGTCGGCGACGCTGCGGCCGAGCAGGTGCGCGACGTCATCGAGCGTCGCCTCGCCGCCGCCCTGCGGCGCGTGCGATTCGAGGTGGCGCAGCGCGCGCAGAACGACGTTCATCTCCTTCACGACGTGCGTCGGCAGGCGGATCGTCCGCGACTGGCTCATCACCGCGCGCTCGATCGACTGGCGGATCCACCACGTCGCGTACGTCGAGAAGCGAAAGCCGCGCTCCGGGTCGAACTTCTCGAGTGCGTGGATGAGCCCGAGGTTGCCTTCCTCCACGAGGTCGGGCAGGGCGAGCCCGCGATGGACGTAGTGGCGCGCGAGGCTCACGACGAGCCGCAGGTTGCGCTCGATCAGCGTCTGTCGCGCCGCGAAGTCGCCGCTGCGCATTGCGCGCGCGAGTGCCAGCTCCTCCGGCGCAGTGAGCAGCGCGTGCTGGCCGATCTCGTTGAGATAGAGCTGCGTGAGGTCCGCGACGAAGTCGCTGGACAATCCCGGCGCCGGCGCGTCGAGCGGCAGCTCGGCCGTGTACGTGTCGACGGCGGGCGGCGCCTCGGCGTTGTCCTCGCGCGGATCGTCGCCCCCGCCACCCGCCGCAGCGGCCGGCGCATCCGGCAACCCGGCGCGCGGCGGCGCCTTCATGCCGGCGGCAGGTATCTCGCCGGATCCATCGGCTTGCCGAGGCGCCGGATCTCGAAGTGCAGCTTGACCTGGTCGGCGTCGGTGTTGCCCATTTCCGCGATTTTCTGTCCTTTGGCGACCTGGTCGCCTTCCTTCACGAGGAGTTCGCGGTTGTGCGCATACGCCGACAGGTACGTCTTGTTGTGCTTGATGATGATGAGCTTGCCGTAGCCGCGCAGCCCGTTGCCCGCATACACGACCTTGCCCGCGGCGCTCGCCAGCACGGGTTGGCCGGCGGCGCCGGCGATGTCGATGCCCTTCAGGTTCGCCGATTCGGAGAAGCCGCCGACGACCTTACCCTTCGCCGGCCACGACCAGTCGAGGCGATCGTCGTCGCCGGCATCCGGCGCGGCCACGCGCGGCGCGTCGGACTTCGGCCCTGGGGGCGTCGCGAGCGCGACGGTGTCGCTGCCCGGCGCTGGCGTCGCGGCGGGCGGCGCAACCGGCGGGGCGGGGGCGATCGGCGCCGCGCTCGCCAGCGCAACTTCGCGCACTGCGTGGTCGGAGTACGGCTCGCGCAGCGCCTTGGGCGACGACTTCACATTGTCGCCGCGCGCTGACGGCGCGCTCGCCACCGCGGGCCGCGGCTCGGCGGATGTCGCGGGTGGCCGCAACGGCGCCGTCGTCGCCGTTCCCGCCACGGTGGTCGTCCCCGGCGCGGTCAGCCGCAGCACCTGCCCGACGCGGATCACGTTGGGATTCTCGACGTTGTTCCACGCGGCGAGCTCCTTGTAATCGAGCCCGTTGTCGAGCGCGATCTGCGCGAGCGTGTCGCCCCGCTTCACCGTGTACGTGGGCGCGGTGCCTTCCGCCTCCTTCGCGACCACGGGCGGCGGGGACGGTGCAGTGGCCGTCGGCGGCGCCGGAGCGACCGCGCCACGCTCTTCGACCGGGACCGGCTGCCGGGTCGCGCAGGCAGCGAGCGTCAGCGCAACCGCCGCCGCGGCAGCGACGCGGCGCCAGGGCAGCGCGACGGAGGAAACGTTCGGCAAATCCGGATGCATGGTGAAAGACGACGCCGGATCCGCGCGAAAGTTCACGAGAGCCCGGACAGCAGCGGCACGAATCTTACCGCATCGTACGTGTGCTCCCGCATGCCGCCCGGTGCCGCCTCGATCACCGTGAGGCGCTGCGTGCCGCGCTCACCCTCGGCGGCGCTCGCGAGGGGCAGCACCATGCGCCCGCCCGGCTTCAGATGGCGCAGGAGCGCCGTGGGCACGTGCGTCGCCGCTGCCGTGATGACGATGGCGTCGACCTCGATGTCTTCCTTCAGGTCCGCGCTGCCGTCGCCGTACTTGAGGCGCACGTTGCCGATCTTGAGCGCCTGCAGATTGCGCCGCGCCTTCTTGACGAGGCCATGGATCCGCTCGACGGTGTACACGGTGTTCGCGATCTGCGCGAGCACCGCCGTCTGGTAGCCGCAGCCGGTGCCGATCTCCAGCACGGCGGCGAGTTCGCGGCCGTTTCTCGCGAGCTCGGTCATGCGCGCGACGACCCAAGGCTGCGAAATGGTCTGGCCGTGGCCGATCGGCAGCGGCGCGTCGTCATAGGCACGGATCGCGAGCGCCTCGTCGACGAAGATGTGGCGCGGCACGGCGTTGAGCGCGGAGAGCACGACCTCGTCGCGGATGCCGTCGCGGCGCAGGCGCTCGATCATCCGCGCGCGCGTGCGGTCGGACGTCATGCCGATGCCGGTGTGCCGCTCGCCCTGCGTCATCGTCGGCGCCCTCCCTCGGCCCGTCAGCGCG
>Ga0068858_100006979_pt1 | contig 10968 bp, 10 predicted proteins | sample KBSSwiS12_FD_66589 | JGI IMG/M metagenome (GOLD analysis project Ga0068858, IMG submission 66589) | Switchgrass rhizosphere microbial communities from Kellogg Biological Station, Michigan, USA - KBS Switchgrass S1-2 | ecosystem: Host-associated > Plants > Roots > Rhizosphere > Soil ... | reverse complement strand
GTCGATGGCGACGCGATCGCCGAGGCCGGCCGCGGCCAGCGCGTCCGCGACCTCGCGCAGCTCGGCCACCGCGCGCGCGGCGTCGGGGCAGCACTCGAGGGCGCGCGCCGCCTCCGCGAGGGACGCGCGATCCCCGGCCAGCCCGCTCAATCGAACGAGCGCCTCCGCGGCCGGACCGGACGCGCGCGCGCCCGCGAGCACGGCGCGCACGCCTTCCCCGTCCTTCGCTTCCATCCGCTGGCTGAGAAGGTCGGCCGTGGCCTCGCCGAGGCCCAGCGCGCGGACCAATCCGTGGAAGGCGCCCACGTGGCCGAGGGCGAGCACCCAGCCCCCGATGCCGAGCCGCTCCAGGCACTCCCCCGCGATGGCGAGGATCTCCGCGTCCGCGGCCCGGCTGTCTCCGCCGAGGTGCTCCAGCCCCATCTGGAAGAGCTCGCTCTGGCGCCCCGCCTTCGGGGGCTCGTAGCGCAGCACCTCGCCCGAGTAATACAGGCGGATCGGCGGCGCGACGTGCGCCAGCCGCCCGGCCGCGATCTTGGCGAGCAGGCTCGTGAAATCCGGGCGCAAGGCGAGGAGGCTCCCGTCGCGGCCGACGAACGAATACGTGCGCGCGGCCAGCCCCGGTGTCGCGAACACGTCCGCGTAGTCGAAGAGGGGCGGGATGATCTCTTCGTAGTCCCAGCCCTCGAAGACGGAGACGACCGCCTCCTCGATCCGGCGCCGGCGGCGCGCTTCCGCGCCCACGAAGCACTGCACGCCGGGCGGGACCTGCACGAGCCGATGGGAGCCGTTCATCAGACCCCCACGTATTTGGCGTAGAGCGAGCGCGCCTGCGCGGTATCGCGCACGTTCTTGACGATGGCCCGGCCGTCGCGGAAGACCACCAGCTCCCCTTCCGGCACCACGAAACGCACCAGGTGCTCGTTCACGGCACGGACGTCCGCCGACGCGCCCACGCGCTCGGCCAGGGCGCCGAGGTCCACCTGCGCCTCGCGTCCGGGGCGGACCTGCACGGCGTCGCGCCCGCAGAGCACGGCGGATCCGCCCGCGGGCCCGGCCACGGCGTAGTCGAACTGGCCGGACGTGCAGGCCGGGCACCACGGCGCGCGCCCGCGCAGGTCGAGGACGTCGAACTGCGATTGCCAGAGGTCCACCGTGACGAGGCCGGGCAGCAGCGCGTCCGTCTGCCCGGAGAGGAGCTTGAGCGCCTCCGCCACCTGGATCCCCGCCACGACGTGCACGATGGGCGCGACCACGCCCGCGGTGTCGCAGGTGGGCCCCGATCCGGGCGCCGGCCGCTCTTCGAGCAGGCAACGCAGGCAAGGCGAGACCTTGGGGCGGACCAGCAACGCGAGCCCATAGGAGCCGACGCACGCCCCGTAGACCCAGGGGAGCCCGGCGCGCACGCAGACGTCGTTGAGGAGGAACCGCGTCTCGAAGTTGTCCGTGCCGTCGAGGACGAGGTCGGCCCCGGCCAGGAGCGTGTCCGCGTTGTCGGCAACGAAGTCGGTGACGATGCCGCGCACGGTAACGTCCGAATTCAGGGCACGGAGGTGCGCTTCCGCCGCCGCCGCCTTGGGCATCCCGAGCGCCACGTCCGCCTCGTCGAACAGCGACTGGCGCTGCAGGTTCGACTCCTCGACGAAGTCGCGGTCGATCACGGTCACGGAGGCCGCGCCCGCCCGCACCATCATCTCGGAGGCGACGGAGCCGAGGGCGCCGCATCCGACGACCACCACGCGCGCCGCGCCCAGCCGGGCCTGCCCTTCGCGGCCGATGCCCGCGAACAGCTCCTGCCGGGAGTAGCGGGAGGCGGTCACGACTCCTGCCCCTGGGCCAGGAACAGCGCCGCCGACTTCATGGTGTCCACCGGCGCCTCCAGCCCCGTCCAGGTCTCGAACTGCGCCACCGCCTGGGCCAGGAGCATCTGGAGGCCGTCGATCGTCTTGCCCCCCGCCGCCCTGGCCTCGCGCAGGAACCGCGTCTCCAGCGGGTCGTAGATCATGTCCAGCACGACCGCGCCCGCGCGGTGCAGCTCTATCGGCAGCGGAGTCTCCTGGATCGTCTCTCCCGAGCCCACCGGCGTGGCATTGATGAGGATGTCCCACGGATACAGGGACGCCTCGTGCAGGGGGCCGGATCCACAGCCGAGGGCGGTACCGACCTCTTCCGCCTTGTCCACGTCGCGGGCGAGGACCGTGACGTGGGCACCCTTGCGCATCAGGGCCAGGGCGGCCGCGCGGGCCGCCCCGCCCGCTCCCAGGATGACGACGTTCTTCCCCTTCACGTCGATCTTCTTCTTGAGGGGCACGAGCACGCCCGTGCCGTCCGTGGTGGAGCCCTGCAGCGTCCCGTCGTGCACGACCACCGTGTTCACGCTGCCCGCCAGCGCCGCCGGCTCGTCCACCTCCTGCAGGTAGGGCAGGATCTCGACCTTGTAGGGCTGGGTCACGCTGAAGCCGGAGAGCCCGAGCGCGGGCAGCGCCTCGATGAACGGCGGCAGCGCTTCCGCCTGCAGGGGGACGTAGACGGCATCGAGGCCGCGCGCTTCCAGGGCCCGGTTGTGGAGGACGGGCGAGAGGCTGCGCAGGACGTTGCGCCCCAGGACCCCGTAGACCTTCGTCGCCGGAGTCACGTTGCGCACGCGGTAGAGGTCGGCCATCTGGGCCGCGGTCAGCTGGCCGGGCGCGGACTCCGAGCCGCTCGCGGCGGCGGCATAGGTGAAAGGCGCGCCATAACGTCCGGCCAGGACGCGCGTCAGGGTCCCCAGCGGTCCCATGGCCAGCGCGATGAGCGGCGTGCCGCCCTCGTCGCGCACGCGCGCCGCGAACTCGAGCAGCCGCCCCACTTCCCCGATGGACTGGGGCGTGGCCACGATCTTCGCAATGTCCGCGCCCACGTCCGTCATCTCCTTGTACAGGCCGTCGAGGTCGAGGGGGACGCCTTCCAGGTCGTGGTGGGAGACGATGAGGCCCTCGCCCACCTTCTCCACCATCACGTCCATGAACCCGCTGCGCAGCTCGATGTCGACGTAGTCGAAGCGCCGCTTCACGCCCTCGAGCAGGGTCATGCGGCGGCGCGGGTCGGCGTCGTCCCAGGAGCCGCCCTGGGAGACGGGCCGGCAGGTCAGCACGAGTGGGCGCGTGCGCGCGCGCAGGATGGTGAGCAGGTCGAGGTCGATGACGCGGTCGGCACGGATCTCGAAGAGGTCGGCCACGGGAGCGAGCTCCGCCATGCGGGCCACCATCCCCGCCGTCGTCTCTTCGACCAGCGCAACGCAGATCTGCGTCATGGTCCCCACAAAATCAAAAAGCCTCTTCAGGGTTCCCTGAAGAGGCCTCTCCTCGTCCGACCCTCCAGGACACCCGCTCCGCTCACGGCGGCCGGGTCTCCCGGTCCGCCGCTAAGAGTAGTGGCGGTGATGATGGAACGTCGGACGCCAGCGCTCGATTCTCATTCGTTCAGCCCGGAAACGCGATTCTAGGAGCCGCCCGCGCGGCTTGTCAAGCCGGGTCAAGGGGCGTCAAACCACGTCCTCGCCCCCCTCGTCCCTTGACTCTGGCCGGATCTGGCCGCATGAGTGTAATCAGAGAGGCGGCGCCATGAATGCCTTGAAGACCACGTTCCTGCTCGGGGCCATGACCGGGCTCCTTCTCGCCATGGGCGAGCTGCTCGGGGGCCGCGACGGCCTCACCCTGGCCCTCCTCCTGGCCGGGGTGATGAACTTCGGCGCCTGGTTCTGGAGCGACAAGATCGTGCTGCGCATGTACAACGCGCAGCCGGTGGGGCCGAGCGAGGCGCCCGAGCTCTACGCCATCGTCCAGGGCCTGGCCCAGAAGGCGGGCGTGCCCATGCCCAAGCTGTACCTCATCCCCGATCCGGCGCTCAACGCCTTCGCCACCGGCCGCGGCCCGTCGCACGCCGCCGTCGCGGCCACGGTCGGGATCGTGAAGGCCATGGACCGCGAGGAGCTGGAAGGCGTCCTCGCCCACGAGCTCTCGCACGTGATCAACCGCGACACGCTCGTCTCCACGGTGGCGGCCACCCTCGCCGGCGCCATCTCGTTCCTCGCCCATTCCTTCATGTTCCGCGGTCGCGGCCGGGACGACGGCGGCAACCCGCTGGCCGCCCTCGTCGTGATGATCCTCGCCCCCATCGCGGCCATGCTGATCCAGCTCGCGGTGAGCCGGTCGCGCGAATACGGAGCGGACGAGAGCGGGGCGCGCCTCGTCGGCTATCCGGACGGGCTGGCCCGCGCATTGGCCAAGCTCCAGCACGCGTCGGAGCGGGTGCCCATGCGCGGGGTCGAGCCGGCCACGGCGCACATGTTCATCGTGAACCCGCTCTCGGGCCAGGCCCTCGGCCGCCTCTTCAGCACGCATCCCCCGCTGGAGGAGCGGATCGCCCGCCTCATGGCCATGAAGGGCCAGATTGGCTGAGGGCAAGCCGCCCGTCGAGGTCGAGCTGACGTGGGACGGGGATCTCCGCTTCCGCGGCCACGCGGGCCAGGCGGCGGTGGTCGTCGATTCCGACGGTCTGGCCGGTCCGTCGCCCGTGCAGTCGCTGGCCCTGGCTCTGGCCGGGTGCATGTCCGTCGACGTCGTGCACATCCTGGAGAAGGGCCGCCAGCCCCTGCGCGGCCTGCGCGCCTCCCTGCGGGCGGAGCGCGCTCCCGAGGACCCGCACCGGCTGGTGCGGGTCGACCTGCGGTTCGAGGTGTCGGGCGAGATCGCTCCGGACAAGGTCGAGCGGGCCATCGCCCTGTCGCGCGAGAAATACTGCTCGGTCTGGCACTCCCTGCGGCCGGACATCGAGTTCCGCACCTCGTTCGAGGTGATGGCCCCCCGGATTCCCTAGCTCCCGCCGGGAAGTGTCACGAACCGGCCCTCTCAAGCGTGATGAGGGCAGTAACGGAGGTGACCGATGGCGGGACAACAGGGCACGAACGTGGTCGTGGTCGGCGGCGGGCTGGCCGGCTTGGCCGCCTCCGCCTACCTGGCGCGGGCGGGCCGGGACGTCGTGCTGGTCGAGAAGGCGGCCGCGGTCGGGGGCCGCGCCCGCACCCGATGCGATCACGGGTTCCATTTCAACCTCGGCCCTCACGCGCTCTACCGGCGGGGAGCGGGGGCGGCCGCGCTGCAGGAGCTCGGCGTGCCCGTGGCGGGTGGCCGGCCGACCGGTGAGGGCGGCTACGCGGTGCGCGGCGGCGCGTTGCACACTCTCCCCGTCGGCTTCGTTTCCCTCCTGGCCACGGGCCTCCTGCGACCCGCGGAGAAGATGGAAGCGGCGCGACTCTTCGCCGCCCTGCGACACGTCAACGGGGAGCGCTTCCAGGATGTTCCGCTCTCGTCATGGCTCGACCGCATCCACAGCCCCTCCGTCCGCCAGTTGCTGGAAGCGATCGCCCGCGTCGCCACCTATACGAACGACCCCGAGCGTATGAGCGCGGGCGCCGCCCTGGCCCAGATGCAGGGGGCGCTGGCGAGCGGCGTCCTGTACCTTCATCACGGCTGGCAGACTCTCGTGGACGGACTCCGGAGAGTGGCGGAGGATGCGGGCGTCAACATCCGCGAGGGCCAGCCAGCCGTCGCGATCGAACGGGGGGCCGCAGTGGAGGGAGTGCGATTGGACGACGGCCGCCTCCTCGCCTCCGGCGCGGTCCTCGTCGCGGGCGGGCCGGACACGGTGGCTGCGCTCGTCGGAGGGGCCGGCGGGTCCAACGTCGTCTCGGAGTGGGCGAAGCGGGCACGGCCCGTCCGCGCCGCGTCCCTGGACGTCGCGCTCCGCAGCCTCCCCCGTCCGCACGCGACGTTCGCGCTCGGAATCGACGAGCCGCTGTACGCGTCGGTGCACTCGGCGTCGGCGCGACTGGCCCCGGACGGCGGCGCGCTCGTGCACGCCCTGCGCTACGGCGGGCTCGCGGGCGACGCGCCGGAGGCCGTCGAGCGCCAGCTCGCGGGGCTGCTCGACTCCCTGCAGCCGGGCTGGCGCGCGGGTGTGGTTCGGCAGCGCTTCCTGCCCGATCTCGTCGTCGCGCACGCGCTGCCGGAGGCGGCCTTCGGCGGCACGCGCGGACGCCCGGGCCCGTGCGTGCCCGACGTGCCCGGCCTCTACGTGGCCGGGGACTGGGTCGGACCCGCAGGCCTGCTCGCCGACGCGAGCCTGGCCAGCGCCCGCGCCGCCGCCCGCACCATCCTCGCGGGCGAGACGCGCGCCACCTCCGCGGCCTGAGCGTGACGGCATGACCGCGGACCTCGCGCCCGTCTTCACGGAGCACCGGCCCTTCCTCTGGGCGCTGAGCTACCGCCTCACCGGAAACGCCGCGGACGCCGACGACGTCGTCCAGGAGACCTTCGTGCGCGCCCTCCGGCGTCCGCCCGCGGACCGGGACCGTCCCTGGCGGCCCTGGCTCGTGCGTGTCGCCGTCAACCTCGGCCGCGATCTCCTGCGGCGCCGCCGGCGGCGCGGCGGGTACGACGGGCAGTGGCTGCCTTCCCCGATCGAGACGGAGCCGCCCTCGCACGAGCCCGCGGACGAGAGCGGGAGTCCGGCCGCCCGTTACGACCTGCTCGAGAGCGTCTCCTTCGCGTTCCTCCTCGCCCTGGAGGCCCTGACTCCGATGCAACGAGCGACCCTCCTGCTGCGGGACGTGTTCGACTACTCGGCACGCGAGGCCGCGCGCGCCCTCGGCATCTCCGAGGCCAGCGCACGCACCACGCACCTGCGGGCGCGCCGGGCCCTCGCCGTCTACGAGGCGCGGCGGCGTCCGCTCACCGCGGAGGTCCAGCGGCGCGAGACGGTAGCCTTGCAGAGGTTCCTGGCCTGCGTGACCGCGGGCGACGTGGCCGGGGTGGAGGCCATGCTGGCCGCGGATGCGCGGGCGATGAGCGACTCCGCCGGAGAGTTCCATTCCAATCGCGTGCCCGTCGTCGGCCGGCGCAAGGTGGCGGCGCTCCTGCTCGGCGTGGTGAAGGGGATCGGACGGCTGCGCCGGGCGGAGCTGCGGCTGCTGAACGGCCACCCCGCCCTGATCGGGGAGCGGGAGCCGAAGGCGGGGTACGGGCCACGGTGGGTCACGCAGGTCGACTTCGACGACCGCGGCCGGATCACGAACGTCTACACCGTGCTCGCCACGCGCAAGCTCTCCGCGATCGCGTGAGAGGACCGGTCAGGGCCGCTCGGCGGAGAGGAGGCGCGCGACGGGGGCGCACTCGTGACGTGCGCGGGATCACGACCGCGAGGCCGGTCCAACTCGTCGTCTCGATCGGCACTCAATCGACCGAGGAGACGACACGTGACTCGACAAATTGCCCTTGCCCTGACGCTGGCCGCATCGGTGTCCGCTTGCGGTAGCAGCATGACCAGCTCGCCGCCGGACAACCGGCGCGTGTCCACGTTCAGCGGAGGCCTGGACGATCCGACACGCTGCACCTGCGGGGTCGGGCTCGGATCCTACACGGTCCAGCCTTCGGCATCGGGACGTCTGGACGCGGTGGCCACCGTCCAGCCCGCCGACGCGAGGCTGGTCGTACGCCTGCTCGACCGCACCGTGAACACGGTGCACGTGGTGTCGCAGCAGTCCGGCAACACGGCGACGCTCAACTTCGACGTCACGCCGGGCACCTACGCGATCCAGGTGTTCCTCGCCTCGGACGGCCCGCGCCAGGCCACCTACAACCTCACCGTCACGTATCCGTAGGTCGACCGGCCCGCACGCGTCCGAGCGCGGGCACGTCAGGGAAGTGCGGTCGAGAGCAGCCGCACCGCGTTGCCGCCCATGATCTTCTCGATGTCCGTCTCCCCGAAGCCGGCCGTGAGCAGGGCATCCGTGAGCTCGGCGGTTCCCGCGGCGTCGAACGGGGCGGGGACGGTACCGTCCCAGTCCGAGCCCAGCGCGATGTGGTCGATGCCGGCGATGCCGACGGCGTAGCGGATGGCGCGGGCCACCGCGGCCGCGTCGTCGCCGCAGACCGCGCCCGCTCCTTTCGGGCCCCAGAATCCGATACCGATCAGCCCGCCCGTCCCCGCTACGCCGCGCAGCTCGTCGTCCGACAGGTTGCGGATGTTGTCGCAGGTCCCCTTCACCCCGGTGTGCGACACCACCACCGGCCGCCGGGCCATGGCCACCGCGTCCGCGATGGTGCGGGGTGAGGCGTGGGCGAGGTCGAGCAGGATGTGGCGCTGCTCCAGGCGGCGCACGAGCTCGCGGCCGCGGTCCGTGAGCCCGCCCTTGGTCACGCCGTGGGCCGAGCCGGCCCACTCGGTGTCGAAGAAGTGAGTCGGCGCGATCATGCGGAAGCCGGCCTCGAACAGCGTGTCCACGCTGGCGAGGTCGCCCTCCAGCGCGTGCGCGCCTTCCAGGCCGAGCAGCCCGGCCGTGATCGCAGGCTGCGCTCGCCTCCGTTCGAGGTAGCGGGTCACGTCGCCGCGTGTGCGCAGGAGCGTCAGGCGGCCGTCCGATCGCTCCGCGGTCTCTTGGAGCTTCCTCGCCTGGTACAGGGCACGCTCGCGCAGGGACGTCCAGGTGCGCGGGGGCCAGCGCTCCACGACGGCGAGGGCCGTGATCATGTCGCTGCGGTCGTCGTTGCGCTGGTTGTTGAGGCCGCGCGGGGACTTGGTGACGACGGTGAAGGCCTCGATGGCGACGTTGCCTTCGATCAGCCGGGGGACGTCGACGTGGCCGCGCGTCGACCGCTGGCCGAGATCACGGGCCCACAGGAGCGAGTCCGCGTGGAGGTCGACGATGGTCAGGCGCCGGTGGAGGGCGATCGCGCGCGCGGACGGCGGCGGATGGGGCCCCGGGGGCACGGTGTTGTAGTGGCGCTCGACCGCGCCGGGCGCGAACGCGAAGACGGCGACGACCAGCGCGAGGAGGGCGAGAAGGGTCCTGCGGATCATCGGGTGGCGCTCGCCCGGTGGCGTGTCGGTCGGTTGCCGATCATCGGGTGACGGTCATTGGGCCGCGCCACCAGCGTGACTTGCCCGAACTCGGCCCGGACCGAGTTGCATACCGTAACGGGCGGGCGCCTCCCGCACCAGGTCGTCACCGTCGTCATGCCGGCCGGCACCGTAGAAGAGGTCCGCTTCATACCCGTTATGGGCACGGCAGCGAAGCTGAATGTTCTCGACCGTGAACTCGCCTCCCATGGCGGCCGGAAACACGTGATGGAACTCGAGGAAGCCCCGCTCCTCGCACCGGCGCCCGTCCTTGCTGACGAAGGCGCAACGGTCGGCGTCGCGTCTCGTCACGGCTCGCTTCACCTCGGCCCTCGGCCGGGTTGGGTCAGAGGTCCTGCGGCCGCGGCGAGGCTTCTCGGTGGCCCCGAACTTCTTTCGCTCGAGATCCGCGACGAGCAGTGTCAGCGCACGGTCCACGATCGCGGCGGTGTCGCCACCCGGAAGGGCGTGGCGAAGCAGATCCTGCGCTCGCTTGAGCTTTGCGCACGTTTCCGCGCTGGCCGTGAAACGGACCTCGTATCGCGCCGGGGCGAGGGGACGCACAACGGCAGGGCGAGTCGGGGGTGGAGGCGGGGCGAGCAGAGGGATGGGGAGTGATGCGACGCAAGGTGGAGCGGCGGCGTCTGAAGCGACCGCACTCGTCGATGGGGGCGTGTCGGCCGCGCGCGTTTTCACCGGCACCTTGCGCACGGACGCAGGCACATCCGGCTGCGGCGCGTGGCACGCCACCAACTCCTCGACCTGCCGCTTGCTCCGCCCCGCGGCTGCGTCGAGCAGCCGGTCGGCGCTCGCCTCGGTCAGATGCGGCGAGAGCAGGCGCACCGTCGTCAGGCTCAGCGTCCCGTCCGCCAGCATGGCCAGGATGCGTGGGAATCGGCGCGCCGTGTGCGCGACGAGGATCCGGTGGTAGGCCTCGTGCTCGGACAGGCGAAGGATCTCGGTGCAGTAGGTGAAGAGCGAAGGGAAGCCCGCGGCGAGATGCAGATCGCGGGCCTCGAACTCAGCGAGGTGGGTCACGAGGCAGACCGTCGTCTCACGCCCGGAGCGCGCCAGGCGCATCAACTCTTCGGTCAGCTCGCTGTTCGTGAGGTGGGATGGAGTGGGATTCGACATGACTCTTCTTATCACGGCGATTTTCGAGGGCTCTGCGAGGCACTCCAGCGCGAGATCGTGAGGCGGCGATGGCGCGCGCGTTTCTGGTGGCCCGATCGAACGCGCGCGTGGACGCTCGCGCGCACGACGACGGGCACACGATGCGTCACGGATGTGAAGCCAACCGCGCCTCAAAACCTGTCAAGAACTATTTCGAGCGGCGCGAAAATATCTAGCGGACGCAGGACGCCGACTCGGTCCGGACCGAGTTCCACCGAGGTGCCGCGCCATCGACGCGGTTAGCAAGAGCGAGAGGCTGTGGTCAGGTCGGCTGTCCCCTACGACCGCCGCCGAACGGACGCGAACCCGCCGCGCCCCCTACACCTTGATCGCGACCGCCACCCCGTCCCGCGTCGGGTTGATGCTGGTCAGGAACCCGCGATGCGCGAACAGCCGCGCCGTGAACTCCTTCACCCCCGCCGTCGCCGCCTTGCCGTCGTCTTCCCCGTCGAGCACGCGGCCGGACCAGATCACGTTGTCGGTGATGAAGAGCCCGCCCGTACGCAGATGCGCGTGGGCCAGGTCGACCACGGCCGGATAGCCGTCCTTGTCGATGTCGTTGTAGACGATGTCCCACACGCCGCCCGCGGCCTGCAGCGCCGCCGTGGCTTCCTGCCGGTGATAGGTGACGCGATCCCACACGCCGGCCCGCGTGAGGAAGGCCTCCGCCAGCCGGACGTTCTCCTCGGACAGCTCCGTGCAATGGATGCTCGCGCCCGGCCCCGCCGCCCGCGCGAAGTGCAGCGCGGAATACCCGTAGCCGGAGCCGAGCTCGAAGATGCGACGCGCGCCGATCGAGCGCGTGAGCACCTCGAGCAGCCGGCCCACCAGCGGGCCCACGATCGGGAAGCGCCGCGC
>Ga0068858_100006978_pt1 | contig 10968 bp, 10 predicted proteins | sample KBSSwiS12_FD_66589 | JGI IMG/M metagenome (GOLD analysis project Ga0068858, IMG submission 66589) | Switchgrass rhizosphere microbial communities from Kellogg Biological Station, Michigan, USA - KBS Switchgrass S1-2 | ecosystem: Host-associated > Plants > Roots > Rhizosphere > Soil ... | reverse complement strand
CCGAGGCGCCGTGCGTGAGGTGGCCGCCGTGCGCGAGCGACATGCCGAGGATGGTGTCGCCCGGCTGCAGCATCGCCATGTAAACCGCCTGGTTCGCCTGCGAGCCCGAGTGCGGCTGGACGTTGGCGTACTCCGCGCCGAAGAGCTTCTTCACGCGATCGATCGCGAGCTGCTCCGCGATGTCGACGAACTGGCAGCCGCCGTAGTAGCGCTTGCCCGGATAACCCTCGGCGTACTTGTTGGTCAGCACGCTTCCCTGGGCGGCGAGCACCGCGGGGCTCGCGTAGTTCTCCGAGGCGATGAGCTCGATGCCCTCTTCCTGGCGGCGGAACTCGGAGGTGATCGCGCTCCAGATTTCGGGGTCGGTGGCGGCTAGCGTGGCGGCGTCGGGGAACATGGCACGGAAGTGGTTGATGAAAAAGAATTTTATCACGCAGGCATTCGCCTATAATCGGCGGGCGACGCAAGGGGGGAGTCCGATGCAGGCGATGCTGAAAATCTCGCGCGCGATCGACGCGCTGAACGAATTCATCGGCCGCTGGGTGTACTGGCTGGTGCTGGCCGTGGTGCTCATCAGCGCCGGCAACGCGATCATCCGCAAGACCTTCAGCATGAGCTCGAACGCGTGGCTCGAGCTCCAGTGGTACCTCTTCTCGGCGATCTTCCTGCTCGGCGCGGGCTTCACGCTGCTGCGCAACGAGCACGTGCGCATCGACGTCCTCGCGGGACGCTTCTCCGCCCGCGGCCAGGCGTGGATCGACGTGATCGGCACCCTCTTTTTCCTCCTGCCGATGGCGGTGGTGATCGCGTGGCTCTCGTGGCCGTTCTTCACCATCACCTGGATCCACAACGAGGTGTCGGGCAGCGCCGGCGGCCTCATCCTCTGGCCCGCGCGCATCCTCATCCCGATCGGCTTCGTGCTGCTCGCGCTGCAGGGCGTCTCCGAGCTGGTGAAGCGCATCGCGTTCCTCGCGGGCCAGGGGCCCGACCCGGTGCAGCGCCACGATCCCCTCGAGGCCGAGAAGGCGCTCGCCGAGGAGCTCCGGCGCCTCGCCGAGGAGAAGGCATGATGGCCTTCATCGCCGCGAACCTCGCGCCGATCATGTTCGCCGCACTCATCCTCTTCCTGCTGATGGGCTACCCGGTCGCGTTCGCGCTCGCGGCCAACGGCATCTTCTTCGGCATCGTCGGCATCCAGCTGGGGCTCCTCGACACCTCGCTCTTCCAGGCGCTGCCGCAGCGCGTCTGGGCGGTGATGTCCAACGACACGCTGCTCGCGGTGCCGTTCTTCACCTTCATGGGGCTCATCCTCGAACGAAGTGGCATGGCCGAGGACCTGCTGGACACCATCGGCCAGCTCTTCGGGCCGCTGCGCGGCGGCCTCGCCTTCGCGGTGATCTTCGTGGGCGCGCTCCTCGCCGCGACCACCGGCGTGGTGGCGGCGTCGGTGATCTCCATGGGCCTCATCTCGCTGCCGATCATGCTGCGCTACGGCTACGACCGGCGCTTCGCCTCCGGCGTGATCGCCGCCTCGGGCACGCTGGCACAGATCATCCCGCCCTCCCTCGTGCTCATCATCATGGCCGACCAGCTCGGCCGCTCGGTGGGCGACATGTACGCGGGCGCGTTCATTCCCGGCATCACGCTCGCGGGCCTCTACGCGCTCTACACGCTGGGCGTCACGTTCCTCAAGCCCGGATGGGCGCCGGCGCTGCCGCCCGAAGCGCGCCGCCTGCGCGAGCCGAGCGGCTCGAGCGGCGTTCCCTCCACGCTGGTGGTGGCGATCCTGTCGGCCGCCGCCGCGGTGCTCTTCGACAAGTTCTACTACGTGCCCACCTATCCGGAGGCGGCCCTCGACGAGCGCCTGGTGCTCGCGGCGGGTGCGGGCGCGGCCTTCGCGCTCGCCGCCGCAATCGTGAACCGCACGTTCAAGCTGGGGCTGCTGTCGCGGCTGGCGGAGCAGGTGGTGTTCGTGCTGATCCCGCCGCTCGGGCTCATCTTCCTCGTCCTCGGCACGATCTTCCTCGGCTGGGCCACGCCGACGGAGGGCGGGGCCATGGGCGCCTCGGGCGCGCTGGTGATGGCGCTTGCGCGCCGGCGGCTCTCGCTCAAGCTCACGCGCCAGGCGATGGAGACGACCGCCAAGCTCTCGACCTTCGTGGTGTTCATCCTCATCGGAGCGCGCGTCTTCAGCCTCACGTTCTACGGCGTGAACGGCCACGTGTGGGTCGAGCACCTCCTCACGAGCCTGCCGGGCGGGCAGCTGGGCTTCCTCATCGTCGTCAACATCATCGTCTTCCTGCTCGCGTTCTTCCTCGACTTCTTCGAGCTCTCGTTCATCGTGATCCCGCTGCTGGGCCCGGTGGCCGAGAAGCTCGGCATCGACCTCATCTGGTTCGGGGTGCTGCTGGGCGTGAACATGCAGACCTCGTTCATGCACCCGCCCTTCGGCTTCGCGCTGTTCTACCTGCGAAGCGTGGCGCCGGCGCGCGAGTTCGTGGACAAGCTCACCGGCAAGCGCACCGCGCCGGTGACGACCGGCCAGATCTACTGGGGCGCGATCCCGTTCGTGGTGATCCAGGTCATCATGGTGGGCCTGCTGATCGCCTTCCCGCAGATGTCGCTGGTGTACAAGTCCGACCAGCCGACCGTCGATCCGAACAAGGTGAGGATCGAGATCCCGGCCGACGAGCCCGTGAAGAACGAGCAGGAAGACCTCATCAAGCAGCTGGGCGGCGGCGGCGCGAAGACCGGCGACGCGCCGAAGGAAGAGCCGAAGAAATCGCCCGAGGAAGAGCAGCAGGACGACCTGCTCAAGCAGCTGGGCAGCGGCAAGAAATGAAAAAGGCCCGCCGGGAGGCGGGCCTTTCGAAAGTGCTGCGACCTACTTGATCTTGTAGATGGTGTGCATGAAGTCGTCGTAGCCCTTCTCCGCGACCTGGAACCACAGCAGCTGCTCCTCGCGGAACTTGACCATCGAGTCGTAGATCTTCTTGAACGAGGCGCTCTTCGCCGAGAGCTCGCCGTACACCTCGAGCGACGCCTTGTACGACGCGGTGAGCATCTCGTTGGAGAACTTGCGCAGCTGCGTGCCGCCGGCGATGAGGCGCTTCAGCGCCGCCGGGTTCTGCGCGTCGTACTTGGCGAGCATGTACGTGTTGGCTTCCCAGCACGCCGCCTCGACGATGTTCTGGTACTCCTTCGGCAGCTTCTCCCACTCACCCGTGTTGAAGTAGCTCACGAGCTGCGGGCCGCCTTCCCAGAAGCCGGGATAGTAGTAGTACTTGGCGATCTTGTTGAAGCCGAGTTTCTCGTCGTCGTAGGGGCCGACCCACTCCGCCGCGTCGATGGTGCCTTTCTCCAGCGCAGGATAGATGTCGCCGCCCGGGATGAGCTGCGGGACCACGCCCAGCTTCTCGAGCACCTTGCCCGCCATGCCGCCGATGCGCATCTTGAGGCCCTTCAAGTCCGCGACCGACTTGATCTCCTTGCGGAACCAGCCGCCCATCTGCGCGCCGGTGTTGCCGCACGGCACGCGGTGCATGTTGTAGCCCTTGTAGAACTCGGCGAAGAGCTCGTTGCCGCCGCCGAAGATCTGCCAGGCGTTCGTCTGGCGGGCGTTGAGGCTGAAGGGGATCGCCGTGTCGAGCGCGAAGGTGGGCTCCTTGCCCCAGAAATAGTAGGGCGCGGTGTGCGCGGCCTGGATGGTGCCGTTCTGCACGGCATCGACCACGCCGAACGCGGGAACGATCTCGCCCGCCGCGAACACCTGGATCTGGAACTTGCCGCCCGTCGCGGCCGCGACGCGCTTGGACATCACCTCGGCGGCGCCGTAGATCGTGTCGAGCGATTTCGGGAAGCTCGACGCCATGCGCCACTTGATTTCCGGCATCGCGCCCTGGGCGAACGCCGGGGCCACGCCCGCGGCGAGGATGCCCGCCATCCCGGCGCCCGCGGTATTGATGAATTTCCTGCGCTGCATTGCTCCTCCTCTGGGGGTTGTTCGGAGACAAGACCGCGATAGGTTAAACCAAACCGGGGACAGACCCCTTTTCCCATCTGCAGGAACGAATTTCCCGCAAATGGGAAAAGGGGTCTGTCCCCTAATCGCCGGCGATGGTCATCCGGTCGATGAGGATCGAGCCGCAGTGCTTGGATCCGCGCCACACCGCGTCGCTGCCGACCGCGACGATGCCCGCGAACATCTGCAGCAGGTTGCCGGCGATGGTCACCTCCTCCACGGGGTACTGGATCTTCCCGCCCTCGACCCAGAAGCCCGCCGCGCCGCGCGAGTAGTCGCCGGTCACGGGGTTCACGCCCTGGCCCATGAGGTCGGTCACGAGGAAGCCGCGGTCCATCCTGCCGAGCAGCCCCTCGAGGTCGAGGTCGCCCGGCTTCACCAGCAGGTTGTGGTTGCCGCCCGCGTTCCCGGTGGTCTCGAGGCCGAGCTTGCGCGACGAGTAGCTCGACAGGAACCAGCCACGCAGCACGCCGTCCTCGACGACATTGCGGGGCGCGGTGGCGACACCCTCGGCGTCGAAATACGAGCTCGCCATCTCGCCCTTGAGGTGCGGGTCCTCGCGGATGTCGATTCCCGGTGCGAAGACGCGCGTGCCGAGGCGGTCGATGAGGAACGACGAGTGGCGATAGAGGCTCGAGCCGCTCGCGGCCGACACGAAGTGGCCGAGCAAACCGGAAGCGATGTTGGAATCGAAGAGCACCGGCGCCTCGGTCGTGGGCAGGCGGCGCGCACCAAGACGGCGCACGGTGCGCTCACCCGCGATGCGACCCACCAGCTCCGCGTTTTCGAGCTGCTTTGGATCGCGGTGCGACGTGTACCAGTAGTCGCGCTGCATGCCGTTCTTGTCCTCGGCCACGACGCTGCAGCTGATGCTCGCCTTCGAGGTCGGGAATCCCGCGAGGAACCCGCGGGAGTTGGCGAGCACGAAGTCGCTGTCGTAGGCGCCGACGGTCGCGCCCTCGGTGTTGCCGATGCGCCTGTCGACGGCGAGCGCGGCGGCTTCCGTGCGCCGCGCGATCTCGATCGACTCCTCCACCGTGAGGCCCCACGGGTGATAGAGCTCGAGGTCGGGCACGTTGCCGCGGAAAAGGCGCGCGTCGTCGGGAAGCCCGGTCGCGTCGTCCTCCGCCGTGTGGCGCGCGATGGCGCACGCGGCCTCGACGGTGCGCTCGATCGCCTCGGGCGAGAGATCGGAGGTATTCGCGTTGCCGCGGCGCTTGCCGAAGTACACGGTGATGCCCATGCCCTTGTCGCGGTTGTACTCGACGGTCTCGACGTCGCCGCGGCGAACGGTCACGGACTGGCCGACGGCGGCGGAAACCTCGATTTCCGCGTCGCTGGCGCCACGGGCGCGGGCGGCGTCGAGCGCGCGGCGCGCGACGTCGGCCATGCCGTCGCGGGTGAGCGGGAGCGAGGTGGATGCGATCGGGTGGTCAGGCATAAGGGTGGGAACCGGGAGGGGGCGAAAGGTTCTACACTTCGCACCGATGGAAGAAGAAGATTTTATCAGCAAGAGCCAGCGCAAACGCGACTCGACCGCGCTGCAGAAACTGGGGGCCGAGCTCGTGAAGCTTGCGCCCGAGCAGCTCGCGCGCATCGACATGCCCGAGAACCTGCGCGAGGCGATCCTGGAATGCCAACGCTTCAGCAAACATGAGGCCGTGCGCCGCCAGATGCAATACATCGGCAAGCTCATGCGCGACCTCGACGCGGGCCCGGTCGCGCAGCAACTGGCGCAGCTGCACGCGCCATCGCGGGCGCAGACGGCGGTGTTCCACCGCGCCGAAGAGTGGCGTGCCGACATCATGGCCGACCCGGCTGCCATCGATCGATTCGCGACGGAGTTTCCGGAGGCGAATCCCCACCGGCTGCGCTCGCTCGCCGGCAAGGCCAACGAAGAGCGCGCCGCGGAAATGCCCCCGAAGCATTTCCGCGAGCTGTTCCACTTGATCAACAAGATCCTGCAGGACCACCACGCACGAAACCAGCATGAGTGACCCCGTACGAATCGGCCTCGTCGCCACCAGCGACCGCGCCTCGCAAGGCGTCTATCGCGACGAGGGCATCCCCGCGCTCGAGCAATGGCTCGCGGGCGCATTGCAGAATCCGATCGAGTTCGAGAAACGCCTCATTCCCGACGAGCAGGCCGTGATCGAGGCGACGCTCAAGGAACTCGTGGACGAGCGTCAATGCCACCTCGTCGTCACGACCGGCGGCACCGGTCCCGCGCGGCGGGATGTCACCCCCGAGGCGACGCTCGCCGTGGCCGACCGCGAGATGCCGGGTTTCGGCGAGCAGATGCGCCGCATCAGCCTCGAATTCGTGCCGACGGCGATCCTGTCGCGCCAGGTCGCGGTGATCCGCAAGGGCGCGCTCATCCTCAACCTGCCGGGCCAGCCCAAGTCCATCCGCGAGACGCTCGAGGGCCTGAAGTCCGCCGAGGGAAAGCCGGTCGTCGCGGGCATCTTCGCCGCGGTCCCCTACTGCATCGACCTCATCGGCGGCCCGTACCTCGAGACCCGCGACGAGATCGTCAAGGCCTTCCGCCCCAAATCCGCCATCCGACAACCGAAATGATCCTCCCGCACATCGAGCTCGTCACCGGCGCCGACCCCGTCGGCACCGTCATCTGGATGCACGGCCTGGGCGCCGACGGCTGGGACTTCGTGCCGATCGTGCGCGAGCTGCCACTGCCCGAGAACCTGCCGCTGCGGTTCATCTTCCCGCACGCGCCGGTGCGCTCGGTGACGATCAACAACGGCGCGCAGATGCGCGCGTGGTACGACATCGCCATGAGCGACATCGCGCGCATGCCCGACGAGCGCGGCATCCGCGAATCGCAGGCCTACATCGAGATGCTCGTCGACCGCGAAGCCGGGCGCGGCATCGACCCGGATCACGTGATCCTCGCGGGCTTCTCCCAGGGCGGGGCGATCGCGCTGCAGGCGGGGCTGCGCCACAAGGCGCCACTGGCGGGCATCGTCGCGCTCTCGACCTATCTCGCGCTCGAGGAGTCCCTCGACTCGGAGGCGGCACCGGCCAACCGGGACACGCCGATCTTCATGGGGCATGGCACGCAGGACCCGGTGGTGCCGGTGCAGCTCGCCGAGCGCTCGCGCCAGGCGCTCGCCCAGCGCGGCTACAAGGTGCAGTGGCAGACGTGGCCGATGCCGCACTCGGTCTGCGCCGAGGAGGTCGAGGCGATCGCGCAGTTCGTCATGGACGCCTTCGGCGGCGAGGAGCCCGCAGCGCGCTCCTCCATCATCCTCACGCCCTAGGTCGGCTGCGGGGCGGGCACGCGCACGCGCTCGAGCGTGGCGCGCAGGTTGGCGGGCAACTCGGCGACCGGACGGCGCGTCTCGCGATCCACGTACACGTGCACGAAGTGGCCCTGCGCCGCGGCCTGGTCGCTGCCTTCGGCGAACATCGCGATCTCGTAGCGCACGCTCGAGCGGCCGATGTGAGCCACGCGCAGGCCCGCGGTGACGGTCTCGGGATAGGTGAGCGGCGCGAGGTACTGGCACGACACCTCGACCACGAGGCCGATCACCGGGCTCGCCTGGATGTCGAGCGCGCCCCGCTCGATGAGATAGGTATTCACCACCGTGTCGAAGTACGAGAAGTACACGACGTTGTTCACGTGCCCGTAGGCATCGTTGTCCATCCAGCGGGTGGTGATCGGCAGCAGGTGCGGATAGTCCGCGCGGCGCTGCGGCTCGGCGCGCGCCATCAGCCCTTGGCGTCCTTCCCGGCGGTCGCTTCTTCGTGCACCGGCGACCTGAACGGCCGCGCGGTGCGGGCGAAGGCGCCCGGCACGATCGACAGGCCGCCACTGATGAACGACTCGACCTCCTCGCGCCGCTTCAGCGTGTCGTGGTATCCCAGCTCGATGAGCTCGTTGCAGTAGCCGCGCTCGAAGAGCAGGTACGACGCGAGGTTGGCGCCGCCTCGGCGCATGGCGCCCACGGAACGCAGCAGGAATCGGATCGCCCACGGGAGGCTGCCCACGTGCTTCACGGCGATCGCGTCCAGCGGCTGGCTGGGCGTGAGCACCAGGACGTCGACGTGGTGCAGCGTGAGGCCCATCTTCGCCAGCGCATCCGGCGGCACGCAGCTCACCGTCTTGTTGATCCGTTCCAGCCGCTCGATGTCCACCGCGAGGCTGTCCAGGAAGATGGAGTTCATCACGTGGCCCGCGATCTGCGCGAGGGTGGGGAAGAGGTCCCCGCGCGTGCGCTCGGGCGAGTCGCCGTGCTGGATCTTCGCGGTGCCCACCACCACGACGCGGTCCGCGCCGAGGTGCAGCGCGGGGCTCACGGGTGCGACCTGGCGCATGGAGCCGTCGCCGAAGAACTCGCGGTTGAGGTGGTACGGCGGAAAGAGGAACGGAATCGCGCTCGACGCCATCAGGTGCGCGACGTTGATCTTGGTCTTGATGCCGATGCGTTGCGAGCGCCGCCAGCCCTCGAAGCGCTCGGCGCCCTGGAAGAAGCTGCAGCTCTGGCCCGAGGTGTAGCCCGAGCAGGTGATCGACACCGCGTCGAGCGCGCCCAGCGAGATGTTGCGCTCGACGCGGTTGAAGTCGAGGTAGCGCGACAGCAGGCTTTCCAGCGGGCGGTTGTCGAGAAGCGAGATGCGCCGGTTCTTGAGGAAGGCGCCGAACAGGAATCCCGCGAACCAGCGCGAGCTGTTGGCGAACACGCCGGGGAAATCGGCGCGATAGACGTGGCGCGGCTCGAAGTTGCGCCAGACGTCGAGGAGCTTCTCGACGGCGACGCCGAAATCGTCGCAGTTCACCGCAAGCGCGCCCGCATTCACGGCGCCGGCGGAAGTGCCGCAGATGATCGGAAACGGATTGGGCTTGGGGTCCGGCAGCATCTCCCGGATCGCCTTCAGCACCCCCACCTGGTAGGCCGCACGGGCGCCGCCGCCGGCGAGCACCAGGCCCGCCCTGCCGGCACCGCTTGAGTAGGCTCCCGTCGGTGAATCCATGCGCGCCTTTTGGCCCCCGGACCCCCTCACGAGCGCCCCGCGGCGGCCTTTCCCTTCTCCCTGCGTACGGGTGTACCCGTAGAACGGGCGTTTTGCAACATTTCCTGGGCGTGGCGGCGGGTGGTTTCCGTGATCTTGAGGCCCCCCAGCATGCGGGCCACCTCGTCGACGCGGCCCTCGGATTCGAGGGGTTCGACGTGCGCCACGGTGCCGCCGGAGCCCGCCTGCTTGCTCACGCGAAGCTGCGAGCGGGCGTGGACCGCGACCTGCGCGAGGTGCGTGACGGATAGCACCTGGTGATGGCGCGAGAGCGACTGCAGGAGCTGCCCCACGACCTCCGCGACACCGCCGCCGATGCCGGAATCGACCTCGTCGAAGACGAGCGTCGGCACCGAGGCACCGCCCGACAACAACACCTGGATCGCGAGCGAGAGGCGCGAGAGCTCGCCGCCGGAGGCGACGCGCGCGAGGGGCGCCAGCGGCTGTCCGGGATGCGCGGCCACGAGGAGCTCGACGGATTCGAGCCCGCCCGACGACGGCATTTCCAGCGTCTCGAGGCCCACCTCCAGCCTGCCGCCGCTCATGGCGAGGCGCTGCATGGTGCGCGTCACCTCCGCACCCAGTTTCTTCGCGGCGTCGCGGCGCGCGGCCGAGAGCTTGCTCGCCTCCGCGCGGAAGGATTTCTCGGCGCCGGCTTCCTGCTCGCGCAGCTTCTCGAGGCTCTCCTCGCCGCCCAGCTCCGACAGGCGCGCGCGGCGCTCGGCGAGCGCGGCCGGCAACTCGGCGGGCTCGACGCGGTACTTGCGGGCGCTGTCGAACACGGCCTTGATGCGCGAGTCGAGCTGCGTGAGGCGGCCCGGATCCACGTCGAGCTTCTGCAGGTACCGGCGCAGGTCGTGCGCGGCCTGGCTCGCGTGGACGCCGGCGGTCTCGGCATCCCGGCGCGCGTCTTCCAACGCGGGATCGAGCGCGGCCGCTTCGGCGAGACGCGTGGCCACGTGCGAGAGCTGCGCGGTCGCCGACGATTCCGCATCGTCGAGCGCCTCGGCGCACTCGCTCACCGTGGCGATGAGCTCCTGGGCATGGGCAAGGCGGCGGTGCTCGGCCTGGTCCTCGGCCCACTGCGCCGGCTCGAACGCGAGCGCCTCGAGGTCGCGGATCTCGTGCGTGAGGAGCTCTCGCTCGCGCGCCGACGTCTTTTGCGCGCCTTCGCGCGCCGCGCGCTGCTCCACGAGGCGCCGCCAGGCCGAGAAGCGCGAGGCGACCTCGCGGGCGAGCGGCTCGCAGCCGGCGAAGGAATCGAGCAGGGCGCGCTGGCGGTCGCGCTTCATCAGCAGCTGGTGGTCGTGTTGGCCGTGGATGTCGACGAGCATCTCGCCCAGCTCGCGCAGCTGCGCGGCGGTCGCGGGACGCCCGTTCACGAATCCGCGCGAGCGGCCGGACGAATCGATGGTCCGCCGCACGAGACACGCGCCATCGCCTTCGTCCAGCTCCTGCGCGGCAAGCCACGCGCGCACGCCGGACGATTCGGCGGCATCGAAATCCGCGCTCACCTCGGCACGCTGCGCGCCGGCGCGCACGACACCCGCATCCGCCCGCCCACCGATCGCCAATGCCAAGGCATCGACGAGGATCGACTTCCCCGCCCCGGTCTCGCCGGTGAGCGCCGTGAACCCCGATCCCAGCTCCAGGTCGAGCCGGTCGACGATCACGTAATCGCGGATGGAAAGCGCGCGCAGCATGGCCGACTCAGGAGGCGCGTTCGGTCCAGCGCAGCTTCTGGCGCAGCATCCCGAAGTAGCGGTAGCCCTTCGGGTGCAGCAGGGTGGCGGGCTTGGGGGCCGCCTGCACGTGGACGACGTCGCCGGGCTCGAGCTGCCGGTGCGTCTGGACGTCGAAGTTGACGCGCGCATCCTGCCCGCGCACCAGCGTGATCTCGACCTTCGAGCTGCTGC
>Ga0068858_100006977_pt1 | contig 10970 bp, 17 predicted proteins | sample KBSSwiS12_FD_66589 | JGI IMG/M metagenome (GOLD analysis project Ga0068858, IMG submission 66589) | Switchgrass rhizosphere microbial communities from Kellogg Biological Station, Michigan, USA - KBS Switchgrass S1-2 | ecosystem: Host-associated > Plants > Roots > Rhizosphere > Soil ... | reverse complement strand
GCCAGCCGGAGCGCGTCAAACCGGGCTCCCCCGAATACGTCGAATATATCGAGCACTACATCGGCGAGTGCCTGCGCAGCCCGCAGGCCTTTGACAGAACCCACAGCGAATCGCTTTCCGAAGCCGAGCGCGAAGCTGCCTGCAGGGTCACGGTGCAGCAGGCTGACCGTCTCAATCCCGAGAACAGGCCGCTGAAGCATCCCTAAGCTGCATGCGGGCCATCGCCGGGCCGCAGGGGCGGCGGCCGTCAAGCATCACAGCAGGCGCCAGCGTCATCTCCGACATGCCACACTCGCGCCACGATCGAGCGGCTGCGACGCCTACACTGATCGCGCGCAAGTTCCATCTCGGCTCGCGTCCTCTCTTTGACAATCGCCGAATGCTCCGTAAACTATCCGAGTCGTCAACAACTGAAAGGAGGTGATCCAGTGTCTCATTGTCTATCGCCGCGGTCGCCGGCATCTGTGAGCTGGGTCCCTACCTCTACGGGGCTCGGTGCCGTCTAATCAACGGCGTCGTCACAGCAGTTTAGCCGGACCACGGCTCGACAATGGAAGGGCTGCCCGTCAGGGCAGCCCTTCTTTGTTTGGGTCCTGGCCAAGGGCTGGGGGCACACCGGGGGCACAAAATAGCCCCCTAACCCGCTTCATTCGGCGCCCGGGGAAAGCCCTCCCCCAGAGGAAAACGGAGGGGCGAAGCGACGCATTTAGGGCGCGGCCGAGACATCCTCAAGCCATGTGTGGACGTTTCACTCACCGATACACCTGGGCCGAAATCCAGCGGCTCTACCGGCTCACGTCGCCGGCTTCGAACGTTCAGCCGAGCTACAACGTCTGCCCCACTGACACCGTCAACGTGGTCACCTCGTCCGACGATACGCGCATCCTTCAGCCGATGCGGTGGGGCCTGGTCCCGCGCTGGTGGTCGAAGCCGCTCAAAGAGCTGATGAGGCTGTCCACGTTCAACGCGCGCGTCGAGACCGTGACGACGAAGCCGTTCTTCCGCGAAGCGTTCAAGCGAACTCGCTGCATCATCCCCGCATCCGGCTATTACGAATGGCAGGACACGCCGGACGGCAAGCAGCCGCACTACTTCACGCGCACCGATGGTCAGGTGATCTCGTTCGCCGGTCTATGGGACGAATGGAAAGACCGCGCGACTGGAGAGACGTTGAAGTCCTGCACGATGATCATCACAGAGCCGAACGCCATGGTCGCGGAGGTTCACGACCGTATGCCAGTGGTGCTCGAACCGGACAATTTCAAGCCGTGGCTTGAACGCGAGGTGGGCTTGGAGATATTGCTGCCTGCGGCCGAGGGCATCCTTCAGCGTTGGCCGGTGTCAAAGCGAGTAAACAGCTCGAAGGCGCCGAAGGAAGATGAGACGCTGACGCAGCCCGTGGAGATCAGCGCTCCGCCGCCGCCGGTCTAACTTCCTCGATCGCGCGGCAGCAAGGTCGCCACGCGATCCGCGCATCGGACCGTTGACGGTCATCGACCAGAACCAGCGCAGACTGCCGGGACCGCCGCGGGTCTCATAGATGCGGCCGATCGCCCATCCGCCGCAGTAGACGATGTAGTCCGGTCGGTCCTTGTCAACCCCGGAGCCGAGCCCGGTCGGGCGCATGGTGAGCGGCATCAGATGATGCCCAGCTTGTAGCTAACCGGCGTGATCTCGCCGATCTTCATGCCCCTGACCGCCACTTCACTAAGCGGATTATGGCTCTTGATGAGTTCCGCGGAAGTTTGGAATTGTAGCGTCTCCGGCCATGGCGTTCGAGTGATTCGTCGCCGTCTAACATTGTTGCCCGGCTCCTTTTGAGAGGACTTCTCAGAGATGAGATACAAACAACAGCTAGAGAACCGCCGGTTGGCCCAACAGCAAAAGGAAGCTCAGCAGGCCAGGGAGATGGAGCAACAACGAAACAAAATCGAAGATCGCAAAAAACAACTGCAAAAGCACCTTGAGGATAACTGTCGTGACCTGGCAGTGAAAATCCATGGGGAAGAACCCGGCAAGATAAAGCTCATCCCACCGACAGCAACCGATGCCCTTACCATTTTCGTTGAGATGAACGGATTTATTCTTCAGTCCGATACGGGAGGGCGAAGAGGCACCAGCAACTGGAACGAATTAGACAACCAGATTGTTGATTTTCTCGAGAAAAATGGCGTGCATTAGCCGAAACACGGTGAGCAGGTCACTAAGCGTAAGACGTAGCAGGCGTCCGTCTCTTGAGGAGCGGGCGCCGTTTTGTTTCAGTCCACCTCTTCCAGCTTCGCCCCCAGTTTCGACTCGGCGGGGTTTCTCATTTTGGCTGAGCGAGGACCCTTCGGCGCAAAGGCCCTTTCCGCGGCATGGCGAGGGATTTTCGCTGAGATGAGTCCGCCCCAATCGCGTAGATGTGCGAGCCCGAGTAGTGCTGCGCGCACCAGTCCTTAGCGTCACGCCGGCTCTTGAACTTAGCCGGCTCGATGTCAGGACCGGGTCGTCCTTGATACGGCGCATGGTTAGCGTGATCATCGAGACCCCTCGATGGGCTCGACAAAATGCGCACCGCAACGATCCCAGTTTGAACCCATCTTAGAGCAACCAGGAGCGGCAAGGTCGTGGAGTAGGTCAGGCATTGCGCGATCGGCACCGTTCAAGGCGGTGAGTTCGTCCCGGCTGTACGCTGCCTCCAATCGCACTTGGTGCAGGCTACCAAGATGGTTGCGCGCGGCTCGTCCCGTAACCGGTAGATGTTTAGAGCACCCCGGCTATGGCTGCCTCGCGTTTGTCGGCGGGCGCGTGGATCGGCAAGCACATCTGCCCACCAATCTTCCGAAGAGTCCTCTTGCGGGTGCGACCACGAACGCTGGACAACAGCGTGGCGCGCTTGCAGCATCGCGGTGACGAGTCGCGATACTTCAGGGCGGTTGACGTCGAGCCGGGCGAAGTTGGCCGCACTCATCCGGGGTGGCTCACCAGAGGGGCAACGTGGGTTGCCTCACGCGCCCGACGTGCGCATCGATGAAGTCCAGCGTTCCTTGGCAAGCAGAAGCACTCCGACTCCGGAGCTATTTGCAATCCGCTTGATCAGGTTGACGGCTCCAAACACTCTTCGTACCGTCTGCCATGCGGAAAGTTAAGTATGTACCGCAAAACGAAACATCGACTGCGCTGCTCCGATCGCCCTTAAATCGTAACGTGCCGCTCTCTAAAAAAGCAGTTGCCTGGACATTTCCCAATTCGTTCGTCATCTTGTATTGGACGGACGGTAGTTCTGGATCTTTACCCGGTGGCGGAACTTCTTCGACGAAGGGATACCGAGCGGGATCCTTCGGCTCCTGACATGCACCCGCATCACGGACGCAGACGTATAAACCGCACAGCTTACTTCGACATGTCTCTTGTGCTTGTGCGCTGGTCGTGCCCATAAGCGCGACGCTTATCGCAATCGCCGATATCTTCATGAACCGGTACCCCCGAACAGAATGTTGCAGGCTAAGTTGCAGCACAAGAAAGTTTAGTGGTCATGGAAAAAAATTCAATCGTTCAGCCCATGCCTTCCACGCATCCCAACACTTTTGCAACTTTGCCTTGGCCTCGTCAAAGGTCGCCACGCGCCCCGAGCGCGTCATCGGACCGTTGACGGTCATCGACCAGAACCAGCGCAGACTGTCGGGACCGCCGCGGGTCTCGTAGATGCGGCCGACTTCCCACTCGCCGGTAAAGACCGTGTAGTCAGGCCGGTCCTTGTCGATCCCGGAGCCGAGGCCGATCGGGCGAAGCTTGAGGGCCATCGCTTACTCCGGCCGATGAGCCACCGCAGTCACATCGCCACTTTGGAGGTCTTTGACCTCGACCATGCTGTGCGGAATGTCGGATAATTCGCGGCTATTGCGGCGGCCGGATCGTACCATCTGAAGAAAGTCTTTCCGGTAAATCTCCAGCAAAATTCCAGGCCGGCTAAAGCTGGACTACATGACTGTCCTCCCCTCTGCGACTACTCAACCTGAGACGGTGAGCACTGAAGCGAGGCGACGCAGCCGGGCGGTGGACCGTGCCGTCTCCTCGCAGCTCCGGGATCACCACCTGAGAAAAAGCGTCAGAGGAGAACCATGACCACCACCCCCAACCTCGTGAAGCCCGGGACGCAGGTCAACACCACCGACGGCAGCACAGCCCAGTTCGACGGCGAGATCACTCCGCTGCAGGATGGCGGCTACGTCGTGGTGTGGACCGACCTGAGCCACACCTATAACCTGCAGGGCGGCGCCATCGTCGGCCAGCGTTACGATTCCGCCGGCAACAAAATCGGCGGCGATCCGGCGCATGGTGGCGAGGTCCATCTCAGTCTGTTCGCGTGACCAAAGGTGGCTCGTCGCACGCTGACGAGGTCATCGAATGAGGCGGCGCTGATGTCTGCTATTGGCGGTCCAGCCAAGATGGCTGCGACGAACAGATGTTTGGCGCGAAGTAACAAATCCTGCACGGGGGCGGAAACGACGAAGAAGTGGAACCGCCAATGAAGCGGGTATCAGGGTGCTCAAGCGGCCCCACGGGAGTCGCTGAACGCAAAACAGGATGAAGGAAAAGTGCGTAAGGTCAAATTCACGCCCGAGCGCATCGAGCAGATCAAGAATCTGGTCGAGCACGGCAAGCGCCGCGAGGAAATCGCCGAATTGATCGGCGTCACCGTTGGCTCGCTGCAAGTTACGTGCTCGCGCTTGGGCATCAGCCTGCGGCGGCCGCGGCTTAAGCCGGTGCCCACGCCACCGTCTAAGCCAGCGAAAGCCGCGGACGTGGCACGCTTTGCAATCAGCATGCGGTACCGGGGCGAGGAACGAACGACCGAATTGCCGCTCACACAGGACATGATCACGCAACTCGCCGTCGAAGCTGCGTTCCGCGGCGCGCCCATCTGCGATCTGATCCGCGATTTGACCACGGGGATACTGCAAGCGCACGCGCGAAAAGAAACGGCCCCGGTACCATCGTGGGTGGCCGAGGCCGAACCAGAAGCAGTGACTCGGCTCCGAACTGTGGTGCAAGCGCAACACCCAAACTGAATCAGCGCGTTTACGATGCTCGGTAACGCAGTACGAGCGATTTTTCTCTTCGGCGTGTCATCTTGGCCTCGACGCTCGGTTCGGTGTCCAGGACGTACCCAGCCTAAGGCGAACCGCCCGTTGAAAGCCCCGCTCTGGCCCCACCTGCGGCGGGGTTTTTCTTTCCCGACCGCCTCGGCCTCCGGCGTGGGCGGCAGCGCAAGTCTATGGCACCTCTTCCAGCATCGCCCACGCCTTCCAGGCGTCCCAGCTCTTCTGGAACTGCGCCTTGGCCTCCTCCAGAGCCGCCACGCGATCCGAGCGCGTCATCGGACCGTTACGGTCATCGACCAGAACCAGCGCAGATTGTCGGGACCGCGGCGTGTTTCGTAGATGCGGCCACTCGCCGGCAACGACGGTGTAATCAGGCCGGTCCTTGTCAATACCGGAGCCGAGGCCGGTCGGGCGCATTGTGAAAGCCATCATTCCATCGCCGCGGAATGGGACGACGCTGCCTGAATTCGACTCGGATTCTGACAGCCTCCGAGCGCCAACAGAATGAAGGCGCAAAGCATCCACCTTAGTGTCATCTGCTCGATCCGTCCTCCCCCTCTTGCTCCATTACAGGTGCATCCAATCAGCGAGCGGGCGGCTGCAATCAGTACATGGCCGTGAGGTCGAGCCGCGCCTGGTAGAACAACAATCGCATAAATGATCCGGTCAGGGGGCGGGGTATTCCGTCACAAGAGCTACACACAGGAACTGTAGCCTGACGTCGCATTGTGATGGTCCATCAGGAAATGGTTTGCGTTGAAGGCAATCGCGCTGCGACGGTTGCTGGATGGCGTCACCATGCAGGCCGGCGTCCGCTGTCCTTCCCGCATCATCAATATTGAGGAACTAACCCGTGAATAAGTATCAGATCGGGCTTGCGGCTGCCGTCTTGGCGGCCAGCTTCGTCAACAATGCTAACGCTGCCACCATCAATAACGTTGCCAGCGGAAGCGTGGCTGTCGTCGGTGCTGACTGCTGCCGTACTGGCCAAGTCTTTTCCAATATCATCCTCGACGCCGCCAACAACCGTTCGAATTATTTGGTCTTCGACCTGAGTTCGCTTGCCAGCCAGCTTGCTGGGCAGGACGCGCGTTCCGCGAACCTGACCCTTACTCAGCCCGGCTTCTACGGCAGTGCTGACCCGACGGAGACCTTTACGCTATGGGACTTCACAGGCGACGTCACCGCGCTGAAGGGCTACGGCTTCACCAATCCGCCGAACGCAGCGGACGCCGTGGCTATCCGCGAAGACCTGCGCAGTGGCATTAGCTACGGCAGCACGGTAATTTCGCAGCCTGCAGGTGGCCCGTTGTCGAGCATTACAATCACGCTGGACCCCATGGCAATCGCCGCCATCAATAGCACGCTCGACTCAGCGAACCTGCTGTTCGCCATTGGTGGCTTCTCCGACACGCTCACGGGCCAACAACTGCTGTTCCAATCCTCTGGTGGCGGGCCCAACATTGCGCGCCTCGATGTCGTACCTGTGCCAATAGGGGGCGTCGGCCTTCCGGGCATGGTGATGGCTCTTGGCGGCATAATTGCCTTGGCGCGGCGAAGGCGCAAAGCCGCGGCCTAAAAATTTGCTTCACAAGCTACGGCCCCGCTTCGGTGGGGCTTCCTTTCTTGGATCGGCGCTGAGTGCCTCTGAAAGAGCAGTCTTTCACTTTTCAGTGGGTATTTCGTCACTCAGGATGCCTACCTCGAATCGACCATATCAATACTAACGGTCTTGGCCTGGATCGGTGCAACAACAGAAGCAATGGACCTGGTGCTCGAACGCTATTCTAATCGGCTATCGCCCCCACTCCTCTTCCGCCTCGCGCTTCACCGCGGGAGCCTCGGGGTTCTTGAACTTCAGCCAGTCCGGCGAGCGGACCTGAGCGATAACGCGATCCTGGACGCTTAGAGACGATCGCCTCCGGCGGGATTAAGAGGGTCGCGGTTGCTGACCCTGCGCCTGTGCCTGCGCTTGCTTAAGCCCTGTCAGGTTCAGACTGTTTATCAGTTCGATGGCTGCCGCTGGCGAGAGCGTCAAGCGATGGGTGACTTGGACCACGGGTTGCTGGCCCTGTGTTGGCGCTTGATCCGTTTTTTCAAGATGGAGCCGGAGCGACCCAAATGTAAGATTCACCGCACTACCATCGAACACCGCGCCGAGAAACTTGTTTGCGTAAGTCTCGATAATCGACGGGTCGTCTTGAATGCGAAATTTCGGCTGCTGTTGTTCTGCCACGGTTAAGTCTCCTGGGTTGTGCAGAGGGCGGACGGTCGGCTGGCCGACGGGAGGCAGGGCTCAATGAACTTGGTGTCTGCGGCAAGCCGCTTACGCACACGCTCGATCAACATGCCGCTAATTTAGGTGGTGGCCGCGAAGAGTCGAATCGGAACGAAATACCGGCGCGTCGAATTGACAGAGTTAGTGAGCCATCTTGGAGACTAGACACGGGTCGTGCGAATGGGGCAGTAAACGTAGACGACACCGGAGGAAATGCCCGCCAAAAATCTGGGCGAAAAACAGAGTGTCAGAGAACCCCGCCCGACTCGGCGGGGTTCTTTATTTTGTGGCCCCGCGCTTCGAGCGATGGTCCCTTCCGCTGGCCCCGGACTGGCCTTAATCAACGGATAGTGATCCCTGCGGGTAGCGGGATGGGGCGTCGGAGTGGGGGTGGCTGTTGGCCACCCCCTCTTGTTTTAGTAAGGCTGTGGTGGCCCTCGGCCACACCCCAGTCCCCCCGACACAAGTGCTGCTGAGGGTTAGACCCCCGCCCGATCCCAATGGGGCGGGAGTCGCCTAAGGGCACACCATCGTGAAATCACGTATCGTCAAGCGTTCGATTCGCCTAGCGGGCCAAAAGACAAGTGTGAGCCTGGAGAATGAGTTCTGGAACGGGCTGCAGAATATCGCCGACGATCGGCACCTGAAGTTGCCGGAGTTGATCGGTGACATCGATGCGCAGCGCCAACACCGCAATCTCTCGTCGGCGCTCAGACTGTTCGTGCTGGAATACTATCGCCGCAAGGCGGCATAGAAACTCGGCGGCGAACACTCGGTGCCACCCGCGCGAGTACTTTCTTGAACGGGCTTACACTACCTCTTCCAGCTTCGCCCACGCCTTCCAGGCGTCCCAGCTCTTTTGAAACTGCGCCTTGGCTCTTCTAACGTCGCCACGCGATCCGAGCGCGTCATCGGACCGTTACGGTCATCGACCAGAACCAGCGCAGATCACTCGCCACTTCGTCGTAATGAGATGAAGGCCATTTTCACAATCGTTGGGTCTGCACGAAGCCGGCACATCTCGCCGCGCATCGCGGCCGATAGAGATTGGATAACGAAGAACAATCAGAAGGCGACGCATTCTATGTCCAACCCCGCTCGGCGACGTAAACTGCCGGGCGGGGTATTTTTTTGCAGATGCGCTTCTTACAGTCTGTGCTTGCCCGTTTGTCGCATCCCGATGGAGACGCAGAAGCAAACTTCACGGCAACGTGTATCCCCCCTCTGAACCGATTCCCTACCAGCGGCCGACCAAGAGGCAGCGGGCGCAGGGCAGCCCGGAGAATGTCCAACACCTCCTGGCGCTTGAAGCCCCCGTTACGACTCGATGCAACCCGTGGCTCGCGGATGCCTGCAACACAAACCTTGCTGGAGGAACAGCCTGTGAAAGCGGTCCCGATGCGAGCGCGAGATGATGTGGTTTTTCCTACAGTGCCCGCCCGCTGTCGCATCCCGTTAGTCCCACTCCGGCTCGCTATCGTCATCGCGGCATGGGGGACATGAACTTTCCGAGGGGACCCAGCCCCTTCAGTCCGTTGTTGTTGGGAGTCTACGCTTGCTGTTCCTGCAGGGTCTGCTCGACCGTGGTTCCATTCTAAATGGGAACATAGCGTTACGGACGCACTGCCATAGTGCGGTATGGCACATGGCGATCTCCGCGATGTAACGGTGCCCATCTCCAGCCTTTCGGCCAGCGGCTGCCCGGGGTGGCGACGGGCGCAGAGTTTGCGCCGGGGTCATGACGGCGTGTAGAAGCGGCCGGCTAGCGCTATTGACGGTATCCCGCACAATGCGCCGACACGACTGCGCCCAGCGCACGAAGCGGAAGAGCCTTCGGCTTTAAAATAATTCGCTGCACGTTTCCCGGAAGCACATATTGACCAATGTACCAGTGCGCCTCGACATTGGCGTGATAGTGCCGGCTGATCGCATATGACATCGCTTCTGCTACGAGGCCACCGACTGCCCTCAGGCGCAACTCCCGTGCACGCAACATGCGAGTGAACGGAAGGGCAAGGTCCGGGTCTTCGATGATTATTGGTCGCGCGTGCTGGCGTAGCGCAGCCACCAGTTGCGATTTGAGAAATACCCGCACCGGAAATTCTGGTGCCGGCTTAGGCGACTCTGCGTGAGTGTAATCGCTTTCCAACATGGGCCGTTGTTACGGCTTCAATCGGGGCATACGTATGGCGTGCCCGGCGCACACGCATGTCAGCCTGTGTCTATGGTTGTCGAAGCGTTACCCACGCGATAAATCCAACGCGCGTTAAGCCTATGCAATGACTGTGCGGTCGATCTAAACGCCTTCCTAACCAAGTGGGGGCAGCGTGCGATCCTAGATCGCCAATGGACGCGTCGATCCCCCAAACTGAGCGAGCTCGGACAGAACGGAGGGCTTCTCAATGTATCATCTGTATGGGTATGCGCACGCGGCGATCCGCTTTTTCGCATGATACGTATCCAAGCTCATTTGGCGCCGCAGCGCGTTTGATGGCCTTGTATGCCTTCCGATGATACCGGCGCGGCTTCGGGGGACCTACGCCGGCTTTCAGCCATTGTGACGGCATTGCAACTGCAGGCTCAGACTCAGGGGCCTGAGTCAGTCGTTCCGGTCGGTCATGCCGATGGCAAGAACGTCGGAGCGCCAATCTTGGCCTCTCACGCTACTTGTAGCACGCACCCCCTGCCCGGCAGCCGCAACAGATTTGAATTTCTCATCTTGATTGGCATGCTCCTGGTCGGCATCGGATTTGGGTTTGCCCTAGGCTCATACTCTCCTCGGGCACCGACCCCCTCCCAAGAAGCATCGGAAGCCGTGAACATCGATGCCGTTGTCGAACAGATCATCAGCGTTGAATCAAACGGCGATCCCAACGCCAAGAACAAGCGCTCCAGCGCAATGGGTCTCGGTCAGTTCTTGGACGAGACTTGGCTCGTCCTGATCCGAGCTCATCGGCCTGATCTGGCTAAGGGGCGCAGCGAAGGCGATATCCTAGAACTGCGGCGTGACGCCAGCGTTGCGCGCGAGCTCACCACGCGATTTACCGAGCGTAACGCCCATGTTCTGAAGAAACGTGGCTTACCTGTCACACCAGGAACCCTTTACTTGGCCCACTTTGCCGGAGCTGCGGGGGCGATAGCGATTCTTTCGGCGCTGGAGGAAGCCGATGCGGCCTCAACCATGGCGGGCGCAGACGCGACGGGGCGAACCAAACGAGAGAAGCTCGTTAAGGCGAACCCGTTCCTTGAACGCTTTACGGTCGCCGATCTTAAAAATTGGGCTGATCGCAAGATGCGCATCCGTCGCTCGTAGCCGCGCTCGCAAGTGGGTGACATGGACCCATGTCTGGAATCTATAGCTCGCGCCGTAAGCCGTCTGAGATGCAATGTTCGGATGATGCATACCTCGCTCTATCGCATGGCAGCGTATTAGGCCGTGTGGACGGTTTCGCGGAACGCAAATGGAATGTGGGCGCCTCCAAGGAGCGCTATAGCTTGATATTCGCCGCTCGGATGACCTTGCCCCACTTTTCGTTTTCAGCCGCGATGAATGTTCCAAACTCGACCGGAGAAGTCGCAAAGGCGGTTTCACCCCAATCGGCAAT
>Ga0068858_100006976_pt1 | contig 10970 bp, 9 predicted proteins | sample KBSSwiS12_FD_66589 | JGI IMG/M metagenome (GOLD analysis project Ga0068858, IMG submission 66589) | Switchgrass rhizosphere microbial communities from Kellogg Biological Station, Michigan, USA - KBS Switchgrass S1-2 | ecosystem: Host-associated > Plants > Roots > Rhizosphere > Soil ... | reverse complement strand
GATCGCCGCGACCCACCATTCGGCGCCCTCCGGCAGGCGCTCCGAGATCTGCATCCCGAGGAAGAAGAGCAGCACGTGGCCCGGCGGCACGAACATGGGAATGTTCCCGAGCCGGTACTGGTAGAGGCCCCACACGAGCGAGAGGAACATCTCGCCGAACGTCGCGAACACCAGGCACGCGACCAGCGGCAGCCGCCGCGACTCGTCGCTGCGATGCCAGACCTGCCTGAACAGCAGCCACACGACGGCGCTCACCGCCACCTGGCCCCAGATGGCCCAATGCTGGTCCACCACCAGGCCGAGGGCGAGTGTCGCGACGATGAGGACGTTCATGGGTGAATTCTCACACGACGGCGGCGCCCGCGCTCGATATAGTCGGCCCATGTGGATGATCGTTCGCGCGCTGCTGCTTGCGGCGCTCGCGCTTCCCCTGCACGCCCAGCCGCAGCGCGAATACCGCATCGGCATGCTGAGCCCATGGCCGTTCGAGGCCGGCGGATATTTCAAGGCGTTCGAGGACGAGCTCGCGCGCCTCGGCTTCGTGGAGGGAAGGAACCTGCGCATCCTGCGGCGCGTGCTGGATTCGCAACGCAACGCGGCCGTCGCGTTGGTCGCCGAGCGCCCCGACATCCTGGTCGGCGAGGGCACGCAGATCACCAGGGCCCTGCAACGGGCCTCCGAATCGCTGCCGATCGTGTTCGCGGGCGCCGCGGACCCGGTGCGCTCCGGCCTCGTCGCGACGCTCTCGCATCCGGGCGGCCGCACGACCGGGGTCGTCAACCTCGAATGCGACCTCGTGCGCAAGCGACTGGAAGTGATGCGCGAGATCCTTCCGGCCCCGCGCCGGATCGTGCTGCTGCAGCCCAAGGCCGATCCGCCGCTCTGTCCCATGGACCCCGCAACGCTCGCCGCATTGCAGCTCCTGGTCTACGAAGAAGCGAGCCAGACCCTCGATGAGTTCCGCGCGTCGATGCAGCGGCTGCTGCGCCTGAAGCCGGACGGAATCGTGGGGACCGCGATTTCGGGTGAGCCGGGCGATCCGACGGTGCCCATCGCACGCCAGATGCTGTCGGGCGTCCCGCTCGCCGCCGACGGTGACGGTTGGACCCGCGACGTGGCCCTGGTGGCACTCAAGATCGATGGGACCGAGGTCCAGCGGCGCGCCGCATCGCAGGTGGCGCGCATCCTCCTCGGGGCGCGCGCGGGCGACCTGCCGGTCGAGACCGCGACCCGCTTCCATCTCACGGTGAACCTCGGGCGCGCATCACAGCTGCGCGTAAAGGTGCCGCAGGCCGTCCTTTTGCGCGCCGATCGGGTGGTGGAGTAGTCCGCCAGAACCACCGGGCCTTCATGGCCCGATCACTCTCGTGGGACATAGTGGCCGCAATCCAGGAAGGAGAGCGGACATGAAGCGAGTGATCACGATGGGCGCGGCGCTGCTGGTCGCGGTGCTGGGCGTGGCCCTGCATGCGAATGCCTCGACCCCGAGCGACGAGGCGCGCATCGCCTCGCAATACGCGGCGTGGGCGGGCGGCAGATCGAACGCCGACTCGCTCGTGAACGGCCTGCGTACCGGCGGCTCGGTGACGCTCGTCACGCGGGATGCCGACAATCGCAAGAGCATGGCGGGGTTCACGGCGCAGACGACGATGACGCCGGCGGAGATCTCCGCGGCGCTGGCGTCGGCGAAGTCGACGCTCGCGCGCCTGGGCATCCGCCAGCCGACGGCCGAGCAGGTGCAGGCGGCGCTGATCGGCGGCGAGATCACGCCGGCCCACGGCAAGCCCGCGCTCGTGCAGGGCAGCGTGACGCTGCGCGCCGAGCCGACCCCGGTGAGCGCCGTCGCGCAACGCTGAGCAGCACCCGCAATACCGACGAGAAAATGCGCGGCGTTTGATCGCGCTATAGTTCGCGGGCCGCCTCGGGCGGCTCGCGCATGTCCACTTTTCGAATCGGAATCGACCTCGGCGGCACCAAGATCGAGCTCGCCGCCCTCGACGCGTCGGGCGCGATCCGCCTGCGCCGCCGCGTCTCCACGCCCGCCGGCGACTACGACAAGACGATCGCCGCCGTCGGCGATCTCGTCGATGTCGCGGAGGCCGAGCTGGGCGAGCGCGCGAGCGTCGGCGTGGCGACTCCCGGCGCGCTCTCGCGCGTCACGGGGCGGATCAAGAACGCCAATTCCACCGTCCTCAACGGGCGTGCGCTCAAGGAAGACCTCGAGCGCCGGCTCTCGCGCCCGGTGCGCCTTGCCAACGACGCCAACTGCTTCGCGCTGTCGGAAGCCGTCGACGGCGCGGCACGCGACGCCGCGGTCGTCTTCGGCGTGATCCTCGGCACCGGCGTGGGCGGCGGCGTAGTCGTGCATCGACGGGTCGTCGAGGGCGCCAACGGGATCGCCGGCGAGTGGGGCCACAACCCGCTGCCGCTTCCCGAACCCGACGACCATCCGCTGCCGCTCTGCTATTGCGGGCGGCGCGGCTGCGTGGAGACATTCCTCTCCGGGCCCGGCCTCGCGGCGGACCACGCGCACGTCACCGGGGATCGCCTGCCCGCGGAGGAGATCGCGGCGCGCGCATCGTCCGACGCGGCGTGCGAGGCGTCGCTGGTGCGCTACGAAAGGCGCCTCGCGCGAGCGCTCGCCGGCGTGATCAACACCCTGGATCCCGATGTCGTGGTGCTGGGAGGAGGGTTGTCGAACCTGCAGCGGCTCTACGCCCGGGTCCCGCAGCTTTGGCGCGCGCACGTGTTCTCCGATGCCGTGGCGACGCGACTGCTCCCGCCGGCCCACGGCGACTCGAGCGGCGTTCGAGGCGCCGCGTGGCTGTGGGAATCCACGTAATCTCCAGCTGCGTATATCGACTCATCGATACCGAATTCCATCCAGGGGACTCCATGATCCGTTCGATTTCCATCTTCGTCGCGGCGCTGTGCGCCGCCTCCGCGGCGTTCGCCGCCAACGCACCCGCGGTGCCGCCCGGCATGGCGGTGGCGACCTTCGCCGGCGGCTGCTTCTGGTGCATGGAGCCGCCGTTCGACAACCTGCCCGGCGTGACCGCGACCATCTCCGGCTACACCGGCGGGCGCACGGCGAACCCGTCGTACGAGCAGGTCTCGTCCGGCGCCACCGGGCACGCGGAATCCGTGGACGTGATCTACGACCCGAAGAAGATCTCCTACGAGAAGCTGCTGGAGGTGTTCTGGGTGAACATCGATCCCACGGTGAAGGACCGGCAGTTCTGCGACAGCGGCAACCAGTACCGCACGGCGATCTTCTTCCACGACGAGGCGCAGCGGAACGCGGCCGAGGCGTCGAAGGCGGCGCTCGAGAAATCGAAGCCCTTCAAGGAACCGATCGTGACGCAGATCGTGATGGCGGGCGCCTTCTACCCGGCCGAGGAATACCACCAGGACTACTACAAGAAGAACCCGGTGCGCTACAACTTCTACCGCACCGGATGCGGGCGCGACGCGCGCCTGAAGCAGCTCTGGGGCGACAAGGCCGGCGGCCATTGATGTAGGCTCTTGCCATGAACGCCGCAGACTTTCCCCGCCTCGGCTTCGCCGAATCCATCGAGCGGCTCGCCGGCATGCCGGAGTTCCTCGAGGCCGCGCTGGTCGCGGTGGAGCCCGCGGACCTGCTGGCGCGTCCGGGCGAGGGCGAGTTCTCGCTCGTGGAGCACGCGTGCCACCTTCGCGACCTCGAGCGCGAGGGTTACCTCGTGCGGGTACGCCGGATGTTCTCCGAAAGGAATCCCGACCTGCAGGGGTTCGACGGCACGGCGATCGCCGCCGCGCGCAACTATCCGTCGCAGGATGCCCGGGCCGCGGCGCGGGATTTCGCCGCGACGCGCCGCGAGGTGTTGGCGCTGCTGCGGCCGCTCGCCGCCGACGACCTGCGCCGCGAGGCGACCTTCGGCGGCAAGCGCATCTCTTTCGCCGACCTGGTCGCGATGATGGTCGAGCACGACCGCGAGCACCGCGAGGAGATCGAGCGGCTGATGGACTCGCTCGAGGAGTAGCGCCGTGGAGATGAAGCGGCTCAACGCGACCGGGCTTCGCGCCGCCGGCTACGACGAGCGCAACCGCAAGCTCGTGGTCGAGACCACGTCGGGCACGTTCGAATACGCCAACGTCTCGCCCGAGATCTACCGCCGCCTGATGGCGTCTCCGTCTCCCGCGTCGTACTTCAAGGACGCGATCGAGGAGGAGTTCACGCCGCGCCGCCTCAAGTAGGCGAAAAAAAGGGAGGGGTGTCCCCCTCCCTACGGCACTTCCTGCTTGGGGAGATTTACTGCGCGTCACACCTCACGATGTTGGCGAAGGGCGTGCTCGGATCCTTCGTCTTCGTGGGATCGGTACAGAAACACGCTTCATGCCAGTACCAGCGCCCACTCTTGCCCTTGCGCATGATGTGCTCGCAGGTGAGCGTCTGGGTGGCGCCGATGCCCTGGCCCGCGATGCGATGCGGGCGCATCGACAGCGGCGGCATCGCGGGCGGCTGGCTCTCGGGCCGCGCCGGCGGGATCTCGTTGATGCTGTCGCAGATCGGCATGAACTTGCACGCCCCCTCGCCGTTGCACAGCCAGTCCCAGCTGCAATCGGCGGCGGCCGGCAGCGCCAGCGACGACGCCAGCGCCAGCAGGGCGGCGGGTGCGAGGAATCGGGTCTTCATCGGGGTGGATCCTTTCGTCAATCGATGGACGAAGTTTGCGCCACCCCCTCGGCACGCAACAATGCTCCGGGACTTGCCGTGTGTTACGGTTTGTCACTACCGCGACGCCGCATTCCTGACATGAAAACGCCGGGCCGCTCGCGCGGTCCCGGCGCCTTCGAGGGCTCGTCCAGCCCCGCCTAGCGGTTCTTCTGTGCGTCTTCCTTTTCCTTCTCCTTGTCCTTCTCGGACTTGGATTTCTCCTGGCGTTGCTGTTGCTGCTGCTGCTGTTGCTGCGCGCGTTGCTGCGCCTGCTGCTGCTGGCGCTGCTGCTCGGCTTGCAGGCGCTGCTGCTCGGCTTGCTGGCGCTGCTGCTCCTGTTGCTGGCGTTGTTGCTGTTGCTGCTGCTGCGCCTCGCGCGCGCGCTGCTGCTCGGCCTGCTGTTTTTGCTGCTGCTGGGCGCGTTGCTGCTCGGCCTGCTGTTTTTGCTGCTGCTGTTGCTGCTGCTGTTGCTGCGCCTCGCGGGCGCGCTGGTCGCGCTCCTGCGCCGCCTGCTGGCGCTGCTGCTCGGCCTGCTGGCGTTGCTGGTCGCGCTGCTGCTGCTGTTGCGCGCTGCGTTGCTGCTCGGCCTGCTGGCGCTGCTGCTCGGCCTGCTGTTGTTGCTGCTTCTGTTGCTGCTGCTGCGCCTCGCGCGCGCGCTGCTGTTGCTGCTGTGCCTGCTCGCGTTGCTGCTCGGCCTGCTGGCGTTGCTGGTCTCGCTGCTGCTGCTGTTGCGCGCTGCGCTCCTGGGCCTCGCGCTGGCGCTGCTGCTCGGCTTGTTGCTGTTGTTGCTGTTGTTGCTGTTGCTGTGCGTTCGACGCCGGGCGCGCGGGCTGCTGCGGCGCCGGCTGGGCCTGCTGCCGCGGCGTGGGCAAGCGCCCCTGCTGGGCGTCACGCTCGTCGCGCGCCTTCTGGATCGTCTCGCGCGCTTCCTGCACGCGCCGCTGCTGGGCTTCCTGGCGCGCGGCCTGCTGCGCGGCTGCCGTCGGCGCCGTCACCGGCTTGGGCGGCGGCGCGCTGGCGGCCTGTTGCGGCGCCGCGGCCGGCGCCTGCGTGCGTTCCTTGCGGAAGTCGGGGCGCGAGACCAGTGCGGCAGCCCCGGCGGCGGCGGCAACGCCGCCGATGACCGCGGCGCGGTTGGCTTGGCTGCCGCCCGGGTTGGCCTGGTTGCCGCCTTGCGCCGGGCCGCTCACCGTGCCCACGCTCGCGGCGTTGGCACGCTGCGCGGCGGCCGATTCCGTGCGCGCCGATTGGTGGCGCTGCACGACTTCGTTGCGCGTCGGCAGGACCTGCGTCACCTGCTGCGGCGTGGAGACGGGTTGCGCGTTACGCAGCGCGTCCGTGTTCACTCGCATGATCGACCCCTGGACCGGGCGGCGGTCGAGGAACGCGTCGCGGTTCACGACGGTGGCGCCGCGCTCGCGGACCTGCATGCGGTACTGCGAAGGCGGGGGCCGCGATGCATAGTTGTTCACCACGACGTTCACGTTCTGCACGTAGGTGTTGCTCGCGCGATACCAGGGTTGGTAGCGGTCCCACGGCGAGAGCGGATACCAGCCCACCGGCGAGCCGGCGGAGACGCCGACCGTGAGGCTCGCGCCGCCGATGAACGCCACGAGCGCGGGCGCCCACACGGGCCGCACGACGCGTTGGCCCGGGACCCAGCCCCAGCGATTGCCGACGTACGCCCAGCGGCCGTAGTGGAACGGCGCGTAGCCCCAGGGCGAGTCGTCCACCCACGTCCAGCCCCACGGCTGCACGTAGCCCCAATGGCCGTAGCGGTACGGCGCCCAGTCCGACGCGACGCGCGACGGATACCAGACGGCGCCCAGCTCGGCCTCGTTGTTCCACGTGCCGTAGGTGTCGAGGTCCTCGTAGCCGGTCATGTTGGGCGAGACGTATTGCACGGAGCGCGTTTCCACCCACTGCCGGTCGCGCGCGTCGGCCCATTGGTCGAACGGGTCGCCGTAGGCGCGCTCGGTCACGTATTGGGCATTCTCGCCGCCGAAGATGCGGACGGTCTCGCCGGCGGCGGCGCGAACGTAGCCGCTGTCGGAGCCCACGCGCGCGTCGCCCTGGAAGACGGTGATGCGCGCTTCCTCGCGATCGGGGTCGACGTCGATGCGGTAGCGCCCGTTCGACACGATCCGGAACTGCGCGTACGGCGTGTTGAACGTCATGCGTTCCTGGCGCGGATCGAAGTGGCGCGCGCGGACCGACACGGTGCCGCGCGGCACGAAGGCCTCGAGCTCGGAGTCGTCGAGGCGCGCCATGTCGAGCTGCGTGGCCTCGTTAATGCGGATGGCGGTTCCGCCCACGCGCAGCTCCGCGCGCGAGTCGGGCTCCGTCCAGATGGAGTTTTCGGACGTGACCGGCGAGTTGACCCAGGCCTTGTCCCAGCCGATGTCGGCGTCGCGGTAGACCGCGGCGGACCCCTCGATATGGGCGATACGGCCTACCCGGCCCGGGATGTCCTGGGCGGATGCCAGGGCCGGGGCCAACGCAATTAGCAGCATGGCGATGATGCGCATGGACTTTGCCTCTCCGTGTCGGGCAGCGCCCGATTGTGATCCAGTTGTTGTGGTTAAACGCCCGAAGTTGCGTTCCGGACGACAGCAAGTCTCGATTCCTCCCTTTAGAGTCCCTCCGGGACGCCGGGTTTCATTTTCCAAGGCCCTGAATTCATGCCATTATTGGGCTATTCAGGGAAGAAGCAGAAACCACCGCGGGGAGTCGGATGGATCGAGCAACCGTTTTCACGAAGACCGCGAAAGGCATCACGCAGGTCAACCAGAGGTCGGCCTCGCTCTCGAAGGACCTGATGAAGGTCCTCAAGCTCATCGACGGCAAGTCGAACTTCGGGCAGCTGATCGAGAAGGCCGAGATCGACAAGGGCGTGCTGGAGAAGGCGCTCAACACGCTCACCAAGGACGGCTTCGCGCGCATCTTCGAGACGCGCAAGGAAGAGATCGACCCGTTCGGCGACGGCGGCGGCGCGCCGGCTCCGGTCGGTGGCGGTGGCGGCGGCGGAGGCGGCGCTGCTGCCGCGGGTGGCGGCGGCGACGACGACTTCGATTTCACCAAGGCGGCTCCGGCGGCGACGCAGCGCGTCGTCCCCGGCGCGGCCAACGACATCAGCGAGCTCGCGCGCCAGCAGGCGAAGGCCGACGCCGACCGCAAGGCCAAGGAACAGGCGCACGAGCAGGCGGTCGCGAAGGCGCGGGCGCAGGCCGAGGCGCGCGCGAAGCTCGAGGCGGAAGCGAAGGCGCGCCAGGCGGCCGAGCAGGCCGCGATGGAGCAGGCGCGCAAGGCGAAGGAAGCCTCGGAGCGCGCGCGGGCCGAGCTCGACGCCAAGATGCGCGAGGAGGAAGCGCGCAAGCAGGCGCAGGCCGCCGCGCAGGCGAAGCTCGCCGCCGAGCAGAAGGCGAAGGAGGAAGTGGAGGCGCGCAAGCTCGCCGAGCTGCGCGCGAAGGCCGACAAGGAGGCGAACGAGCGCGAGCGCGCGGAGCTGGAAGCGAAGGTCCGCGAGGAAGAGGCGCGCAAGAAGCAGGCGGCCGAGCAGGCCGCGCGGGATGCCGCCGCGCAGAAGGTGAAGGAGGAGGAAGAGGCGCGCAAGCTCGCGGAGCTGCGCGTGACGGCCGAGCGCGAGGCGAAGGCGCTCGCCGAGGCCCGTGCCCGTGCGGAGGCCGAGGCCGCCGCGATGGCCAAGGCGCGAGTCGAGGCCGACGCGGCCGCGAAGAAGCAGGCGGAGGAGGCCCAGCAGGCCGCCGCCGACATGAAGACGAAGCTCAAGGAAGAGATCGAGGCTCGCATCCGCCAGGAGATGGAAGACCTCCTGCGCAACGAGGTCGCGCAAGAGACGCGCGCCGAGATGCAGAAGTCGATCATGGAGGAGGCGAAGCTCGCCGCCAAGGCCGAGCTGGAGGAGCGCCTGCGCGAGGAGCGCGAGGTCATCGCCAAGCACGAGGCCGAGGCCCGCGTCCGCGCCGAGAAGGACTCGAGCGCGCGTGCCGAGGAAGAATCCAGGAAGCGCGCCGAGGCCGAGGCCCGTGCCGCGGCGGAAACCGAGGCGCGCATCCGGGCCGAGGACGAGGCGAAGCGGCTGCGCGCCGAAGCCGAGGCGCAGGCCGCCCGCACGCGCGAGATCGAGGAGCGGGCGCGCGAGAACGAGGCGCGGATGAAGGCCGAGGCGGAAGCCGCGGCGGCCCGCGCGAAGGCAGAAGCCGCGGCCACGGCCGCGCGTGCGAAGGCCGAAGCCGATGCGCACTCCGCGCGTGCGCGCGAGGCGGAAGCGCGCGCCAGGGCCGAGTCCGAGGCGGCCGCGAAGGACCGCGCCGAGGTCGAGCAGCGCGTGCAGGCCGAGCGCCAGGCGAAGTACGAGGCCGAGGCCCGCGCCAAGATCGGGGCCGAGGAGAGCGAGAAGCGCCAGAAGGCGCTCGCCGCGCAGGTCGACGCCGAGCGCAAGGCGAAGGAAGAAGCCGAGACGCGCGCGCGCATCGAGGCGCGCGCCCGCGAGACCATCGCGGAGGACACGCGCGCCAAGGTGCAGGCCGAGCTCGAGACCGACATGGCCAAGCGCGCCGAGATCGAGGGCAAGGCGCAGGCCAAGGCGTACATGGAGGCCAAGGGCAAGGCCGAGGCCGAGGAGGACGACCGGCTGCGCGCCGAGCAGGCCCGCAAGGCGCGCGAGATCGCCGAGGTCCTGCGCACCAAGGTGACGCCCGACAACCTGCCCCCGGTGGGCGACGAGGAATTCACCGGGACGCAGCGCCGCGCGCCGCGCCGCCGCAAGAGCCACCTCGGCCGCAACCTGGTCGTGGCGCTCGTCGCCGGCGTGGTCATCGCGATCATCGCCGTGCACGTGATCCCGATGCGGGGCCTCGCGGCGAAGGTGGAGAAGGCGCTCGCCACGTGGCTGCACGACGACGTCGCGATCGCCTCGACCACGTTCCGCCTCTTCCCGTCGCCGCACCTCAGGATCGAGGGCATCGCGGTGGGCAAGGCCTACGACGCCAAGGCCGCGAGCGGCAACGTGAACCTGTCGCTGGGCTCGCTCTTCGGCGACAAGCTCGCGATCAGCTCGGTCGAGCTCGACAACGTGACCCTCACCAACGACGCCGTGCGCCGCATACCGGACTGGGGCAAGGTCGAGGGCAAGTCCGAGGTGGGCTCCATCAGCAGCATCCAGCTGCGCGGCGTGAAGATCGACGTTCAGCCGCCGGTGGACCCGTTCAACGCGTCACTGCAATTCGCTCCGGACGGCGCCTTCCGCGCGGCCAACATCACCGCGCCCATCGGCTGGTCGCTCTACCTCAAGCCGGGCGAGAAGGGCATCGACCTCGACTTCAACGCGCGCAACTGGGCGCTGCCGATGGGCGCTCCCATCCCGGTGAGCGACATCCGCCTCAAGGGCACGTGGATCGGCACCGAGATCATCGTTCCCGAGTTCGAGGCCGACGCCGCCGAGGGCAAGGTGAACGGCACGCTGCGCGTGAACTGGGCCCAGGGCGTGAAGCTGGAGAGCGACCTCTCGCTCGCGCGGGTGAGCTCCAAGGAGCTGGTCGCGGCCTTCACCAAGGACATCGCCGTGAACGGCAAGCTCGACGGCAACTTCTCCTTCACCGCCGAGGGGCCCAGCCTGGTGGAGATCTTCGCCACCACGCGCGCGCAGGGCAAGTTCCGCGTGGGCGAGGGCTCGGTGAGCAACGTGGACCTGGTGGCGGTGATGCAGTCCGACGCCGCGGGAACGCGCGCGGGCGTGACCAAGTTCGCCGAGCTCACCGGCGAGATGAGCTCGGCCAACCGCACCGCCGTCTATCGCAACATCAACCTCCAGGGCGGCGTGTTGCGCGGCAACGGCGCCGTGGACGTGGGTGCCAACAGCAACCTGTCGGGACGCCTCAACCTCGAGATCCGCTCGCAGGTCGCGCAGGACCGCGGCACGTTCAGCGTGTCCGGCACGGTGGGCCGTCCGATCATCCGTAGGGGCGGGTAGCGCTGCGTAGGCTTTTCCCGCTCTTCAGGCTCCTCCTTCCGTATCGCGGCCGCATCACGGTCGCCTTCGTGGCGATCGTGTTGTCCGCGGCGATGGTGCTGGTGATCGGCCAGGGCATGAAGGTCGTCATCGACGAGGGTTTCGCGCGCGGGCAGGAGAAGCTCCTCGACGAGACGCTCGCCGCGCTCGCGGCGATGATCGCGCTGCTCGGCGTGCTCACCTGGTTCCGCGTCTACAACGTCTACTGGATCGGCGCGCGCTTCACCGCCGACCTGCGCGGGC
>Ga0068858_100006973_pt1 | contig 10975 bp, 11 predicted proteins | sample KBSSwiS12_FD_66589 | JGI IMG/M metagenome (GOLD analysis project Ga0068858, IMG submission 66589) | Switchgrass rhizosphere microbial communities from Kellogg Biological Station, Michigan, USA - KBS Switchgrass S1-2 | ecosystem: Host-associated > Plants > Roots > Rhizosphere > Soil ... | reverse complement strand
GCAGGAGCAGGACCGCCATGATTGCCGCCTCCCCCTTCGACCAGTATCTCGACCGCATCGCCGGCGGCGCCGACCTCGACGCCCCCGTCGTCGAAGAGCTCGCCTCGAGCTCCGACATTCTGCCCGCCGGCATGCTGGCGGACGCCTTGAAGCGTCGGCTGCACGGCCCGCGCGTCACTTACCTTCGCGTGGCCGTCTGCCCATTCGACCACTCGTTTGCCGATGCGGTGCCGCCGGCGGCTGGAGAGGTGCGCATCAGCGGCGCGCCGGAGACGCTCGACATGGCGCTCAGCGCCATCAACAGCGCGCGCGCCGTGGCGGGATCGCGCGCGCTCACCGGATTCTCGTTTGCCGACGTCGAGCGCTTTGCGGCCGCCGCCAACGAGCGCCCGGTCGTGGTGCTGACGCGCCTGCGCGACGCCGGGCTCGAAGGGCTGGCCGTCGTGTCGCTCGACACGCTGGGGGACGCCGGTGGCGCCGTGGAGGCGATGGCCAAGGCGGGCTTCGAACGTGTCCGGCTCCACCTCTCGAAGCCGCACGCTGGCAGCCAGGCGGCCTTCTGGCTCGCGATAGGAGCGCTGCAGGAGCGCTTCCGCATCATCGAGTCGATCAACCCGCTACCGCTGTCGTTGAGCGCGTTCAAGCCGACCACCGGGTACGACGACGTGAAGGCGGTGGCGATCGCGCGGCTGGCGGCGCCGCAGGTGCCGCACATCCAGGTGGACTGGCTGCGCTACGGTCCCAAGCTGGCGCAGGTGGCCCTGACCTTCGGCGCCGACGACGTGGACGGTGTGTCGGCGTCCGATGCCGCGCCCGAGGGGCGACGCCGCGCGCCGCTCGAAGAGATCCGCCGCAACATCGAAGCGGCCGGCTTCGAGCCGGTCGAACGCGACGGACGGGCCGCCGCCTCCAACTCGAACGCATGAGGGTGCGCATCGGGGCCGTCGGGTATCTCAACGCCCGGCCGCTGACTTGGGCCCTCGACCGCGATCCTGGCCGCTGGGCGATCCGTTACGATCTGCCCGCCGTGTGCGCGAGCCTGCTGCAGGCGGGCACGGTGGATCTCGGTCTCACGCCGTCGATCGAGTATCTGCACGATCCGGACTACCGCTTCGTGCCCGGGATCAGCATCGGATCACGCGGCGCGGTGACCTCGGTGGCCATCTTCTCGAAGAAACCGATGGCCGATGTGAAGACGATTGCGCTCGACACGAGCTCGCGTTCGTCGGTGGCGCAGACGCGCGTGCTGTGCCACGACTGGTTCCGCATCGAGCCCGAGTTCGTGCCGCACGGTCCCAACCTCGCACAGATGACGGCCACGTGCGACGCGGCGCTGCTGATTGGCGACCCGGCGTTCGAGGCCGACGCCGCCGCCCTGGGGCTGAGGAAGTACGACCTCGGCGAAGAATGGCTGGCCATGACGGGGCTGCCGTTCGTCCACGCCGCGTGGATGGGGCGGCAGGGTGCGGTCACCGCGGACGACGTGCAGGCGCTCCAGGCGGCCAGGGACGAAGGGCTGGCCAATATCCCGGCAATTGCCGAGGAATACGGCCCCGACGACCCGGCGCGCGCGGCCCGGGCCGCCCGGTACCTAAGGGATAATGTGCGATACGGGCTGGGCCCGGAGGAAGTGGCCGGCCTGCAGCTGTTCCTGGACCGTGCCGCCGCCCTCGGACTGGGGCCGCGACGCGCGGTGGCATTCTTCTAGGTGAGTCTGACGTGGGTTCGAACGTGACAGCGAACGTGACTATCCAGCAGATTGCAGACAAGGTGGCGGCGGGCGGCCGCGTGGACCGTGCCGAAGCGCTGCGGCTCTATCGCGAGGCGCCGACGGTGCTCCTCGGACGGCTCGCCGACGGCATTCGCGCCCGCAAGCACCCGTCGCGCACGGTCACCTACATCATCGACCGCAACGTCAACTACACGAACTTGTGCGTGGCGCGCTGCAACTTCTGCGCGTTCTACCGCACGGTGGGATCGCCGGACGGCTACGTGCTCGGGTTCGAGGAGATCCTCGCCAAGATCCAGGAGACCATCGACCTGGGCGGCAACCAGCTGCTGCTCCAGGGCGGGCACAACCCGGACCTGCCGATCCAGTGGTACGAGGATCTGTTCCGGACCGTCAAAGCCAAGTACCCGGACTTCAAGCTGCACGCGCTGTCGCCCCCCGAGGTGCTGCACATCTCGCGGATCAACGGCATCCCGACGCGGCAGGTCATCGATCGGCTGATTGCCGCGGGGCTCGACAGCATTCCGGGGGGCGGCGCCGAGATCCTGGTGGACCGCGTGCGCAAGGCGCTCAACTGCTACTCGAAGGCGACGTCCGACGAGTGGATCGACATCATGCGCGAGGCGCACCAGGCCGGGCTGCGCACCACCGCCACGATGATGTACGGCACGGTTGACACCGACGAGGACCGCATCGACCACATGATGCGGCTGCGCGATCTCCAGGACGAGACCGGCGGCTTCACCGCGTTCATCACCTGGAGCTACCAGCCCGAGCACACCGAGCACGGCGGCTACGAGGCGACCGGTGTGGACTACCTGCGGACGCTGGCGCTGGCGCGCATCGTCCTCGACAACTTCGACAACCTGCAGGCGTCGTGGGTCACACAGGGCGGCAAGGTGGGGCAGTTGAGCCTTGCGTACGGCGCCAACGATATGGGCAGCGTGATGATCGAAGAGAACGTCGTGCGCGCGGCGGGCGCCGCCTACTGCATGGACGAGGTCGAGATCGTCACCAACGTCGAGGACGCGGGCTTCACCGCCAAGCGTCGCAACATGCACTACGAGATCCTGGGCGAGCCGGTGTTCCGCGAGCGCGACGTCCCGCGGATGCTGGCGCTCGCCACTGCGCGCGCCGAGGGCGACACGTCGGTGCCCGAGGAACTGAAGAACTATCCGGCGCGCAGCCGCGCCGGCAAAGCCCTCCGACTTGCCCAGTAGTATCCGGGCCGACTGGATTCTACCGATCACCGGGCCGCCCATCCCGGGCGGCTCGATCACGATTGACGACGGTCGCATTGCTGCCGTGGAGCCGTCGCCGATCGCCGGCGCCGTCGATCTCGGACGCTGCGCCGTGCTGCCGGCCCTCGTCAACGCCCACACACACCTCGAACTGTCGTATCTGCAGGGACGCATTCCACGCGCAGCGAGCTTCACGGACTGGGTGCGCCCGCTGCTGGCCGCACGGCGGACGCCGCCCGACCAGGACGTGGCCGACGCGGCGGCCGCCGACGCGATCGGCGAAGCGGTGCAGAGCGGCACGGCGCTCTTCGGCGACGTTGCCAATGCGATGGGCGCCTTGAGCGCCCTGCGTCGATTCAAGACCCCCGCCCACGTGTTCTACGAGCTGCTCGGATTCACGACGCCCGATCCGGACGCGCGCGTGGCGGACGCTCGCGCACGGATCGAGGCAGAGCAGCGCGCGGCGACGGCTGATCGCGTCGAGCTCCGCTTCAGTCTGGCGCCGCACGCACCGTACTCGGTGTCGCCGGCGTTGTTCGACGCCATCCGCCGTGACAGCACGGCCCACGATGCGCGGACCACGGTGCACCTGGGTGAGGGGCAGGAGGAAGTGCAGCTCCTTGCCGACGGCACCGGACCTTGGCGTGGCCTGCTCGAGACCCTGGGCGTCTGGACCGACAGCTGGCAGCCGCCGGGCTGCTCGCCGGCAGCGTATCTGCAGCGGCGCGGATTCCTGGACGCATCGACGCTCGTCGTACATGCCGTGCAATTCACGGCCGCCGACATCGCACTGGTGCGCGACGCGGGAGCCACGATCGTGTCGTGCCCCCGAAGCAACGCGTACGTGGGGGCCGGTGTGCCGCCGCTCGGGAACTTCTACGACGCCGGCGTGCCCGTCGCGTTCGGGACCGACAGTCTGGCGAGCGTCGAGGACCTGAACATGTTCAGCGAGCTCGCCGAAGCGCGACGCATCGCGCCGACCGTGACCGCACGACGCCTGCTCGAGAGCGCAACGCTGACCGGGGCGCGGGCGTTGGGCTTCGGCGACGACTACGGCACGATCGAGCCCGGCAAGCGCGCGGCGCTGATCAGCGTGCGCGTACCCGCAGCGGTGCGGGACGTGGAAGAATACCTGGTCTCGGGTGTCCGCGCGGCCGACGTCGCGTGGGCCTTTCTGAACGCATGATTCGACTCGCCACGTATCTCTCGTTCGTGCGCTTCAGCCACTCGGTGTTCGCGCTACCGTTCGCGCTCACCGGTGCGCTGCTGGCGTGGCGCACGCATCCCTTCTCGTGGTGGCAGATCGCGTGGATCGTCGTCTGCATGGTGAGCGCGCGCAGTGCGGCGATGGGGTTCAACCGCGTCGTGGACGCGCGCTTCGACGCGCTCAACCCCCGGACCGCGATGCGTGAGCTGCCACGGGGCGTGATGACGCATCGCGAAGGCGTCGTCTTCGTGCTCATCTCGTCTGCGGTGTTCCTGTTTGCGGCGACGCGCCTTGGCTGGGTGTGCGGCCTCCTGGCGCCGGCGGCGCTTGCGATCGTGTTCTGGTACTCGCTGGCGAAACGCGTGACGAGCTACACGCAGCTCTTCCTCGGGCTCGCGATGGCCGTGGCGCCGGTGGGCGGGTGGCTTGCGGCGGGCGGCGGGGCGAGCGGCGAGCCGTGGCTCCTCGGCCTGGCCATCGGGCTGTGGGTTGGCGGCTTCGACATTCTCTATGCCTGCCAGGACGTGGATTTCGATCGCCGCCAGGGGCTCCGCTCCATTCCGACGCGCTTCGGCGTCGCGGCGTCGATTGCCATCTCGCGCGTGATGCACGTGGCCACCGTAGCGGTGATGGCCGCGCTGGGCGCGGCGGCGGGGCTGCCGGCGCTGTATTTCGGCGGCGTGGCGTTCGTGGCGGCGCTGCTCGTCTACGAGCAGTCGCTGGTCTCGGCGTCGGACCTCTCGCAGGTCAAGCGTGCCTTCGATCTCAACGGCTACGTCGGGATCGTCTACCTGGCCTCGACGGCCCTGGCGCTCTATGTCGGCTGACACGCGGATGGCCACACCCTCGGTCGCGCCCGACAAGTCGCCGGATCGCATTGCCGGCATGTTCGACGCGATCGCGCCGCGCTACGACCTGCTCAATCGCCTCCTCAGTGCGGGCATCGACCGCTGGTGGCGGAAGCGGGCGATCGACTCGCTAGCGCTCACCGGACGCGAGGTGCTGGTGGATGTCGCCACCGGGACGGCCGACGTGGCGCTCGAGGCGTGCGCGCCCAAGCGGGGCAGCGCCAGGGCGGCGCGGGTGGTGGGGGTGGATTTCGCGCGCGCCATGCTCGCGCTCGGCGTCGGGAAGGTGGCGGCGGCGGGGGAGTCGAAGAACATCGTGCTCGTGCATGGCGACGCCATGCGTCTGCCGGTGACCAGCGGCTCGGCCGACGCGGTCACGATTGCGTTCGGCATCCGGAACGTGCAGACCGCGAGCGTCGCCTGTGCCGAGATGGCGCGAGTGCTGCGCCCCGGTGGGCGGCTGGCGATCCTCGAGTTCGGCGTCCCGCGCATCCCCGGCCTGAGCGGGTTGTATCAGTGGTATTTCAAAGCCGTGCTGCCGCGGGTGGGCCGGATGATTTCGGGTCACACGGGCGCCTATTCGTACCTGCCGGCGTCAGTGGGCACGTTCACGCCGCCCGCCGAGTTCGCACGCATGCTCGAGGCTGCCGGCTTCGGGGACGTGCGTGCAGACCCTTTGACGATCGGGATCGTCTATCTCTTCACCGCGCGACGCTTGTAACTGCCTTCGCAGGGCGACGCGGGGGGATCTGTGCGGCGCGGACATCTGCTCGAACGGTGCTTCCGTAAGTCCTTGCAAGGACGAGTGTTATAATCCATACGGCGGCGCTGTTGATACATTTCGACTTCGACGATCGCTATCAGGACGAAGCCGTCGTCGGGAGTGCCGTCTCCCACGGCTCGCGGGTCCTCCTGTCCGGCGTATTCCACGCCGCCGTCATCCTTTTGCTCATTTTCGGGGGCGCCCTCCTCAGGTTCTTCGGGCCGACTCCAGCAGAGTTGGAAAAGCGTCGCCAGGAGGTCCTCGAACAGGAGCGGAATCAACAGCGCTTTGTCTTCATCCAACCGCGGGTCGAAACCCGTGCGCCGAAGCCTCCGCCTCGACCGGAACTGAGCGATCTCGATCGGAAAGCGGCCGCGACCGAGGCGGCCAAGAAGCCCGACAACCCGTTGCCGTTCAACCGCGGCAACTCCACCGAGCGCGCCGAAGCTTCTCTGGCCGAGCGTACGCGCGGCGAGGAAGCGCCGCCTACGCCGGAACCGCCGAAGCCGGAGCCGCCCAAGCAGGAGGCGACCAGGCTCCCCGAGGCCGCCACTGGACTGCGCCGACCGCTCGACCTGCCGAAGAGCGCCACCGGCCCGCTGCGCAGCGGGCTCCGCAATCTGCAGCAGTACGTCCAGAACCAGACCTTCAACAACCCCTCGGGCGGCGCCAAGGATCCCGGGTCGGCGATCCAGTTCGACACCAAAGGTGTGGATTTCGGACCGTGGGTCCGCCGGTTCGTGCTCAAGGTCAAGCGGAACTGGGATGTGCCGAATGCAGCCATCTCGTTTCACGGTCGAGTGGTGCTCCAGTTCAACGTCCATCGCGACGGCCACATCACGGATATCGTGGTGGCGCAGCCGTCGGACATCGACGCGTTCAACCGCGCGGCCTTCAACGCCATCCTGGGATCGAATCCGGTGGAGCCGCTGCCGCCTGAATATCCCGACGACAAGGCGTTCTTCACGGTCACGTTCTATTACAACGAGTCGCCGGTCAACTGAGGCGGACGTTGAATTCGCGCTAGGCGTCCCGATGCCGACCCGCACGCAACAGCTCGGTCTCATCCTCCTGCTGGCCGCGCTCGTCGTCTTCGTGGCCTGGCGCGTGGCGTGAGCATGAGCGCGGGATGACGCCCCGTCCGCGGGTTCTGGCGGTGCTCGGACCGACGGCGTCGGGGAAGAGCGCCCTCGGGCTGGCGCTCGCCCACCGATTCGACGGGGAGATCCTCAACTGCGACTCCACCGCCGTCTACCGCGGGTTCGACATCGGCACCGACAAGGTGGCGGTCGACGAGCGGCAGGGGATTCCGCACCATCTCATCGACATCGCCGACCCGACCGAGGTCTACACCGCCGCCCAGTTCGCGCGCGACGCGGCCGCGATCATTCGCGACGTGCACGCACGCGGCCGCCTGCCGATTCTCGTGGGCGGCACCGGCTTCTACTACCGGGCCCTCGTTCGCGGCCTGTTTCCGGGCCCCGGCGCGGATCAGGCGCTGCGCGACCGGCTCGATCGCCTGGCGGCTCGCCGCGGATCCCCACGTCTGCACCGGCTGCTCGCGCACGTGGATCCCGCGTCGGGCGCGCGCATCATGCCGCGCGATCAGAAGCGGATCGTGCGCGCGCTCGAGGTGTACTTCGCCACCGGGACACCGTTGACCGCGCACTTTGCCGGCACGCGATCGCTCATCGAGGACTGCGACGTCACCGCCGTCGCGCTGCGCCTGCCGGCCGACGCAACGGCGGCACGCGTGGCGCGCCGCGTGGAGGCGCAGTTCGCGCGCGGTGTCGTGGACGAGGTGCGTGGACTGCTTGCGCGCGGCGTGCCCCCGCACGCGCGACCGTTCGGCGGACTCGTCTACCGTCAGATCATGGAGATGCTGCGCGGCGTGCGCGACGAGGCGGCGACGCGCGCGCTCATCACGCAGGAGAACCGTCACTACGCGCGCCGACAGTTGATCTGGTTCCGCAAAGAGCCTACTCTTAAGTGGTTCGACGGACCTGGTGAATCGATCGACGTGCAGCAGCGCGTCGAGGCGTTCGTGATGGCGCCGGGCCGCCGACAGTACGAGGAGAGCTCACTGGATGACGCACGTGCCTGACTCGATTTCATCGCGGCGGCCGGTGGAGAGAGCGCTCGCGGAGGCGTTCGGAGAACGCGCCACGACGCCGAGCGTCCAGGATGTGTTCCTCAACACCGCACGCCGCGATCGCGCGGCGATCACCGTGCACCTGATGACCGGCGTGTCGTTCGACGCCCGCATCAAGGGTTTCGACAAGTACGCCGTGGTCGTCGACGTCAACGGCGCCGAGCACCTGGTCTTCAAGCACGCGATCGCGTTCATCGAAACCGCCCGCACCGGCGTCACGACGTTCAGCACGCCGCATTCTTGAGGCGCCCCGCCTTCACTCGCGTCATCCTGCTCGTCATCGACAGCGCCGGCATCGGCGAGCTGCCCGATGCCGGGGTCTACGGAGACGAGGGCAGCAACACTGTCGGCAACATCGCGGCACAGGTCGGCCTGGCCGTGCCGTGCCTGCGCTCGCTCGGGCTCGGCCGCGTTGTGGCGCTCGACAGCGTCCAACCGGGCTCGAATTTGTCCCCGCGGGGCGCGTTCGGCCGCATGGCGGAAGCCTCGCCCGGCAAGGATTCGGTGACCGGGCACTGGGAGATGGCGGGGGTGGTGCTGGATCGGCCGTTCCCGACGTTTCCCGGCGGATTTTCCGCGGAAACCATCGCCGAATTCGAACGGCGGATCGGCCGTGGCAGCCTGGGCAACGTGGTGGCGTCCGGCACCGAAATCATCGCGCGCCTGGGCGACGAACACGTCCGAACCGGGAAGCCGATTGTCTACACGTCGGCGGACAGCGTGTTCCAGGTGGCCGCACACGAGGACGTCATCCCGATTGCCGAGCAGTACCGGATCTGCGAGGCCGCCTTCGACCTCGTGGGGCTCGGCCTGGGCGTCGGCCGGGTCATCGCCCGGCCGTTCGTCGGTCCGTCTGGCGCCTACAAGCGCACGGCGAACCGCCACGACTACGCGCTCGAACCCACCGGCACCACACTCCTCGATGCGATGACCGCCGCCGGCCAGACGGTGGTCACCATCGGCAAGGTGCGGGACCTTTTCGCCGGCCGTGGGATCACGAAGGCGTTGCCCACCGTGAGCGACGCCGACGGCCTTGCGACGCTGACGCGGACGCTGGGCGAGACCACCGACGGCCTCATCTTCGTGAACCTCGTGGACAGCGACACCCAGTACGGTCACCGCAACGACGTCGCCGGCTACGCCGCCAACCTCGAGCACATCGACACCGGTCTCACTGGCGTGATGCAGCACCTGCGCGCGGGCGACCTGCTCGTGGTCACCGGCGACCATGGCAACGACCCGACGACGCCGAGCACCGACCATTCGCGCGAGTACGTGCCGCTGCTCGTGGCCGGCGACGGCGTTCCGGCCGGACGCGATCTCGGAACGCGTTCGACCTTCGCGGATCTGGGGCAGACGATTGCCGACAACTTCGCGGTGGGACCCCTCGCGCACGGCACGAGCTTTCTCGGCGATCTGACATGAGGAGACGCGGTGCCCAGTATCCGTGAAACGCTCGAGCAGCTCGAGCTCGACACGCTGGCTCCCGAAGCGGCCAAGAGCGCCAGCTCGCGCGGGCGCCTGCGGGAGGAGGTCGAGGACGACGTCCGCCCGGCGTTTCAGCGGGACCGCGATCGCGTCATTCACAGCAAGGCCTTCCGGCGGCTCAAACACAAGACGCAGGTGTTCTTCGCGCCGGCCGGCGACCACTACCGGACCCGGCTGACGCATTCGCTCGAGGTCTCGCAGATCGCGCGCACCATCGCCAAGGTGCTCCGGCTGCACGAGGAGCTCACCGAGGCGATCGCCTTGGGGCACGACCTCGGCCACACGCCGTTCGGCCATGCCGGCGAACAGGTGCTCGACACGCTCGTGCCGGGCGGGTTCCGGCACTACGAGCAGAGCCTGCGCATCGTGGACGTGCTCGAAGGTGACGGGCGCGGTCTCAATCTGAGCTGGGAAGTGCGGGACGGGATCGGCCGCCACTCGAAGGGGAAGAACGGATCGCCGGTCGGCCTCGACCCGTCGAAGCGTGCCGCCACGCTCGAGGGGCAGGTGATGCGCGTGGCCGACCTCATTGCCTACGTGAACCACGACATCGACGACGCGGTCCGCGCCGGTGTGCTGCTGGAAGCGGACCTGCCGCGCGGGCCGGTGTCGGTCCTGGGCGACTCGTCCTCGGCCAGAATCGCCCGGATGGTGAAGGACGTGGTCATGCAGACGAGCCAGAGCGGCCTCACAGAGATCCGAATGAGTGAGCCGGTGCTCGAGGCCACGCTCGCGATGCGGGCGTTCCTGTTCAAGGCGGTCTACGAGAACGAGACCGCCACGGCGGAGTTCAAGAAGGCGGCTGGCATCCTGGGCGGGCTGTGGGAGAAGGTGCGCGAACGCCCCCAGGAGTTCCTCGACGCCCGCATCCTCGAGGCCGAGGGGCTCGACACGGCCGCGAAGGATTTCGTGGCCGGGATGACCGACCGGTTCGCGGTGGCTCTCTACGAGCGCCTCGTCATCCCGAGGCCATGGGTTGGTCCCATGGCGTGGGATCAGCTGTAGCTCTGTTCCTTCTCGCTCGACCGAAACTGCATCTTCCGACCTGCGTGCAGCCAGAGGCTTCTGGTCGGGTCGACTCGCAGAAGACGGTCTCCGGAGCCGGCCTTCAGGGTCCCACGGGCGTGAGCCGTGAGTCAACGAGCGGCTCTTCATGCACCAGAGCCGCGGGGTGGGCTATAATCGTTAGTCTGCCTTTCGCGGAATTTTCGCGACGGGAAGGACTCGATGAAGCTAGACCTCACCCGGTACCGCCAGCCTGAGACACACGTCTCCAAGACGTTCCAGCCGGCGGAGTTCGGGGGCGAGAGCGAGGCCTATCGGGTTGCAGAGCCGGTCGAGCTCGAGTTCGACCTGCACAAGGACAAGGATCGGTTCCGTCTCGAGGGAACGGTGCGCACGGTGCTGGAGCTGCCGTGCAGCCGGTGCCTCGAGCCGTTCCGCCTGCCGGTCGACGCCGCGATCAGCTTGCGGTACTTACCGGTGTCGGAGCGGTCCTCGGACGACGAGAAGGAGGTCGCCGAGGAGGATGTGGACATCAGCTTCTA
>Ga0068858_100006972_pt1 | contig 10978 bp, 11 predicted proteins | sample KBSSwiS12_FD_66589 | JGI IMG/M metagenome (GOLD analysis project Ga0068858, IMG submission 66589) | Switchgrass rhizosphere microbial communities from Kellogg Biological Station, Michigan, USA - KBS Switchgrass S1-2 | ecosystem: Host-associated > Plants > Roots > Rhizosphere > Soil ... | reverse complement strand
AGGAGCCGCTCCATGCGCTCGAGGCGTTGCGTGGTGTCTTCACCGTCGGCCGCCATGTCGGCCGCGGCGAGCTGCGCGCGGTGTCGCAGCGCTGGCTCGGCTCGGGAGCCGTCGCCGCGATGGGCTGGAGCGAGCGAGTCCGCCGCGACGACATCGCGGCGTTCGAGGCGCGGGCGCGCAGCGACGGCCTGGCCGGCTTTCGCGTCAACGACGGTGGCGACGGGCTCGCCGCGCCGGGCTCGCCGGTCGGCGCCCTGCTGCGCGGCGACGAGGTCGTCGCGGTGCGGCTGATCGAACCGATGCAGGGCAATGCAGCGCTGCTCGGCGTCAACGGGCTCGCCCTGCAGACCGCGCGCGCCGCGATCGTGCGCGCGATCGACAGCGGCGAGCCGGCGGCGACGCCCGGCTACCGGCTCGCGGCGAGCGACCCGAACGACCGCCGCATGGCGATCGCGATCTACCAGGCGATCTACGACAACGAGCCGGCGAGCGTCGCCGACCGCCGCGCCGCGCTGCGCGGCGTCGTCTTCGTGACGCTGCAGATGGAGGCCCAGCTCGCCGCCGTCGCCGGCAAGATGCCGGCGCACCTGCGCGTGTGCGTGGTCGACGGCGAAACCACCGGTGGTCGCATGCGCCTTGCCGGGCCCGCCGGCTGCGAGACGGGCCGCGCCGCGCTCGTCCGCGAGCACCCGCTCGTCTTCGCCGGCCGGCAATGGGACCTGCGCGCGAGCGCCGACGCCGACGATGTGCCGGACGGCGCCGACCGCAGCGTCTGGACGATCGCGATCGTCGGTCTGTTGTCGGCGGCGATGCTCGGTGCGTCGCTCCTGATCACGACCGGGCGCACGCGGCGGATCGAGAGCGCGGTCCGCGAGCGGACCGCAGCGCTGCGCGCCGAGGTCGCGGAGCGCCACGTCGCCGAAAGCGCGCTCCGTGCCAGCGAGCAGCGCTTCCGCAACATCCTCGACCACGTGCCGATCGGCGTCGTCTACACCGACCTCGGCGGCCGCATCATCCAGGCCAATCCGCGCTACTGCGAGCTGACCGGCTACGACGAGGCCGAGCTGACGCAGCTCGACCCGGCGGCGCTGACGCATCCGGAGGACTTCGCCAACGACGAGCTGCTGATGCGGCAGCTGGTCGCCGGCGAGATCCCGATGTACCGCCGCCACAAGCGCTGCATCCAGCGCGGCGGCGACGTCGTCTGGGTGCGCTCGACGGTGTCGCTGCTGCGCGACGTCGGCAACGAGCCGTGGCGAATCGTCGGCGTCGTCGAGGACATCACCGAGCACCTTCGCCTCGAGGAGGCCGAGCGCGCCCGCGAGGCCGCCGAGCTCTCGAACCGCGCCAAGAGCGACTTCCTCTCGCGCATGAGCCACGAGCTGCGCACCCCGCTGAACGCGATGCTCGGCTTCGCGCAGCTGCTCGAGATCGACCGCCGCAATCCGCTCACTGCAGGCCAGCGGCCGTGGGTCGCGCAGATCCAGCAGGCCGGCTGGCACCTGCTCGAGATGATCAACGACGTCCTCGACCTGTCGCGGATCGATTCCGGCAACCTGCGCCTGCAGACCGGCACGCTCGACCTTCGCGAGCTCGTCGACGCGACGACGGCGCTCGTCGCCAGCGACGCCGCCAAGCGCGGGATCCGCATCAGTGCGCAGCTCGCGCCCGAGGCGTCGGCGGTGCTCGGCGACGCGACGCGCGTCAAGCAGATCCTCACCAACCTGCTCAGCAACGCCGTCAAGTACAACATCGACGAAGGGCGCGTCCACGTCGCGAGCCGGCTCGGCGGCCCGGATCTGGTCGAGGTCGCGGTCACCGACACCGGGCTCGGGATGACTCCCGAGCAGATGGAAGAGCTGTTCCGCCCGTTCAACCGGCTCGGCCGCGAGCGGACCGCGTTGCAGGGGACCGGCATCGGGCTCGTCATCAGCCGGCGGCTGGCCGAGCTGATGGGCGGCTCGATCCGCGTCAAGAGCGTGCCGGGCCAAGGCTCGTCGTTCATCCTCCGGCTGCCGAAGGCGATCGACCCCGACACCGTGCCGTCGTCGCTCGACGACTTCGCCGCGCTGCCCGCCGACTACCACCGGCGGATCGTTCTCTACATCGAGGACAACGAGACCAACATCGAGGTCATGCGCGGCATCGTTGCGCAGCGCGCCCAGGTCCAGCTCGAGGTGGCGACGACCGGGCTCTCGGGCCTCGCCTCGGTGCGCGAGCGCAGGCCCCACCTGATCCTGCTCGACATGCACCTGCCGGACATGGCCGGGCTCGACCTCCTCAGTCACCTCAAGGCCGACCCGGCGACGTCGACGATCCCGGTGATCGTCGTCTCTGCCGACGCCACCAGCCAGCAGGTCGACGCCGCGCTCGACGCCGGCGCGGTGCGCTACCTGACCAAGCCGGTCGGCGTCAACGAGCTGCTGTCGGCGCTCGACGACCTGCTCGAGCAGGTCGACACCGGCTTCAGCTGATCCCGCCGCCGGTCGCCCGGCGGCGTCGGGCGCCACTTTTGCCGGGCCATAGACAGCCCCGATCACTGCGATTGCGCGCGCCTTAGCACTCTCGACCCCCGAGTGCTAATATGCGTGGAACCGATTAGGCCGGAAAGGGTCTTATTCCGCCATGAACGATTCTTCCTCGAACGCCCTCGCCCTCCGCGATCCCTGGGCGTTGGTCCCGTCGCTCGGCAACCTCGACGCCTACATCGGCGCGGTCAACCGCGTTCCGCTCCTGACCCAGGAGGAGGAGACCGAGTTCGCGCGCCGGCTGCGCGACGACGGCGACCTCGCCGCCGCCGGGCGGCTGGTCGTCTCGCACCTGCGGCTGGTGGTGTCGATCTCGCGCAAGTACCTCGGCTACGGCCTGCCGCACGGCGACCTGATCCAGGAAGGCAACATCGGCCTGATGAAGGCGGTGAAGCGCTTCGACCCCGACCAGGGCGTCCGCCTCGTCAGCTACGCGATCCACTGGATCAAGGCCGAGATCCATGAGTACATCCTGAAGAACTGGCGAATGGTCAAGGTCGCGACGACCAAGGCGCAGCGCAAGCTCTTCTTCAACCTGCGCTCGATGAAGCAGAGCCTGAAGGATGACGCCGGCGACGAGGACACGCACCGCGCGTCGCTGACGCAGGGCGAGGTCGACACGCTCGCCACGAGCCTGAACGTCAAGCGCGAGGAGGTCCTCGAGATGGAGACGCGCCTTGCCGGCGGCGACGTCGCGCTCGAGCCGCAGGCCGACGACGGCGAGGAGAGCTATGCGCCGATCGCCTACCTCGCCGACGAAAGCAGCGAGCCGACGCGGGTCATCGAGGGCAAGAACCGCGACTGGCTCGCCGGCGACGGCATCGCCCTCGCGCTCGAGACGCTCGACCCGCGCAGCCGCCGGATCGTCGAGGAGCGCTGGCTCAAGGTCAACGACGACAGCTCAGGCGGCATGACGCTGCACGACCTGGCGGGCGAGTACGGCGTCAGCGCCGAACGGATCCGCCAGATCGAGGTCGCCGCAATGAAGAAGATGCGCAAGGCGCTGGCTCACGCAGCGTAAGCGGCCCCAACGGGGCCGGCCCCTCCCTCTCGGAAGGAGGGGAGCGAAGCTGGGGAGGGAGCAATCCTGTCGAGCACCGCCCGAGGGTATTGGCCGGGGCTCCGTCAGCCAGATACAAGCTGCCGAATGTCTGCGGCCAATACCTTCGGGTCGGCGCCGTAGGGGACGAAAAGGCGGACCCGGCCCTGCGGGTCGAAGACGAACGACGCGGCGCTGTGGTCCATCGTGTAGCTGCCGCCGGTCTTGCCCGGAACCTTGGCGTAGAAGACCTTGAACTCCTTGGCAGCGGCGGCGGTCTGCTCGGCGTTGCCGCGCAGGCCGACGACGTTCGGGCCGAAGTTGGCGAGGTACGCCTTCAGGACCTCGGGCGTGTCGCGCTCGGGATCGACCGTGACGAACACCGTCTGCAGGCGGTCGCCGTCGGCGCCGAGCATCGTCCTGATCTGCGCCAGCTCGGCCATCGTCGTCGGGCAGACGTCGGGGCACTGCGTGTAGCCGAAGAAGACGACGACGACCTTGCCGCGCCAGTCGGCGAGGCTGCGCGGCTTGCCGTCGGCGTCGGCGAGCTCGAGCTTGCGCGCGAACTCGGCGCCGGTGACGTCGGTGAAGTGGAACGTCGGCTTGGCGCCGATGCCGGCGATGCGGTCGCAGCCGCCGAGGAGCGCGGCCGCGCCGATCGCGAATGCGCGTCGCGTCGTCGTCATGCGACGAGCGGCCAGAGGTAGTGGTCGACGAGGAGCGCGGCGAAGAGCAGCGTCAGGTGGACGATCGAGAAGCGGAACGTGCGCCGCGCGAGCGCATCCGAGTAGGCGCGCCACAGCCGCCACGCATAGCCGCTGAACATCGCGCCGAGAACGATCGCCGCGGCGAGGTAGATGCCGCCGCTCAGCCCCGCGACGAACGGCAGCAGCGTGGCTGCGAACAGCACCAGCGTGTACAAGAGGACGTGCAGCCGGGTGAACTCCGAGCCGTGCGTCACGGGCAGCATCGGCAGGCCCGCGCGGCGGTAGTCTTCGGCACGGTAGAGCGCGAGCGCCCAGAAGTGCGGCGGCGTCCAGACGAAGATGATGAGGCTCAGGATCAGCGCCTCAGCGCCGACGTCGCCACGGATCGCCGCCCAGCCGAGCACCGGCGGCATGGCTCCGGAGGCGCCGCCGATGACGATGTTCTGCGGCGTCAGCGGCTTGAGGACGAGCGTGTAGACGACGGCGTAGCCGACGAACGTCGCGAGCGTCAGCCACATCGTGAGCGCATTGACGGCGAACCACAGGATCGCGCTGCCGGCGGCGCCGAGCGCGAGCGAGAAGACGAGCGCCTGCAGCGGCGTCAGCTCGCCGGTCGCGGTCGCCCGCCACGACGTGCGCGCCATGCGCCGGTCGATTTGCTGCTCGACCAGGCAGTTGAACGCCGCCGCCGCCGCCGCGACGAGCCAGATGCCGGCGACGCCGAACAGCGCCGGACGCCAGTCGGGCACCCCCGGCGTCGCCAGCAGCATGCCGATCAGCGCGCAGAAGACGATCAGCTGGACGACGCGCGGCTTGGTCAGCGCGTAGAACTGGCGCAGCTTGGCGCCCGGCGTGAGCGCGCGCGGGGCAGCGGGAGCGAGCACGTCGGGCATCAGCCGATCCTAGTGCGCCACGCGGGCGATGGCGGCGTCGGACGCACCGCTTCGGCGGGCACCGCGGCGCTGGGCGCGCTGCGCGCGATCAGCAGCGTGACGACGACGACGAGCGCAGCCGCGCCTGCCGTGTGCGCGACGGCCGCAGCGAGCGGCCAGCCGAGCACGACGTTGCCGAGGCCGCTCGCTGCCTGCCATGCCGCGATGGCGAGCAAGCCCAGTGCCCAGGGTCGCGTCGCAGCGCTGGCGGCGTGCAGCCGCCAGGCGAGCGCCGCGAGCGCCGGAAGGACGATGAAGGCGCCGATCCGATGCGCCATGTGGATCGCGGTCAACGCAGCGAACGGCAGATAGCCGGCGCCGCCGGTCTGGCCGAGCGGCCGCACGACCACGAAGCCGGCGGCGGCATCCATCTCGGGCCACCAACTGCCCTGGCACGTCGGGAAGTCGCGGCACGCGAGCACGGCGTAGTTGCTGCTGACCCAGCCGCCGAGCGCAGCCTGGACGACGACGAGGAGCGCGACTGCCAGCAGACCGCGGCGCAGCGCCGGCGCGAGCGCGAGCGGCCGCGGCGCGTACTGCTCGACCTGGACGGCGAGGAGCGCGAGCAGGCCGTAGCCGGCGAGCAGGTGCAGCGTCACGATCGCCGGGTAGAGCCGCATCGTCACCGTCAGCGCCCCGAAGGCGCCCTGCATGCAGATCCAGACCAGCGTCCAGAACGCCCAGCGCGCGCTGATCCGGCCGGCGCTGCGACGCGCCTCGCGCAGCGCGAGCACGAAGAGGGCGATGACGAGGATGCCGATCGCCGTCGCCGCGTAGCGGTGCAGCATCTCGACCCACGCCTTCGACGCCGTCACCGGACCGCTCGGCACCGCCGCTTCCGCGGCGGCGATGTGCGAGCTCGCGCCGATTGGGCTGGCGTGGCCGTAGCAGCCCGGCCAGTCGGGGCAGCCGAGGCCCGAATCGCTGAGCCGCGTGTAGGCGCCGAGCAGGACGAGGTCGAACGTCAGGAAGAGGACGAGCCAGGCGAACGCCTGCAGGCGCAGCGCCGGCGCGTCGGCGCGGCGCTTGCGCCAGGTCCACGCCAGCGGGACGAGCGCGATCAGCGTGCCGACCGCGACCACCCCGGCGAGCGGCGCGAGGTCGTACGCGGCGACAGGTGTGCTCATCGCCTCACCGACCGGGCTGGTCCCAACCCGCCGAGGCGCCGAGCAGGCGGTCGAGGTCGCGCTTCAGCCGCGACGGGTCGGCGTCGACGGGCACCCGCATCATCCAGTCGCCGCGCGGATCGACGAGATAGAGGTGGTCCTCGAGCGCGCGCCCCGGCGCGGGCGCCAGCCAGGCGGCGAGCGCGGCGCGTGGCGTCCGCAGCACCGTCGTCTTCGCGAAGGTCGCCTTCGCATCGGCGGTCGCGGCGATCGCGCGCAACGTCTCGGCGCGCGGCACGGCGTCATCGTCGACCAGCCAGACCTTGTCGACGCGCCCCTGCTGCGCGCCGAGCGCGGCGTGCAGCTGCCGCTGCAGCCAGAGCTGACGCTCGCAGCGCGCGTCGCAGGCGCCGCCGGCGACGACGACGACGAGCCACTGGCCGACGAGCGAGCGCGGCACGACCGCGCTGCCGGCGAGGTCGGCAAGCGGCAGCGCGGCCGGGATCGGCCGCGTCGGCGCGATCAGCTCGCTGTAGTTGGTGCGCGCGTGCGGACGAACGACGAAGTACGCGAAGTACGACGCGACGACCGGCGCCGCGCAGACCAGCAGGATGAGGACCATCGTCCAGCGGCCCCGCTCGGTGCGGCGCAGCGCCGCGGCGTCGCGCGTCGACGGCAGCGAGTGGACGCTGAAGTTGACGAGCAGCGCAGAGTCAGGGCTTGCCGGGGCGGATGAATCGATGCCAGACATAGAGGAACGCGATGCCCGCCGCGATGGCGAACCACTGCGCAGCGTAGCCGTAGTGCTTCTGGACGTCGGCTGCGGGCGCCGGCCAGTGGCGCACGAGCCCGTCTGCGGTGGCGCCGGATTCGTGCTGCACGATCGTGAGCGGCAGCAGCGCGAGCCCGGTTTCGCGCGCGAACGCGTCGATGTCGAGATTTTGCCGGATCGGCCCGCTCGCCGCGGCGGCGAACTCGAGCAGCCGGGACGGTGCCGGGGCGACGACGCCGGCGACGCTGACGGTCGAGCTCGGCGTCTCGATGCGCGGCAGCGCTTCGCGCGCGGTGAAGCTGCGCGGCGCCCAGCCGCGCTCGACGAGCACGGTCGCCGGCGCCGCGTCGAGCACGAGCGGCGTGACCACGAAGAAGCCCACCTTGCCGTCCATCTGCCGGTTGTCGAGGAACACGGTGCGCTCGGCGAGCCAGCGTCCGCGAACGGCGACGCGTCGATGCTGCTGCGCGCGGGCGGCATCGGCGCTCCGCGCGAGCGACGCGGCGTCGAGCGGCGGCTCGCGCGATCGCGCCTCCAGGCTCGCCTGCAGCTCGACCTTCTGCCGGGCGCGGTCGAGCTGCCAGACGCCGAGCCGCGCCGCGAACGCGACACCCGCGAGCGCTGCGACGAGGACGACGACGCCGCGCCAGCGCGATGGCCGCGGCGGCGCTGCGGAGGCGGGTGTGCTCACGATCGGGTCGCGCGCTGCAGCAGCGAGCGGCGACGACCATAATCGTTTGCGATGGCCATCCTGATCGGCATCGCCTTCGCCGTCATCCTCGGCGCGCTCGCCTGGGCAGGCGTCGCGATGCTGCGCGGCGGCCGCGACGGGTCGAAGAGCGGCGACATGATGCGCGCCCTCGCCGTCCGCATCGCGGTCTCGGTACTCTTGTTTGCGGGCATCCTCATTGCCTGGTCGCTCGGCTGGATCCACCCGACCGGCATGCCGCTGCACGGCTGAGTGCCCGCCGCAAACGAGCGAAGTCGTAGCGGGCCGGCCGCGCTCCCAAGGCCGGCCGCGCCGGCCGGGGGCGAGCGAACGCAGTGAGCGTGGCCTGCTACAGCCAGTAGACGACGATGTAGAGGCCGAGCCAGACGACGTCGACGAAGTGCCAGTACCACGCGGCGCCCTCGAAGCCGAAGTGGCGCTCGGGGGTGAAGTGGCCGCGCATGAGTCGCAGCGTGATGAAGATCAGCATCGTCATGCCGACGAACACGTGGAAGCCGTGGAAGCCGGTCAGCATGAAGAAGGTCGAGCCGTAGATCCCGGAGCTCAGCTTCAGGTTGAGCTCGCTGTACGCATGGCCGTACTCGTACGCCTGGAAGCCGAGGAACGTCGCGCCGAGCAGCACCGTCAGCCACATGAAGACAATCGCACGGGCGCGGTGGTTCGCGAGCAGCGCGTGGTGCGCGATCGTGATCGTGACGCCCGAGCTCAGCAGCAGCGCGGTGTTGAGCGTCGGGATCGGCCACGGACCCATGGTGAGGAACGGATCGATCGTGCCCGCGGGCGATGCCGTGTAGCCGGGCGCCGCGCTCGGCCAGACCGCCTTGAAGTCGGGCCACAGGATCGCGTTGTCGAGGCTGCCGAGTTCGGGAACCGAGTACGACCGCGCCCAGTAGAGCGCGCCGAAGAACGCGCCGAAGAACATCACCTCGGAGAAGATGAACCAGCTCATGCTCCAGCGGAACGAGACGTCGATCCGCTTGCCGTAGAAGCCGCCCTCGCTCTCGCCGATCGCCTGACGGAACCATTGCTGCAGGACGAATGCCCAGATGACGAAGCCGGCGAGCAGGACCCACTTTCCCCAGTCGTGGCCGTTGACCCACTGGCTGGCGCCGAAGATGACGAGCAGCAGGCCGAACGCCGTCGACGCCGGATGGCGCGACGGCGCGGGAACGAAGTAGTAGGGCTGTCCGCCCGCCGGGGTCACTGCCGACATGTCATGGTCTCCTGCCAATTCCGAAATCGCCTCGGCCCGCTCACGCAGCGACGCCGCTTCTGATCACCCACTGGACGAGCACGAACAGCACGCCCACGAACAGCGCCGCGACGATCACGCCGACGATGACGACGTGGAGCGGGTTGAGCTCGCTGACGTCGCGCTCGAGATCCTTCGCCTTGCGAATGCCGAAGAACGACCACAGCACGGCCAGCAGCGTGCGCCTGAACGACGTCGGGCGACGCCGCTCGACACGATCGCCGACGGTGCCGCCGACCCTGCGGTCGCCATCGCTCACGATGGCTTCGCTCCCAGGCCCGTCGGCGCCGCGTCCGCCGCGCGCGCCGGCTCGACCGGCGACTTGCCGCCGACCTCGAAGAACGTGTACGAGAGCGTGATGGTCCGCACGTCCTTCGGCAGCCTGGCGTCGACGACGAAGACGACCGGCCAGCGCTTCGTCTCGCCCGGCTTCAGGACGTGCTCGCTGAAGCAGAAGCACTCGAGCTTCCTGAAGTGCGCCGCGGCGGCAGCGGGCGCGTAGCTCGGGAACGCCTGCGCCGCCATCGTCCGCTCCTGGCGGTTGCGGAACTCGTACATCACGGTCACGACCTCGCCGGGATGGATGTCGATGCGCGCCGTCTCCGGCCTGAAGTCCCACGGCCCGCGCGCGTTGGCGTCGAATTCGACGGTCACCGTGCGGCCGAAATCGACCTGCGTGCTCGCCGGCGCTTCGCTCTGCGGCTCGGAGCGCGCGATCACGTTGACGCCGAGCGCCTCGCAGATCGTGCGGTAGATCGGCACCAGCGCGTAGCCGAACGCGAACATCATCGCGACGACGGCGACGAGCTTGGCGACCATGCGCCGGTTGTCGGCGACGAGGCTGGCGATCCGGGGGCGCGCCATCGCGGTCAGCCGAACAGCGCCATCTTGGCGACGAAGCCGACGAAGAAGACGATCGCGATCGACGCGAGGATCAGCGCGAGGCGCACGTTCGCCTTGCTCCGCCGCTCGTCGACCACGTCGCTCGCTCGTCTCAATGGGCGCTGCCGGCCGCCGCGCCGATGATCTTGGTGCCGGCGGCGTTGAGCTGCGGCGGCGTCTCGAAGGTGTGGAACGGCGCCGGCGACGGCACCTCCCACTCGAGGCCCTCGGCGGCTTCCCAGGGCTGCTGCGGCGCGATCGCGCCCTTGCCGCGCATCATCGGCAGCACGACCGCGAACAGGAAGTAGACCTGCGACAGGCCGAAGCCGAACGCGCCGATCGACGCGAGCATGTTGAAGTCGGTGAACTGCAGCGGGTAGTCGGCGTAGCGGCGCGGCATGCCGGCCAGGCCGAGGAAGTGCATCGGGAAGAAGGTGACGTTGAAGAAGACGAGCGACGTCCAGAAGTGGAACTTGCCGGCCGACTCGCGGTACATCACGCCGGTCCACTTCGGACCCCAGTAGTAGACGCCGCCGAACATCGCGAACAGCGACCCCGCGACCAGCACGTAGTGGAAGTGGGCGACGACGTAATAGGTGTCCTGGAGCTGGATGTCGATCGGCGCCATCGCCAGGATGAGGCCGGTGAAGCCGCCCATCGTGAAGACGAAGATGAAGCCGACCGCCCAGAGCATCGGCGTCTCGAACGTCATCGAGCCGCGCCACATCGTCGCGATCCAGTTGAACACCTTCACGCCGGTCGGCACCGCGATCAGCATCGTCGCGTACATGAAGAAGAGCTGCCCGGTGACCGGCATGCCGGTCGTGAACATGTGGTGCGCCCAGACGATGAACGACAGGATCGCGATCGACGCCGTGGCGTAGACCATCGACGTGTAGCCGAACAGGCGCTTCCTCGCGAACGCCGGGATGATCGCGCTGATGATCCCGAACGCCGGCAGGATCATGATGTAGACCTCGGGATGGCCGAAGAACCAGAAGATGTGCTGGTACATCACCGGGTCGCCGCC
>Ga0068858_100006961_pt1 | contig 10987 bp, 8 predicted proteins | sample KBSSwiS12_FD_66589 | JGI IMG/M metagenome (GOLD analysis project Ga0068858, IMG submission 66589) | Switchgrass rhizosphere microbial communities from Kellogg Biological Station, Michigan, USA - KBS Switchgrass S1-2 | ecosystem: Host-associated > Plants > Roots > Rhizosphere > Soil ... | reverse complement strand
TCTGCTGGTTTTTCCGTCAGTGCCATGTGCGCCTCTCAGAAATCCTTGCCGGGCAGTCCAACCTGCCCCTGATAGATCATATCGCGCGAAGACCGCCCCACTATGATCCGGTAGGTCCCGGCCGTCACGCGCCAGCGCTGCTCATCCCAGTGCGCAAAGACGCGCGGATCCAGCTTGATCTGCAAGGCGCGGCTTTCACCGGGTTTGAGCGTCACCTTTTGAAATGCTTTCAATTGCTTGGGCGGCTCGCCGCTCTGGGCGGGGAAACCAACATAAACCTGCACCACTTCGGAGCCTGGCCGCGCGCCGGTGTTTTTGAGAGAGACATCCACCGCCGCACCACCCTCGGCGGTCGGCCGCGCGTCCCGCGCGCCGATCTGGACATGGGTGTAGGACAGGCCATAGCCGAACGGAAACAAGGGAGCCTGGTCATGGGCGTCCCAAAAGCGGTACCCGACTTCCAGCCCTTCGTCATAATGCACGTCTTGCAGCGCCCCGGTTTCGTCCCGGGTTCCGGGATATTGTGACGCCTGCTGCGCCGGGCCCTGGCTTTCGTCTTTGGGGAAGGTCAGCGGCAGGCGACCGCCGGGTTCGTCATCGCCGAAAACAAGTCGTGCGGCGGCAGGCCCAAAGGCATCGCCCGGCAGCCACATCTCCAGCACCGCCGCCACTTTGTTCAGCCAAGGCATGGTCACCGCGCCACCGGTCTGCAACACGACAACGGTGCGGGGATTGGCGGCGGCCACCGCCTGGATCAGCGCATCCTGGTCGTTGGGCAAGGCGAGCGTCGACCGGTCGGCGCCCTCCCCGATCTTCTGGCCGACAAACACGATCGCCACATCCGCTTTGCGCGCCGCAGCAACGGCGTTCGCAATCAGGTCATTGGGACCGGACCAGCCCAGATGGACCACCGGCCCCAGCATCGTTCCCATGGCTTCGGTGGTCGTATCCGACAACACACTGCGGGGCGTCCATTCCACACGCACTTCCACCGGTTTTCCCGCCGTCATGGCGACATTGGCATACAGCGTGTCGGTGAAATCGGCGAAGTCGAAATGCCCCATCAACTTGCCGCCGACAAACAGGCGCGCCGTACCGGAGCCGACCAGGGTGAAATGCTGCACTCCGCTCTGGTCCGGCGTGAACAGGCCGGTCCAGCGCGCCGACCAGGCATGATCGGCGGGAAAACCGCGCGGGATATCATGATTGTCCACGCCATTTTCCTGGCGTGTCAGGAACGGCTTTGCGGAAAAATCCAGCCGGGCATTATCGAAATATTCGGCGCGAAAGCCCGCATTCCCATCGGGCGCGCGAACCATCGCCACCGGCATGGGGGGCAAGGGATCGAGTCCCAATGTTCCTTGCGCATACACCACACGCGCCTTGTCGCCGGCGCGCGCGCGCAGCGCGGGAAGGACCGGCGCCAGATGGCTGGGAGGGATGCGGCCCGAGCCAAGTTCCGCCACCACCGCGCCGCTTCCCGCCTGATGACCGATCACCGCGATCGATCCGGCCTTGCTGGAAAGCGGAAGGATATGACCGCTGTTCTTGAGCAGGACTGAACCCCGCACCACGATATCGGCCGCCTGGGTTCGCCGTTCCGGCGTACTGACATCGCCGCTCACGCGCTTGCCGGGATTGTCGAAGGCGCCGACGCGGAATCCCGGGACCAGCCGGCGCATTATCAGATCGTCGATCCGCGACCGCGGAATCTTTCCGGCGCGCACCGCTTCGCGAAGGTTCTCGCCATCGAACCGATTATCCAGGGGAAGAAGCGCGCCGCTGGGGCTGGGACGCGGCGGCTCAGTCGTGCCCGCCATGATTCCGGTATCGAGCCCGGCATTGACGGCTTCCACAATACTGCGCTGGGCATCGGGAAAGTCCGGCTCCACGATGCCATCGAAGCCCCACCCTTTCTTCAGAATATCGAACAGCGCGCGGTTCTCGCAGGCATAAATTCCGTTGATGCGAGGAAAGGAACACATCACGCGGCCGGCGCCACCGGTGCGTATCGCCGCTTCAAAGCCGGGTAGATAGATCTCGCGGATCGTCCGTTCGCCGACAATGGCATTGGATGCCGGGCGCGCCCGCAGCGGTGCGTCGCCGGCGCGTCCCTGTTCCTGGTTATAGACCGCGAAATGTTTGGCGGTCGCGATGACATGCTGGGACTGGATACCCTGAATCTCGGGCGCGACCATCGCCGCAATAAGATGGGGATCCTCTCCAAGGCTCTCGGTGGTACGGCCGAAATGCCAGGTGCGCGGCACGTCCAGCGCCGGTCCGGTCATGACATTGAGGCCGCTGTCGATGAATTCCTTGCCGATCAGGCTGCCATAAAGCCGGGCGGTTTCGGGATCAAAGCTCGCCGCCATGGCAAGCGGTGTGGGAAAAGCGGTCACGGCGATGCCGCCTGCCCGTACGCCGGCTGGGCCGTCGGAAGCCTCGAGCGCGGGAAGTCCCCGCTCGGTGAGCCATTTGGAACTGTCCTCCCGTTCCGCCATCAAAATGGCGAGCTTGTTTTCCAGCGAGCCGATGCTTTCCAGCACAGAGCGCGCCCGGCAGACGGGTGATATGCTCCGGTCCAGCCAGGGCCGCGCCTTGCCGGCTGTGCTGAGACAATCGGTGTCGGTTTGCGCCGCCACGCCGCCCAGGCCAAGTCCAAAGCCCAGCATCAACACTCCCGCCAGGTTCCCAATCTTCATGATTGCTCCCGCGTAGCGCACTGATGTTCGAGCCCAAACACGGCAAGGGCAGCGAGCGCAGCCGGCAGTGCGGCCGTCAGCAGAATTGCGTGCGCTTCAAAACCCCGATCCAACAGGACACCACCAAGCAATGGGCCTAGAATTGAGCCGATACGGCCGATACCCAGCGCCCAACCGATACCCGTGGCGCGAATGGCGGCGGGATAAAGCTGCGCGCAAACCGCGTTCAATCCGATCTGCGAGCCGACAATCCCCACACCCGCCAGTGCGGCAGCCGTCAGAAGCAATGTCGCGCTGGCCCCGGAGGCAGCCAGGAAGACGATCGAGAGCGCCGCGCTGGCATAGACGGCGCCCAATATCCGATAGGGATTGTAGCGATCCAAAAAGCGCCCCAGCACAAGCGCGCCCACCACGCCCCCCAGATTCAGCAAAGTCGAAGACAGGATGGCGACAGTCAGCGACAGACCAGCGCCGCGCAACAGAGAAGGCAGCCAATTGACCAGGAAGTACATCACCAGAAGGTTCATGAAGAAGGCGGTCCACAACAGGACCGTCATGCCAGCGCGCCCATGGCGGAAGAGTTCGGGAAGCGGCGAGCCTTTGGTCGCGACCCTACGGGCGGCAGCCGGCGGCTCGGTCAGCGCAAAGAACAATACCGGCAACAGCAGCAGCGGCAGTACGCCGCCGACAATGAAGACGCCGCTCCAGCCAAAGCCGGCGATCAGGGGGGCAGAGACGAAGCCTGCCGCCACCGATCCCAGCGGAAAGCCGCAAAACATCAGCATCACCAAGGTCGACTTGAGGCGCGCCGGCGCATGCTCGCTGGTGAGCGCCACCAGGTTTGGCATGGCGCCGCCCAGCCCGATGCCCGTCGCCAGCCGGTACAGGGTCAGCTGGCCGATGGTCTGGGACGAAGCCGTAGCCAGGGAAAAGACGCCGAAGAGCAACACCGAGACCAGGATCATCGGCTTGCGTCCGAAACGGTCCGCCGCGGGACTCAGGAGCAAGGCCCCGATCGTCAGCCCCAGAAGTCCGCTGCTGAAAACGGTGCCGAACGCAGCCGGCTTCAGTCCCCAGGCCGCGGTTATGCTGGGCGCGACATAGGCAATCGATTGCGCATCGAAGCCATCCAGTGCGATCACCAGCGCGCACAGAATGACCGCCCGCAGTGACGCGCCTTCTAGGCGTGCCTGCACCGGCATCGTATCCACCTTGGCGGCACCCACGGTCGTTCCCATCATGGTAACCTCCCGATCGGCGGAAGGCGCGCTAGGCGCTTTCCCGCGTGGCGATCCTTGTGGTCAGAGTCCCCAATCCTTCGACGGATACCGTGCAGACATCGCCGGGCACCAATGGACCGACGCCCGCGGGCGTGCCCGTATAGACCAGGTCGCCAGGCGCTATCGCGATGGAGGCGGACAGAAAAGCTATGATGTCGGGCACATTCCAGATCATGTCGGCAATGTCGGCCGACTGTTTCACTTGATCGTTGACCCGCGTCTGTAGCGTTCCTTTTGAAAGATGACCGATCCGCGCCGCCGGATGGATCGGCGCGCACACCGCCGACCGGTCGAAGGCCTTGCCCCAATCCCAGGGACGGCCCTTCTCGCGCGCGGCAAGTTGCAGATCGCGGCGCGTCAAATCATTGCCGATGGCATAGCCATAGACGTGATCGAGCGCGTCGGACGCGGGTATCGCGGTGCCGCCCTTGCCGATGGCCAGCACCAATTCGCCTTCATAGTGAAAATTCTTGGTCAGCAAGGGGTAGGCGACCGTTTCATTGTCGCCGACCAGCGCATCGGCAGGCTTGGTGAAGAAGAAGGGGGGGTCGCGGTCGGGATTGGATCCCATCTCCTTGGCGTGCTCGCGATAATTTCGCCCCACGCAAAAGATGCGGCGCACCGGAAATCGGGCGGTCTCACCGGAAATGGCGACACCGGGTGTCTCGCGGGGCGGGAATAAGAAGGTCATCGAGTTGCTCCAGTGCGGCTGGTGTTCTTGTTACTTAAGTCAGCGAAATCCGCGGCTATCGGCTTCAGCAACGATGCCGACCGCCTTGGCACCGCCGCCAGCGCTCCGTGGCTTTCGACGGTTTGATACGGGGTTTATCCTCGAAAGTAAACATGATCTCGAGATTTTTTGATTGACTCGAGATAATTGAAGACTGATACAAATAGGCCAAAAGATAGGGTGCGCGACCGCCCCCCGGGGAATGCGCCGTTATCAGGAAGGGAGCGGAGATGGCCTTGAATCGCAGGACACTGCTCGGTGGGGGCGCCGTCCTGGGGTTCCCCTGTTTGCCCGCATTGGCCCAACCGGCCAGACCGAACTTGATCCTGTTCTTTCCGGACGAAATGCGGGCCGACGCCCTCGCCTGTTATGGCAATCCTGTCGTCAAGACGCCCAACTTCGACCGCCTGGCGCGCGAAGGCGCTCGGTTTGAGAATTGCCATGTCCAATATCCGGTCTGCGGCGCATCGCGCTGCAGCCTGCTGACCGGTTGGCCCACCAGCGTGCGCGGCCACCGCACCCTGACCTATTTTCTGCGGCCCCATGAACCGAACATGTTCCGCTATCTGCGGGAAGCGGGCTACGACGTCTTCTGGTTCGGCAAGAATGACGCGCTGGCCAGTGCGACGTTCAAAGACAGCGTCACCGAATGGGCGCAAGCCAACCAGATTGCCGACATCCTGGCGCAGGATACGCCCGACGGTCCTTTCACCATGCTGGTCAAGGGCGGCATGGACCGGCGCAAGACCGCGGATTACGCCATGCTGCAAAGGGCAATCGCGATCCTGGAACGCGGTGAAAATACACGCCCCTTCTGCATTTTTCTGCCGCTCAGCCAGCCGCATCCGCCCTATGGCGCGCCCGCCGACTTCAACACCATGTACAAGCCCGCGGACCTGCCGCCGCTGGTCCCGCCCGGACTGGCCAAAAAACCGGGCTTTTATAGCGACATTCGCAAAGCCTATGGCCTGGACCAGGTGAGCGACGCGCAACTGCGCCAGGTGCGGGCGACCTATTACGGCCAAGTCAGCTATTCCGACTGGCTGCTGGGCGAGTTGCTGGAAGCGCTGGAACGCACCGGCCATGCCCAGGATACAGCCATCGTCACATCCTCGGACCACGGCGACTATGCCGGAGATTATGGATTGGTGGAGAAATGGCCGTCCGGGCTTGAATCCTGCCTCACCCATGTCCCGCTGATCGCGCGCGTACCGGGCGGAACCGCCGGTGTGACCAGCCACCCGATGGTCGAGCTCTACGACATCATGGCGACGTTCCTGGAACTGGCCGGCACGCAAGCCCGCCACACACACTTTGCCCGCTCCTTACTGCCCCAAATTCATGGCGGCCCCGGCGATCCGCTCCGCGCCTCCTTCAGCGAAGGCGGCTCCAATGTCTATGACGCCGAAAAGCTTCGCCTGGGTGGTCTGTACGGCCCCAAATCCGCGCTCTTGAATGACAGACCGGAAACGGCCAGCCGCTGCGCCTCCATCAAGACCGGGCGCTACACTTATATTGCGCGCCCGGGCGGTCAGAATGAGCTGTATGACCGCTCGACCGACCCCCGGGAGGAGCATAATCTGATCGACGACAGGTCCATTGCCGCGACACGCGCCGAGCTGCAGCAAAGGTTGATAAATTGGTACATCAATACCAGCGGCGTACCCGAGCATGATGGAGATCCGCGCGACCTGCCGCAGTTCAATCCTCCATCCAATTTGCAAATCCCTCCCGAGGTCCGGACTCGCATTCTTGATTTGTGATTTTCCAGGAAAGGCCCCGCCCGATGCCGGATAAGCTCGATCGACGCCGCTTGCTGATCGGTTCCGCCGGTTTCGCGCTCTTGCTGGGGATGGCTGGCACGGAGCCCGCATTTGCCGCCCGCAAGCCGAATTTTATCGTCGTGCTCTGCGACGATCTCGGCTACGGCGATATTGGACCCAATGGCAATCGTTCCATACCCACGCCAAATCTGGACCGCATGGCCCGGGAAGGCACGGTGTTGACGGACTATTACGCGCCGCAAAATCTCTGCACGCCGTCCCGCGCGGGCCTGCTGACCGGCCGATATGCCGTCAGAGCGGGATTGGCGCGCGGCGTCATCATGGCCAATGAAGACCGCGGCCTTCCGCTGGACAGCGTGACGATTCCCCAAGCACTAAAGCCGGCGGGCTACACATCGGCGCATATCGGCAAATGGCATTTGGGCCATCAGGGCCGGTACTGGCCGCCGACCGTGCACGGCTTCGACCTTTTTTTCGGCATTCCCTACAGCCACGACATGGTCCCGCTTACCATCTACGAAGCCAAGGTCGGCACAACCCAAGTCAGCGAGACGCCGGCCGACTTCCATTTTCCAGGCGCCAATCGTTTCAACCCCGCCACGGACGACGTCACCAACTTGACCTCGACCCTGGAACAACAATTCTACGGCCGCGCCGAACGGTTCATCGAGGACAACAAAGAACGCCCCTTCTATCTGCAATTGTCTCTCAGCACGCCTCATCTACCCGAAATCCCTTCACCGGCGTTCAAGGGCCGAAGCGTCGAAGGACCGTATGGCGATACCATCATGGAAATCGACTCCATCGTGGGGCGGCTTCTGAACAAGCTGCGGGACTTGAGTCTGGACCGGGACACGCTCGTCATCTTCACGTCGGACAACGGCCCCTGGTACTGGGGCTCAAGCGTGCCGCTGCGCGATCGCAAGGGCGGCGCGGCCTATGATGGCGGCTATCGGGTTCCGTGCATCGCCTGGCGTCCGGGCACCATACCGGCCGGAAAGAGGGTCAATGGCGTTTGTTCCGGGATCGATTTTCTACCCACATTCTGTGCCATGGCCGGAGCAACCGCGGGACCTGCATTGGATGGCATCGACATAACCGGAGTACTTCAACGCGGCGAGCATATTGATCGCGAGTTCGTGCTTTTCCAGGGCGCAGAACCGGTCGCGATCCGGACTCAGAAGTGGAAATATATCGCCATAAATCAGTACAAAGTGTTCGGCTATGACGAGCTATACGATATGAGCATAGATCCAAGCGAAAGCTACAATGTGCGCGCCCTTCATCCCGAAGAAGCAAAAGCCATGCGCGAGCGCTTTCAACAACTTCAAGCTCTCTTTAAGCCCTTGGCCGATAAGCAATCCTAATGCGCTCTGGGCCGCCATGGACCGCGCGGGATAGAGAACCGAATTGATCCCGAAAATCGGGCCGATCTCGGACTGGACCGACAACCCACTATTGTCAGTCAGTTGGGGTATGCCGATCACGATTTCGATCACAAATCCATCACGCCCAGGACGCGTTTTCCGCTTGCTGTCCGCGTCCTGAGAGCAAGCTTGGATATAAAAAGCTATTGTGGGAAAACCCGGCGTAAGAATTCGCTGTAGAAGTGGCAGGAACCGAAATTATCTAATTATATGAATATCTTAAATCACAAATTCGCCATTGCCCCCATGATGGATTGGACGGACAGCCCCTGCCGGGTGCTGCACCGCTGCCTGACCCGGCATGCGCTGTTGTACACCGAGATGGTGACGGCGGATGCGGCGCTGCACGGCGACCGCGCCCGGCTGCTGGGTTTTGATGCGAGCGAACATCCGGTGGCGCTGCAACTGGGCGGTTCCGATCCGGCGAAACTGGCGCAAGCAAGCCGGCTCGCCGCCGAGTTCGGCTATGACGAAGTGAACCTGAATGTCGGCTGTCCTTCGGACCGGGTTCAGTCGGGCCGTTTCGGCGCCTGCCTGATGCGTGAGCCTAAGCTGGTGGCCGATTGCGTGGCGGCGATGCGCGCTCACACCTCCATTCCCGTCACCGTCAAATGCCGCATCGGCGTGGATGATCAGGATCCGGACGAAAGCTTGCGCGCCTTAATAGACGGCTGTGCCGAGGCGGGCGTGCGCGTGTTCGCGGTGCATGCCCGCAAGGCGTGGCTGGAAGGCCTGTCGCCGAAAGAAAACCGCGATGTGCCGCCGCTGGATTACGAATTGGTCTATCGCGTCAAGCGCGAGCGTCCAGACCTCACCATCCTGGTCAATGGCGGCATAGAAACACTGGAACAGGCGCAATCCCATCTCGGCCATGTCGATGGCGTGATGCTGGGCCGCGCCGCCTACCACAATCCCATGCTGCTGGCCGAAGTGGATGCGCGCTTCTTTGGCGGCGCGCCGGTGGATGTGGACGCGGCAGTTGAAGCTTATGTCGAACATGTCGCCCGGCAATTGACCCTGGGCGCGCGGTTGCATCCGCTGATCAAGCCGATGTTGGGGCTTTACACCGGCAGGCCTGGCGCGCGCCTGTTCCGCCGGCATCTGAGCGAGCAAGCCCCGCGCGACGGCGCCGGCATTGCGGTGCTGCGCGATGCGCTCAGCTTTGTACGGGAACGCCGCGCCGCCTAACCCTGCTTGAAGAAACCGTGACTGGCGCCCCAATGCAGCAGCAGCTCGGGCCAGGCCGAGGTGGACTTGCCGACGGTGCGGGCGATGCCGAAACCATGACCGCCCGTCTCGAACACATGAATCTCGGACGGGACCTTGGCCGCCTGCAGGGCGACATAATAGGCGCCCGCATTGGGCAACGGTGGCACGGTGGTATCGTCAGCGGCCAGCGCCATGAAAGCGGGCGGGGCATCCGCCGGCACATGCAACTGGCAGGAATAGGCGTCGATCAAGTCAGGCGAGGGATTGAGACCCAGCAGCTTGTCGCGCGATCCCTGATGGGCGCCCTCGCCCATCGTGACGACGGGATACATCGGTACGGAGAAGGACGGCCGTGCATCCGCCGTATCGGCGGCATCCAGCGGCGCGTAGACTTTCGCGGCAAACCGCGTGGCGATGGAACAGGCGACATGTCCGCCCGCCGAAAATCCCATGAAGCCTATGCGGTTCGGATCGACACCGTATTTGCCTGCATTGGCGCGCACCAGCCGCATGGCGCGCTGGGCATCCTGCAACGGCACGTCGCTGCGATTGGCCCAGCCCTCGCCGGGGAGGCGGTAGCGCAGCACAAAGCACGTGACGCCGGCGGCATTGAAGCGCCGGGCCACATCCATGCCCTCGAAATCCAGCATCTGGCGGCTATAGCCGCCGCCTGGCGCGATGATCATGGCCGAACCGTCGGGCCGGTCGGAGCGAAACACATTCATCACCGGAATGCCTATCCTGTCGATGGCGCGGTCATTGGGCGTGATATAGGGCGGTTCGTGATTGCTGACGCGAATGGGTGGCAGGCTCAGACCCTCACCGCCCGGCGGCGTCCCCGGCCACAGTGTGATCACCTCTTTGGGATCGCTGGGCAGCACGCCGTCCCCAGGCACCACCGTATCGGCCCAGGCTGGCCTTGAAAAAGCGGCGGCTAGGCCAAGGCCGAGCGCGGTGCGGCGATCCATCCCCAATTCTCCTTGCTGTTGGTTCAAGGATCGCACCCTTTTTCTTTTTGAAGCAAGGCGTATTGTTCGCGAACCATGCGCCAGCTTCTTCTGTTCGCCCTGATCGCCTTGCCATTGCTGGCCGCGCCTGGGCGCGCCGATGACAGCCCCGCCTATGGCCCGTTGCTGGAAGGCTATGACTATCCGCATCCGCTTTCGCATTACCGTTTTGAGAGCCAGGGCGCGGCGATGGACATGGCCTATATGGACGTGAAGCCGGCCAATCCCAACGGCCATGCCGTGGTGCTGCTGCATGGCAAGAATTTCTGCGCCGCGACATGGGGCGCGACCATCCAGGTTCTAACCGGTGCCGGTTACCGGGTGATCGCGCCTGACCAGGTCGGCTTCTGCAAATCCACCAAGCCGGCGCATTACCAGTACAGCTTTGAGCAGTTGGCGGCGAATACCCATGCCTTGCTGGACGCAGCTGGAATTTCCAAGGCCATCATCATGGGTCATTCGATGGGCGGCATGCTGGCGACCCGCTATGCCCTGGTCTATCCCGAAAGCACCGAGCAGCTTGTCAGCGTCAATCCGCTGGGCCTGGAAGACGGACGCGCCAAGGGCGTGCCGCCGACCGGAGTCGACCGGCTATATCAGACCGCGCTGAAGACCACCGCCGATAGCATCCGCGACTATGAACGCACCGTTTATTACGCCGGCACCTGGAAGCCGGAATATGAACCCTGGGTACAAATGCAGGCCGGCATGTACCGCGGCCCAGGACGCGAAGCGATGGCGTGGAATTCGGCGCTGACCTCCGAGATGATCTATACCCAGCCGGTGGTGCATGAACTGGAAAGACTTTCCATGCCGGTGCTGCTGTTGATCGGCGACAAGGACACGAC
>Ga0068858_100006957_pt1 | contig 10989 bp, 10 predicted proteins | sample KBSSwiS12_FD_66589 | JGI IMG/M metagenome (GOLD analysis project Ga0068858, IMG submission 66589) | Switchgrass rhizosphere microbial communities from Kellogg Biological Station, Michigan, USA - KBS Switchgrass S1-2 | ecosystem: Host-associated > Plants > Roots > Rhizosphere > Soil ... | reverse complement strand
GCTCGGGCCCGCCGTTCGCCTTCGTCATCCGCTCGTAGTAGTCGATCGTGTCGAGCGCCGAGAACCATGGATCGCTGACGCCATGCCAGAAGATCAGCTTGCCGCCGTGGGCGGAGAAGGTGTTCAGATTGGTCCACCGCGACGTCGCACTCAAACTCTCAGCAGGATTCGCGAGCGCTCGATCGACGGCGCTGTCCACGTCCATGCCGATGTCGGTGAACCCCGGCCCGACCGGGTTCGAACCGCCATGAAGCAGTCCAGGAATGCCTTGCGTCGACGCAATACCCGTATCGAAGAAGAAACCGGGGTAGACCTGTCGTCCTTTCGAGTCCCTGGGACCGGCAAACGCCTTCTCCAGCGCCGCCGCCTGCGGCATCGACAGGCAGCCGTCGGCCTTCGCTCCCTTGCAGACCAGCGTCTTCGGATCGAACCGGCAGGCCTGCCGGTTGAACACCATGCCGTCCTTGATCCCGTCTGCCGCATCGCAGGCATTCACGATGCCATCGATGACGGTCTTCTTATCCGCGTCCGAAAGCGCATCGCGTGTTACCGGCAGACCTTGCGCATTTTTCGGAGCAATCTCATTCAGCGTGGCCGCCACCCATCGATCGCCAATCCCCGAAAAACCGGTGCGCATCGCGGGGGCGCCCGACACGACGCCATCGAAATATGTCGGGTAGCGCTGCGCCATCAGCATCGCCTCGCGTCCGCCAGTGGAACATCCGGCGAAGTACGATCGGTCGGCCGTCTTGCCGTAGTGCTGGGCGACGATGCGCTTGGCGACGTCGGCCACACGACCGATGGCGACGTAGGCGAAATCAAGGCTTGCCTGCTGATCCTGCATGAAGCCGGCGTCGAAATTGCCGCGTCCCTGGTGTCCGGTATCGGTGCTGGCAACGGCGAATCCGCGCGCAAGTCCCGGATTCCCGCCCGCTGCCGACGCACCCATCGGGGCCTGGACGGAACCGTTCAGGCCGCCTCCTCCCTGAAGCAGGAATCGTCCGTTCCAGTTCTCCGGGAGCGCGAGGGCGAATCCAATGCCGTAGGTCGCGCCCGCCGCGGCAGTGCGGCGATCGATCACGCCATCGAGACGACAGTACGCGGGCAACGTCGTCGCCGAAGGTGCTGCGCCGCGCCCGGCCGGCGGCGTCGTCCCGCTCGCAATCCATTCCGACTTCGTGACAGTCAATTGAACGCCCGGCACCTGCAGCTGATTCAGTGCGGCGCATGCGGCGGGTGTCGTCGAACCAGCTGACTGCCCCGCTGTCCCTGATTGCAGTGCAAGCAGGAACGCCACGGTGCTCATCGACATTCGCACGGCACTTACCTCTGACGCTTACCGCTCATCCTTCGGCGTCCGTCGAGCAACGCGATCGGCCAGCGCCATTCGCGCGCACGAGCCCGTCGGCATCGCGTGGTTCCCCTCGTGGCAGACGTATTCGAAAATCCGATATTCCGGGTCGCGTTTCAACGGGAACGCGATGTCCGGTCTCGTTTCATTTCGGAGGCGTCGCGCCGACGTAATGCGCGGCATCTTTGTCCATGCAGACGAACTCGATCAGCTGTGTGTCGGGGCTGAGCCGCCAGTACAGTTTCGCGGTGAACGGCTTCGTGTAGACCTTCGGATCGTCGATGGTCTCTTCGAGCTCGAGATAGCCGTACTTGACGCGATGAAAGCGTTCGGTGATTTTCCCCGAGTTGGTGATTGGGCTCCCGCGCACATCCAGCCATCCATCGTCGACGAGTCCGGTCGTTTCAACGACGAGGGTGTCCCCCTCCCAACGGCCTACGGAATAGCCGTTGTACCAGGGCTCCGGATCTTTAGGGAGCGTCCGGTCCAGATAGACCTCGCGCACCGTCGTGCCCGACCCCTCATAGATGAGCAGCACTTCGGTCGGTGTCTGGATGATTTTGCGCGGGAACGGATGTGCGTTCATCTGTGCGATGCCGAGCGGAAGACAGTGCGCGTCAGGATTGTCCTTGCTGTTATCGGCCATCCGCTTCTTGACCAGGTCGGCAGCCCACGGCTGGTACGGCGCCCCTTCGGGAAGATCGCCGCCGATGTTTCCCATCGTGGCCCGGCTCGGACCCGCCTGGCCGCCGCGTCCCCTGCCCGCCGCGGCACCAGGAGGTGCTCCCTGCGCTGCGGGCGTCGCGGCCGCCGCTGCGGCCGGCGGCACCGCTGCGCCATCCGCGCCCCGACCGGCGGGTCCGGCGGCGCCACGGCCGGGGCCGCCGCCGCGTGCCGCCGGGCAATCGATGCACGGAATCACGTCCCAGACGCCAGACAGATCCGGCTTGCCGTCCGCCGCCCGCGGCACCGGTGCATCCAGATCGACCTTGCCGTCCGGAGTTTTCGGAACGCCGGCGGGCATCTGCCGCGGCCATTGCGCCATCAGAGATGGCGACGCGACGAGCACCATCAACGCGGCGACCTTGACAATCAATTTCACAGCCGGTTCTCCTTGAAACCCTCGAGAATTTGAAAATGACTCCAACTGGACCCCCGGAACCATCGCGATTCTATCGCGCCTGGACATGTTGTAAGACCTGAATCATAGCAACTGAAGCAAGTTCCAGCGGGCCTCCGGCCTAGCAAGGCGCAAATCGATCCCACAACGGCTCTTCGAGATGCATGAGGTGCCGGGTGCCGGACGGTAACGACACAGCAGTGATCGCTTTCAGCCCGTTAAATTGAGCGGGCAGCGTGACGATCTCCCCGGCCAGCCGGTCGCTGAAATACTCCGCCGTGCTCATGGTGCATGCCGCAGCAGCGGCCCTCCGGGTGTAGGATTTCCTCGTTCCGGCCGGTCTCGTTGGAAAACCGAGCTGATAGGAGGATGAGCAAATGGAACACATCATCGGCAGGCTGCTGCAGGACTACGAGCGTGGGAAGATGACCCGCCGTCAGCTCATTCAGACTCTCGCGTTCACGGCGACGGCGGCGTCGGCGGGCGGTACCGCGGAGGCCGCCGCGCCGGCGAACGCCATCTACATCAACCACGTATCGATGCAGGTCACCGACTACACGAAAACGCGCGATTTTTATGCGGGCCTCTTCGGAATGAAGGTCACCAACGACGACGGCAAGACGCAATGCCGTCTGACGTTCGGAGACAATATCGTCATTGCGCGCAATGCCAGCAGCCGGCCTGGCGGCAAAGTCGGTGTCGATCACATCGCGTACACGTTGGCCAACTGGGACACCGACAAGGCCGTCAAGCCGGCGGTTGAAGCAGAGCTCAAGCGTCGCGGGCTGACGGTACGAACGACCGAAGGCAGTTTCCACGTCCAGGATCCGGACGGCTTCGAGGTACAGATGGGCGGCAAAACCCAATAGAGTCTGCGTGCGTCGCATCAGCTCGAGGCGAAGCTGCCACCTCGAGAGGTTCACCCGATTAGTGATCGGAAGTCAGTCGCGTTGTTGGCGCGATGCGCACCGGTTGGCCTCGCCGAACAGTACACGAGACCTCTCGGCCAGGGTGTCAGCGCAAGCCTGGCATGCACGGCTGCAGGTCAACCAGCATCGTCGATGTCGATGAATTCTGTACGCCGCCCCCGCCGAACCCGTTGGGGCCCCGGCCGGAACGGATGAAGACACTCGTCTCATCGAGCGGAAGCGTTGAAGAGCTCGCGCAGAACTTGTTCCACTTGCCGTCTTGCACCAGGAACTGTTCGACATTGGACAGGTAGAAAGCCGAGACGCTCGCGTCGATGCTTCTCACGTAGCGGGCCGCTGAACGAATCGCTCTGTCGCCCCCGAAATCGCCGACGACCGGGACAACCAGGTTCCGATTCTGAAGATCCTTCACGAAGGCGAAGTTGTCCTCGTTTGCCAGATAACTTCGATTCTGACCCTGCCCGTCGTCAGAGGTCATCAACTCTGCGTAGTTCACGCCGCTGCCGCGTCCGCCGCCGCCGATCGCGCCGACGATGGCGGGCGGAGTGTTTACGGAAAGACTCGAGCCGTAAGTGATTGCAGGCCCGAACCGGTAGAAACTGCCGTAGGCCCAGCGAATGCCTTCGTGATCCCCGGGCGAGAGCGGGAACCCATGTTTCTTCGTGAGATGGTCTTCGATCGCCTTGAGATTCTCCTCGTAGAGCTCCTTGCTGGCCTCCGCGGTCAGATACGCTCTGAAGATTTCACCGGCGGTGGAATTGGTCGTCAGGCCGGCAGGTCTCTTCCGTGAAAAAAGGCGTGAAACAAAATCCGCCCGATCCGTGGACAGCTCGAACAGCGCCTTGTACATGAGATGCACGTCGAGGTTGCCGTGGCGGATATCGATGATGATCGCCATCGCCGGCCTGAACGCGCTGATGTACGTGAAATTCTGTTCCGGTCCGACGCCAAGGTAGACGCGGCCCGGTTTCACGGTCTTCAAGAGGTCCGGGATGACATATTGGAAACTCGTTTCGTTCGACAAAAGGTTGTCCGAGCGAAACACCCCGTCTTCCTCCGAAGAATCTCTCGACAAGTTCCAGAATTGCTGGTCAGTGAGCTCCTTCGTCGCCGTCGCGGCCGTCCCCGCGGCTGGAACGCGTTGAGCCGCGGTCGCTCCGCCGGCCAGAGCCAGGCAGAGGACAAGAGCCACCCGGAAGTCTCGCGCCGATCCAACTCTGTGTGGTTTCATCGCATCGTATATTACCGCTTCAACCCGTTGTGAACACCACCTGCGGACGGGCACGAACTGTCGCGGTTTGCTCGAGCAATTTGGGGTGGCCTATAGACGTGAGTCGGCCGCCAGCCGTTAACAGCCCGCTACTGGGGAAGTCAGGAGTCTCAGTTCGTTGCGGACGTGCTGAAAAGGAGGCTGCGCAATGCAGAATGCGGAATACATTATGGAAGTGGTGCTTGCTCATGGTGCATGACACTCGACGGTTTTTACGGCAACCCGTTCTGTGGGTCCTGACAATCGTGCTCCTGCCCGGAGCCGCCAGCGCGCAGAGTGCGCCGCGAACGCCAGCTGCCTGCGAGCGGTTGGCCTCGCTTTCTTTGCCGAACACAGCGATCACGCTGGCGCAGGTGGTGAACGCGGGCGCGTTTGCGGTGCCCGTCAACCCGGCGGCACGTGGCGGCGGCGGATCTTCTGCGCTGGCGGGCACACTCGGTCCCGTTCCGGACGTGCCTGGCAGAGTGACCGCCAACACGGCGGGTCTGGGCCTTGGCTACAACGGCGGCCGCGGCATCCCGCCGTTCAGTGCGCTTCCAGCCTTCTGCCGCGTCGCGGCCACGTTGAAGCCGTCGCCCTCCTCCGACATTCACATGGAAATGTGGATGCCGATCACTGGATGGAACGGCAACTTCCGTGGCACGAGTCCCAACGGCCTTGGCGGTGTCATCAACTACAACGCGATGGGCGTCGGCCTGAGCGACGGCTTCGCCGTCGCCAGCACCGATACCGGCCACCAGGGGGGCGACACCGCATGGATGCAGGTGCCGGAGAAGGTGACCGACTTCGCGGGCCGCGCCATGCACGAGACGACGGCCGTCGGGAAGGCGCTCGCGGCCGCCTACTACGGCAGCGCTCACAAGTACTCGTACATGATCGAATGCGGCGGCGGCTCGGCCGCCGCGTTACACGAAGTTCAGAAGTACCCTGCCGATTACAACGGCGTCGTGGTTGGCGGCCACGCCGCTCATCTGACGCGCCAGATCTTCGGACAGATCTGGCTCTGGCTGGCAACGCATCCCGACGGCGTCGCCATTCTGCCGGCGGCGAAGCTGCCCGTCATTCACGACGCCGTTCTGGCCAGATGCGACATGCTGGACGGGGTGAAGGACGGACTGCTCGAGAATCCGACGCGCTGCGCGTTCGACCCCAAGGAAATCGAGTGCAAGTCCGGTGACGGGCCGAACTGCCTGACGGCGCCCCAGATCGAAGCGGTCCGGAAGATTTACGCAGGACCGACCAATCCCCGGACGAACGAGAAGATCTGGTCGCCGCTCTTTCGCGGCAGCGAGCTGGACTGGACTTTCTTCACGGACGCGCCGGGCCCGATTGGCATTGCCACGGGCGCACTGCGCGTGATTCTCGGTGATCCGGCCTGGGACTACCGGACGACGCCTGTCGATTTCGACCGTCACGTGGCGCTGGCCGATCGATCGGACATCGCGCGCGTCAACGCCTCGAACCCTGATATCTCCGAATACGTGCGGCGCGGCGGAAAGCTGATTCTCTCGGGCGGCTGGAACAACGCGCTGGTGCCCGCCGGGGCCGTCCTCGACTACTACAACAGTGTGGAAACCAGGATCGGTCGCGAGAACACGCGTCGTGCCGTTCGCCTGTACATGGTGCCGGGCATGATTGAATGCAATGGCGGACCGGGCACCGACACCTTCGACCTGCTCGGTGTCGTGCGCCGCTGGGTCGAGCGGGGCGAGGCGCCGCGCGACGTCATCGCCTCGCGCGTCGAACACGGGAAAGTCGTGCGCACGCGACCGCTGTGTCCCTCCCCGCAGGTGGCGACGTACCGAGGCAGAGGAAGCACGGACGACGCGAGAAACTTCGTCTGCAGATAGGACCCCTGGACCCGTCCACGAATAGATGTGCCAACGATGGGCGTCGAGGAGCGCGCCTGCCGGGACCACGTCAGCGACGAGCAACGCAGCCAGGCCGGATGCATCGACGCCCAAAGTGGCACAGTCATTCGTGCACGGGTCCTTAAGCTGCCGCGAACGGATTCTCGTCGGCGGTCGGACCGTAGACCGACGGCACCGGCAAATTGAGCATCCGCAGATAGACGAGCAGCTGGCCGCGGTGGTGATACCAGTGATTCAACATGATCGCGCGAACGAATGCGACTCGCGGCATCGCCATGAGGTCTCGACCGCCGCTCTGTAAGCGCCACGTCGTACCCATCCTGGCATCGTCGAATCCGCCGAGCGCCCGCTTCGCCTTCGCGACACTCTCGGTGAGTGCCGGCACCAGTTCCGCGGCGGTGGCAGCCTCGGGCTGAACGAAGCTCGGTGGCTCGGGGATCGTGTCCACCGCCGCTATCTCGGCGACGTTGCCGGGCACCGTGGCAACATGGAGCGCGAGCTGGCCGAGCGACATCGACTTGGGATGCGGTCTCCACGAAAGATGCGCTTGCGGGATTCGCTCGAGCACACGGCGGGTCGTCTGCGCCTCTTGTTCGAGCTCTGCGAGCAGTCCGTCGATCATCTTCATCGGATCCTCCTATTTCGCTGCGGTCTCGGCCGCTTTGCGCACGCGTGCGTGCAGTGCCGCCCATCCCGACGCGAGCCGCGGTCGATGGTCTTCGGGGAAGGGCCCCACCAGCGTGTGCGTGAACTTGATGAGTGTGCCCTCGGGAGTCTCGGTCAGCCGGTAGAGCAGGTTCGAGGTTGCGGCCGTCGACATGAACAGCGGGCCCCAGATCTCCAATAGGACGGGCCGCTTGATGCTCTGCACGAAACCCCACAGGTGTCCGTTGTCGCCGCCCAGGTCGCGATACCAGCGGCCGCCGGGGTGCGGCTCCAGCACCATCGGCAACGCCGTGCCGTCCGGAGCTTCGTTGAGCCGCCCCATGTTCGCGACCAGCGAGGCAAACGTCTGCTCCAGCGATGCGCGCACGTTGATTTCTTCGGTGACCGTGAAGGTCTGGGTCTCTGATGCGGGTGCTGTCGTTGTCATCGTTTCTCCTCTGCGTGTGCTTTGATGCGCCGGAGTTGCCCGCGCCAATGCTGGGCGAACATCCCGCACCACTCGTGAATCGTGCGAAGCGTGTGTGAATTCGTTCGATACAGCACGCGTCTGCCGTCGCGTCTCGCCGTGACGAGGCTCACGTTGAGCAACACCTGCAGGTGTTTCGACACCGACGGCTGCTCCAGCTCGAGGGCGTCGGCGATTTCGCCGACCGATCGCTCCTCCGCGGCAATGAGCTCGAGGATGTGTCGACGACGGGGCTCGGCAATGGCGTTGAACGGATCCGACGTCGTTGACGCGCGCGGCACAGGACTATCTATACATTCCCATATGGGAATATGTCAAGCGGCGCCGGTCTACCGTCGGATGATTCTCGCCGACGCCGCGAACGTCGACTTCTGATTCGTGACCGGAAGAGGACTGCCGGCTACTTCCAGATCCCGAGCGCGCGACGGACGGCAACGAGCTGGCCGACGTGATACGCCGTGTGATCCGCCAGCAGCAGAATGGCACGCAGGTACGTCTGGTTGCCTTTGCCGGTGGGAACCAACGCCGTCAGATCCGGGACGTCACGCGCCAGCGCCTTCATCCGCTCGCGTGATCGCGCGAACGACGCAACACTCTCCACCCAGGCCGCATCGTTCGACGGCATCGGCGCCGGCCAGTAGTCGTCCGGCCATTTCAGGGTGTGCGTGTACTCCGGGTTGAGGCAGAAGTCGAGAATGTCGTCCTGTGCGAGGCGCATGTGCTCGAGGAGCTGCCACGGCGAGTGCTCGAGGCCGATCGCCCGCGCACCGCGCTTGTCGAGAGGAATCCCGTCGACCGCCTTGTCGAATCCGACGTGCGCCTCTTCCCAGTCGAGGAGACGCGCGAGGTGATCGCGGAGAGCATCTTCAGGCATGGCGCTGATTATCGCATTCCCGCAAGCGCGTCGTTTCCGGACGCTTATTCGGTGGATCTGGCGAGTCGAACTAACGGGCCGCCTTCCTGCGGAACGGGAGCAGCGAGCGAAGGCGTTCCTCCCGCAGGTAGATTCCCGCCCAGAGGAGCAGGGCCGTGGTCAGCGGAACCAACACGGGATTCGGTTCCCGCATCCGGACATACGACGCGATGGCGCCGCCGAGATACCCAGTCAGCAGCACCGTGCCCAGCACCGACGTCTGGGGAATCACGTACAACACGACGCACGTGACCTGCAGCAGCGCGATGCCCGGCAGCGTGCTGTCGGCGTAGCCGATTCTTCTCCACTCCGCGACGTAAAACGGCGCCCGCGTCAGCTTCCAGCGCGCGCTCGTCAGCATGATGAAGAGGCCCAGAGCGGACAGGACGCAGCCACCCCGCCACATCCAACGTTTCAGCCGCGTGTCGTCGTGAACCCGAACACCACCGGTATCCATGATGTCCTCTCTTCCACGCTCGGCTTGGTGGCGAACGAACGCAACAGAGGATGCAAATTTGCGCGTCGATGGTAAAAGTGCAACGACGGGATCGACCTGATATCCGGGCCGCGGATTATGCGCCCGCCGCGCTCCCGAAACCGCGGCGTTTCACATAGGAGACGGCGAGATCGCGCAGCATGCCGCGCGGCCGCGGCGATTCCACCCGGCCAAGCTGCTCTCTGAGCTGACGTACACCGTACTCCGTCGTCGCGACCGTGTACATTTTCATCCGGTCCAGCATATCTTCCCGACCCGCCAGCTTCGCGAACATCGTGGCGTCGAGCGTCGAGCCGTGGACCTCGCCAACCTGCACGGAATCCTGCCAGCTTTCCAACGTGTAGATGTCGCCCGATCGAATCGGCCCGGGGCGCAGCCGCCCCGCGACACTCTCCTCCGGGTAATAACCAAGGCCGGCGCCGGTTTCCGTGCGCATCGCCGACTCGAACAGCTTCTTCACTCCACCACGATCCAGCCAGAAGGGGTTGTCGCCCAGAAGCTCACCCGACGACAGCGGTGCGTCTCCGTCCATGGCGATGTTGATGAACGCGTGCACGTGCGGGTAGCCGCGGAAGTACATCACCGCCCCGGGACCTTCGAGGCGGAACACCTGTCCTTCAGGAATCGTCCCGTCCTCGCCGCGTTGGTAGTAGCTGAGGAACAATCCATCGATGCCGCCGTTGGCGTCGAGGCACGCTCGCGCATAGGCAACGTCGTCGGGCGCGTAGGTCTCCATGATCCTTTCGACAAGCGCTCGAGCCGTTTCCCTGCCGCCGCGCTCGAGGTCGGCGACTGGCACGCCCGGAAATACACCGTGGCGTCCCCGGAGCTCGATGCCCGTTTGCACCGGAGCATCTTCGAGGACGGCGATCTTCCGCTTCGCAGGATCGAGGCCGCGAAGCAGGCGATCGGCCAGCACGAACTGATCCCGGTACACATTGCCGGGCAACCCGGGACGCTCGTTCCCACGCTGATCTCCGTACACCTGCGGGCCGCCGAACGCCGCCCCTTCGCGGCTCCTGCCGCCAAGCCGCAGATTGAGGTGGACGCCGGTCAGGATGATTTGATACGGCGGGGCGACCGGGTCACCGCAGATCAGCACCCGCAGCCCGTTGATACCCGACCAGCGTGTGAAGTCCTGGCCGGGCACGCGGCTTCGTCCTTGAGACGACAGTCCGGCATGCATCAGGTCAGTCAGGATCTGTCGCTGACGACGGCTGAAGCCGAACATCACTTCGCGGCCGCCGCCCCAGACGCCCCGATTGTGGTACTGCCGCAACGGGTGGTCGTACGGGACGCACGTTTCACTGCGCTGCTCCGTGTCGAGCGTCGCGTACAGCTGCTGCGCCAGCGCATCGACCCGGTCGAGTTGCGCGCTTGGCGATGGCGGCACCACCTGATACCCCAGAAGACCTGCGCCTCCCGCCACTCCCAGGCCGGCGCCGACCTTGAAGGCCGTGCGTCGGTTCATCGATGTCGACAGAAAATCGGTCATGCTGCTCTCCGTCTCGGTCTGCGCAGCCTATCAGAATCCTTCGTGTTCGGCCTGCTCGATGGTAGACGACTGGTCCCGAATCAGCGTGTACGCGCCACTAAGGAGTGTCTTCGTTGAATCAGTACTACCGCCGAACTCGCAGAGCTCGCCGAGGTTTCTGGTTCATGAGAAGTCTCGGCGTGTTCGGCGGGCTCGGCGGTTAGCCTTGGTCCCGAATCAGCGTGTACGCGCCACTGGTTCGACTTTGTCGGGCCGCTGGATAGGAGCCACAGTGGCAACCGTGATCTGACAGCGTCGAACTAGCGCGCCGCGGGGCCACCGGCGAAGACTTCGATCACGTAGCCACTCACATCGCGAATCTGGTCGGGCGTGAACGCCGTGCCGAACGGTGGCATGCTGTTGCGGCCGGCCG
>Ga0068858_100006952_pt1 | contig 10995 bp, 8 predicted proteins | sample KBSSwiS12_FD_66589 | JGI IMG/M metagenome (GOLD analysis project Ga0068858, IMG submission 66589) | Switchgrass rhizosphere microbial communities from Kellogg Biological Station, Michigan, USA - KBS Switchgrass S1-2 | ecosystem: Host-associated > Plants > Roots > Rhizosphere > Soil ... | reverse complement strand
TCCTGCGCATGCGCCACCACAGCAGCGCGATCGGCGCGGCCATCAGCGCCTGGCTGATGAGCACCCACACGGCGGCCCGGTCCATGTTCTGGTTGCGCGAGAAGGCATAGATCTTCAGCGCCGGCGAGGAGTAGCCGAACGGCTGCAGCATCAGGCTCAGGTCCAGTTCCTTCACCGACTCCATGAACACCAGGGCGCAGCCCAGCAGGAGGGCCGGCCGCACGTGACCGGCAAAGGCGACCCAGCGCGCGCGCAGGGGCGGGGCACCGAAGGCGCGAGCCGTTTCGATCATCGCGTGCGGCGTGCGGCGCAGCGCATCGAGCAGAGGCAGCATGGCGAACGGCACGAAGCGCAGCGCCTCCGCGACGACGATCAATACGCGGCTGTCGCGCGCGCCACCCAGCCACGCGGCCAGGGCCGAGCCGTCGCGGCTCATCATCACGAAGGCCAGCGCCAGCACCAGCGAGGGCAGGAAATAGTTGCTCAGGAAGAGCCAGGGCATGCGCTCGGCCCAGCGCGAGCGCCCGCCCGAGCGCAGGACGACGATCGTGAGGGCGCAGAGCGCCAGCACGACGAGCGCGGTCGTCGCCGAGGTCGTCACCGCACGCAGGACGTCGCCGGGGATCGCGCCGAAATTGGTGCGCTCCCACTGGCGCCAGGCCCAGCGCACGGTCAACCCTTGCGGGATCCAGAAGGCCAGCAGCGAGCAGAGCAGGGTCCAGAGCAACACCGCGAACGTCGCGGGATTCGACAGGGGCTTGCGCGAGACGGCGGCGGCGGCGGGCGCGACCGGGTTCTGGCTCATGATCGAGGTGCCGGCCCAGGCGCCGATCGCGACCAGCAGCACGGAAGGAACGATCAGCAGGACCGAGACGACCGCGGCGACGTCCGAGCTCTGGCTGGCGAGCCACAGGTTGTGCATGCCGACGCTGAGCGTGTCGATGCCGAGCCGCTCGGCCGCGGCATAGTCGCCGACGGCCTGCGCGAAGACGATCAGGACCGTCGCCGCGAGCGGCACCGAGTAGGCCGGCGCGTGGACCCGCCACAGGCGCTGCCACGGGCCGTGTCCCAGAGCGGCGGCGAGCTCGCCGAAGGCGCGCGGCATGCGCGCCGAAGCGATGCGAAAGACGATGAACGCATACGCGGACCCGGCCAGACCGTGCTGGATGGCCAGGGCATGGCGGCTCTCGAGGAAGGCCGACGAAAAGCCGACCGTCCAGATCCCTGCCGTGACGTAGGGCGCGTACAGCAGCGGCAGCAGGGCGAGCGCGCTGACCAGGCCGCGGCCGCGAAAGTCGAAGCGTGAGGTGATGACGGCCGGCACCGCGCCCGCGGCGAGTGCCACCGCCGCGGCCTCGCACGCGACCCACCAGCTCGTTCGCGCCTGGCGCGGCAGCGTCGTGGTGGCGAAGTGGACCAGCCAGCCGCCGTCGAAGAGCACCGGCCACGCCGAGCTCAGCAGGTAGCCTGCGGGCCACAGCGCGCAGAGCGCGAGCGCGAGCGCGAAGGCGGTTCGCGCCAGGCGAGCGCCGAGGCGATCACCGGACCACGCCGACCGCAGGGCGGTCGGCGCGACCGCAGCGTCAGCGCTCAGCGTCGAAGCCGATGGCGCTGACCAGCTTGACGACCTCTTCGCGCTTGCCGGCCATGCTGGCGAGCGGGACGAAGTCCATCTTGAAGCGGCCGTCCACCAGCCCTTGTTCGGCGCCGAGCTTGACCATCAACGGATGCACGGGCACGTCGCGCAGCACCGCGTACTGCTTGGTCCGGTCGACCATCAGCTGCTGTCCCTCCTTGGAGAGCATGAACTCGATGAGAGCGACGGCCAGGTCGCGATTGGCAGTCGCTTTCGTCACGCCCGCCGCCGATCGCATGATGATGGTGCCTCGGCCTGCCTGGCTCGGAAAGAACACGCCGGTCGCATCGGCCCACGCCCGTTGTTCCTCGCTCGCGGCCATCATCGGGTGGTAGTAGGTGTTCATCAGCGCGACGTCGCACTTGCCTTCGTAGATCGCGCGCGCCTGGTCGCGGTCGCCTCCCTTGGGCGCGCGCGAGAGGTTCGACGAGATGCCCGAGATCATGCTCCTGGCCTGCGCCTCGCCGTAGGAGGCAAAGAACTGGCCGAAGAGAGCGAGGTTGTAGTCGTGGCTGCCCGAGCGGACGCAGAGCCTGCCTTTCCACTTCGGATTGGCGAGGTCCTCGTAGGTCGAGAGCTCGCTCGGCTTGACCCTCGCCTTCGAGTAGAAGACGACGCGTGCGCGATAGGCATCGACGACGTAGCGCCCGGCAGGGTCCATGAATTCCGGCTGCACCGCGGCCCGGATCTTCTCGGATCCGATCACGTCGAGCAGGCCGCGCTGGGCGGCGATCTCGAGCAGCTCGGCATCCTTGGTGATGACGACGTCGGCTTCGGTCGGACGCGACTCGAGCCGGTTGATGAGGCCCTGGTCCATGAAGACGCCCTCGACCTTGGCACCGGACCTGGCCTCGAAGGCCTCCAGGATCGGCCGCAGCGTGCCCTGGTCGGTGCGATCGGAGATCAGCCGAAGGACGCGTTGCTGGGCGGCTGCGCCGGTGCAGATCGCGATCGCGGCGACGAGTGCCGCAAGGTGTCGAACGGACGTCAAGCGCTTGCGGTGCATTGGGTTCTCCTGGCGCAATGGATGAAAGAAACGCGTGACTCTGGCGGTCGAGTCGGAATTCGGCGATCCCCCGCTCGAGTGGTCGTCGGGAATTCCGTTCAAGCGAGCTCCCTGCCGGCGAAGCCTGCCGCCAGAAACAGCGCCGGCCACTCGCCGAAGTCGCCGGCGGCGATCCGATCGAAGGCGCCGTAGGCGACGACCCGTCCCGACTTCAGGACCATCGTCACGTCGCTCAGTTCCAGAGCGTCGGCCGGATCGTGGGTGACGATCGCGGCGATGCCGCGGCCGGCCCTGCGCCGGATCGTGTCGCCGATCCGCGAGAGAAGATCGGCGCGGCACATCCGGTCGACGCTCGCGAAGGGCTCGTCGAGCAGCAGCAGCCTCGACTCGAATGCCAGCGTGCGCGCAAGCTGGATGCGCTGCGCCTCGCCGCCCGAGAGCTCCCAGATGCGTCGCTGCTCGAACCCCGGCAGGCCGACGTCGCTCAGCGCCTGCAGCGCAGCGGCGATGCGGGCTGGCTTGCTCTCGCGAACGCCGAGATGGACGTTGCCGATGGCGTCGAGATGAGGCATCAGCGCCGGTTCCTGAAAGGCGAACGCCAGCCCGCGCCGCTCGGGAGGAACCGCAATCCTTCCCGGCGTCGAGACGAGCTCGCCGTCGATCTCGATCGAGCCTGACTGCACGGCCTCGAAGCCCGCGAGGAGCCGAAGCAGGGTGGTCTTGCCCGAGCCCGACGGGCCGAGGATCGCGAGCGTGCTGCCGCGGGCGAGCTCGAAGCTGATGCCGTCGAGCCGGCCCGGGACGGTCAGTCCGGTGGCCTTGAGGAAGGGCCTGGCGTTCACGCGAGTCGGCCGGCCTTGTCGAGGCGCGACAGCCAGACGCTCACGACGGCGAGCGCCGGGAGCATGAGGGCCTGCGAGATCAGCACCCAGTTCGCGATCGCGAGCTCGCTGTGGAAGCGGGCGAGCGAGTGGATCTTGATCGCGGGCGACTGGTAGCCGAAATGCTGCAGGGTGATCGCGATCTCGAGCTCCTTGATCGCTTCCATGAAGACCATGGCGGCGCCGAGCGCGATCGCCGGCGCGGCCATCAGCAGGATGTGGCGCAGGACCTGGAGCCGTCCGATCCCGGCGGCGCGCAGCGCGTCGCGAAGCGACTCGTTTTCGCGCGCGATCCGGTCGAGCACGGGGAGCAGCGCGAACGGTGCCAGCTTGGCCGACTGGGCGAGCAGGAGCGGCCACTTGCCGTCGCGCGCCGACCCCATCAGCGCGCCGAGCCAGGAACCGTCGGCCGTCGCGGAGAGCCACGCCAACGCGAGGGCCATCGGTGGCATGAAGAGATTGACGGACAGCATCCAGACGAGCCGCTCCGGCACGCCACCCGTGGCGCCCGGGCGCAGGAAGATCGCGCAGGCGCAGCCCGCGATGGCGAGCCCGGCCGCGACCGCGCCCGACGTCGCCAGCGCATTGCCCACCACGGCGAGCGACTTGCCCCAGCCCAGCCATCGGCCGTCGATCGCCCAGACGACGTACTGCCATTCCGGCGCGGCCAGCGCCAGCGTGAAGCACAGCGCCGTCCACAACCCGATCGCGACGAGCAGCGGGGTCGATGGCGCCGCGCGCTCGAGCTGCGCGCCGCCCGCCGCCCCGGCGAACTGGCGCGGTGGGTGGCGCCCGGCCCGCGCCGACGCGACCCAGACCGCGACCAGCGCCGGCACGGCCGCGGCGAGGGCGATGAGCGCCGCGACCTGGGCGCTCTGCGCGCCGTTCCACATGTCGTGGAAGGCGACGCCGAAGGTCCGCGCGCCGTTGCGCTCGGCGGTTCCGTAGTCGCCGAACGCGCGGGCGACGGCGAACAGGGCGGCGCCGATCAGCGGCGCCGCGAGCAGGGGCGTCCACACCCGGGCGATCCGGGCGAGAGCGCCCATTCCCGCTGCGGCGGCGGCTTCGCCGAGCGACGGCGGCAGCCTCGAGATCGCGACGCGCAATGCCATGTACGACCAGGGCGCGCAGCTGAAGCCGATCTGCGCGGCCATCGGCACGGCGCCATGCGACCAGCGACCCAGGTCGAGGCCGGCCCATGCGCCGGCGGCTGCGTAGGGCGCGAGGAGCATCGGCGCCAGCGCCGCGAGCTCGACCGCGAGGGCGCCCTGGAACCGGTACAGCGAGACGACGGCGGCCTGCGGGACGGACGCGGCGAGGGTCACCGCCGCAGCGACGAGGCACACCCAGGTCGTCTGGCCGATCTGGGCGGCGAGCGTGCCGTTGAGCCAGATCGAGATCCATTCGATCGACTCGGCGCTCTTCGACAGCGCTGCGATGGCGAGTTGCGCCAGGGGAAACAGCACCGCGAGCAGCGCCAGCGAGGCGCAGGCCCATGCCCCGAGCGACCGGGGCGCGCCGAACGGCACGGACTGGGCGCGGGTCAGGGCGGCAGCGGTGTTCGACATGCGGTGCGGTGCAAGGGGCGCGCGTCGCAAGGCGATCGCGACGTCGCGTGGAGTTCACGGGAGGGACGAAAAAAAGCGGCCGTTCGGGGGCGGCCGCCGTCAGGATCGGGCCGATCGGATCAGTTGCTCGGGCCGTTGTCGTACTTGACCTGCTCGATGTACTTGATCACCTCGGGACGCTTGTCGGCCATGCCTTCGAGCGAGACGAAGTTGATCTTGAAGCGGCCGTTCTTCACGCCCTGGTCCGCGCCCATCTGCACCATCGAAGAATGCGGCGCGACGCTCGGCAGGACGGAATACTGCTTGGTGCGCTCGACGATCATTCGCTGCGTCTTCTCGCTCGCCATGTATTCCGCGAACATGCGCGCGGCGTCGCGGTTCTCGGTCGACTTGGTCAGCGCCACCGCCGATCGCATGATGAAGGCGCCGTCGCTGGCCTGGTTCGGGAACACGTACCGGGTCGCCTGGCCCCACTTCACCTGGCTCTTGTGCTCGAACATCTTCGGGTAGTAGTAGCTGTTGAGCATCGCGACGTCGCAGACGCCCTGCATGATCGCCTTGGCCTGCTCCCGGTCGTCGCCTTCTGGTGCGCGCGCCAGGTTGTGGGCGATGCCGGCGATCATCTTCTTGCCCTTCTCCTCGCCCCACGCCTTGACCATCTGGTCGAAGACGGCGATGTTGTAGTCGTGCTTGCCGCTGCGGCTGCAGACCTTGCCCTGCCACTCCGGCTTGATCAGGTCCTCGTAGCTGGTGATCGCGCCGGGCTTGACGCGGTCCTTCGAGACGATGATGCCGCGCGCGCGGTAGGCGTCGACGAAGTACTCGCCGTCCTTGTCGCGGAATTGCGCCGGGATCGCCTTCTCGATCGCGGGGGACTCGAGCTTGGCGAGCAGGCCCTTGCGCTTGGCGAGCTCGATCAGCTCGGCGTCCTTGGTGATGATCACGTCGGCTTCGGTGGGCCGGCTTTCGATGCGCGCCACCAGTCCCTCGTCGAGGAACACCGCGTCGATCTCGATTCCCGTGTCGCGCTCGAACGCCTCGAACAGCGGCTGCATCAGCCCGTCGGACGTGCGGTCGGTGATCACCTTGATCTCGACGCCGTCGTACTTGGACTTGGCGCTGGGCTTGGCTGCCCACGCACCTGCCGATACGGCCGCGACCAGCAGGAGCGAGAGGGAGGTCTTGACGAGATGCATGTGGGCTCCTTGAATGAGGGCTCGGAAGGACTGTCAGCTCCAGACGAGAACACGCTCGCGCGTCTTGTCGAGGGCGAGAAAGCCGCCCATCGTGATCCGCGCCTGCGCGCCCGTGATTCGCGCGACCCGATGCAGGCAACGTCCCGACGCGAGCAGGAACAGATCGCCGGGATTGGTCGCGACGCGGGCACAGTCGTAGCGCGCTTCGATCGCCGCGAGGTCGTAGGAGTACCCGTTGGGAAGCTTCGGCAGGTCGGGGGCGTCCGACGTGGCGCTGTAGACGAGAAGCTCGCCGCCGGCGCGCGCTGATCGCAGCGTCGCCACGTAGCTGATCAGCGTCCGCGTGTCGACCTGCTCCGCCAGCTCGCGGTAGAGGTCGAGCCGGTAGTGGTAGTCGTGGTGGACGCCGATCTGCTTGCCGTCGGCCAGGCGGCGGATCGTGAACGGCGCATAGGCGCGGCCATCGCCGGCGCGCGCCGTTTCGACCGGACGCGAACCCGAGTACCGGCTCAGCACGCCGCGGATCTGCTGGGCCGCGTCGAAATCGGGGTGGAAGACCGCGCCGGCCTCGCCGACGTGCGCGGCGGCGCTGCTCAGATACGCGTCGAGCGAAGCGCCCCGCGGCGTGCGAAAAGTCGGCGTGGCGGGCGTGTCGGTGCCGAGCAGTTGAACATCTTCCACCGGCATCTTCTCGTTGGGGCGAGACCAGCCGGGATCGTCGCCGTCGCCGTCGAGCCGCTCGCCCACCTCGGCCAGCGTCTCGGCGTCGAACGCACCCCTGACGACGATCACGTCGAGCGCGTCGTCGTAGATGTCCTCGATGCCGTTGGCCACCGTCGACGAATCTCGGGCATCGACCTCGAGGGAACGGACCGATCCGCGGACGCTGGAGGCGACTCGAGTGTGCGGTTCGGGCATCTTGAAAGGCTAGGTTCGGCGTCGAGTTACGTCAAGGCCGGCAGAGCTCTCGACGCCTCGTGCGCACGAGGCGAAGTTCGGCCCTCCCCCCAAACCGGGGGGGCCTGCGTGAGCGCAAACGCTCTCGGCTGCAGCACTTGCGTCGCTAAACTGGAATGTCGCGGCGACTGCGCACGGCTGCGGTGCGAAGCGAGTGCGACTACAACGGGAATCAACCCGGCAACGCAAGGGAGCAGAAGTGGTACCAGGCATCCAGCGTCGCTCGGAAGCTTCGGCGCGGCGCGACTCAACCGCTCGAACGCCATGCGATCGAAGATCCCGCTCCTGCCCTTGATCCGATGCAGGCTCGATCGTGCGTCGATCGCCGGGGGCGGGCCGCGCCTTGACCCCGACCCTCGTTCTGGACGTCGTCGGGCTCACGCCCGGCCTGCTCCGGCATGCGCCCCACCTGCAGACGCTGGCGCGCGCGGGTGCGATGCGTCCCCTCGCAACCGTCCTGCCGGCCGTCACGACGACCGTGCAGTCGACCCTGCTCACGGGGACGCTGCCACGCGACCACGGCATCGTCGGCAACGGCTGGTACTTCCGCGACCTGTCCGAGATCTGGCTGTGGCGTCAGTCGAACCGGCTGGTCGGAGGCGACAAGGTGTGGGACGCGGCGCGCCGGCGCGACCCGTCGTTCACCTGCGCCAAGCTCTTCTGGTGGTACAACATGTACGCCAGCGTCGACTTCGCGGTGACGCCGCGGCCGATGTACCTGGCCGACGGCCGCAAGCTCCCCGACATCCACACGCACCCGGCCGCGCTTCGCGACGAGCTGCAGGGCGCCCTCGGCGAGTTTCCGCTGTTCCGCTTCTGGGGACCGGGCGCCGACATCGTCTCGAGTCGATGGATCGCCGCCAGCGCGCTGCACGTGATGGAGCAGAAGCGGCCGACGCTCACGCTCGTGTACCTGCCGCACCTCGACTACGACCTGCAGCGCTTCGGGCCGAGCCATCCCGGCATCGCCGCCCAGGTCGCCGCCGTCGATGCGCTGTGCGAGCCGCTGATCGCCAAGGCGCGCGCGATCGGTGCCCACGTGGTGGTGCTGTCCGAGTACGGGATCACCGAGGTGTCTCGCCCGGTGCACATCAACCGCGCCCTGCGCCAGGCCGGCTGGCTGAAGGTGCGCCTCGAGCGCGGTCGCGAGCAGCTCGATGCCGGCGCTTCCGACGCCTTCGCGGTGGCCGATCACCAGATCGCGCATGTGTACGTCTCCCGACCGGAGCTCATGCCCGAGGTCGCGGCCTGCCTGGCCGCGCTGCCGGGCGTCGAGACCGTCCTGGACGATGCCGGCAAGCGTGCCGGAGGGCTCGATCACCCGCGCTCGGGCGAGCTGGTCGCGATCGCGAAGGCCGACAGCTGGTTCACCTACTACCACTTCCTCGACGACGCCCGTGCACCGGATTTCGCGCGCACCGTCGAGATTCACCGCAAGCCCGGCTACGACCCGGCGGAATTGTTCATCGACCGCAGGATCGCGTTCCCGAAGCTCGCCGTCGCGTCACGCCTCGCGAAGAAGGCGATCGGCATGCGCTACCTGATGGACGTCATCGGTCTCGATGCGACCGTGGTGCGGGGATCGCATGGCCGCCCGACCGACCGGGCCGAGGACGGGCCGCTGTTCATCACGTCGGCGCCCGATCTGCTCGCCGAAGGTCCGGTGCGCGCGACCGCGGTGAAGCAGCTGCTGCTCGATCACTTGTTCGGGGCCGCGCGATGATCACGGCCCTGTGCGCATTGCGGGAGCGTCGGGCGTGACCCCCGAGCAGGTCTTGCAGCAGTGGCTCGACCGGCGGCTCGACCCGGCCGCCGGCGCATGGTTGCGCGAATGCGCTGCCGGCCTCGCTGAAGGTGGCAGCGAGCGCGAGCTGTACCGCGCGGTCAGCCTGGTCGCGAGGAAGCTCGGCAAGGCGCCGCTGGCTCTCGATGGCGAGGCGCTCGCGCTGGCCGAGCAAGCGCGGCCGGGCTGGGACCCGTCGCGATGGTCGGTCGACCAGGCCGCTCGCGTCCTGCTGCTGCTCGCCGCCGCACGCGACGGCGACGTCTTCGCGCGCCGCCTCGAGCAGCTGTGCGTCACCGCCGACGTCGACGAACTGGTCGCGTTCTACCGCGGCCTTCCCCTTTACCCGGATCCGCCGCGGCATCGCCTGCGCGCGGCCGAGGGGCTGCGCTCGAACATGTCGGTGGTGTTCGAGGCGGTGGCGCACCACAACCCGTATCCCGCCGAGCAGCTGCCGGAAGAGGCCTGGAACCAGATGGTGCTCAAGGCGCTGTTCGTCGGCAGTGCGCTCGATCCGATCGTCGGGCTCGACCGACGCGCCAATCCCACCCTGGCGCGCATGCTCGGCGACTATGCGCACGAGCGCTGGGCTGCGAGCCGGCCGGTGAGCCCGGAGCTCTGGCGCTGCATCGGGCCGTTCGCGTCGGGTCGCTTGCTGGCCGATCTCGGCCGAGTGCTGGAGACCGGCACGGCGCCCGAACGCGCAGCTGGCGTGCTCGCCTTGCGCAGCTGCCCCGATCCGGAGGCGCGACGCCTGCTCGACCGCCATCCCGGCTGGCGCGATGCCGTGGCGGCGCAGGGCGTGGACTGGAAGTCCGCGCCCCAGTTTCACTGAACCCAGGGAGAAGAACCATGCGCTTCATCGACCCGCACATCCACATGGCGTCGCGCACCACCGACGACTACGAGCGCATGAAGGCGGCCGGCATCGTCGCCGTCATCGAGCCCGCCTTCTGGATGGGCCAGCCGCGCACCAACGTCGGCAGCTTCATCGACTACCTGTCGAGCATCGTCGGCTGGGAGCGTTTTCGCGCCTCGCAGTTCGGCATCCGCCACTACTGCACGATCGGCCTCAACAGCAAGGAAGCCAACAACGAGGCGCTGGCCGAGGCGGTCATCGACATCCTGCCGCGCTACCTTTCCAAGGAGGGCGTCGTCGCGGTGGGCGAGATCGGCTACGACGATCAGACCGCGCTCGAGGACAAGTACTACCGCGCGCAGCTCCAGCTCGCGCGCGAATTCGAGATGCTGGTGATGGTGCACACGCCGCACCGCGACAAGAAGGCCGGCACGGTGCGCAGCATGGACGTGGCTCTCGAGATGGGCATGGCGCCGGGCCGGGTCGTCATCGACCACAACAACGAGGAAACCGTTCGCGACGTCCTCGATCGCGGCTTCTGGGCCGCCTTCACGCTCTATCCCCACACCAAGATGGGCAACGAGCGGATGGTCGAGATCGTGCGCCAGTACGGCTCCGAGCGCATCTTCATCGACTCGAGCGCCGACTGGGGCGTCTCCGATCCGCTGGCGGTGCCCAAGACCGCGCGCCTGATGCTCGAGCGCGGCATCGCGGCCAAGGACGTCGAGGCGACGTGCTATGGCAACGCGCTCGCCGCCTACGGACAGAGCGGGCAGATGCTCGAATCGCACTGGCTCGCCGACGAGAACGTCGACCAGCGCACCCTGTTCGAGGGTAATTCCGTGCTGCGCGGCCAGACGCCGCGCGTCGGCGCGGTGCCAGAGGGCCAGCAAGTCGTCGGCGCGCTGGCCTTCAAGTAGGCGACCCGGTCCGGTCGGTGCGGAAGTCCTGACGTCATGAGCGCCGAGGTCACGAGCCTGCCGCAGCGAGGCGACGACCGCTCCGCGGTCTATCTCCAGTCCTTCGCGGTTCGCTACGAGTACCCGGTGTGCTTCACCGAGCATCTGTTCGCGCACGACAACCTGGTGTTCCGCGAGACCCTGCTGCGG
>Ga0068858_100006951_pt1 | contig 10995 bp, 6 predicted proteins | sample KBSSwiS12_FD_66589 | JGI IMG/M metagenome (GOLD analysis project Ga0068858, IMG submission 66589) | Switchgrass rhizosphere microbial communities from Kellogg Biological Station, Michigan, USA - KBS Switchgrass S1-2 | ecosystem: Host-associated > Plants > Roots > Rhizosphere > Soil ... | reverse complement strand
GGCGAAATGGATGAACCGGAATCGCTCGCTGGCCTGTCATTGGCCGCCCGCGAAGGATTGGACAACCTGATTTTTGTGGTGAATTGCAATCTTCAGCGGTTGGACGGCCCGGTGCGTGGCAACGGCTCCGTCATTCAAGAGCTGGAAGGGCTGTTCGCCGGGGCCGGCTGGAATGTTCTCAAGGTCTTGTGGGGTTCCGATTGGGACTCTTTGTTCGCACGCGATCACGAAGGTGTGGTGCTAAAACGCCTGCACGAGACCGTCGACGGCGAATTCCAGAAATATGCTGCCACCGATGGCCGCTTTAATCGAGAGCACTTCTTCAACAAGTATCCGGAACTGCAAAAACTAGTGGCGGACATGTCCGATGAAGACATCGACCGGCTCAAGCGTGGTGGCCACGACCCCGTGAAGATCTTCGCCGCATACCATGCGGCGGCGGCGCACAAGGGACAGCCCACTGTGATCCTGGCACAGACGAAGAAAGGCTATGGCATGGGCCATTGGGGTCAAGGCAAGATGACCACGCATCAGCAGAAGAAGCTTGATGACGAGGCCCTCCTCGCTTTCCGTGATCGCTTCTCTCTGCCGCTGTCGGACGACGACGTAACGCACCTGCGCTTCTATAAACCAGCAGACGACAGCCCCGAAATGAAATACCTGCATGCGCGGCGCAAAGCGCTTGGCGGTTATCTGCCGGCTCGCGTAGGCAAAGGCCCTAATCTTGCGGTGCCGGCGCTAGCCAGTTTCTCCAAGATGCTCGAAGGTTCAGCGGCTCGGGAATTGTCCACCACGATGGTGTTCGTGAACATGCTGTCGCAGCTGCTGAAGGATGGCCAACTGGGCAAGCACATCGTGCCCATCGTGGCGGACGAGGCCCGCACATTCGGCATGCAGTCGCTGTTCCGCCAGGTCGCCATCTACTCTTCGGTGGGACAGTTGTACGATCCGGAGGACAAAGACGAACTGCTCTACTACAAGGAAGCCAAGGAAGGGCAGATCCTCGAAGAAGGCATCAGCGAAGCTGGTGCGGTATCTTCCTGGATTGCTGCGGCGACGAGCTACAGCGCACATGGCGTGCCGATGCTCCCGTTCTACATTTTCTATTCCTGCTTCGGCTTCCAGCGCGTCGGCGATCTGATATGGGCGGCGGGGGATTCGCGTTCCCGCGGCTTTCTTCTCGGGGCGACGGCGGGTCGCACGACGCTGTCCGGCGAGGGCCTTCAGCACGAGGACGGTTCGAGCCATCTCCTGTTCGCCACCGTCGCCAATTGCGTGGCCTACGACCCTGCGTTTGGCTACGAATTGATCGTGATCTTGCACGACGGTATGCGCCGCATGCTCGAACAGCAAGAGGACGTGTTCTACTACGTCACCGTGATGAACGAAAACTACGCGCACCCGTCGATGCCGGCGGACGCGGTCGAAGGAATCCTGCGCGGAATGTACAAGCTGCCTCCGACCAAGGAAAAGAAGAAACCCACCAAGGTGCAACTGCTCGGGAGCGGCACGATCCTGCGGGAAGTCCAAGCGGCTGCCGAGCTGCTCGAGAGCGATTGGGGCATCGCGGCGGATGTGTGGAGCGCGACCAGCTTCACTGAGATGCGGCGCGACGGCATCAGCGTGGAACGCTGGAACCGTTTGCATGCCGATGAGCCGCCGAAGCTGACATGGGTCGAGGAATGCCTTGCTGGCACTGCAGGACCTGTGATCGCGGCGACAGACTATATGCGGGCCGTTCCGGACATGATCCGCACATGGGTGCCTCGCCGTTACGTCACGCTCGGCACCGACGGCTTCGGCCGTAGCGACACGCGTGCCGCTTTGCGCAGTTTCTTCGAAGTTGATCGTCATCACGTGACGATCGCCGCGCTCAAGGCCTTGGCCGACGATGGGGTCATCGACCGCAAATTCGTCAAGCAAGCAATGACGAAGTACGGCGTCGATGCATCACGGCCGAATCCATGGGAGCACTAAAGCAGCAGAGTTGAAACGACAGAGTTCAACCGGCAAAGTTGAGCGTATCTCCTCACGGACGCACCGGGCGTGAGGGGAACGCTTTGGCGCCCTTGTTGCACTCTGGCGGGATATGGTGAATCCCTCCGCAGCATTTGCAGTATCCACTCCGCCGACGTATTCCAATGACAGCCGTACCAGAGACCTCCATCGAGCACCTGATCGACGGCTACGATGCGCTCCTGTTCGATGCTTACGGTGTGCTCGTACACTTGCGGGGCGCGCTGCCTGGCGCCCCCGAACTCGTCGACTTGCTCAATCGAATCCGCAAACCCTACTACCTGGTCAGTAACGACGCCTCCAAATTACCGGAAACGGCCGCTGCACGCTTCGCGCGGTTCGGGCTACAGGTCACTGCCGACCGGATCATCACCTCCGGGTTATTGCTTCAGCACTATTTTTCGGAGCAAGGCCTGGACGGTATCCGATGTGCCGTGCTCGGCCCAACCGACAGTGCACGCTACGTGGAATTGGCCGGGGGCGAAGTCGTCCCAGCCGATGGCGACTTCGAAGCATTGGTGGTCGCAGACGAGACCGGCTTCTCATTCCTGGAAACCGTCGACACCGTGATGACCACACTGTTCCACCGGATCGACTCGGGACGTCCTGTTCACCTCATCTTGCCGAATCCCGACATCATCTATCCGCGCGGCGAGCACAGTTTTGGCGTAGCGGCAGGCGGGATCGCGCTATTGTTCGAGGCGGCGCTGAGTCGGCGCTACCCGAACCGCGAAGATCTCACTTTCACGCGACTGGGGAAACCCCAACCGCTTCTCTACGAGCAAGCCATCCGGCGCTGCGGGACCCGCAGCGTCGTAATGATCGGCGATCAGTTGGAAACTGACATTCGCGGCGCTAAAAATTGCGGCATCGATGCGGTGCTGGTCAATACCGGTGTGAGCGTCACCGACCTCGGGCAAATCGATGCACCGCTGCGGCCGACATACTGGATGAAGTCGGTAGCGCCACGCGGGTACGTGACACAGACGTCGGAATTTGCGGATATCGACCATCGGCAGATGCCGGCAGAGAAGTAGGTTCGCTGGAGAGACGTCCCCTGGGCAGATTCTCGATCTACTGCGAGTGATGGAGGGTTGATCCAAGCTCGATGCAAAGTCGGATCTGATGCAAGTACATCCGTCGTCTCGTGGAGGAGACGCGCACCGCGACGTCTAGGGTCGCCACTCCCGGGTGCTTTCAACCTTGCCGTCGGGACCCACCGCTTCAAGGCGCACGGGGAAACCCCAGAGTCGACCAAGGTGGCGCAATACCTGGTCAGCCTCTTCTTCGCGCAGCGGGCGCCCACGAAATATGGGATTGCGCAGAAGCAGTGAGCGATCGGCGTCGCGCTCATAGCGCGTCACCTGGATTTCAGGGAGCATGTTCTCCCGCCGGTATTGCTCCGCGAGCATGCGCCGTACACGCCGGTAGCCATGCTCGTCGTGGATGCTGTCCACCTCGAGTTCCGCCTCACCAGAGTGATCGGCGACGACGAACAGGCGCAGATCGCGGATCATGCGCGGAGACAGATATTGCGCGATGAAGGATTCGTCCTTGAAATTGCGCATGGCGAAGTCCAGGGACTTTTTCCAGTCCGTCCCTGCCAGATCGGGGAAGAAGGCACGATCTTCGTCGGTAGGTTGTTCGCAGATGCGGCGGATGTCCTGCATCATCGCGAAACCCAGCGCGTAAGGGTTGATCCCGTGGTAACCGCGCTCGTCGAAACCACGCTGCGTGACCACGTTGGTGTGGTTATGCAAGAACTCGAACATGAACGCGTCGTTCACGAGGCGCTTTTCATAGAGGCGGTTGGTCAACGTGTAATGCCAGAAAGTCGCCCAACCCTCATTCATCACCTTGGTTTGGATCTGCGGGTAAAAATACTGCGCAAGCTTGCGAACGATACGCACCAGCTCGCGCTGCCACGGCGCCAGTCTCGGCGAGTGCTTCTCGACGAAATAAAGAACGTTCTCTTCCGGCTCAGCGGGAAACGGCCGATTGTCAGGAATCGACGACTGAGCTGACTTTTGGGGCAGAGTCCGCCATAGGTCGTTGAACTGGCGCTGCTCGTACTCGTCACGCTCGCTCTTGCGCGCTTCTTTCTCTTTAGTGGAGATCGGACCAGGCCGCTTATAGCGATCTACGCCGTAGTCCATCAACGCATGCGCGGAGTCGAGGAGCTCCTCTACCTCGGCTACGCCATAGCGTTCCTCGCACTCCATTACATAGCGTCGCGCGAACACGAGGTAGTCGAGGATGGCCTCAGCATCGGTGAACTGTCGAAACAGGTAATTGCTCTTGAAGAACGAATTGTGACCGAAGCTGGCGTGCGCGATGACCAGCGCCTGCATCGTCATGGTGTTTTCTTCCATCAGATAGGCGATGCATGGACTGGAGTTGATCACAATCTCGTAGGCAAGCCCCTGATACCCCTTTCGATAGGACTGCTCGTTGCGGATGAATGCCTTGCCGTAGGACCAGTGAGGGTAGCCGATGGGCAAGCCACTGGACGCATAGGCGTCTAGCATCTGTTCCGAGTTGATGATCTCGATCTGATTGGGGTACGTGTCGAGCCCGTACTCCCCGGCCGTCTCGGCAATGGCAACGTGATAGCGCTCGATTAGCTCGAAATCCCACTCGGGCCCATGGGGCAAAGGGTTCACGCGGTTTCCTTGCTGAACAGGTCGCGAAACACCGGATAGATCTCCTCGGCGCTGGATACCCGTCGCATTGCAAAGTTGCCGTCCCGGACGGGGATCGTCTCGTACTCGACCCACAAGCTGCTTCGACGCCCCTCTTGGTCATCCGGAATCTCGACGTAGGCGAAATAGCGCGTAGTCGGCAGAAGGTGTTCCTGCACGAAACGGGCGCTGCGGCCGGCGTCAGCGCCGAAGGCATCACCGTCGGAAGCCTGCGCCGCGTAGATATTCCATTCAGAGGTCGGATAACGTGCTGCGCAGATCGTCTTCATAAGCTCGAGTGCCGAAAGCACAACCGTGCCGCCGCTGCGTGGATCATGAAAAAAGGTATTTTCATCCACCTCTTCCGCCTCATCGGTATGACGGATGAAGACGAGGTCTACCCGCTCGTATTTGCGGGTAAGGAACAGATAAAGCAACGTAAAGAAACGTTTGGCCAGGTCTTTCTTGTGCTCATCCATCGAAGCGGACACGTCCATCAAGCAGAACATGACCGCGCGTGCCGCCGGCTGAGCTTGGACCACGCGATGTCGGTAGCGCAAGTCCACATCATCGAGGAAGGGGACGCGTTTTAGCCGTGCTTCCAGTTCCGTGATTTGTGCTTCGAGCGCCTGAATCCGTACTGACGGGCGGCCTTCGCTTCTAGCCACCTCCAGAGCGGCGAGCGCCAGTTCCAGCTGATCCCTCACCTCGCCACCAAGCGCGATTCGACGCGCGAGGGCCGTCTTCATCGTTCGTGCCACGCTCAGATTCGAGGGCGTACCGTCCTTGACGTAACCAGCTCGGACGTACTTCTTGTTTTCGGCCTCGGCGATGGCCGTGCGCATCATGTTCGGCAGCTCGAGGTCCTCGAAGAAAATGTTCAGAAATTCATCGCGAGACAGCGTAAACACGAAATCGTCGACGCTCTGGCCTTCGCCCGGTTCGTGCCCACCGCTACCGCCACCGCCGCCGTTCGGGCGTGGAATGCGGTCGCCAGTGACGAATTCCTTGTTGCCGGGATGGACCGTCTCCCAGTCGCCCCCCGATCCGTAGCGAAACCCCGGCTCGGAAATATCCTTCGCGGGGACTTTGACATCGCCGCCCTGGACCATGTCCTTGATGGAACGGTCAGCGATCATGCCCTTCACGGCTCGGCGAATGTGATCCTTGTACCTTCGTATAAAGCGCTCGCGATTGACGGCGCTTTTGTTACGTCCATTTAGCCGACGATCAATAAGGTAATTCATATTAGAAGCGTTACAGCGGAAACGTGACGAGGAATGCGTGGTAGGAAAGCGTGAGAGCACAACGTCACGTTCTCGCCGCCCAGCTTCGAGAGCGGTGGACTTGCGAGTGTCTGTTTGTCACGCTTCTCTGTCACGATTTTCTCTCACGCCTAATTCTGTCACGAGTTCGCTGTCACGGTTTGTCCTCCGCCTCACGATGACTTCTGCACCCGGAGATACCATTCCGATAGCAGGCGAACCTGCTTTTCGGTGTAGCCCTTGGCCATCATGCGGTCGACGAAGTTCTGATGCTTCTTTTGGTCATCGGCAGATGCCTTGGCATTGAAAGAGATCACCGGCAGAAGATCTTCGGTATTCGAGAACATCTTCTTCTCGATCACCTCGCGCAGCTTTTCATAACTGTGCCACGCTGGGTTCTTACCGGCATTGTTGGCTCGTGCCCGCAGGACGAAGTTCACGATCTCGTTGCGGAAGTCTTTCGGGTTGGCGATTCCAGCCGGCTTTTCGATCTTTTCCAGTTCGGTATTGAGTGCCGCCCGGTCGAAGATCTCACCGGTATCGGGGTCGCGAAACTCCTCATCCTGGATCCAGCAATCGGCGTACGTGACATAGCGGTCGAAGATATTCTGGCCGTACTCGGAATAGGACTCCAGATACGCCGTCTGAATCTCCTTGCCGATAAACTCGGCGTATCGCGGTGAGAGCCAGCCCTTGATGAATTCCAAATACTTGCGCTTCGTCTCCTCGGGATAATCCTCCCGAGCGATACGCTGTTCCAGCACGTACATGAGGTGCACGGGATTCGCCGCCACTTCGGTCTGGTCATAGTTGAACACCGTCGACAATATCTTGTACGCAAAGCGGGTGGAGATGCCGCTCATGCCTTCATCCGTACCCGAGTAATCGCGATATTCCTGATAAGACTTGGCCTTGGGATCAGTGTCCTTTAGGCTCTCGCCGTCATAAACCCGCATCTTCGAGAAGATGCTCGAGTTCTCCGGTTCCTTGAGTCGCGACAACACGGAGAACTGCGCCATCATCTCCAGGGTACCGGGCGCGCAAGGCGCTTTGGTCAGGGCACTGTTGCGGACCAGCTTCTGGTAAATCCGAACTTCTTCCGATACCTGCAGGCAATACGGCACCTTGACGATATAGATGCGGTCAAGGAAAGCCTCGTTGGTGCGATTATTCCGGAATGACTGCCACTCCGACTCGTTGGAGTGCGCCAGGATGATGCCGTTGAATGGAATCGCCGAAAATCCTTCAGTTCCCTTGAAGTTGCCCTCTTGAGTCGCCGTCAGTAACGGATGGAGCATCTTGATGGGTGCCTTGAACATCTCGACGAACTCCAACAGCCCCTGATTGGCCAGGCACAGACCACCGGAGTAGCTATAAGCATCCGGGTCGTCCTGGGAGTATCGGTCGAGCTTGCGAATATCGACCTTACCCACCAGCGAAGAGATGTCCTGGTTGTTCTCGTCGCCCGGCTCGGTCTTGGAAATGGCGACCTGGCGCAGTACCGACGGCTGCACGCGAACGACACGGAACTGGGAAACATCGCCGGCAAATTCAGAAAGGCGCTTTATCGCCCAAGGAGACATGATCCCCGTCAGATAGCGGGCGGGGACACCATAGTCGGACTCCAGCACTTCGGCGTACTGAGCAGGCGGGAACAACCCCAGTGGAGATTCATTGACTGGAGAGCCTTTCAGCGCATAGATCGGCTGTCTCTCCATCAGTTGTTTCAGGCGCTCGGCGATCGAGGACTTGCCTCCACCCACGGGACCAAGCAGATACAGGATTTGTTTGCGCTCTTCGAGGCCCTGTGCAGCATGTTTGAAGAAGGCGACGATCTGAGCGATCGCGTCTTCCATGCCGTAGAACTCTTGGAAGGCGGGATAGCGCTTGATGACTCGATTCGAGAATAGCCGCGAGAGGCGGGGGTCGTGTCGGGTATCGACCAACTCGGGCTCCCCGATCGCTGCCAGCATCCGCTCCGCGGCGGAGGCATAAGCGCTGGGGTCACGCCGGCACAACTGCAGGTACTCCTCCAATGACATATCCGCATCCTGGGTCGCGGAGTACTTGGCCTTGAAACCTTCAACAAGCGTCGGCATTACGTGTCTCCTTCAAAAACTCAGTTCATGTCTGCCACTGTCCCCTCTTTTTCTTCCTGTCCTTGATGTCAGCGCTAGGTGTAGTCACTACGGTCCGCAGAAACGTTTCTTTACACCGTGAATGTTCTGCTCGAGCATCGTCCGTTACAGATAATCTTCATCAAAGCGCGCGCATCGTTACCATTAACGCGCAAGTAATAAACCGGGTGGACCGTAACAAGTGAAGGCTGCACCTGAACGGATGTCCATTCGACTGCTGCTTTCCAATCGGTGGAAGCTTCCCGCCGTGCCCTCTACATGAGCAGCCAAAGCAGCTTTCTTGCCAGCGCATCTAAGCGATGATTCTGTCGGGAAAAACCCGCGAAACCAAGGCGATGACGTTCCGGGTCGGTGCGTAGGAGAGAGAGGAGATGCCCTATGATTGGGCGGCCGTTCGAATCCAACGAACGGAGGCATCAGCAATGCGACGCTCCGTAATCCCGACTCGTAAGGGCGCGAACGTCGAAAGACTCTCGCGCTATCACTCGACTGGAAATAACGGTGTGCGGGATGACACGACGTGAAAAAACTACACGGTGGGATTCGTCCACGACCCGGAAGTTGCAATTTGCGCGGACCGCTGCTGCTGTTAGCAATCGCTGTGGTTCGATGCCAGCCTCCCGATGGCGATACTGCAAGACGCATACGCCATATCGCTACTATCCCCCAGACGTCGTCGCGTAGCAAGAGCCTGTGTCGACGACGGTGATTTCAATGTCCGAAAACGGCGAGCCGCGACACCAGCTCGCGACTAAAATGCAGTCATGTACCTCGATCCAGACCATTGCTATCGAGCCCTCAAGGCTCACGACGCTCGCTTCGACGGGCGTTTCTTCGTTGGCGTTTCCTCGACGTGGATATACTGCCGCCCCGTCTGCAACGTAAAGACGCCCAAGCCAGAAAACTGTTTGTTCTTCCCGAGCGCTGCGGCGGCGGAATCTGCCGGCTTCCGCCCTTGCCTGCGCTGTCGCCCCGAGTTGGCACCAGGGAATGCCGGGGTCGATGCCAGCGCTCGGCTGGCTCAAGCTGCTGCCGGTCTCATCGAGGACGGTCTGCTCAACGAAGTCGGCATCGAAGACCTTGCCCATCGTCTCGGCGTGACCGATCGGCACCTGCGGCGAGTATTTCAAAGCGAGTTCGGGGTTTCCCCGGTCGAGTTCGCGCAGACTCAGCGGCTCCTTCTGGCGAAACGCCTTCTTACCGACACTATTATATCCGTGACCAATGTCGCGTTGGCTAGCGGCTTCGGCAGCCTGCGGCGCTTCAATACTTTATTCAAACAGCGATATCGAATCAATCCTGCGGCTCTGCGCAAAGCCGTTGACCGTCCACGCAAGACCGATGTGCTCGAATTCCAACTCGGATACCGTTCACCATTCGACTGGAACGCGCTCATTTCGTTCCTGGGTAAGCGCGCCATCCATGGTGTGGAATATCTCGACGGCAAGCGTTATCTCCGAACGGTTCGCATCGAGCACGCGGGAACGACACACTTCGGTTGGATTTCGGTCGCTCCCGCCCTGCGCAAGCCCGCGGTAAAAGTGCTGATGTCCGCTTCGCTGGCCGCGGCAATTCCGCCTGTACTCGGCCGGATCAAACGCTTACTGGATCTGGCCTGTGATCCCTCCGAAATTGCAGCAGCGTTGGGGGTACTGGCCGCGCACAACCCTGGATTGCGCGTTCCCGTCGCTTTCGACGGATTTGAAACGGCTGTGCGGGCCATCCTTGGTCAGCAGATCACCGTCAAAGCCGCAAGAACATTGGCGGGACGCTTCGCAACTGCATTCGGCGAACCCCTAGAGACGCCGTTTGAGGGATTGCGCTACCTGTTTCCGCCACCCCAGCGTGTCGCGATCCTGGGGCCGAGCCAGATCGCGTCGCTCGGAATCATATCGAGCCGTGCTAATGCTCTTATCGCGCTGGCAAGAGCTGTTGCCGACGGCGACATCCGACTCGAGCCCGGCGTCGACGTCGAGACGACTATGAAAGCGCTGCGGGCACTACCAGGAATCGGCGAATGGACCGCCCAATATATAGCGATGCGCGCGCTTGCCTGGCCGGACGCCTTTCCACATACCGACTACGGAGTGCTCAAGGCGATGCAGCAGACAAATCCGCGCAAGGCGCTCGAACACGCCGGGCGGTGGCAACCTTGGCGCGCCTATGCCGTCATGCACCTATGGCATTCTCTGGAGAAACCAAAGCCATGAAGTACTTCACACACGTCGATAGTCCGCTCGGCACAATGCTGCTGGTGTCGAACGGAAGCAGTCTTACAGGTCTGTATTTCGTCGGACAGAAATACGTTGCACAACCCGCGGAGGATTGGATTCAGAGCGAGGTAGCGCAACCGTTTCCGGTCGCCAAGCGACAGTTGGATGAATATTTCGCAGGCGAACGACGAGCATTCGATCTGCCTTTGAGCTTCGAAGGCACGCCCTTCCAACAACGGGTGTGGCGCGCAATTGCCACCATTCCTTGCGGAGAAACCATCAGCTACGGGGCACTGGCCAGATCGCTCGGCGCTCCGCGCAGCGTAAGAGCTGCCGGGGCCGCGACTGGACGAAATCCCATATCCCTTGTCGTACCCTGCCATCGCGTGGTCGGTTCTGATGGCTCTCTCACCGGTTATGCGGGAGGGATGGATCGGAAGCGCAGATTGCTGGCGCTCGAGACATCGGACCAAGGATCTGTTCGCACCTCGCGATTCGCTGCGCAACCGCAAAGGCAGTTGCGCTTCTGAGACTGCGGACACTAGTGTTGCGTTTGGCATTGATTGACAATGCTTTGACAGTTATTGTCCGACCGATATGCCAAGATCGATAGTCAAGTTGTAGGTGACGGGATAGACAGGCATCGGTCGCGAGGGGGGAGAGCATGGAACGCACTATCGCG
>Ga0068858_100006946_pt1 | contig 11002 bp, 9 predicted proteins | sample KBSSwiS12_FD_66589 | JGI IMG/M metagenome (GOLD analysis project Ga0068858, IMG submission 66589) | Switchgrass rhizosphere microbial communities from Kellogg Biological Station, Michigan, USA - KBS Switchgrass S1-2 | ecosystem: Host-associated > Plants > Roots > Rhizosphere > Soil ... | reverse complement strand
GCACGGTGGGGAAGACTACGAGTTAATGTTTACGCTGCCGCCTCGCATGACGTCTCCGCGAGGGACGACGCTTATTGGGAGCATCGTCAAGGGCCGCGCAGTGGTCTTCCAAGGTCGTCCGCTTGTGGCCCGCGGGTACGATCATTTTGCGGTCCCGGTTGGCTCCAGCGAGTTGCCGTGATACGCTGATCGTGATGAAAAAACGACTCTTTGCTGTGCTTATGGGGCTGTGCGCGGCTAGCGGCGCTGTTTGGGCGCATCATTCTTTTGCGGCTGAATTCGATGGGAACAAGGCCATCAAGCTGGAAGGTACGCTGACAAAACTCGAATGGGCGAATCCGCATATTTGGCTGTATCTGGACGTCAAAGATGCCAGCGGCGCGGTGGCGAAATGGCAGTGCGAGGGTGGGGCTCCGAACGGGCTCACGCGCAATGGGTGGAGCAAGGATTCGATCAAATCCGGGGATCAGGTCATGGTCGAAGGGTGGCTCGCCAAAGATGGTTCGCGGACTTGCAGCGCGCGTTCCGTGAAAATGCCTGACGGACACAGGATTTTCGCGGGAAGCTCCAATCCGGACGCTAAGGAGTGACCATGCAGCGCTTCCTGATTCTTCCGCTTGCCGTGGCGTTCGCGATCTGCGCTCTCGGCCAAGGCAAATATCAACCGCCTACTGGGCCCGCGCCGCGCATGGCGGACGGCAAGCCGGATTTGAGCGGCGTGTGGCAGCGGCCTTACGTGCCTGACATGACTAAGACCGGACCGAATCAGCAAGGGATGGCGGAGCTGCCGTTCACCGAGTGGGGCGCTCAGCAGTGGAAGAATTATCACGCGGAAGAGGGCGATTACGCGGGCGCGTGTCTGCCGTTCGGGCTGCCACGGTCCATGAATTCGCCGGAGCCGTTGCAGTTGATGCAGAACTCGAAATACGTGACGCTGATGTTCGAGCAGAACACCTGGTATCACGTATTCCCGATCGACGGGCGGCCGCATCGCGACCAGACAACCTGGTTTGGGGATTCGGTGGGTCACTGGGACGGCGACACGCTGGTGGTGGAGACTGTCAACTTTAACGGCAAAACGCGCCTGGACACCATTGGCCATCCGCACAGCGACCAGTTGCACATGACGCAGCGCTTCACGCGCACTGACCTGGGGCACATGGCTTACGAAGTGACCATCGACGACCCTAAAACTTTCACTAAGCCCTGGAAGAACACCCGTACTTTCACGCTGCGGACGGATTGGGAGCTGATGGAATACTCTTGCGAGGAAAATAACAAGAGTCTTTGGGAAGGGCGCATTAAGGTTCCCAAGTACTAGAGGCAACGCCTTCCGTGGCCTCACCTGCGATAATCACGTTAGCGTGCCGATCACGGTAGAACTGCCCGAGGACATCGCCCAGGGCTTAGGCGCCAGTGGCCTGATCTCTCGCGCGCCGCTCTCGAAAGCTTGGCAGTAGAGGCATATCGTTCCGGAATTCTCACGGCATCGCAACTTCGCAGGCTCTTGGGATTCGCCACGGCCATGCAGACCGACGAATTCCTCAAGGACCACAAAATATACGATTACACCACAACGGATCTCACGCATGACCGCGAATCCCTGCGCGCGTTGCGAGGCGAGTGACGCGGGCCCTACGCGATGCTGGTGGTTGCCGATACTTCGCCACTGAACTATTTAATTCTGATTGACCTCATAGATCTTTTACCCAGACTTTATGGAGAGATCGCCGTCCCTCAGGCCGTCATGCATGAGTTACAACAGCTTCCCGCCGATCTACTCCTAATCGACGACCAAGCAGGACGAAGAGCGGCGCTCAGAGCCGGACTTCGAGTCGCTGGAACTTTGGCCGTGCTGGAACGATGCAGCTTCGCGAGAAATGCTGGATCTACCGGACGCTCTCGAACGGCTTAGGAACACGAGTTTTAGGGTTTCTAGTGCGCTGCTTCATTCCCTAAAATTTCGCGTGCGGTAAACACTCCTAGATTCACAGCGCAATACCACGTCTAGCGCGTATTCTAGAGTCTGAGCGGCGCGAATGCACATTCCTGACGGTTATCTCAGCCCGGCCACCTGCGCTGCACTTTATGGCGGGTCGGCGCCATTCTGGTGGATCGCTCTGCGGCGTATGCGGCGCGGGTTGAACACGCACATGGTGCCGCTGCTGTCGGTGTTCGCGGCGTTCTCCTTCATCGTCATGATGTTTAACTTGCCGCTGCCGGGCGGGACTACAGGGCATGCTGTCGGCGTGGGCATCGCGGCGATTGTGCTGGGGCCGTGGGCGTCTATTTTGGCTATTTCCATAGCCCTGGTTATACAGGCGTTGCTGTTTGGCGATGGCGGCGTCACTGCCATCGGCGCGAATTGTTTTAACATGGCGATTCTCGGATCGCTGACGGCTTATGGAGTTTACCGGTTGGTGGCGGGGCGCACGCCGATCGAATCGCCGCGACGGGTGTTTGCGGCGGGGCTTGCAGGGTATCTGGCGATCAACTTCAGCGCGCTGGCGGCGGCAATTGAGCTTGGCTTGCAGCCGCTGCTCTATCGCGATGCGTCGGGTGCGGCGCTGTATGCGCCCTATCCATTGCAGATCGCGATTCCGGCGATGATGGCGGGACACTTTACTGTGGCGGGGTTGGCTGAGATGGTGCTGAGCGGAGGCGTGGTCGCGTACCTGCAGCGCTTCGAGCCGGGATTGTTGCGCACGAACGAGCGCAGGGGGCGGGCGACCAAGCCGCTATGGGTCGCGTTGGCGATGCTGGCGATTTTGACGCCGCTGGGGATTCTGGCGGCGGGGTCGGCTTGGGGCGAGTGGTCCGTCGAAGAATTTGTGCAAGCGCCTGCCGGGATGCAGAGTTTGGCGCACTTGTGGAGCGCGCCCTTCGCGAAATACGCGCCGCCATTTTTGACGAACGGGGCGGCGGGGTATGTGGTTTCGGCACTGTTGGGGATGGTGGCGATCGCCGGAGTTTGTCTGTTGTGGCGACGGCGCGGCTTTATCGAGCGGACGCTCAAGAGTTTGCTGCGCGCTGCTGAGTATGCAGCGGAGGCGGAACACTCGGCGGAGTCCGGCGGGGTGCTGCAGCGGGTGGATCCAAGAGTGAAGGTTGTGGGGTTGATGGTGTTGGTAGTGGCCGTCGCTGCTTCTCATCACTTGCTCGCGATCGGCGCGATGTTTGTGCTGGCGCTGGCGTTGGCGCTGCTTTCTGGAATTAGTGCGCGAAAACTTGCTGCTTGGGTGTGGGTACCCGTGCTGTTGTTCACGGGAGCGATTGCGCTGCCGGCGATTGTGCTCGTCCCGCAAGGATTCCGCAGCGCGGCTTTTCTGATTGCGCGCGCGGAAACGGCGGCCACGCTGTCGGCGCTGCTGGTCCTCACTACGCCGTGGCCGTTGGTGTTGAAGGCGCTGCGGGTTCTGAAGTGTCCTATCGTCGTGGTCGCGATCCTGGGCATGACTTACCGCTATATTTTTGAGATTCTGCGGACGGCGCTGGACATGTTTGAGTCGCGCAGGAGCCGCACGGTGGGGGAGTTGGGACCTATCGAAAGCCGGCGGCTGGCTGCTTCCGCGGTGGGCGTACTGTTGAGCAAGAGTTTTCAACTGAGCGGCGATGTGCACCTGGCCATGCAGTCGCGCGGCTTCCGGGGCGAAGTGTATGTGCTACCGGATTTCCGGGCTCGGGCGGCGGACTGGTGCTGGCTTGCCGGATTCATTTCGCTTGCCGCGGGCGCTCTGTGGTGGGGGCGCTGAGCGCATGGCCGTTGCGGTCTTCGAACTGAACCACGTCTGTTACCGCTATGACGCTGTAGTGGCGCTGGCGGATGTTTCGCTGTGCTTTGAAGCGGGCAAACGGATTGCTTTGTTGGGGGCTAATGGGTCCGGCAAATCGACGCTGCTGCGGCTGCTTGACGGGTTATACTTCGCGGATTCGGGTGCGGTCAATTTTCATGGCGGCGCACTCACTGCGGAGGCGTTCGAGCGGGATGAATTTGCGTTCGATTTCCGCAGGCGCGTCGGGCTGGTGTTTCAGAGTCCGGAAGTGCAGCTCTTCAATCCGACGGTGTTCGATGAGGTGGCGTTCGCCCCGTTACAGCTTCGCTGGCCTAAGGAGCAGATCGTCGAGCGGGTCTCCGCGGTGTTGGATCTGATGGAAATCGGCCATCTGCGAAGCCGTCCGCCGCACCGTTTGTCCGGGGGCGAGAAGAAGCGGGTAGCGCTGGCGTCGGTGCTGGTGTTAGATCCGGAAGTTCTGCTGCTGGACGAGCCGACTGCGGGGCTCGATCCGCGCAGCGAGAGCCAGATCATCGACATGCTGATCGCTTGGGGCGACGGTGCGCGCACGGTGATCACCACGACGCACGACCTGGGATTGGTCGAGGATATCGCCGACCATTGCGTGGTGCTTCACGAAGGCAAGGTCGCGGCTGCGGGCGAACCGGCGCTGCTACTGCGCGATCAGGCGTTGTTGAGCCGCACCAACATGGTTCACGCGCACCGGCACCGGCATGCTTCGGGGGAGATTCATTCGCACCCGCACACGCATCCGCACCGCCACGACTAAGCGGGGAGCAGGCTGTGATTGCAGAACAGCGGATTCCAGGGGCGGACTATCCAGGATTTAAAGACTCCCTCCTTGACGAAAGGATCGGCGGCCATGAGCGCGGCGACCTCTTCCTGGGATGCGGCTTCGTAGACGATCAGGGCGCCGCCGCCTTCGGTGAACGGTCCAGAGACGATTAGTTTGCCGCTCGTGAACATCTCCTTGAGATACTCGCGGTGCGGCGGACGCACGACGGGAACCTTGGGATCGTTGGGATCGTAATCGACGATGACTGCAAATTTCATATTCCCGCCATTGTAGCTGAGTTACGCTCTCACCTGCGCTAATACGTAAGGGCCTTCGGGGACGACGGCGATGCGCGCGCCGGGGTTTAGGCCGGCGCAGAGGGCGTCGACGGCTTGCTGCGGCTGCGGGTAGGCGCGGCCCCATACTTTGCTCTGATATTCCGCAGGCAAGCCGGGGACAGAATACAACACGTCGTTTTTTTGCGTCACTAGCGCCAGTTTTTCGAGCTGCCACTGATCGACGGTTACGGGCACTCCTTCGATGCCGCGCAGGAAGGCGCCGTCGGAGGGGTAGCGCGTCATCATTTCGCTGAATTCGGCGCTGCCTACGCCTTCGGAACACGCTCCTACCATCAGGATGCGGCCTCCAGGGCGGACCATGCTCTCGGCGGCGGTGATGCCCTTGATGCACTGGTAGAACGTCATGTCGAGCGGATGACCGCCTCCCGTCGTGATGACGGCGTCGGCGGGTTGATCGAGAAGCTGCGTGAGCGAGTTACGGACCCATTCGACTCCGGCACGGTGAGCGCCGGCGGGCTCGCCTGCGAACACGGCGGCGATGCGGCGGTCGTGCGAGAGTGAGACGTCGATTAGGAAATCGTGGCGGGCGAGGCGCGCGATTTCCAGCAGCTCGGCATGCAGGGGATTGTCGTCGATGGAGCCTTCGCGGGCGCGCGGGTCGCGCATGAAACGCGAGCTGTGCAGTTCCTTGATGGTCTCCTGCGCCGCTAAGCCTGGCGCGATCAGCTTGCGGCCGCCGGAGAAGCCCAGCATCAGGTGCGGCTCGATGAAGCCTAGGCTGAGGTGCAGGTCAGCGGCGATGAAACGTTCGTCGATCCATACCGGCGTGCCGGAGCGCGTCACCCCCAAGTGGCGGTGCTGCTCGCGCTGGCGAGCGTCGTGATTGAGGATCTTATAATTCGCGGCGATCTCGGGGCCGACGATGTGGCGGATTTCAGAGTCGGTCGCGGCGCGATGCAGGCCCGTAGCGATCAGGATGGTGATGTTCTGCCTCGCGATTCCGCCGGCTTCCAGGCGCTTGAGCAGGGGCGGGAGGACTACTGGATTGGGCGCGGGGCGCGTGATGTCGCACACCGAAATTGCCGCTGACTTCTTGCCTGCGATCACGGCGGCCAGCGGCGGACCGGCGGCGGGAGCGTCCAGAGCGGCTTCAATCGCTGCTACTGCGTCGTCGAGGGGCGCGGCGGATTTCCAGGTGAGGACCTGGGTTTGAAAGCGGTCGGGTATGGTGACCGGCAGGCTGTCTTTTCCAAAGGCGAGTCTTGTTTCCACTCCCTGAGTTTAGCGATAAAAAGGGCGGCCCTTGCGGGCCGCCGGTGAGTGCGGATGTACGATCTACTATTGGATGCGCAGAGTTGCCGAGGCGGACTTGGTGACGCCGCTAGTTACACCGGTGCCGGTCACGGTGAGCGTGACGTTCCCTTTCTTCGCGCTAGGGCTTGTTGTAACCGTGAAGTGCGAAGACCCGTTCCCGCTCGGGACAGGGTTGGTATCAAACCCATAATTCAGCCCAGTTCGTACCGGGCCGGCGCTCAGCGCAACGTTGTCGCTGAACCCTGACTGTGGCGTCACGGTTACGGTGTAGGTGACCGAATTAGGACGTTGCACGGTTTGTGAAGCCGGCGAAATGCTGATGGTGAACGACGGGACCGTCACCACCAATGTGGCTGTAGTGGTGTGGGTCAGCGTGCCATCCGTGCCGGAAATCGTGAAGTTATAGCTGCCGGGGGCTACCGTGGTGTTGGTGGAAATCGTGATGCTATTCAGCGAAACATTGGCAGTGGCGCCGGTCGGCAGCCCGCCTGTCACCGAGTACGTGACGGTCCCTGCCCAGTTGTTCAAGGCCGTCGGGGTCACCGTATAGGCCGCGGTGGTGCTTCCCGCGTTCACCGATCGCGAAGTGGGTGACACCGACAAGCTGAAATCCGGAGTGACCGAATAGGACAGCGCGCAATAGCCGCCGCTCGCGTTCACCCAGTTCCGTTGGATCAGGTAATCTTTCCCCCCGAGATTCATGTTGGCCAGCGAGCCGTTGGCTGCCTGGTACGTGGTGCCGAAGGTCCAGGCGCACTTGTCGGCGTTTTCGTAGCCCTGGGAATCGTACCAGGCGTTGAGATTGGGATCGCTCGCCGATTCTTCCAGTTCATGCGCCATGACTGAGATCATGGCATCCACACCCGGGTCATTGTTAGGGCTGCTGGTCTGGACTGCGCAACTACCGAAGCTGGGACCAGCTGCGTTGCCAACGAATGCGTATTTAGTGTTATTGCCGCCGAAGGTCCCGTAGGTGTGCCATCCGCAATACTGGGTGAGGAACCCCGAGGATTCCCCGATACCTGCGGCGGTGAGCACAAAAAAGACGCCATTAGGGTCATTCTGCAGGCGGCCCGAAGACAGCGCACTCGATACGATGCTCGCGATATCGGAGTCTGCCAGAGTTGTCTTGGTCCCGGGATCGGTTGTGCTGCCGCCGAAGCTAATTTGGCCCGATACGTTTCCGACGGTGTCACCGTAGGTGGTGTTAATGGCCATATACGGCGAGCCGCCGATGGAAGCGGCGAAAGCCTCGAGAAGGGCTTTTTGACCATCCGTCCACGACCCGTAGTAGATGTAGTAGACATTGACGGTCCCCTTCATAACAGGACCATTGTGGTAGCTGATGCCGTTCCCCGTCACCACAGCGCCGGCGCCAGAATTGCCGCGCTCAGGCACCTGGCGGGCACGGTTTCCACGACCGTCGGGATGAACCGACAGGTCGGGGCCTTTATACAATTCGTTTTGGTCCGCCATGGCCAGCGGGGCGACGAGCGCATTAAGGACCAGCAGGCTGGCTACGGCCAGCGAAAATCTGAATTTCATATTCCTCCGAGAGACATTCCGGTTCTCAAGCAGTATAAGGGCGGGGCCGTTATGCATCCAAGTAGTAAATCACCTTAGATGCGCTAAGTAGTTGCTGTAAAAACAGTTCGACCGCGCCGGTGGCCCGGGCGCGGTCGAGAAAGTCGTGTCTGTCAGGGTTTAGATCGCCAGCTTTCTGGTGCTGTCGCCGATGCTGTCGATGGGCGTGCCGGCCATTTCCATCATGGCGAGCAGGAGGTTCGCCATGGGGGTTCCCTTTTCGCTCTGAATGTGGCGGCCGCCCTTGCCTTTCAGCTGTCCGGCAGCGCCGCCGCCCAGCAGGACGGAAATGGGGTCGTGGCTGTGCACGTTGCCGTCACCCATGCCGCTGCCGTAGAGGATCATGGTGTGGTCGAGCAGCGAGCCTTCGCCGTCGGGCGAGTTCTGCATCTTGTCTAGGAACTTGCCGAACAACTTGACGTGATACGTGTTGATCTTCTGGTGCTTCTCCATCTGAATGGGATCGTACTGGTGGTGCGAGACGGAGTGGTGCTGGTCGGGTACGCCGATCTGCGGGTAGGTGCGGCTGTTGAGCTCGCGCGACATCATGAAGGTGGAGATCCTCGTAACGTCGGCTTGGAACGCTACCACTTGCAGGTCAAACATCAGGCCGACGTGATCTTCGTAGAGTTCCGGGATGTCGACGGGGGCGTTGGGGACCGAGAGCGTCATATCGGTGTTGCGCTTTTCGACCTGACGAATGCGGCGCTCGATCTCGCGCAGGTTGTCGAGGTAATCGCTGATGCGGGTGCGGTCCTGCGCGCCGACTTTGCTTTGCAGCTTGGACGCAGCCTTGGTGATGGAATCGAGCAGGCTGCGGTCGTCCTGAATGCGGGCGTAACGCTCGGCGGCCGAACTGCCGTCGCCGAACATCCGCTCGAAGACTACGCGCGGGTTGATTTCGGCGGGCATTGGCGTGGTGTCTGTACGCCAGGACATGGTGTTCAGGTAGGCGCAGCTACTGGTGCCGTCGCACTGGCCGACCATGTTGGAGACGTCTTCAATGCCCAGTTCCAGCGAGGGGATGGGAGTGTCCTGGCCGATCTTGCTGGCGATCATCTGATCGATGGTGGTGCCGGCGTGGACGTCTTCGCCAGAGGTGTCTTTGCAGATGGCGCCGCTCAGCCAAGTGGCGCTGCTCGAAGCATGGCCGGAGCCCGCCTGCTTGCCCTTATTCTCGGCGAGGTTGCTCAAGATGACGAAGCGGTCGCGGAAGGACTCGATGGGCTTCAGGATCGGCGTCATTTCGTAGTCGGCGCCCGCGGTCTTGGGGACCCATTTGTCGAGAATCACGCCGTGCGGGGTGTAGATGAAGGCGGCGCGGAACTGCGGCTTCGCGGCGACCTTGCTCTGCGCGCTGAGCGCGGGGATCATGGACTCGAGCAACGGCAAACCGACCGTCACTCCGGCCATCCCCTTCAAGAACGTCCGGCGGTGCAGGTGCTTTTTGGTGATCATCATGGTTTCGGGTCTCCTTTTATTACGGCGGCGCTTTCGTTCGGTTGAGCTTGCTTCATCCGCATCTGGAAGGGCGGGCTGTTCACAATTCCCATCACAATGGAGGAAAACTTAAAGTCGTTACGCGAGGCGTCGCGCATGATTTTGCGCACGGCGGGCATGTCGTAATAATCGACGGCGCGGCCGAGCGCGTAGGTCATCAGCTTCTCGGTCATAGTCGAAATGAAAACTTCCCGGCGGGCTGCCAGGAAATTGCGCAGGCCTACGGCGCCGTCTACTTTAGTGCCGTCGTACATCACGTCGGCGGCGTCGATCTTGGCGTCGCCATCTTTGGCGCGCCAGCGGCCTACGGCGTCGAAGTTTTCGAGCGAGAAGCCGATGGGGTCCATCACTTTGTGGCAGGTGGCGCAGAAGGGGTTGGCGCGGTGCTCGGCCATGCGTTCGCGCATCGACAGGACCTTGCCTCCTTTGTCTTCTTTGAGCGCCGGAACGTTGGGAGGAGGCGGCGGCGGGGGCGTGCCCAGGATATTCGTCAGAATCCATTTGCCCCGGGCGACGGGCGAGGTGCGGATGGCTACCGATGTGAGCGTGAGAATGCTTCCCTGCCCCAGCAAACCTTTGCGGGCGTCTTCGGTGATGGCGACGCGGCGGAAGCGGTCGCCATTGACCCCCGAAATTCCATAATGCCGGGCTAGTCTTTCGTTGACGAAGGTGTAATCGGCGGTCAGCAGGTCGCCGACGTTGCGGTCTTCCTTCATGATGCTCTGGAACAGAAGTTCAGTTTCGCGCACGAAGCCTTGGCGCAGGTTCTCGTCGAAGTCGGGGAAGACTTCGGGATCGGGCACCACGCCGCGCAGGTTGCGCAGGTAGAGCCATTGATCGGCGAAACCGCTGACGAGCGCGTCGGACTTGGGATCGGTCAACATGCGGCGGACTTGTTGCTCGAGCACGGCCGGAGTGTGCAGTTTGCCTTGCACGGCGGCGTCGTAGAGCTGGTCGTCGGGGATGGTGCTCCACAGGAAGAACGCCAGGCGCGAGGCGAGTTCGAGATCGCTGACGCGGTAGGGGGTGTTGGGTGCAGCATTGGCGGGGTCGGCTTCCATGCGGAAGACGAACTCGGGGCCTGAAATGATGCGGCGCATGGCCATTTCGATGCCTTGATCGAAGGTGCCTTTGTTGCGGCCGCGCTGGTAGAAGCTGAGTACTTCTTCCATGTCGTTATCGTTCACGGGGCGGCGGTAGGCGCGGCGGGCTAGCGCGCTTAGGATTCTTTTGGCACAGGTCAGATCTTCTTGACCCGGCTGCGGACGGCAGATGAAGATGCGGCGGCGGCTGGGCGTGTCGCCGGGGCCGGTGGCTTCGAAGGGTCCGGTGATCGTCACCTTGTCTAAGTGCGGGGCGCCTTTGGTCTCGTTGTTGTCGAGGGCGGTGCGTTGGAACTGCTGCCAGACTTCGGCGGTTTGCGAGGGAGGCTCGCGCAAGAACGCTACGCCCACGGTGTGGGGTCCGGCTTTCACGCGCATGCGGAAGGCAAAGCGTGAGTCGATTTCATCGGCTGTCTCGGTGGCTCCGGCGCGCGAGCGGGCGTCGTCGTTGTGGCCGCCGAAGTGAACCAGCTTTACGCGCGCGCCGTCGAGGGTGACTTCTAACGCGTGTGGATCCTCCAGGCCATGCGCTACGGCCAGAATCGAGCGCGAGAGTTTGGGTTCGAAGGAATACTCGGCGTCGAGTGGGAAATAATGGTGGACCAATACGCCGCCGACGGTGCCTAGCGGCAG
>Ga0068858_100006940_pt1 | contig 11008 bp, 9 predicted proteins | sample KBSSwiS12_FD_66589 | JGI IMG/M metagenome (GOLD analysis project Ga0068858, IMG submission 66589) | Switchgrass rhizosphere microbial communities from Kellogg Biological Station, Michigan, USA - KBS Switchgrass S1-2 | ecosystem: Host-associated > Plants > Roots > Rhizosphere > Soil ... | reverse complement strand
GAGTCGACGGCCAGGAGGAACATCTCCTTGGTGAGGGCGACCGCGAACGCGGAGTTGGCCGCGAGCTGGCCGGCCAGTTCGAACGCCGTCGGCAACAGCTCGTCCGGCTCGACCAGCCGGTTGGCGAAGCCCCAACGATCGGCCTCGACCGCGTCGAGCCGCCGGCCGGTGTAGAGCAGCTCCGCGGCTCGCCCGGTCCCCAGGATGCGGGGCAGGGTGTAGCTCAGCCCGAACTCACCGCCGGAGAGCCCGATCTTGACGTTGGCGACGAGGAACGTCGCGGTCGTCGAGATGACGCGCAGATCGGCGGCGGCGGCGAGCGCGAAGCCGCCGCCGGCCGCGGGCCCGTTCACCGCGGCGATGACCGGTGGCCGCAGCGAGCGGACATGGGCCACCAGCGCCGACCAGCGCTGCTGCTGGCGATAGCTCGTCGAGACGTCGTCGCGGGTCTCCGAGATGTCGTCGGCGAGGTCCGACTTGAGGTCGAAGCCGGCGCAGAACCCGCGTCCGGCACCCGTCATCACGACCGCTCGGCAGCCGAGGTCGGCGGCCGCCTCGTCCAGCCGGTCGTGCAGCGTCCGGACCAACTCGTCCGTGATGGCGTTCAGCCGCTCCGGGCGGTTGAGGGTGATCACCGCGACCCCGTCGTCGCGTCGCTCGAGCAGCACCGTGTCGCTCACCCCGTCCCCCTTCTCCTCGCAGTCGGCCGATCACCTCGACCGCCCGACCGACGGTAGACCCGACCGGTCCGGTCGGCGATCTTGCCGCAGCGGATGTGGCCTCCGTAGCGTGCGGACGTGATCACCCACCCGACGAGGCCGGCCGGGCGCACCGGCGGGCGCGGGCGCCGGTCGAGCCGGTAGGCGAGGCTGCACCGTGGTCGCTCCCGTCCGCCTGCTGGCCAACTGCGTCGTCGGCCTCGGGTTCTCGGCCCACGGCTTCGAGCTGGGGCTGGAGCGCGAACCGCACCTGATCGGCTGCGACGCGGGCAGCGCGGACTTCGGGCCCGGCTACCTCGGCAGCGGGAGGGATCCGAAGAGCCGCATCTCCGTGATGCGAGACCTGCGACTGATGCTCGAGGGGGCGCGGCGCCTCGACGTGCCCCTCGTCTTCGGGTCGTGCGGCGGGGCCGGGGCCCAGCCCCACGTCGCCGGCTACCTGAAGATGATCCAGGAGCTGGCGGCCGAGTCCGACCAGCACTTCCGCGTCGCTCTCGTCCACGCCGATCAGCCGGCCGACTACCTGCACGCCGCCGTCGACGCCGGCCGCATCCGTCCGCTCGGGGTGTTCCCGGAGCTGAGCCACGAGGACATCGACTCGTCGGCCGCCATCGTCGCGATGATGGGGGCGGGTCCGCTCGTCGCCGCGCTGGATGCCGGCGCCGACGTCGTGCTGGCCGGACGCTGTGCCGACCCCGCCATCTTCGCCTGCGGCGCGCTGCGCGCCGGTGTGGCCGCCGGCCCGGCCTGGCACGCGGCGAAGAGCATCGACAAGGGGTATCTCGCCACGCAGACGCCCCGGGAGGGGTCGCCCGTCCTCGCCACGGTGGACGACGACGGGTTCGTGATCGAGCCCATGAAGCCCGGCGTCGTGTGCACGACGCGGACGGTGGCGCAGGTGACGATGCACGAGAACCCTGATCCGTTCTACGTGACGCAACCCACCGGCGCGATCTCGACGCAGTCGGCCCACTACGAGCAGCTCGACGGCGGCCGGGTGCGGGTGACCGGGAGCGAGTGGGTGGCCGCCGAGCGGCCGTCGGTGAAGCTCGAAGGCGCACGGCTGGTCGGCTACCGCTCGATCATGATCGCCGGCATCCGCGATCCGCGGCTGCTGGCCCGTCTGGACGAGTTCCTGGTCGACTACCGCCGGCTCCTCGAGCGGGTGGCGGCCAGCCTCGGGATCGCGCCGGAGCGGTGGACGTTGCGGTTCCGCTCCTACGGCCGCAACGGCGTGATGGGCGACCTCGAACCGCTCATCGACGACATGCCCCACGAGATCGGGCTCGTGGTCGACGTGGTGGCGGACGACCAGGACGTCGCGACCGCGCTCGTCGGGCGGGCCGGGCCGACCGGCTCCCGCTACGACTTCACCGGTCGCCTCGGAGGCGGCGGCAACTTCGCCTACCCGTTCTCGCCGAACGTGCTGTCGCTCGGTCCGGTCTTCGAGTGGAGCGCATGGCACGTGCTCGACCTCGACGACGAGAACGAGCCGTTCCGCGTCGAGCTGGTGGACGTCTGATGCCGACGCTCGGCGAGGTCGCCGCGGCCGTCAAGAGCGCGAACGCGGGTGCCTCCATGATGACGTTCGACATCGTGTTCGCGGACGAGCGCACCTACGAGGAGATGCTGGCCAGGGGAGCCGTGACCGCGGAGGCCGTCGGTGGCCTCTACCGCATCGACCCGACGGGCATCGCGGTCTACCCGTGCCGGCCGGTCCTCACGATCAAGATCACGATCCCGCGGCGCTCCGCCAACGGTGGGCCGGACGAGACCGACTTCGACGGCGTGCAGCAGTTCGCGCCGCTGCTCGACCTGCCCGTCTGAGCCCTTCGTGGGCCGCGCGGCCTCGTCAGGACAGGAGGTCGTCGGCCCAGGCGAGGAGCTTGGGCAGGGCGACGAACATCCGGTCGATGTCGACACCGGGCTGTTGGATCTTGCGGTTGTTCTTGATGATGAGCGCCGACGCCGCAGCCTGCTTGTAGCGCACCAGGGCGGCGAACCAGTCGAGGTCGGCGATCGGCCGTCCCGAGGCCTCCCCGTAGGCCGCGGTCAGCTCTTCGGGGGTGGGCAGGCCGGTGTCGTCCTGCGTCTTGTTCGGGTGCGCGGGGTCGATCAGCAACAGGAACCAGGCCAGGTCCAGCCGCGGGTCGCCGAGCGACCAGATCTCCCAGTCGATCACGCCGTCGATCGCCGAGCCGTTGCACTGCATGTTCCCGAGGCGCCAGTCGCCGTGCAGGACGGACGGGGCGCCGGAGGCCGGGATGGAGGCCAGGAGCTTGGCCTGGACGCCGTCCGCCCCCGGCCGCAGGTCGTCGTCCACCGACCCGAACGCCCGCGTCCAGCGGCCGACCTCGGCCTCGAGGTCCGTGAGGCGCTCGCCCTCGAGGCGCGGGTCGACGGTCGGTACCGCGTGGAGGGCCGCGCCCATGCGGGCGGCGGCGTAGGCGCGCGCCTCGATCTCGCGCTTGGTCGCCGTGCTCCTCGCCGGGGCCAGCTGGGGTTCGTAGGACTCGCCGGGCACGAACGACATCACGAACAGAGGCGGCACGTCGACCGGTTCGCCGGGATCGGTGGCGAGCACCTCGGGCACCGCGACCTCTGGCACGTCGCCGAGCAGTTGGAGGATCCGGGCCTGGCGCAGCACGTCCCGGTTGCGTACGGGCTCGAGCCCCGGCGGCGCCACCTTCACCACGATCCGACGGCGCTCGTCCCCGGTGGTCAGGTGGGCCGAGTAGGTGAGGCTCGACGAGCCGCCGACGAACTGCTCGACGTCGGTGACCGACGGCGCGTCGAAGGAGCCCGACAGCGCCGCCTGGGCTCGCGAAGCGATCTCGGCCGGATCGAGCACACGGGCGCTCACAGGTTGCCCACCTGCTGTTCGAGCACCGCGGCGAACTTGGCCTTGGCGGCTTCGATCCGGGGTGGCAGGTAGGCCGGCGGGAACGTCCCGTCGTACGGCTTGTACTTGCGCAGGATCTGACGGGCGATGGTGACCTGGTGGACCTCGGTCGGGCCGTCGACGATGCCCATGGCCGGCGCGGACATCCACAGCTCGGCGAGCGGCATCTCGTTGGAGACGCCCAGTGCGCCGTGCAGGTGGAGGGCGCGGTAGACGACGTCGTGGTAGATCTTCGCCGCTTGCACCTTGCAGGCCGCGATCTCGGCCCGCACCGCCCGGTAGTCGTTCTTCTCGTCGATCAACCACGCCGTGTAGAGCACCATGAGACGGAACTGGAGCAGCTCGGTCCAGGAGTCGGCGATGACCTCCTGCACCATCTGCTTGTCGGCCAGGAGGCTGCCCTGCGTCCTCCGTGACAGGGCCCGCTGGCACATCATGTCGAGCGCCATCTGGCCGCGGGCGATGGTGCGCATGGCGTGGTGGATGCGGCCGCCGCCGAGGCGGGTCTGAGCGACGGCGAAGGCCTGGCCCTCACCACCGAGCAGGTTCTCGTACGGCACCCGGACCTGGTCGTAGTGGATGTAGCCGTGGAGGCCCTCGTTGATGGGCTCGCCCATCGTCCCGATGTTGCGCTTGATGTCAACGCCGGGCGTGTCGGTCGGCACGAGGATCATCGACATGCCCTTGACGGCGTCCACGTCGGGATCGGTCACGGTCATGACGATCAGGAACTCGGCCGTCTTGGCGTTCGAGGAGAAGAACTTCTCGCCCTCGATCACCCACTCGTCGCCGTCCCGCCACGCCCGGGTCGTGAACATGCGCGGGTCGGCGCCCGCGTGCGGTTCCGTCATCGAGTAGCAGGAGAAGATCTCGCCGTTCAGGAGCGGCGTGAGGTACCGCTCCTTCTGCGCCTCCGTCCCGTAGTGGGCGAGGATCTCTGCGTTGCCGGTGTCGGGCGCTTGGCAGCCGAAGATGATCGGTGCCCATCTGGACCGGCCGAGCACCTCGTTGAGCAGGGCCAGCTTGAGCTGGCCGTACCCCTTGCCGCCGAGCTCGGGCTCGAGGTGGCAGGCCCACAGCCCCTCGTCGCGCGTGCGCTGCTTGAGCGGATCGATGATGCGCCGCATGTCCGGCGTCGGGCGCTCGAACTCCCGATGCGGGAAGGCGAGGTCGAGCGGCTCGACCTCCTCGCGGACGAACGCGCTCGCCCAGTCGAGCTTCTCCTGGAACTCCGGGTCAGTGGTGAAATCCCAACTCACGTGCGCCCCCTCGGGCCCCCGGGCGCGGGCCCCGAGGCCTCTCGTTCGAGTGTCGTTCTTCAGTGGAAGAATACCGTTCCTCCAGCAGAAAGCTACAATCCACGACATGGGAGGCAGCACCGACGGCCACTTCGACCCCGCGGGGGGCGGCGCCAGCGATGTCGCCGCGAGCCCGGCGGCACAGCCGTCGCTGGTCGACGCGGCCGTGGAGCGGCGGCTCGCGGTGCAGCAGCGGTCGGCCGAGCACGAGGTGCACCGTCTGCTCGCCGTAGCGCTGGAGTTGATGGTGCGTGGGGGCACGACCGGGCCGCCGCGGGTGGCCGACATCGTGCAGGCCGCGGGCGTCTCGAACGATGCCTTCTACCGCTCCTTCCGCAGCAAGGACGACCTCGTGGCGGCCGTCGTCGATGAGGGGGCCCGGCGCCTCGTCACCTACGTCCGGCACCGGATGGAGCGTGAGGCCGATCCGGCTGCACAGGTGCGCGCCGGCGTCGAGGCGGTGATGAAGCAGGCCTCCGACCGGGAGGTCGCCGCAGCGACGCGAGCGGTCTTCCACAACGCGTCGCGGGTCGCCGACCGGAGGACGACGGATCGCGTGCACCTCACGGCATGGATCGGCGGGCTGTTCGAGACGCCGTTGCGGGCACTCGGTGTGCCCGACCCCGAGCGTGACGCGCGGGTCGCCGCCCTCGTGGCGCTCGCGGCGATGCGTCACTTCATCTGGGCCGAGGACGCGCCCACCGGGGCCGATGTGGATCACCTCGTCGGGTTCGTGTTGCGCGGCGTCGGCGCCGAGTCGGCCCAGGGCTGGCCGGCCGTCAGATGAGGTCCCCGAACCGGTCGTAGTAGGGAGCCGCTCTGGAACGGGGCACGGCGAGCCGGCACGACGAGCGGATCGAGCACGCCATCGTGCCTCCGGCAAGTGTCCGAGCTGCTGCATCGGCGACGATGAATGACGCCTCCGTAGCCACCTGGCATCGATGATAGTGAGTCACGCCCGGCCGGGACGAGCGAGGCCCGATGGGCGTCGCGGCCCGTCAGAAGTCGGTGCCACCGTCCACGTTGATCGTGGCTCCGGTCGTGTAGGCGGACCGGTCCGAGAGCAGGAAGGCCATCATCTCCCCGAGCTCGCGCGGCTGGCCGAGCCGCTCGAGGGCCACGGGCATGGCCCACTCCTCGAAGAGGAGGAAGCGCTCGGTCGCCGCCACGGGCTCGGCCCGTTCGGCCGCCCGACCGACGACGATGTCGTTCAGCGTCGCCGTCTTGATCGCCCCCGGGCAGACGCAGTTCGCCCGGATGCCCTGGTGGCCGTACGTCTTGGCGACGTTCTTGGTGAAGTTGGCCAGCGCGTGCTTCATCGCGGAGTACGCGTGCAGGAACTCCTTCGGTGAGTGGATGGAGTACGCGGACGTGGTCACGATCGTCCCACCGCCGCCCTCGATGAGGTGCGGCAGGACAGCCCGGCAGCTGCGCACCGCGGTCATGAAGATGTTCTGGTACACGTCGTCGAAGTCGGCGTCGGACGCCTCGAGCACGGTGCCGTTGTTGTGGACCCAGCCGGCCGTGGTGAGCAGGCCGTCGACGCGTCCGAGGTCTTGGATCGACTCGCTGATCGCCTCCTCGATGGCGCCGGGCCGACTGCCGTCCGCGCCGTGGCCGACCGCGGGCGTCCCGAACTCGGCCGTGATCTCCTTCGCCGCCGCCGTCGCGCGGTCGTCGCCGCGCCCGAGGAGCGCGACCGCCGCGCCATCGCCGGCGAGCACCCGAGCCGCTTCGAAACCCATGTCGCGCGTGCCGCCGACGATGACGAAGGCCTTGTCCTTGACGCCGAGGTCCATGTTCCCCTGATCCTTCCCTCGCCCCCCTCCGGGCGCGACACCGTGCTCGACCGCATCCTGCCACTACGTTGGCGGCCGATGACGTGGCTGGTCGATGGGGCCGACGAGCAGGACAGCTGGGCACGGATCGAGGCGCTCGCGCCGGCGGGTGTCGGCGCCCTCACGGACCTGCACGGCTCGTTCTGGCACCTGGTCGATCCCGTCGTGCTCGAGCTGTGCCGGCTCCGGATCGCCACACTGCTCGGCGCGGAGGCGGAAGCTCGGCTCCGCAGCGAGTGGGCCCGCGCCGCCGGGCTCACGGAGGAGAAGATCGCGGCGCTCCCGGCGTGGCCGACCTCCGCCCTGTTCTCCGCCGCGGAGCGGGCCTGCCTCGCGCTCACCGAGCAGTTCATGCTCGACGTCAACGGCGTGACCAGCGACCAGACCGACGGGGTGCTCGAGCACTTCTCGACGCAGGAGTGCTACGCGTTCGTGAACGCGCTGTGGAGCTTCGAGCAGTTCCAACGGATCTGCCTCGTCCTGGGCGTCACCCCCACGGCCGAGCAGGCGGGGCTGACGATGCCGCCCGCCACCGAGGCGGGTCGTACGATGGGTGCGGAGACGGCACACACCGCTCAGGAGGACCCATGACGCTGCGACTCGACCTCGACGGAACCGTACGGGACCGCGTCGGCGCGGTCGACACGTCGACCCTCATCCCCGAGCTCGATCAGCACAAGCGGCGGCTGATGAAGGAGGCGTACCGGCTGGGTGGGATCGATCCGGTGACGGGCGAGCTCGTCCGCTTCCGCAATGCCCGGCTGCAGGACTGCCACGTGTGCCAGGCCTTCCGCGATCCGAACGCCCGCGAGCACGGTGCCACCGAGGACAAGTTGGCCGCGGTCGACGACTACGAGGCGAGCGATCTGCCGGAGGACCAGAAGGTGGCGCTGCGCTTCGCGGATGCCTACCTGACCTCGCCCGCCGAGCTCACCGACGAGCTCCGGGCGTCGATGCGGCGCGACTACACGCCGGTGCAGATCGTGGAGCTGGTGCTGCGACTCTCGGCCACCACCTCCAACCGCGTGCTGCGGACGCTCGGGCTCGACGCCGACTGAGGCCGTCTCGGCGCTTCCGCTTCCGCGGGCGTTCGGCACGGCGCGATGCCGGTTGTCCCGGCCCTGGGGGGTTCCATCTACGGTGGGGACCCGCCGCGGAGCGGACGAATCGTCGGGAGGATCGCCAGTGACCGCAACGTCCGAAGCACCCACGGGATCCGCGTCCTCGAAGGCCTCCGACGCAGACCGTTACGACCTGAGCCGGGAGGAGCAGGCGATCGTCGAGACGGTCGCCGAGTTCGTCGAGCGCGACGTCCGCCCGGTCGTTCAGGAGCTGGAGCACGCCAACACCTACCCGGAGCGGCTCATCGATCAGATGAAGACGCTCGGCATGTTCGGGCTGGCCATCCCCGAGACCCACGGCGGGGTGGCCGTATCGACACCGTGCTACGTCTCCGTCACCGAGGAGCTGGCCCGGGGCTGGATGAGTCTGGCCGGCGCGGTCGGCGGTCACACCGTGGTCAGCAAGCTCATCCTGCAGTTCGGCACGCCGGAGCAGCAGGCCCGCTACCTCCCCCGCCTGGCGACGGGAGAGGTGCGCGCGGCCATGGCGCTCACCGAGCCGGGCGGTGGCTCGGACCTCCAGGCCATGCGCACCGTCGCCCGGCGCGACGGTGACAGCTACGTCGTGAACGGCTCGAAGACCTGGATCACCAACGCGCGACGGGCGGGGGTCATCGCCCTCCTCTGCAAGACCGATCCGGACGCTGTGCCCGCTCACCGCGGCATCAGCCTGCTGCTCGTCGAGCACGGACCCGGACTGATCGTCTCGCGCGACCTGCCCAAGCTCGGCTACAAGGGCGTGGAGAGCTGCGAGCTCGCTTTCGACGACCACCGCACGCCCGTCACGTCGCTGCTCGGCGGCGAGGAGGGGCGCGGCTTCGCGCAGATGATGCAGGGTCTCGAGGTCGGTCGCATCCAGGTGGCGGCACGGGCGCTCGGCGTCGGCCGGGCCGCGTTCGAGGACTCGCTCCGGTACGCCCAGGAACGGGAGAGCTTCGGCGTGCCCATCTGGCAGCACCAGTCGATCGGCAACTACCTGGCCGACATGGCGACGAAGCTCACCGCGGCCCGTCAGCTCACGCTGTACGCGGCTCGTCGCATGGACGAAGGTCACCGGGTCGACCTCGAGGCCGGGATGGCGAAGTTGTTCGCGTCCGAGACCGCGATGCAGATCGCCGTGGACGCGGTGCGCATCCACGGCGCGTATGGGTACTCGACGGAGTTCGACGTCGAGCGCTATTTCCGGGACGCCCCCCTGATGATCGTGGGCGAGGGCACGAACGAGATCCAGCGTGGCGTCATCGCCCGCCAGCTCGTCGCTCGGGACCGCCAACACCAACAAGCGTGAGCCCGGTCGACCGGGAGCCTCAGCAGAAGGCGCGAGGGCCGACGCTCCGGGGCGGTCGGACCGCAGCGCGAGGTCATCGTCACCCGGCCCGGCCCGCGCGGGGGCGGCCCCGACGTCCGGCGCCGCGCCGTCGCTAGCCGTCGGTAACGTCGGCGCCTGGCCCGTCGGCCACGGGCACGAGCGGAGCGGAGGTCTCGAGTGGACGTCGGTCGGTTGGGTGCTCAGCACGTCCTGCGGGGTCGGGACGTGGACGCCAACGCGATGCGGGAGCGGGCCCGGCAGCGACGCCTGCTCCGGCTCTGCATCGGCCTGGGGCTCCTGGCCACCTGGCTCTGGTTCCGGGCGCTGTCGGGCGATCCGGTCGGTTGGGGCGTGCCCCACCTGTTCGCCGATCGGCCCGATCTGCTCGTCTCGTTCGGCCTCACGGCGTTGCTCGGCCTGATCATCGCCGTGCCGCTGCTGGCGGCCGGCCGCTCGCCGCACGTGCTGCTGCGCCCGGCCGACACGGGCGTACGCCTCGCCGACGTGGTCGGGGCCGAGGCCACCAAGCGGGAGGCCATCGACTCGCTCAACCTCTTCCTGGCCCACAAGACGTTCTCGGACGAGATGGGCGGCCAGCCGCGGCGGGGCGTGCTCTTCGAAGGGCCGCCCGGGACCGGCAAGACGCACCTGGCCAAGGCGATGTCGGGTGAGGCTGGCGTGCCGTTCCTGTTCGTCTCCGCGAGCGCGTTCCAGTCGATGTACTACGGGCAGACGAACCGCAAGATCCGTTCGTACTTCAAGGCGTTGCGGAAGGCGGCGGCCCGCGAGGGCGGCGCCATCGGGTTCATCGAGGAGTTCGACGCCATCGGCGCGGCCCGCAGCAGCATGGGTTCAGGCGGGACGCGCGAAGGCGTCACGGGCGTCGTGAACGAGCTGTTGGTCCAGATGCAGAGCTTCGACCTGCCGAGCGGCTCACGCCGCTTCGTGGCCCGCTTGGTCGACGTGGTCAACCTGGCGCTGCCGCCGGAGCACCACCTGCCCCGGCCGGTCGCCCGGCCGGCCAACGTCCTGCTCGTCGCGGCCACGAACCGGGCCGCCGACCTGGATCCGGCGCTGCTGCGTCCCGGGCGCTTCGACCGCCTGGTCCACTTCGGACTGCCGGCCCGGGCCAGCCGCGCCGCGATCGCCGACCACTACCTAGCGCGCAAGCGCCACGGAGCGGATCTGTCGGGCGAGCTGGTGGCCGGCGTGACGGCGGGGTACAGCCCGGCCGCGATCGAGCGCCTGCTCGACGAAGCGCTGGTCTGCGCGCTCCGCCAGGACCGCCACGAGATGGTCTGGACGGACGTGCTCGAAGCCAAGCTGGTGACCGAGCTCGGGCTGGCCGGCGACGCCGTCGCCCTGCCGGACGAGCGGCGACGGATCGCTGTCCACGAGGCCGGCCACGCCCTGATCGCGGAGCGGGTCGGCCGTCACGTCACGATCGCCTCGATCCTCCAGCGATCCGAGGCGCTCGGCCTGGTCGCCCACACCGACCGGGAGGAGCGCAACCTGCACACGCCGACGGAGGCCCGGGCCGCGCTGCGGATCATGCTCGCCGGCCGGGCCGCGGAAGAGCTCGAGTTCGGGGAGGCGTCGAGCGGCGTAGCTGCCGATCTCGAAGCGGCCACGGGCTTGGCGGCCCGCCTGGTCGGCTCGCTCGGGGCGGCCGGCAGCCTCGTGAGCTTCGACGCCGCCGCGATGGCCGTGGCGGGCAACCTCGTCGCCAAGGTCCTGGCCGACGAGCCCGCACGCGCCGCGCTCGAAGCTGCGCTGAACGCCGCGGCGGCCGAGGCCCAAGCCATGCTGGCCACCGAGCCT
>Ga0068858_100006934_pt1 | contig 11013 bp, 5 predicted proteins | sample KBSSwiS12_FD_66589 | JGI IMG/M metagenome (GOLD analysis project Ga0068858, IMG submission 66589) | Switchgrass rhizosphere microbial communities from Kellogg Biological Station, Michigan, USA - KBS Switchgrass S1-2 | ecosystem: Host-associated > Plants > Roots > Rhizosphere > Soil ... | reverse complement strand
GAAGTCGCCAAAGCCACTTCCGGTTACGCCCTGACGCACGCCCCGTTGATCGTCAAAGACAAGGTCATCATGGGAGTCGCCGGCGGCGAGTTCGGCATCCGCGGTTTCATCGCCGCCTTCAACGCGTCCACCGGCAAGGAAGCCTGGCGTTTCTACACCATCCCCGGTAAGGGCGAGCCCGGCAACGAAACCTGGGCCGGCGATTCCTGGAAAACCGGCGGCTCCTCTGTGTGGGTCACCGGCTCCTACGATCCCGATCTCAACCTCACCTACTGGGGCATCGGCAATCCCGGACCCGATTGGAATGGCGACCACCGCGGCGGCGACAACCTTTATAGCGATTGCGTCGTGGCCCTCGACGCCGACACCGGCAAGCTCAAATGGTATTTCCAGTTCACTCCGCATGATGATTTCGATTACGACGCCGTGCAAGTGCCGGTGCTCGCCGACATCCAGTGGCCCGGCGCCGCAGCCCCCGCCGGATCGCGGAAAGTCATGCTGTGGGCCAACCGCAACGGCTATTTCTACGCGCTCGACCGCACCACCGGCAAGTTCCTTCTAGGCAAACCGTTCGTGAAAGTGACCTGGTCGACGGGGCTCGACGAAACCGGCCGCCCCATGCGCATCAATTCCGTCGAACCCACCGAGGCCGGGACCGACATTTACCCCAGCCAGACCGGCGGCACTAATTGGTATTCGCCGTCCTTCAGCCCGCGGACCGGATTGTTCTACGTTTCCGCCTGGGAGCACGTTCACGGCAAGTTCCAGAAAGTCGACGCGCCTTATGAGGAAGGGAAGCGCTTCGCCGGAGGCGGCGTTCAGCCCACTCGGGGCGGAACCCGCGGCCCGCAGGTGACCAAGGTGGATCCGGAAGACGGCTTTGGAGTGGTCCGCGCCCTCGATCCCAAGACCGGCGAACTCAAGTGGGAATTCCCGATGCCGGATGTCACCGCCAGTGGAATATTGACCACCGCCACCGACGTTCTCTTCACCGGCGGACGCCAAGGTTACTTCCACGCGATCGACGCACGCACCGGCAAACTGCTGTGGAAGGTCGCGGCCGGGGGCGAAATCGCCATGGGACCGATGACGTACGAGGTGAACGGCAAGCAGTATATTGCCTTCGCCGCGGGCAGTTCGCTATTCACGTTCGCACTGAAATAACCAATAGGCTTTGCCGGTTGAGAAAGCAATCGGGACTTACTTTATTCAAAGAGTCCGTAGAAATGCGATCAGCTGCTGACGCTCCACGGCGGGGAGTTTGAGGCCGAACTCATGGCCTTTGATGGCGTGTTGCGGCTTGTCCGGAGGAGTAAATCCACCCGGCACGTGAGTCTCGCTCAGCCGGTCGCGGTCGAACATCTCCTCCAGGCTGGCGATCGAGCCGTCATGGAGATAGTGCCCGCGATACCACAGGCCTTTTAGGGATGGGACCTTGTAGTAACCCGTGCCCTTCCGCGTTTTCAGCGCCAATCCAGGATCTGTTCGGACCGATACGACAAGTATGTCCAGGGTTGGAGGAACATCTTTCGGTGGCGTGAAGCCTTCTGCCAGCGTGAGCTTGTTATTTGTGTACAGCGGCGGAACGTGGCACCCGGAGCATCCCTCTCTGCGAAAGATGGCCTCACCACGGCGCGCATTCTCGTCGAGAGGATTTGGATTCGCCGGTGGCTTCAAGGATCGAATGTAGAGCGCGAGCGCATACAAGCCTTCATCGGGCAACCGCCCCTCGATCTTCCGCTGCTCCGCCGTAACCATACTATGCGGTCCGAACTCCGACGACTCCGCATAGCTGATGAGGGCCGCGTAACGCATCAGGTCGCCGATGCCGCGGTTCAGATGCGTGCCAGTGTGGTCAATATACCTGCGGTCCGCGATACCGATCAGATCCGGCACCTTGGCCGGATAGAAGACGCTCCCATTCCATCGGAAGATGACGCCTTTGGATAGGCCGAGGCTTGCATTCAGGACCGCCAATTCGTTTTCGGGCATTTGCTTCAGCCGCTCGTGGATGTCGTCTCTTACCCATGGCACACCGTATGCGCGATACATCTTCTGTCCCAGGCTTTCGCGGATGCGGAAAGGTGCGATCGCGATATTCTCCCGGATGACGAGAGGCCGGATCGGATCGGACGCCTCACCCATTGCCGGCGCGCCATTCACCCGTCTCCCGTCCTTCTCCTCCCGCGTGTGGCAGCTCCCGCAGTTGAGATGTCCGATGGCTACCCCTCTCTCGGTGGGCACCCAGCGAAGCAGCCGCAGCGTCCCGTCCGGAGAGACGTAGGGCAATTTCTTCAAAAGCTCCGGCGACCGGACCGCCGCAATCACTTTCGGGTCGTAGCTTCGCAGCGTCAGCTCGTCGAGCTGTTCGAAAACCTCCCGGCCGGCCGCCACCCAATCGGACTCGGTCCGCATTCTCACGCGGTCGATCAGCGGCTTGGGTCCGACTTTCTGAAGCATTTCCCAGTACCCCGTGGGCTCCCTTCCCGGAGCGTAGACGGGGTACGTACGATAGTTGTCAATCGGAGCCTGGTAGTAATCTGTTTCGGAAACGTGTCCGGGCCGTGCATTCAGGCCCGCCAGCGGAGTCGCCCAAGAGTCCAGCGCTGCCGCATCCCAGGTCTTCGGAATCCTCGGTTCCAACGCCACATTCGATTGCCCGACAAGCGGACGCCAGCCGGTCACGCCGGCCAGGAGAACCAATCCAACAATTGACTTTTGGAGTGTCATGGGACACAAGTTCGCACGACCCCGGCAGGCGCCTCAATGCTTTCCCCCTCATCCTTTGGTCGATTTCGACCTCAACAGCAAACCGATTACAAAGAGAGGAGTTCTCCAGTCGGCCTCACCGCTCCGGTATGGTAGACTCGATCCCAAGGTTCGGTCCAGATGCAGTCGACATCGCGATCCGGCGTGATTTCGTTTGGTTCCTTTCAACTCGATTCCGAGACGGGATACCTGGAGAAACAGGGCGTACGAGTGCGTCTTCCACGCCAGCCTGCGAGGATCTTGAAGATTCTGGCCCAACGAGCCGGCGAGGTGGTTACCCGGGAGGAACTCCGCGACGAACTGTGGGGGAATGACACATTTGTCGATTTCGAACACGGGCTGAACGCCGCTATCAACAAGTTGCGACAGGTGCTCGGCGATTCGGCCGAAAAGCCGAGATTCATCGAGACTTTGCCCGGGCAGGGGTACCGGTTCCTCGCCGCGGTGCGGGTCGAGGCTCCGGAGCCTGCCCGAGATCTGACGCCGCCCGCCATTCAGGAAACTCCGTCGCCCCCGAAAGTGCAACGCTGGCCGCTTCTGCCGGCGTGCGCCGGTTTGAGCCTCGGGTTCTTGGCGGCGGGTCTATTCCTGGGACGCCGTGAACCACCGGCGCATCCGCCTTTTTCGGCAACCTTCGTGATCTCTCCGCCGCACGGCTCTGTTTTCCAGCATGCCGGCGAACGCCAGACTTTTGCCGTATCTCCCGATGGATCGCGTCTCGCGTTCGCGACGATTGGTGACGATGGCCTGTCCCGTACTTGGATTCGCCCATTGAACAATCTCGACTCCCAGGAGGCGCCGGCGGCCCGCGGCGCGCAGACCGTGTTCTGGTCGCCATCAGGCGATGCCCTCTACTTCAGCGTGGACCGTAGTCTGCGGCGCATCACGGATCCGGGTTCGTCTTACCAACTCATCAGCGACCTTCCCCGGCGCGTTCCGCCCCTGGGCGCGTGGATCAGTCCGGATCAGATTCTCCTCTCATATCGCCAATTGACCGCAGTCGTGCCGGCCGGAGGCGGACGACCAACCGAGATCCAAGACTCTTATCTTTGGCCGCAGGTACTTCCCGACGGCAAGGGACTTCTCTATCTCTCCTACGATAAACGGATTGAACGATTCCGGCTACGCGCCGGCCGCTTCGGCGTGCCCCAATCGGCCAAAGACATCCTCGAGACGGACTCGCGCGTAACCTGGGTTGCGTCCACGCAAACACCCGGAACAAGCTACCTTCTGTACGTGAGAGGAGGGAGTTTGTTGGCTCAGCCGTTCGACGTAGAACGGCTGCGGGTGATCGGCGATGCCGTGCCGCTTGCCGCGAATCTTCACGTATTTCAGCCCACGGCGGCAGCCGACTTCTCGGTTTCGACCAATGGAGTGCTCGTGTACGAGCCGCTGCGCAACAACGCCCGAATCGCCTGGGTGGACCGGGCCGGCCGCGAATTGGAGCGGGTGGGCCCAGACGCTCAATCCGTTGTATACGTACGCGCGTCGCGGGATGGGCGCAAAGTTGCGGCTTCAGTTCACAATCCGGAAAAGGGCGCCGCAGAGATCTGGGTGTACGACACGCAGTCAAAGGTCAACCGCGTCGTGGCACCGGGACCGGGCATTGTAGACAAGCCTGTATGGTCGCCGGATGGAACCCGTCTCCTGTATTCCCGCGGTCTGGGAGCGGGGCCCAGGTTGTATGTCCGGGGGCTCGGGGAGCAGGATCGCGAGGAGGCACTCCCTGCGGCAGCCGATCTCCAGTTGCCCAGCGACTGGTCGCGCGACGGCCGCTTTGCGCTGTTTCAAAGTGAGAACGTCACCGACGGAGACGTCGGAGTGCTCGATTGGCAGACGCGCAAGATAACGTGGATTCTTGACAGCCCGGCGAATGAAACCGGCGCCGTGTTTTCACCTGAAGGCGACCGGGTCGCGTTCGTCTCGAACGAATCCGGACGGTCCGAAGTGTACGTTCAGGCGTTTGAGGCGCGCGAGCGGCCGCATTTAACAGGCGACCGCGTGCTGATTTCGACCGATGGCGCCGTCCTGGTGCGGTGGAGAGCGGACGGGAGGGAGCTCTGCTATATGGGCGCCGACGGCGTTCTCTACGGTGTACCCGTGAGTACCCGTCCGCAGTTTCGAGCCGGCACACCGGTGCCTCTGTTTCGCATTCCGGTTGCCGCAAGAGCGGCGCTGGCGACGGCGTTCGGCTTTGACGTTTCAGCCGACGGAGGGAAATTCCTTCTGCCGGTCATCCAGGAGCCGGCGACGTCGCACCTTGTTGTGATGCTCGGTTGGGAGTCGTTGCTGAAGCGCACGGGCATGGACTCTGCGCGGCACTGAGGGCCGATGCGGTAGGTTCCCAATTATTGCCGCGCCAACAGCATTGCTTCCAAGAACCGCAGCCACATGTGCCGTTCGTGTAGTCATTCCGGGTCGTTTCGGGCAGCAACGCAGGTGTGAGGGATGTCTTCGGTAATCAGGGCAGCAATCCGAACGAGCGTGTAGTCGCCATCTCGGACGTTGGCGCAGAACTGATTTCCAAACTCGAAGTTCTGACCTTGGATCCTGCCTTGTCGCGCACTTTTGAGTCATCGCTGCGACCTTACGATCCTCCCGCTCTAATTGCGCTTCCGGCCCGGTTCGTACGAACCTGCGCTTACCCCAGGCTAGTGTTACTTTCGGCACAGCGGCGCGGGTCTCATCGAGCACCGGTGGCCCGCTTAATTCCGTACAATAAAACCGGACCCGTACCTCCGAGTCCACCAGTTCGGCACCGGAAAGACGAGAGGAGGACCGATGCACAAGCTCACTCTGATCCTGTGCCTGACCAGCGTTTCTCTCACCGCGCAGTGGCCAGATCGCCCAAATCCGCGAATCCCACGAACACCCGGCGGCCAGCCCAACCTCTCGGCTCCCCTCCCGCGATCCGCGGATGGCAAGCCGGACCTCTCCGGAATCTGGCTAGTCAAGAATTGGAGTTCTCTCTTTTACACCGCAGGGGACCTTAAGCCGGAGGAGATGCTGCCATGGGCCGCGGCCCTCTACAAACAGCGCGAGGCCGATTTTCGCCGGGATAGCGACGCGATCCATTGTCTCCCGCCCGGCCCCAAAGCCGGCATTTCGGTTGGGCCCTTCCCCATGAAAATCCTGCAAACGCCCGGCCTTATCGCGGTCCTTTACGAATACCAGACCATTTTTCGCCAGTTATTCACCGACGGACGTACGCTGCCGAAAGACCCTAACCCCACCTGGATGGGCTACTCCGTCGCCCACTGGGAAGGAGAAACGCTGGTTGCCGCCACCGCTGGTTATAACGACAAGACCGCACTCGATCTCGCGGGACATCCTCACACGGACGCATTGCGTCTGACGGAGCGCTACCACCGCCGCGATGTTGGCCACATGGATCTCCAGGTGACGTTTGACGATCCCAAGGCGTACACCAGGCCGTGGACCCTTGCGCTAGAGTACGAGCTGATTCCGGACGGCGAGCTGATCGAGTACGTGTGTGAAAACGAGCGCGACACACCGCACCTGGTCGGCAAAAGCGGCGAGGAGGCGGATGTTTCGGCTGCAATCCTTGCCCAATACACCGGTCGCTACGAAATGCCGGGATTCCCGGTAGCGGCGATCTCCTTGGAAGGAAGCCGTCTCATGATCGACAGCGGAAATGGAAAGATCCCACTCGTAGCGCACTCAGAAAGCAGTTTCACGATGGAAGGAACCGGCATCGATTTTGTTCGCGATGCCAAAGGAGCCGTCAGCGACATGATCGAGCACTGGACCGAAGGCGACCGCGACTACGTCCGGAAGAAATAATCTCCAGCGCGTTACTTCGCCAGTGCCGGCAGCGTAGTGTACGCGTGCGCGGCGCCGGTTGGAATTCGAATTCCCACCACGCCGATCTGGGCATTGGCTGCGGCTGACGGAGTGTCGAACTCGATAGTGCCGCGAATGTTGGCGGTGGCCGGATATTTCTGCGTTGCCAGCGTAAAGGCCAGATGCCCGTTGGCGGCGAGCGTCAGCGTGTCGCTTGCGATTTGGTTGCCGTTCTCATCGCGAACAATCACCGGAATGTTCACCTGAGCCTTCGATACCCCGTTCACCGCTATGCCGGTGGCCGTCCCGCCGGTGTTGTCGAAAGCGACGACGTACCCGGCGGCATTGCGGCTCTCTAGAGGAACCACCGCTTCCTGGTTGTTATGGCGGAAGATCACGAACCCGCTGACGTGTCCGGCAGTGCTGAGTTGCGCCGATCCCGTGAGCAGATTCGGCGCTCCGCTGCTCGCAACCACCAGGGTCGCGCCGGCCGCCAGCGTTTTCAAAATCGACGAAGTAAGTGTGGTGGTGCCGCTTCCGAACTGCGGATACGACAACGGCAGCGGCAAGGGCGCACCGGTCACGTCGTTGAAGAAGCTGAGCGTCATCTGCGCTGCGCTAGTCCCGGTGTTGACCAGGACGAAAGTTGTCTGCCAGCCGTCGCCGCCGGATGCGACATGCGCGATGCTCCCGCCTCCGGTGCCAACATTGGCCAACGCCGGGATGGTGGTCAGCGCGCTATTGGGCGGGCTGAAGCGCAGTCCCAGGACGCTGATCTGGCCGCCCGCCGGAGTATCGAACTCGATGGTGCCGCGTTTGTCCGCCGTGATTGGAAATCCGCCGGCCGGATCGGACAGCACGAAAGAAATGTGACCGTTGCCGGCCAGAGAGATGCTGTCTCCGGGAGAGCTGATCACCACCCCGGCGTCATCGCGAATGATCACCGGAATCACCGCGTTCTGCGCGGAAACGTTCTCCAGAGCCACTCCCAATACCAGGCCGTTCGTATTGTCGAAGGCCAATAGGTAGGAACTGGCGTTGCGCGTTTCGAGCGGCACCACGGCTTCCTGCGTAGTCACATTTTGATGGAAAATGGCGAAACCATCCACCGGACCCGTAGCCGCCAGTTGAACCGAACCAACCAGCACAGGCGGGGTTTGCGGACCTGCGGTAGCCACCAGCGACGATGCGTTCCCGGCAAGCGTCTGGTCGAACGAGGAGGCTAGCAGGGGTCCCGAAGGCGCTTGCTGGGGGAAGACCAGCGGCAACTGGAGCGGGCCAATACCGCCCGCGCCGGCCGCGTCGCTGAACATGCTTAGCCGCGCCTGCGCCTGCGCCGCTCCTTTATTGACCAGTGTCAACGACGTGGTCCAGTTTTCTTCTGCCAGCAAGTGCGCCAGCGAACCAATAAGGTTTAAGCCTGGAATGTTGCCCTGCTGTTCCACCGTGAAGAAAATTCCCGCGACTAAAATCGTATCGATTCGGTGCGCCCCCGAACTGGGCGCAACCTGATAGCTGACCGTACTACTGCCGGTGCCCGACATGGCGCTAGTGAGGGTAATCCAAGCTGGCGCTCCCGATACGCTCCAGGCGCATCCTGCCGCGGTCGTAATGTTGACGCTCCCGCTTCCTCCGCCCGTCGGGAGTACCTGCCCGCTGGCGCTCAACGAGTAGTCGCATCCCGCGGGATTGATCGTCAAGGGAAGGCTGACGCTGAATGTGTCGTTAGCCGCGTCCGTCAAGACGAACTGCGGGTTGAAGGTGCCGAGGGCGGTGGGCGTGCCCCCCAGCACGCCGGTCGATGAATCGATGCCTATGCCCGGCGGCAGACCGGTTGCCGACCAGGTATAGCCGGTTCCTCCGCTGGCCGTGAACGTGACGGGGCCATATGCTATCCCCAGGATTCCTCCGGACAGCGACAACGGACCAACAAACCTTAGCGACGATGAGGAATTGATGGTCAAGGGAAGGTAGACGCTGAACTTTGTATTTCCCGAGTCCGTCACCGTGAACTTCGGGTTAAAGATACCGGCGGCAGTGGGCGTACCCCCAAAACCGCCCGTCGATGCGTCGATACTCATACCAGGCGGAAGGCCGGTTCCCGACCAGGTAAAGCCGGCTCCGGTTCCTCCGCTGGCCGCAAATAGGATCGGGGCATAAGCAACCCCTGCTATTCCCGCGGACAACGACGATGGGCTAGTGATGTGAAGTGGCGGACCGATCGTTAGCGAACGGCTGAAGGTTGCCACGTATGGACAGCTATCGAATGGCGCCAGGCACAGAGTGGTGGAATCTGTCACGGTGAATAGAGGATTCGATGTGCCTTGGGTCCCCGCTCCGGGCGTGCCGCTCAGCAAACCGGACGGGCTCAGGGTCAAGCCGTTGGGCAGCCCCGACGCTGCAAAAGTATAGGGGCCAGTGCCGCCAATTCCGGAAAATGTCACCGGTGTGTACACGGAACCCACCGCTCCTCCCGGCAACGCTGCTGGACTTGCGATTGGGTAAAGTGAATCGAGGTAGGCCGCGATGGCGGGAATGTCTGCCGTAAATCCGTAGGCGGCATATTGATCCATCACGGCTACCAACGGCTTCCAACCGCTTCGCCGGAATCCTACGGTGGAAGAAAGAGCAGGGCCCGATGCGGAGCCGGGGAGCGCGTGGCAGCCAGCACAATCGTGTTGAAACTGGGTTCCGCCTTGCGCCTTCAGCGACTGCGGTTGAAAAATCGCGAAACAGGCAACGGACAAGACAGCCACCCGGGTAACCAGATCAATGGGCACACTTAGGCACTTTCGCATTCCACCTATGTAATCGGTTGTTTCGTGATGAGCATTAGCCTGCCCATGTCTGCTGCCATACGCGGCGGAAGAGCAGGCTTTCGCGTCATTGTCAGCTCCCTCCGCGCCCACAGAACCTGTGCTAGAATCCTTTCGAACTACGGATCATCCCGGCGCTTGCAACTGCACAAACCGGCCATGACAATGATCGAGGAGGATGCCGATTATGGGTTCGACCAGACGCACCATCTTGGCAGCGGGCGCCGCGGCTGCGGCAACTGCCGCCGTTCCGCGCCTGTTTGCTCAGCAGGCGGGCAAAGCAGCAACCGGCAAGTTCTACGAGAAAGGCCCGGTTCGCATTCACTATGAGGAGGCCGGGTCCGGGTTCCCGCTGATGCTGCTCCCCGGCGGAGGATTGAACTCGACCATATCCTTCTTCACCGGCAACTCACCCTTCAACGCCATCGAGGAGTTCAAGGGAGAGTATCGCTGCATCGCGGCGGACCTGCGCAACGCCCCCGCCGGCCAGTCCACCGGCCCCGTCGAAGTCGACCGGCCGTGGGATTCCTACGCCGACGACCATCTCGGCCTGATGGATCACCTGGGCGTCGACAAGTTCATGGTGATGGGTTTCTGCATTGGCGGCCCTTTCATCTGGAGTCTATTGAAGCGCGCACCGAATCGCGTCGTCGCAGCCGTGCTGGCGCAGCCCGTGGGGTGGCGTCCGGAAATGCGCGACCCTAAGTACCCCGGCGCATTTTGGAACTCTTGGGGTCCGCTGCTGACCGCCCAGCGGCCCGAGATCGCGATGCCGACGGTGGATAAATTTGTGACCAAGATGTTCGTCACCAATCCCGACTTCGTCTTCACCGTGACGCGGGATTTCGTGCGTGGCTGCCAAAACCCGATCCTGGTGCTGCCGGATGATGTCCCGGCTCATCCCTACGACGTCGCCATGGAGTGCGCGATGCTCGCGCCCAACGCCGAAGTGAGCATGTTTCCCTGGAAGGTACCCAAAGAAAGGATTCCGCTGGCGGTGCGCCAAATCCGTTCCTTCCTCAAGGCGCATCGGCCGGCTTAAACGGCGCTGTTGATACGGCAGGGCTGGGGCGGACGCCAGTCTTTAGTGCGCGACTGATCTGGAAATGTCTCTCAGAATGCAGGACACGCGCCCGCGATCCACAACCCTGCGGTGTATCAGGAATTGATGCTGTTGACTGCTTTGGCCCCGAAATTGCCACTTCGAGCAAAGGGTTCGGAACATGCGCCACAAGCGAGTCGTCATCACTCACTACGGCGGCCCGGCAGTGATTACCGCCATCGAAGAAGATGTCCCCACTCCGAAAGCCGCCGAGGTACGGGTGCGGATATTGGCGGCGGGCGTCAGTCTGCCGGACGTCCTGGCGCGCGAGGGCGTCCATCCCGAAACGCCGCGTGTACCTTACACGCCGGGTTGGGATCTCGTCGGAACCGTCGATCAACTCGGCGAAGGCGTGACTGGCTTCGAAATGGGCCAGACAGTCGCCGCTATGCCGATCCACGGCTGCTACGCGCAGTACGTGTGCGTGCTTCAGCGCAAGCTCGTCCCGGTACCTGCGGGATTAGACCCAGCGGAGGCGGTCGCCGTCGTATTGAACTACATCACCGCATACCAGATGCTGCA
>Ga0068858_100006933_pt1 | contig 11013 bp, 6 predicted proteins | sample KBSSwiS12_FD_66589 | JGI IMG/M metagenome (GOLD analysis project Ga0068858, IMG submission 66589) | Switchgrass rhizosphere microbial communities from Kellogg Biological Station, Michigan, USA - KBS Switchgrass S1-2 | ecosystem: Host-associated > Plants > Roots > Rhizosphere > Soil ... | reverse complement strand
GCCTTGGACTCGTGTGGCTCGACGGACGCGCGACCAACGCCAAGCTGGCGCACCCGAGCGACAACATGAGCCTGCGGGCGGCCACCTTCAGCCGCGCCGGCGCCCAACTGGGCGAGACGTTGATCGATGGGCGAGTTTGCGACTGTTGTCCAACCTCGGTCGCCGTTTCGGCCGAAGGACCGATCGTCGCGTTCCGCGACCGCAGCCCGAAAGAAATCCGCGACATCTACGTCTCGCGCCTCGCCGCCGGCCGATGGACAACGCCGGTACCGGTGCACAACGACGGCTGGCGAATCGAGGCGTGTCCCGTCAACGGTCCGTCCATCACCGCCCGCAATCGCGATGTCGTCGTCGCCTGGTTCACCGCGCTGAACGACGAGGGGAAAGCGTACGTGGCCTTCTCCCGCGACGCCGGCCGCACGTTCGGCGCACCCGTTCGCGTGGACGACGAATCGGCGATTGGGCACGTAGACGTCGAACTCCTGAAGGATGGATCCGCCGCGGTGTCGTGGATCGAATTCGCCAAAGAGCGCTCTCAGTTCAAGGTGCGGCGGATTGAATCGGGCGGCGCACGATCGACGGCCGTGACGATCGCCGGCGCAGGCGACGGACGCGTGGCCGGACATCCGCGTCTTGCCCAGACTGGCAACGAACTGCTGTTCGCATGGACGGAAACGACCGGGGGCGCCTCACGCGTGCGTGCGGCGCGCGCCGCCGTCCCGTAGGCGAGGCGCTCATCTAGATAAGTATTTTGTTATCAGCGCATTAGAGGCGGCTGTCGCGGGCCGTCTCGGGCGCGCGGCAAGAAATTCGTGTGACACCGGTGTCGCGAGCGCGCCGGGCAGTAGAATCTCTGGTGATGTTGGAATCACTCTTCCGTTTTCTCTTCAAATACCCGCCGTTGTTCTTCGAGCAGGGCGATTTCGTGCTGGGCATCTCGCGCCCGACACTCGTCGCCGTTGCCGTCGCGGCAATCGTCGGCGGCTACGCCCTGCTCAGCTATCGCGGCGTGGGAAGAGCCCGTGGACGCGACCGCGTCATGCTCGTGGGCCTGCGGCTCGCGATCCTCGCGCTGGTCGTCTTCTGTCTGCTGCGTCCCGCGCTGATTCTGAAGTCTGCCGTTCCTCAACAGAATTTTCTTGGCGTGCTCGTGGACGATTCGCGCAGCCTGCAGATTGCCGATCGCGACGGCCGTCCGCGCAGCGCTTTCGTCAGCGACGCGCTCGGCGCCGATCGCCCGCTCCTCAACGCGCTGTCCAAGAAATTCGTGCTGCGGTTCTTCCGTTTCTCGTCCACCGCCGACCGTCTGCAGTCGCTGGCCGATTTGAAGTACGAAGGCAGCACCACGCGGCTCGGCAGCGCGCTCGACCGCGCTCGCGACGAGTTGTCCGGACTGCCTCTCGCGGGCCTCGTGATGGTGAGCGATGGCGCCGATACGTCCGACACCACGCTCGACGAATCGATTGCCAGCCTCAAGGCGCGTCAGATCCCGGTCTTCACAGTCGGCGTCGGCCAGGAGAAGTTCGCGCGCGACATCCAGGTCACGCGCGTCGAAACGCCGCGCTCGGCGCTGAAAGGGACCTCCCTCGTCGTCAACGTCGTGCTGACGCAGACGGGCTACGCCGGCGCGAAGGTACCGCTCAGCGTCGAAGACGATGGACGGATCGTCGGCACGCAGGAGGTGACGCTGCCGGCCGACGGCGAATCGGCCACCGTGCGCGTCCGGTTCACCGCGTCGGATGCCGGCGCGCGCAGCTTCCGGTTCCGCGTGCCGCCGCAGGCCAACGAGCAGGTCGCGCAGAACAACAGTCGCGAGGCGCTCATCCAGGTCAACGATCGGGCGGAGAAAATCCTGTACTTCGAGGGCGAGCCCAGGTTCGAACCGAAATTCGTCCTGCGCGCGGTCGAGGACGACAAGAACCTCCAGGTCGTCCTGCTGCAGCGGACCGCGGAGAACAAGTACTACCGGCGCGAAGTCGGCAGCCGCGAAGAGCTGATCGAAGGGTTTCCGAAAACGCGTGAAGAGCTCTTCGACTATCGCGCCCTGATTCTGGGCAGTGTCGAAGCGGCGTCGTTCTCGCCCGAACAGCTGCGGATGATCGCGGACTTCGTCAGCAAACGCGGCGGCGGCCTCCTGATGCTTGGTGGGCGACGCTCATTTGCGGAGGGCGGCTGGACCGGAACTCCGGTGGCCGAGGCGCTGCCGGTGCTGCTCGATACGCAGCCCAACGTGTCGTTTTCCGAACTGGCGGTGCGGCCCACTCGCGCCGGGGCGACGAGTCCGGTCACGCAAATCGCCGACGACGAGTCGGCGTCGCAGAAACGGTGGAACGATCTGCCGCCGCTTACGACCGTGAACCCCGTCCACACGGTCAAGCCTGGCGCGACCCTGCTTCTTTCCGCGCTCGACAGCAAGAAGCAGGACCAGGTCGTGCTCGCGTCGCAGCGCTACGGACGGGGCAAAGCCATCGCGCTGCCGGTGCAGGACTCGTGGCAATGGCGCATGAATCCGAAGCTGCCGGTCACCGACACGACGTACGCGACGTTCTGGCGGCGCCTCGCGCGCTGGCTCGTCGACGACGTCCCCGACAAGGTCATGCTGACGATGACGCAGGACCGTGTCGATCCCGGGCAGCCGATGAAGCTGACGGCCGAGGTCCTCGACAAGGAGTACAACGGCATCAACGACGCGCGCGTCGTCGCCACCGTCACGTCACCCTCGGGCAAAACGACCGATGTGCCGCTCGAGTGGACCGTCGAGCACGACGGCGAGTACCGGTCGAGCGTCGTGCCGGACGAAGAGGGGCTGTACACGATTCGCCTCGCCGCGACGCGCGAGGCGAAGGAGCTCGGCACCAACACCGTCTACGTGCGCGCGTCCGCCGCCGACAGCGAATACTTCGACGCGACAATGCGCGCCCCGCTCCTGAAGCGGATCGCGGAAGAGACCGGCGGCCGTTTCTACACCGCGACCGATGTCGCGTCGCTGCCCGAAGCCATCAGTTACAGCGGCCGTGGCGTGACGGTCGTCGAGGAACGCGATCTGTGGGACATGCCGGCGATTCTGCTGCTGCTTATCGCGATGACCGGCGGCGAATGGGCGTACCGCCGGGCTCGAGGACTGATATGACGCGGGTGGTCAATCACCCGGCGGCAGTCGTCGGCCATCAGTCATCAGTCGGCGGTCGGTCGTCAGTCGACGGTCGTCGGCTCTTTGCGCCGCTCGCCGCCGCGGTTCTGTCCGTGGGCCTCCTCGCGCGGCCAGCCGCGGCACAAGACACCCACTTGCTTGTCATTACCGGTGTCGAGGGCGACGCCGAACACGGCGATCAGTTTCACAAGTGGGCAACGGCGCTCATCGACGCGGCCAAGAAGAAAGGTGGGCTGCCGGACGCGAGCGTGACCTATCTCGCCGACAAGGTCGAGCGCGATCCCGGAAAAATAAGCGGCCGATCGACGAGCGAGAACGTCAGGAAGGCGTTCGCCGATCTGGCGGAGCATGCGCGGCCGAGCGACGAAGTCTTCATCGTGCTCTTCGGGCACGGAAGCTACGACGGCCGCACCGCCGCGTTCAACCTGCCAGGACCCGATCTCTCCGTCGCCGACTACGGGAAGCTCCTCGACAAGATCCGGTCGGCGCGTGTGGTTTTCGTCAACACGGCCAGCTCGAGTGGCGAGTTCGCCAAGGGACTCGCGGGACCCGGGCGCACCATTGTCACTGCCACCCGCACCGGCGGCGAGCGAAACGAGACGCGCTTTCCCCCTTATTTCGTCGAGGCCTTTACCGGCGACGCCGCCGACCGCGACCGGAACGGCCGCATCTCGGTGGCGGAGGCGTTCGAGTACGCGAAATCGAAGGTCCAGCAGGAGTTCGAGCGCGGCGGCTACGTTCTCAGCGAGCACGCGACACTCGAAGAGGGTGGCGCCGGCGCGGCGGGCGCCTTGTATCTCGAATCGGATCGCGCGCGCTCGGCCGACATCGCGAGCGTCTCGAATCCGGCGCTGCGTGCGGCGCTCGAAGAAAAGCGGGAGCTCGAGGACCAGGTCGCGGGGTTGCGGCTCCGCAAGCCCAGCATGCCGCAAGAGCAGTACGACCAGGAGCTCGAGAAGCTGGTCACGGCACTCGCCCAGAAAACACGCGCCATCCAGCAGCTCGAAGGCAAGAAGTGACCAGGTACCTCAGACGGACGGTCGCACTCGTCGTTGGCGTCGCGGTCGCGGCCGGAGCGGCGACGGTGCTGGCGCAGCGCCTCAACGGCCGGTTCGGAGGGCCGCCACAGGCGTCGCTCATCCTTCCCAACACGCCCTACGACGGAAAATTCACCTTCGTCAGGTTGCGCTACGGTCCTCCGGTCAACTACGCGTCGCAGCGGGTCATGTGGTCGCACGACTATCCGACCGGCGAGCGCAACTTCATGCAGATCATGAACGAGCTGACCTACCTGGGACCGCATCTCGAGGAAACCAACATCCTCGGGCTCGACGATCCGGAGCTGTTCAAGTACCCCATCGCGTACCTGTGTGAGCCTGGCTATCAGTGGACGGTCAGCGATCAGGAAGCGGCGAACTTCCGCGATTACCTGCTGAAGGGCGGATTCCTCATCGTCGACGACTTCCGGGCCCGGGACTGGCCGTACTTCGAAGAGCAGATGCGCCGCATCCTGCCGGACGTGCGGTTCTTCGATCTCGACGCTGCGAATCCGGACGCTCCCGGGTATGCCATTTTCCATTCGTTCTTCGAAATCAACGACCCCGACGAATATCCGAACTTTTACGATCCCGGCAAGCCGATCTTCCGCGGCATCTTCGAGAACAACGACCCGACCAAGCGGTTGATGGCGATCATCAACTACAACACCGATATTTCGGAATACTGGGAATTCTCCGGCACGGGATTGAAGCCGATCGATGAATCCAACGACGCCTACAAGCTCGGCGTCAACTACATCATGTACGGGATGACACACTAGGAAGAAAGGTCAAAGGTCAAAGGTCAAAGTTCAAAGTGAAGTTGGTGGGCTCAACGAAAGGCTTGATGTCCCGGCCGTTTTGAACTCTACTTCTCCTTTTCCCCTTTGAACTTGAACTGTGAACTTTGAACTTTGAACTTGCTTTGAACTTTTCACTTTGAACTTTTGACCTTTCGGGAGGCCCCCTGTGGCTGTGGACACCATCGAGTTCGATTCGGCTGACGATATTGCGCTCGCCGACAAGATGAACGCGGGACGACAGCAGATCGTCACCGAGCTGAAAAAACTGATCGTCGGACAGGACGAGGTCGTCAACCTCGTGCTGCTGACGCTGTTTGTCGGCGGCAACAGCCTGATCGTCGGCGTGCCCGGCCTGGCCAAGACGCTGCTCATCGCGACGCTCGCCAAGGTCGTCGACCTGAAGTTCAACCGCATCCAGTTCACGCCCGACCTGATGCCGTCGGACATCACCGGCACCGACCTGATTCAGGAAGATCCGGCGACGGGACGCCGCCAGATGGTGTTCGCGCCAGGCCCGATCTTTGCGAACATCGTGCTGGCCGACGAAATCAACCGGACGCCGCCCAAGACGCAGGCGGCCCTCCTCGAAGCGATGCAGGAGCACCGCGTCACCATCCAGGGACGCACCTACAGCCTTGACGAGCCGTTCTACGTCTTCGCGACGCAGAACCCGATCGAGCTCGAAGGCACCTATCCGCTGCCCGAAGCCCAGCTCGATCGCTTCATGTTCCACATCGTGATCGATCACCCGCCGGAAGACGAAGAGTTCGACGTGGTGCGGACGACGACGGCGATTATCGACCCGCATTTTGCTCGCACGGTGAACGGACCCGATCTGGTCTCGTTCCAACGGCTGGTGCGCCGCGTCCCGGTCGCCGAGCCGGTCATGCGCTACGCGCTGCATCTGGCGCGGACGAGCCGGCCGAAGTCGAAGCAGCCGCCGGAGCTCGTCAAGAAGTACGTCGCCTTCGGCGCCAGCGTGCGCGCGGCGCAGAACCTGGTGCTCGGCGCCAAGGCACGCGCGCTCACCAGCGGCCGCTATCACGTCAGCTTCGACGACATCCGCGCGATGGCGCATCCGGTGATGCGGCATCGCGTGCTGACCAACTTCCGCGCCGAGTCGGAAGGCATCACCACGGACCAGATCATCGACGAGCTCCTGCAGATGGTCCCCGTGCCGAAGAGCGGAATGTGACGCGATAGCGATACTTGAATCTGAGAATCTGAGAATCTGAGAATCTGAGGATGTGAGAATCTGGGAACGCGAATCTGAAGAGCTCAGAATCAGAACGCGCGGGCGCGAACGCGAACGCTCTTAGATTCTCAGATTCTTAGATCCTGACATTCTTAGATTCGCCTAACCGATATGGCTAGACTCGCAGAAGGCGGAGCGATCCCCGGCGCGCGGTTCGTCGATCCGGTGGTCCTCTCCCGCATCGGCAAGCTCGACCTGCTGGCGCGTACGGTCGTCGACGGCTTCATCAACGGTCTGCACCGCGCGCCGTTTTTCGGCGCCTCGATCGACTTCGCGGAGCACCGCGGGTACGTCGCCGGCGACGACATCCGCCGCGTCGACTGGCGGTTGTACGCCCGCACCGACAAGTACTACGTCAAGCAGTACGAAGCCGATACCAACACCAACTTCTCGGTCCTGCTGGACGTCTCAAAGTCGATGGGGTTCACCAGCGGCGGGCCGTCCAAGCTGGAGTACGCCTCGTACCTGGCGGCATGCCTGGCCTACATGGCCCACCGCCAGCGCGACCGGGTCGGCATCGTCACCTTCGACGAAGACATCGTCGACTATGTGCCGGTGTCCGCCAAGCATTTCGACATCCTGCTGCACACGCTGGATCGATCGAAGCCGCAGCGTGCCGGCAGCCTGAGCGGTCCGGTCGGCAAGATGGCGGAGCACTTCAAGCGCCGCAGCGTGCTCGCGCTGATTTCGGACTTCTACGAGGAACCCGACGTCATTCTCGAGGCAATCAAGCCGCTGCGCTTTCTCGGGAACGACCTGATGGTGTTCCACGTGCTCGATCCGGCGGAAATCGAGTTCAACTACGACGACGCCTCGAGCTTCGAGGATCTCGAGAGCGGCGAACAGATTCCAATTGTGCCCGAGGCGCTGTCGGCGCAGTATCGGGCGCTGATGCAGGAGCACATCACCGCCCTGACGACGAAGTTCTCGGAGCACCGGATCGACTACTCGATGCTGAACACGTCGAAGCCGCTCGATCACGCGCTCTTCAGCTACCTGTCGAATCGGGAACGGATGATGAGAGTTCGGTGAACGCATGTCCTTTTTGACTCCCGCCTTTCTCATCGGCATCAGCGCACTGGCCATTCCGGTCCTGATCCACCTGATTCAGCGCGAGCGCAAACGTGTCGTGGTCTTTCCGTCGCTGATGTTCCTGCGGCGGATTCCGTACCAGTCGGTCCGGCGACGCAGCATCCGCCACTGGCTGCTGCTCAGCGTACGCGCGCTCGCGCTGCTGATGCTGATCGCCGCATTCGCGCGGCCGTTCTTCCAGCAGGGGGCCCTGGCCGCCCGCGCCACGGGCGGCACGCGCGAAATGGTGGTGCTGCTCGACCAATCGGCGAGCATGGGCTACGGCGACCGCTGGCAGCAGGCGCGCGCGGCCGCCCACAAGGCGATCGACTCGCTTTCCGGTGACGACCGCGCCACGCTCGTGCTGTTTTCGAGAAACGCGGAAGAGAACGTCCGCGCCACCACCGATCGTCTCCGCCTGAATCAGGCCGTGGACGTCGCGAAGGTGACCTCGGGTGCGACGCGGTTCGGCCCCGCCCTCAAGCTGGCGCAGAGCATCCTCGGCCAGTCGGCCCAGAAAGTGAGGGAGGTCGTCGTCATCAGCGACTTCCAGAAGACGGGCTGGACCGGCGCGGAAGAAATTCACCTGCCTGAAGGCACGACGCTGACACCGGTGTCGGTCGCCGGCCAGCCCAGCGCGAATGTGTCGGTCCCGTCGGTGAATTTCGCGCGCGCCAGCTTTTCCGGTCAGGAGCGGATCACCGTCACCGCCGGTATCGTGAACCGCGGCGACGCGCCGATTACCGGTCTCACCACGACGCTCGACATCGACGGACACCAGATCGAGTCGAAGCCGGTCAACGTCGGCGGCAACAGCTCGACGTCGGTGTCGTTCGCGCCGTTCACACTGGCGGACTCGAACGTGCGGGGCATCGTGAAGGCCGGGACCGATCCGTTGCCGCAGGACAACACGTTCAATTTCGTCCTGACCCCGGGTCGTCCGTTGTCGGTCCTCGTCGTCGCGCCGCGCGAGGAAACCGGCGACCGCAGCGATCCGAGCCTCTATCTCTCCAAGGCGCTCTCGATCGGCACCCCCCCGCCGTTTCAAGCCGAGGTCACGTCGCCGGTCCGCATGGCCCCCGCCAGTCTGGACAAGCGCGCGGTGCTCGTCCTGAACGACACGCCGTTTCCTCCCGCGCTGGCAGGCGGCGCGCTGAAGAAATTCGTCGAACAGGGCGGCGGCGTGCTCGTGGTGCTCGGCGAGCACAGCACGTGGCCGCAGAACGACGCGGCGCTTCTGCCTGGCACTCTGGGCGGCACCGTCGACCGCCCCGACGGCCGCGGCGGGGCGCTCGGCTTCCTCGATTACAGCCATCAGGTGTTCGAAGTGTTCAAGGCACCGCGCAGCGGCGACCCCTCGAGCGCGCGGGTGTTCCGCTATCGATTGCTGACGGCGACGCCGACGAGCCGCGTCCTCGCGAAGTTCGACGATGGCGCCGTGGCCGCCGCGGAACAGCGAACGGGCCTCGGCCGGGTGATCGCGTGGAACATCACCGTCGACGATTCCTGGAGCGACCTGCCGCGGAGGGCCGTATTCCTCCCGCTGGTGCATCAGCTTCTCCGCTACCTGGGCCGCTACGAGGAGCCGGCCGCGTGGCGGACCGTGGGGCAGGTGCTCGATCTGACATCCGGATCGATTCTCGTCGGCACCCGTCGCGATCGTGTCGCGCTGACGCCGTCCAGCAAGCGGGTCACACTGGCGACCGGCAGCGGGCCGGAGTTCCTGGAGCTCGACGAACAGGGTTTCTACGAGCTGCGCAGCACCGGTGCCAAGGAAACGCATCCGCCCGTCGTGGCGGTCGACATCGATCCGGCCGAATCCGACCTGTCGCCGATGGATGTCGGCGAATTCACCGCGGCCGTCATCGGCCGGGCCGGGCCGCAGACCAGTGCGGCGGCAACAGCCGAACAGGTGACGCCGCAGGACCTCGAGCGGAAACAGGCGCTCTGGTGGTATCTGCTGCTCGGCGGCGTGCTGCTGCTCGCGACCGAAACAATCCTCTCGAATCGCATATCGAGGGTGTAAGCTTTACGAAGTCCCTGGCCCCCTGCCCTTCGAACGCGTCAAGAGCGCGGACAAAGAACTGGAACCAAGGACGAAGGACTACCACGCGACGAAGGGAGCAAAGCGATGGGTGACGCGGGACACCGTGCGGAGCTCGTAGAGGTCATCGGGAAGATCCGAAACCGGTGGCGCCTGAAGCTCGCGCTTCGAGGCGTCGTCGTGGTGGTCGCCGGCAGCGTGCTCGCGCTGCTCCTCTCGGCGTCCGGCCTCGAAGCCCTGAAGTTCAGCGCGCCCGCGATCGTCGGGTTCCGCGTGCTCATCATGGCCGTGTTCGTCGCGCTCGCGGCGGCCTGGTTGTGGCGGCCGCTGAAGCGGCAGGTCAGCGACATTCAGGTGGCGCTGTATCTCGAAGAGCGCGACCCCTCGCTCGAAGCCTCCCTGTTGAGTGCGGTCGAGGCCGTCAGCGACGAAGCCCACGCGGACACGCGATCGCGCGCGCTCGTCGATCGGCTCGTCCAGCAGGCAGTCGAAAAGTGCCGCGAAGTCGAATATCACCGGACGATTGAGCGCGCGGGCCTCAGGCGTCACATGATGACGCTGGCCGCGGTCGGGCTCGCGGCGGTGATGCTGGTCTTCTTCGGGCCCGCGTTTCTGCGGCAGGGCCTGTCGGCGCTGCTGATCGTGTACCGCAGCATCGAGGCGGCGACGCCGTATCGGATCGAGGTCACCCCCGGCACCGCCACGGTGCCGCGCAATTCCGACCAGCAGATCAAGGCGAAGCTCGTGGGCTTCAAGGCGACCGAGGCCGAGTTGCGCGTGCGCACCGGCTCGAGCGGCGCCTTCGAGCGCGTCCCGCTCGTCCCGTCGTCCGACCCGCAGATGTTCGAGGGCATTCTCTTCCACCTCGACAAGCCGATCGACTACCGGATCGTGGCCAACGGGGTCGAATCGAAGCTCTTCACGATGACGCTGGTCGACCTGCCGACCGTCCAGAAGCTGGAGCTCGAGTACCGCTATCCGGCCTACACCGGCCTGCCGCCCCAGAAGATCGAGAACGGCGGCGACGTCGCAGCCCTTCGCGGCACGGAGGTCTTCCTGCACATCGTGCCGACGATGAACGCGCCGAGCGGCCGGATTCTGTTGAACGAATCCGACTCGCGGCCGTTGACGCGGCAGACGGATGGATCGCTGACCGGCAGCTTCACCATCGACAAGCAGGGGTTCTACCGCATCGAGCTCGAAGGACCGCACGCCGAACACGTGATCGCGTCGCCGCAGTACACGATCGACGTCACCGCCGATCGGGCGCCGACCGTGTCGTTTGCGAAGCCCGGACGCGACACGATGGCGACGGCCGTGGAAGAACTGTTCGTCGAAGCCAAAGCCTCCGACGATTTCGGCGTCAAGCAGCTCGACTTGGTGTACGCCGTCAACGGCGGCAAAGAGAAGACGGTGAAGCTGTTCAGCGGGAAAGCGCTGACCGACGTTTCCGCCGGCCACACGATCTATCTCGAGGAGCTCGGGCTCAATCCTGGCGATTCCGTTTCCTACTATGCGAAGGCGACCGACAGCGACTCGGTCCAGGGCGGCAAGACCGTCTCGAGCGATATCTACTTCGTGCAGATTCGTCCCTACCGCAAGGATTTCAAGCCCGCGCAGTCGCAGGCCCAGGGCGGCGGCGGGGGCGGCGG
>Ga0068858_100006927_pt1 | contig 11017 bp, 5 predicted proteins | sample KBSSwiS12_FD_66589 | JGI IMG/M metagenome (GOLD analysis project Ga0068858, IMG submission 66589) | Switchgrass rhizosphere microbial communities from Kellogg Biological Station, Michigan, USA - KBS Switchgrass S1-2 | ecosystem: Host-associated > Plants > Roots > Rhizosphere > Soil ... | reverse complement strand
GGAACGTCGCTCACCTTCCGCAGGTTCACCGCCGTCCGCAATTCCGCCAGCACGCGTTCCGCGATTTCATCTTCGTTCGCGGCCGTCACCGCCGGTATGTCGTCCCAGACTTCCCAGTAGCGGCGTCCGGTGATCGCGCCGTCGCTGCCGACGCGAACCCACGTCGCAGGCGCGAGCTTTCTGATTCCGTTGAACAGCGTCTCAGGTCCGGGCGTCGTCAGGAACGACAAGTAGTGGAACAGCGCTGTCTCGTCGATCTCGCGCCGTTGATCGGGATCCTCGAGCAACGCCTTGATTTCGGAGGCAAACGTCAGGCGGCCGTGGTGCACGCTGTAGTACAGCGGCTTGATGCCGATACGGTCGCGAACGAGCCACAGCGCGCGTTCACGCGCGTCCCAGATCGCGAACGCAAACATGCCACGGAAACGCGACAGGCAGTCGATGCCCCACTCTTCGAAGGCGTGGAGAATCACTTCGGTGTCGCTGTGATCCGTTTTCCAGCGGTGCCGGCCGGTTCGTTCGAGCGCGGTCCGCAGCTCGCCGTGGTTGTAGATCTCGCCGTTGTAGGTGATCCAGAGCGTGCCGTCCTCGTTCGACATCGGCTGACTGGCCGACGCGGAAAGATCGATGATCGAGAGGCGGCGGTGTCCGAGACCAACCCGACCGTCGGCATCAATCCAGGTATCCGCGCCGTCGGGCCCCCGATGGCTCATCGCATCGCGCATGCACGTGATGTACGCCTCCGTCACGCGAAACGTCGCGTTCGAGAACGCCAGCGCGCCGTTAATGCCGCACATGATCGATGCTGCTGTGGGGGCCCGGGCGAACTTCCGAAAGGCCGTAGTACCGCGCGTACGCCACGTTGACCCAATCGCGCGGGTCCGCGGAGACGTCGAGAACGAAGAACGACGCGGGAACCGTCTGGATCGCGGCGATATCGCAGGGTCGCTGTCCAGTCAGTCGACACTCGCGCAGCGCGCGATCGCGTTCGCTCATCTCGCGATCAAATGAGGCCAGGCGGCCTCTGGCCAGATCCTCGCCCAGGGCGTAACTGTTTCGCGCCAGCCCCAGCGAGACCACCAGGAGGACAGCCAGCGGCACGCCAAGCTCACGGGCAAAGGCCTGCACCGCACGGGCGCTTTTTCCTCCGGAAACCGACCAGAGCGCGAGGCCTGCGAACCAGAAGATCAGGAATACGAAATACGCCGTGTTCACGGTGCGATGTTGTCCGAGAATCCCGGTGGCCCAGTAGGCGGGAAACACCGAGATCGGCACTGCCAGGGCGATCCCCGCGCAGCACAGCAGCAGCGGCACGCGCGCGCGTGCGCGATCGACCAGGCCGGCAAACCGATCGGCATGCCCCAGCCACAGCGCAGAGGCGATGAGCAGCGGCCCGCTCGAGACCCACCCGCCGACAAAACGGACCGTCTGGAGCGCCGTCATCGTCATCGATCGGACGAGCTCGTGTCGATCGGGATAGACCGCGGCCCGTGCGGCGTTGCCGGGCGACAGGACGAGAACAGCCGTGCAGACTACGGTCACCGCCAGCATCGTGGCGAAAAGACTCCGGTAGGGAGCCCCGCCGGCGAGGCTCCAGCCTAACAGCGCAACATACACCGCGAGCACGATCAGCATCATGACTTCATTGCAGCCGACGACGGCGACGAGCAAGACAATTGCCAGAAGCCGCGTCGGCGCCCCGGCCCCTCCCGTGCAACGAACGACGCACGCGAAATGCAGCAGCGCAAGAATTACGGCAGCCTGATACGTTGCGGCGCTGGTCAACCAGTACACGCCCTCGCCGACCGCGGGCATACCCGCCAGAAACAGCACGCTCACCATCAACGCGCCCGACATCGCCTCGCCGCTCGTGAACGTCGCCTTCCCGAGAGTGCGCAGGAACACATACAGCGCAGCCACCGTCGCCATGACGAGCAGCCCGACCACGGCGCGATAACCGGCCAGCGAACTGAAGCGCCACGGCGTCGCCAGCGCAAAGAGGTTCGAGGCGTAGCGTCCGTTCCAGGTCAGGTATTGCTGGCGCCACGCGGTCAGCACACCGGCTTCGCGCGCGCTGGACGCGAAGTCGAGATCATCGGCGATTGGATGAGCAAAGAAGCCCGCGACGAGAAACAATCCGAGAATCGCGACGAGCGGAAGTTCCCATGCGAAGCGGCGAACGGTCATCGGGGCTTGGAGGCTTTGACGATCAGATTCCAACCCAGGCGCTGTTCGGTGAATGAGCGCGTCCACTTCAGTCCGTCGGGCAACTCCTGCGGTTCGAGCTGCCGCTGGAGAATCTCGACCCGATGGAAGTCCTTGAAAAGGCGTGCCGCGCGCGCCTTCGTGTACACCTTGACGAGCGGGCGCGCCTCGTTCGCCGAGCGCTCCACCAGCCTCGACATGATTTCGCCCATCGACACATGATCGAGCAAGCCGTCCTTGACGCCGCGTTCCCACACGAGCTTTCGCCAGTAGTGCAGCGAGTCTTCGGCGTACAACATGATGATCGCTCGGCCGCCCGGGCGGAGCACCCGATGGATCCCGCCGACAACCGCCGCCGTGTTCGGCGTGTGATGCAGCACGCCGTTGCTGTAGACGACGTCGAACGATCGATCGTCGAAGGGAAGCGACTCGGCGTCGTGATGGATGAAGCGGCCGCTGAGGCCCCGCAAACGGAAATTCTCTTCCGCCAGCCGCAGGTGGCCGGCCGCCAGGTCGAGGTCGGTCACCCTGGCGCCGCTCCGGGCGAACTGCGCAAGATCGGTCCCCATGCCACCGCCGATCTCGAGCACGTCGCGACCCGCGTGTCTGGCGAACTCCATCACGTCGGGCATCCACGGGGCGTACACGCCATACCGATGGCGTTCGACTTCGAGGAACCAGTCGAGCGTACGCGGCTGCGATTCGCGCGCGTGGTGCGAGCCCACAGGATTCTCATTCCACTGATCCTGGACGCGATCCTTATACGAGTCTCCGGTCTGGATCGCCGAACGTTCCGCGTCTGGCGCTCGAGCGATGGCGAACGCCGACAATTTCGCGCCGAGCTCGGATTCTGATGTGGCGACCAGCACGCGGTCGGCGTCAATGCCACGCATGACGAGCTTCTCTTTGAGATCGGCTGACGGGACCACGACGATGGTCGCTTGCCGTAAGGCCAGTTCCTCGGTCTTCGCGTACAGCTCCGCATAGAGCGGGGGCGCTCCGCTCAACGCCTCGTGAGTGATGACTTCGGATCCCGGATATTCCACGATGTAAGGGATCCGCAACGACTGGCTCGTTTCTGCGCCGACGGATTGCCCGGCGGACAGACGGTCGTACAGAAACGATGGCGCAGCCGTTTGACACGCGGCCCTGACAATCGCCGCATAGTGCAGAGGGGCCAGCACGATCGCATCCTGCCCCACCGTCAACCGGGGCGGGTCCATCGGAACCTGACGCACGCCCGAGCGGTCGAGCAGGCTGTCAAGACGCGGTGTCAGACAGACGACGCGATCGGTCACTGAGGCCAGCTGACCGACAACGTTGATCATCCGATCGTCGGGGGGCGCGGTATTCCAGTAGTCGGTCCGCAGGTACATGCCGGCGTTCCAGCATCGGCACGATCCCGCCTCTGGTGGTTTGAATGGCACCGGCTGAGCGCCAGTGATAAGCAGGTCGAGCCGGGATCCAATGTCGGAGCGGCGGACCGGAAACTCGCCGCGATAGATCCAACGAAGGGCGGTGGGCACGCGGCGCCACCGTATCAGCGCCCGATCGAGCGGCTGACCGATCCGCCTGAGCCACCTGACACGGTCAAGATGACGCCTGAGGCTCTGCAGCCGTTCATCGTCGACGCACTCGATGGCCCGTTCCGCAGGCCAGTACACCCACGCGCGGCGGCCGGCACCCAGCACCTGGTCGATCAGGCGCAGGTGCAGTTCGGACGGCAACCCTGACGAGAGTTCGAAGACAACGCCCTCGGCGGCCGAGCGCGACAGTTCAACCGCCGCATCGGTCACCGTCTCGAGCGTCGGTGCAGCGAGCTCGAGGTGATGGCGTTCGCTCGTCGCCGCCAGCGACGGCTCGTCGAAGACGCCTGCCTGCTTCAGATCGGAAGTGAAATAGAGGTACACGCTACTCGTAATCGGTCAGCACACCGCGAAAGCGCTCGAAGAACGCGCCGCCCAGCCCGAACGTCGCGAGGCACATCACCACGTACACCACCGCGACCGATGCCGTCAGCGGCGTGCCGCTGATCATCGCGGCGCGGTACATCTGCGTCATGTAGTAAATCGGATTGAGGTAGATGACCCAGGCGAACCCCGGAGGCACCATCTCCGGCTTGTAGCCGATCGGCGACAGGAACATCAGCATGAATACGAACAGGTTCACGAAATACGTGACGTCCGGCAGCGCGACGGTGATGCTCGAAAGCATCCATGTCAGCCCGGCGAGCCACATGACCTGAAGGATGACGACGATTGGCAGCACCGCGACGTGCCAGCTGAGCGACCGATCGGCGGCGAGAAGCACCAGCACGAGGCCGATGCTCACGAACTCGCTCGCCATCCCGACGATGACCGCGCGGATCGGAATCAGTTCGATCGGCAGCATCACGTTCTTCACCAGATGGATGTTCTGCTTGATCGACAGGGCGCCGGTCGTCAGCGCCTCCATGAATCCGAGGTACGGCACGAGGCCGCAGAAGACGTACAGCACGTAGTCGAAGCGGCTGAACCCCTCGAACCGCATCTTGAGCACGACCATGTAGACAAAGACGTACACCGACAGCAGCAGGGCCGGCTGCAGGACGACCCAGGCCATGCCGAGCACGGAGCCGGCGTGGCGCTTGGCCAGCTCGATCTTCGTGATCGCGACGAGCATCCGGCGATACCGGTAGATGATGCCGATCATCTTCAGCGAGGCGGACGAAACGGCGGTGAGCAGCGTCACGAGGCGATCGCAAACTCCCACGTGCGCGGGCCGTCGAGATCGACAACGGCCGTCGCGTCAATCGCGAGACAGGGCACGGCGACTCCGTACGAGGGTGAATAGGCCGACTGGTTGATCGAGATGTCGAAGCCCGACGGCAGGCGCAGCTCCCAGCGGCGGCCAGCCGCCGCGAGCGCAATGGCTGTATCGGTGACGCGTTCCGCCGCGACACCCGGCGCGAGATGGAAATGCCAGCGCACTTCGTGCCGGCCGCGTCCGATCAGCCGATCGACGACTTCGAGCGCGCCGGAGGGCTTCAACAGTCGCAACGTGCGTTCGTGGGAGACCGGCTCGGGCAGTCGCTCGTACCCGCGGTGCCGCCCGGCATATGCAGCGGCGTCCACCCGATCGTCGAACGACACCGATTCCGCGTTCGACGTTTCGAACATACGAAACAGCCAGTCGGGCCGCATCTCGTTCTGTTCCACGCCGTCGATCGACAGTGTGTTATGCGACGACGTGCTGCGAAACCGGTTCCGTGCTTCGGCGTCGGAGGTGTACACGTAACTGCCCGGATCGACGATCAGCGGCACGCCCGAGTGGTGATATTCGAACGACAGCTGATCGTTGTGTTTGTGATTGCCGAAACCGTTGGTGCCGACAATGCCGTTGGTGACGAGCAGGTAGTGGCCGCCGCCGGATCGCGCGACGGCAATGCCGGCCTGCGGATACAGTCGATTGGCCGGCGACGCAAGCCGCGGCTTCGAAGAAACCCCGCTTGCGTCGAAGCCCCACCAGGCGGCCTCCCATGCGGCGGCGTCGCCGCCAAGCGCGATCCACGCCGGTTCGTCGAACATGACGGCGGCAGGACCGAAGAGATGACGGCCATCCTGCGGTGACGCGGTGCCGTACCCCTCGAACACGTGCAACCGGCCATCGTCAGCATCGCCCACCTGAGGCATCAGACCGTCCGGCCGGACGACCGCCGCGAGGTACGCGACCATGTCGCGCACGCGGGCGCGGTACGCCGTGGCCATCGGCGCGCCCTGACGATCCGCGAGCCGGGCGGCGCCAAGAAACAGCTCGGCCACGAGACGGTGATAGGGAATCGACGACTCATAGTCGGCGCCGTCGGGTAGTACTTGCACGTCCATCTCGTGTTCGATCGAGGCGCGCGCGAACGCCGTCCATTCCGCACCTTGCTCGAGGTCCGAGAACACAGCGCCGGCGAACTGCAGGCCGAGCAGGTTGCTGAGGAAGTGATTGCTCGTCACCTCGTACGTGTTCTCGAGGTTGTTGCGGATGAACACGCCGTGGTCGAACAGCGCCGTGTGGGCGCGCGTCCAGAACGCCTCGTCGAGCGCCGCGCTCGTCTGCACCAGCTCGAGACCAATCGCCCAGTTCACCGCGCGGAGGCCGACGTCCATCGTGCACGTCCAGTTGACGCCGATACCTGTCGGATTGGCGTCGACGAAGTCGTCGAGCTCCCGGGCGATCTCGAGGGCGAAGCGATCGTCGTTCGTGAACCGATACGCCTGGCCCAGGACGGGCCAGTGCTGGCACCGCGCCAGCTCCCACGGATACTTGATGTCGGCATTCTTCGGGCGCATCTCCAGCAGGTTCCATTGCTTGCAGGGCACGCCGCGAGGAAACCGAAGCCGGCGCACGGGATCCAGGTACCAATCGATCGGGACGTAGCCGGCCACGGCCGGACGATCCGGGTCGCACGGCACGTAAGATCCGCTGCCGAGCAAATCGAACTCGTGCCGGAGCACGCGTTCCGCAGCCGCGATCGTTGCCGCCACACGGCCGGGATGATGTTGTCGAAGACCGGCGATCGCGTCGGGCGTGATGCTCGAATACAGCTCGCGGCGCTGTTGCCGCCGCCGGCACCACTCGCCAGCTGACAGTCCGGCCGCGCGCGCGTCTGACTCGAGCGTGGGCACCGGCGCCGGCGGTGTGGCGACCGGTGGCACGTCGGTGACTGTCCGGCGCCAGATTCGAGCCAATCGTCCAAACATCAGTTCAGCGGCGGCTTTCGCGCCTTGATGATCAGGTTCCAGCCCATGACCGCGCCGAGCATGTCGGGCGCGATGAACCGCAGCATTCGTGGAGTGGCCTTGAATTCAAGCTGTCGCTGGACGATCGAGATATCCTGAAAACCTTCGAACAGCTGGCGGAGGCGTTTTCTCGTGTACGCCTTCACGAGCGGATGCGCCGCGGCGTTGTCCGAGCGTTCGACGGTGCGCGACATCAACTCGCTCATCGAGTAGCGCCGCAGCTGTCCCTCGCGGAGGCCCATATTCCACAGGATGGTCCGCCAGTAGTGCAGCGAATCCTCCGCGTAGACCATCACAATCGCGAGCCCGCCCGGCCTCAGCACTCGAAGTATCTCGTTGACGACGTGACGTGTGTTGGGGGTGTGATGCAGAACGCCGTTGCTGTAGACGACATCGAAACTGTTGTCATCGAACACGAGCGTCTCCGCGTCGTGCTGGATGAAGCGCCCCTGCAGGCCCCGGACCAGAAAGTTTTCCTTTGCCAGAGTGAGGTGCCCGGCCGAGAGATCGAGATCGGTGACGCGTGCGCCATGCGCCGCGAAGCGGGCGAGATCGGTCCCCATGCCGCCGCCGATCTCCAGCAGGTCTTCACCAGCGTGGCGATCGAACTCCATCGTCTCGGGCATCCACGGCGCGTACTCGCCGTAGCGGTGCCGCTCGGCCTCGAGGAACCACTCTTTGGTGTGCGCGGCGGCCTCCACGACGTAGTGCGAGCCCGCGGGATCGTTGTTCCACTGCCGCTGCACCTGATCCTTGTAAGCGTCGCCGGTAGCGATCGTGGAGTTGTCGGCTTCGAGTGCGGGAGCCGCGATGGCGGCGCTCCGCACCTTGGGCTTGCGTTGAAGGTCGGGCGCAAGCTCCGAGGCAAAGGTCTCGCCGCCCAGAAACGCCCACAGATTGGCGACATGGCGGGACCACGAGTAGTGCGCCGCAGCCGCCTGGCGGGCGTTCCGCCCGAGGGCGGAGGCCATCTGCGGCTGGCGCACCAGCGCGGTCACCGCTTCGACGAACTGGCCGACGTTTCCCGGGGCGCACAACACCGATCGCTCGTCCTCAACGACGGCGCCGCACGAGGCTTCTTCCGGGGTCAGCGCCGGAGACAACACCTGCCCGATCTGTTCCAGATCGCTCGCCACGATACCGCCGCCGAGTGCCATGTACTCGAACACCTTCGTCGGCGATCCAAAGAACTTGCTGTCGATCATATGGGCGCTGTGGGGTGAGACGTAGATGTCACACGCTTTCAAGAGCCGCGCGCCTTCGGCTTGCGGCACCCGTCCGACGTCCACGACGCGCTCGCCGAGTCCGTACGAGGTCACCGCGTTCTGGACGAGATGCTTGAAGACGCCGTCGCCAATCAGCAGAAACTTCGCGTGACGATCGCCCTTGCAGATCCTCGGCATCGCCTCGCTGAGCACATCGACCCCGTGCCAGCCTCCGAACGTGCCGGTGAAGCCAATCACGCGGTCGGCGGCCACGAACCCGAGCGAGGTTCGAATGGCTTCGCGTTCCTCGGCAGACCCCGGCGCATACGCATCGAGATCGACGCCGTTCGGATTCACGATGATCTTGGCGGGGTCGACGCCGCGCGACAGGAGCGTGTTGCGTATTTCGGCCGACACGACGCTGATGAGCGTGGCCTGCTCGAACGCGAGGGCCTCGGTCTCGAGATACTCGGCCTCGTAGACGTAGCCGGCGTTTTCGAAGCTTCGCCGCATCGAGATCTCGGAGCCGTTGTATTCCACGATGTACGGCACCTGGAACTCGGCGCTGAGCAGCGCGGCCGCCGAGTTGCCGATACAGAGTCGCTCGTAGATGTAGGCGGGGCGGGTCTTCTTGAATTGCGGACGCAGCAGATCGAGGTAATAGGGCGTCGCGGATGCAATCTCCTCTTCGTTGCTCGTCGGACTCGGGCGTGGCATGACGACCTGATTGAGCCCGTACTCGTCGAGCAGCGGAAAGGGGTTCGCCATGTAGCACACGAAGGACTCTGTGACCGCCGCCAGCTCTTTCGCCACGTAGCACGTGTGCCCATAGCTGCCGCCAGAGAGGATCGGTGCCCAGAAATCTGTCCTGAGGTACACGCCGCAGCCCGGGATTCGACGATCCTTGTCGGGACGGGTGTCGAACTTCGGAAACGGAACGGGCCTGGCGGCGAGCCGGGCTTCGCGCAGCGAGGCGAGACGCTGCGCGTGGCGCACCATCGGCGGTGGCGCGGCGCCTGCGCCCTCGGACGGTGCATCATCACGAGCGCGAGCCCGCCAGCGTGTGACAGGCCATTGCAGGGCGCGCACGACCTGCCTCGCGACCCATCCCGGCATCTCCCTCGACGGCAGATCATGCATCGTCATGCTGACCCGCATCGGCCAGCGAATCAGCGTGAGCAGCCGCTCGATGACCGACTGATACAGATTGATCACGAGCCAATGGCGGCGATAACTCTGCAACCGTTCCCACGTCGCGACCTCGACGGCGCCTTCCTCGGGCCAGTGAAGCCACGTGCGACGACCCAGCTCGAGACCCCGTTTGAGGAGTCGCATCTCCGCCCGATTCGGGCAGCCCCCTGCGAGCGCCACCACCAACCCGAGGTCGCTGGCCTGCGTCAGCGCGGCGATCGGATCACCAGGCGTCAACAGCGGAGGCGGCAGCGCGATCAGGTGCCGCTCGCTCGTGTCGTCAAGACGCACCTCCTCGAGCAACCCGAAGCTGCCGCCTGGCGCGACAAACGCCACCCGCAAGTTAGACGTCCTCCCCGCTGGATCGTCCGAAGAGCTGATCCTCCACGTGCAGCGTGACGGCGCTCGTTTCGACGAGCTGATCGAACGGAATCGGCGATTCCGCCGCCGCGGCGATCGCGTCACCGAACCGGCTCAATTCCTCGAGGTGACCTTTGTCCGGTTCGTGGCTCTGCCACAGCACCGTTCCGTCGCTCGCCCTGACGAGCTGCTTGAAATCGTCCACGACATAGGTTTCGCCATCGCAGAAGATCTCAATGCGCTCTTTGCCCAGCCCTGTCTTGGGTCCAAGAGCTGTGTACACGAGAGTGGCCAGGCTCCCGTCCTCGTAACCGATCGTCGCGCTGAAGTTGTCGTTTCGCCGGTACGGCAGCGTTCCCGGGTCGATGGCGCGGGCCACAATGGACGAGGCGGGCGCCCCGGCGATGAAACGGAACACGTCGTACATGTGGCACGCCTCGCCGATGTTGCGCCCGCCGCCGTGGGCGCCGTGCACCCAGTGATCCAGCGGGAGATAACCGGCGTTCAGCCGATAGCTCACGACCACGGGCGCGCGGCGCGCCGCGATCAGATCCTTCACCGCGGTGAGTGCGGGTGAGAATCGCCGATTGAAGCCAACCATGAGCAGCGGCGGCGTTTCGAGGCTGCGGTAGACGGTCGAAATCCGATCGAGCTCGCTCCACGTGAGGGCCAGCGGCTTCTCGACAAACACGTGCTTGCCCGCTTCGAGCGCGCGCACGACCTGATCGGCGTGCTCGTGGTGGCGCGTCGCGATCACGATCAGATGAATGGCCGGATCCGACAGCACGTCGTCCAGGCTGGTCGTCAGCACTTCGACCTGGTTGTCGCGGGCGAAGTTGCCGCCTTGCACCGCGTTCCGGCTGACGACCGCTTTCAGGAAGAACCGATCGCGGCGTTTCTTCATCTGCGGGACGAGCATCGCCGTCCCGAACGCGCCTGCGCCCACGAGCGCGTAGTTGAGCGGGCCGGCCGGCGCGGTTCTGTGGCCGCGGATGACGACGCGGGTTGCGTCGGCAGGCTCCGGCAGCTCACGGACATCGTCGGCATAACGGATCAACACGCCCAACGGCAGCGCGCCGCCGCCATCGGCGAGGGCCCGGTAGGCGTTCGGCGCTTCCTCGATCGAGACGACACGGTCGATCAGCGACTGCACGTCGACCCGGCCGCTTCCGACGAGCTCGAGGTACGACTCCATGTTGCGGTTCAGCGTCCATCGCACGTAGCCGAACGGATAGTCGTGCCCGTCGACTTCGTAGGCGGCGTCGTAGCGGCCGGGCCCGTACGACG
>Ga0068858_100006912_pt1 | contig 11028 bp, 8 predicted proteins | sample KBSSwiS12_FD_66589 | JGI IMG/M metagenome (GOLD analysis project Ga0068858, IMG submission 66589) | Switchgrass rhizosphere microbial communities from Kellogg Biological Station, Michigan, USA - KBS Switchgrass S1-2 | ecosystem: Host-associated > Plants > Roots > Rhizosphere > Soil ... | reverse complement strand
CGCGGCCGAGAGTGTTGGAGTCGCCTGGGCTGTTGGTGATGTCGAGGCGTTAACCGGCGCAGTGACAGGCTTGGGTTTGGGCGGTGGCGGAGTGGTGTAGACGAAGACTGCCAAAAGCAGCATTCCGCAAATAAAAAGGCCGATACGGCTGGTACGATCCATAATGGTAAAAGTCTATCTGGAGACGGTGCTGATCGGGGGTACGGGGTCGAAGCCGGCCCCTCCCCACGGATGACAGCGGATGATGCGGCGGGCACCCAGGTTAAGGCCGCGAATGAAACCATGCGTGCAGACCGCTTCCTCCACATAGTGGGAGCAGGTGGGCGTGTAACGGCAACAGCCCTGAAGGCCAAGCATGACCTTGAGTGGCGTGAAGACCACGCGATACACTCGGATGAAAAAGACGATGATCGACGGCATGAGCCGTCCAGCATGGCGAAGTTTCTGAAAAAGGCAACGGGGTACCACATTAAAAAGGGGAGAGGCTGGGTTTGCGAAGAAGCAGGACGAGTGGAGATTATGATTTAAAGCGTTGTCATCCTGCGCTTGTCGAAGAACGACTGAAGTTGAAAAGGGGGTTTTCTTTACTGAATGGGTGTGCTAATCAATTCGACCCTATGGCGACGCTAAAGGATCTGGCTACATCGTTAAACCTGTCGGTTATGGCTGTTTCAAAGGCCTTGAGGGATGCGCCGGATATTAGCGCGAGCACGAAAGCCCGGGTACAGGTGGAAGCTCGGCGGCAGAATTATATTCCAAATCGGGCGGCGCAGAATCTTCGGTTAAGGCGCAGTGGATTGCTGGGCGTAGTCGTACCGCAAATTAATCATACTTATTATTCTCATTTGGTCTGGGGGGCGCAAATCCAAGCGGACGCGTTGGGATTGCAGCTTCTTTTGGGACATTCGCTGGACCGAGCGGAGAATGAGATGCAGCAGGTGCAGAAACTGATTTCGAGGCAGGTGGAAGCACTTCTGCTGGTGCCAGCCGTACGTTGGCAACATCGGCTGGCGACACTGGAGTTGGTCAAAGCGAGCGGGATTCCGACCGTGCTGATGGATGCATACCCGGCCGGGGCGGAAAATTTTCCTCAAGTGAGCTGGGTGGTTTGCGATGACCAGCGCGGCGGGCAACTGGCGACTGAGCATTTGCTGGAGCTGGGACACCGGGAGATTCTTTTTTTGGCGGGGCCGAACGGCTCCTCCTCAAGCGCCGGGCGATTCATCGGCTACCAGCGCGCATTGAAAGCAGCGGGGGTGGACTACAGCGATACCCGGGTGTATCTGGCTGATAAGGACATTGGCTCGGGGCGCAAGGCGATGGCACAGGCGCTTTCGGAGAAGGCACCATTCAGCGCGATCGTGGCGCACAATGACAGTGTGGCGATTGGCGCGATGGAGACGTTGTTACAGCAAGGTTTCCGGATCCCGGAGGACGTTTCCATCGTTGGTTTTGGAGACGGAATCCTGGCAGAGAACTTCCGGGTGCCTTTGACGACGATTCGAGTTCCGCAGACGGAGATGGGCGAGGTGGCGGTGCGGCTGGCGATCGAGTTGCAAAAGGGCGAGGCGGTTCAGCCGAGGACGTTGCCGGTAGAGATTATAGTGCGGGGGAGCACGCGGAAGAAAGCGGAGTAAACGTTAAGGCGAAGACGGACGGACTTCCTCCGCGTTAACCTACTCTCCGCGCGAGCAATCTCCTGTGTTTAAGCAAACCAGGTTCTTCGACTGCGGCTCGGGTGGCTCCTTTGAGGAAACCCATTTTCCGGTTCGCCTTCGCTCAGAATGACGGCGTTTTGAATTGCAGCTCTTTTGAGATCGCGAATATCAACTGGGGCTGATCCTTCGACAAGCTCAGGATGACGGAGGTTATAACAGGATTGCATCGCGGGAAAATTTGGCAGAAGTTAGAAGTATGCCGGAAGAACTCTCAGAATTGGCCCTCGACCTCACTATCGATTATCCACGGAGCCCTCGTGCGTTATTTGGAGGCTACATCATTGCCGGGCGGATGCTGGACAAATGCCGCGCCATACTCAACGGCACCGGTGGCGAGTACGAATACAACATCGGCCTGGACCGGGTCTTCCTGGAATTTGCAGGAATCGATGGCGAGGAATTCAAGGATTTCGTGGGTACCGGCGCGACCGACGAGGAGGTCATCGACTGGATCCATGAGCATGCGAAGGTACATTCGCCGGCAGAGATTGCGGCGTGGAATTTCGCGCTGAAATGCCGCCGGATTTGCGAGTTACCGCCAGATCGCCAAGCATGGGTTCAGGAATACCTGTTGGCGAACGTTAAGCCGGAGTTGCAGGAAAAGGTTATTTTCAACTTTGATTTGCTGGATGCCGAGGAAGGGCGATTGGGCTGATTTTATGCCGGAATCTGTTCAGCATCGCTTAAGTATTTTTGTCAATGGACAGGCGAGGCAGGTGGGCAGTTCGACTACTCTGGGTGAACTGGCGCAAAGCTTTCAACTCGATCCGAAGCGGTTGTTAACCGAGGTTAACGGCGAGACTTTACTTCGCGATGAATGGCCTTCGCGGTTGGTACAGCACGGTGACCGGATCGAATTTATCCGAGTGGTGGCCGGGGGCTGAACGAGGGAACTACCGGTCCGGATGGGGGAACATCGACAGTCCAAACATCGTAGTCCGGACCAAACTGGGCGAGGCAATCGAAGGTGAAGCACCGGACGTAAATCAGAGCAGGCAGTAGGACGACTGTTCCCACGTAAGGGATGACGCCGATACAACACAGGCAGCAGGTCATCACCGACAAAACGGCAACGGCGATGGCAAGGGCGATACGAAGCAGAATAAAGACCGCCACGCTAGCGGGATGGTCCCGGATAATTTTAACGGCTTCGACAAAAGCAGGGCGGGCGAGGATTCCCCGGCGAAACATCAATGGAATGCCGAATTCGCGAAAGATGAAGAAGATGATGCCGAGAACGAGGGCGAGCCCGAGGTAAATTATCGTCAACACGACAAAGCCCGCGATCTCTCCACCCACGGGCCACCGGTTTTGTTGGAAAAGCGGGATGCACATGACCACGGCAATCACGAGGATGGGGATGAAAATCGCAAACGAAACGACGAGGAAAAGCAGGTATAGCCCAAAAACACTATTGGCCTGACGACCATATCGTTGCCAGGGAGCTCCCACTTCACCGCGGTTGCGGACGATGTTGTCGATGAACATGAACTGGCCACGGGCACCGAGCCAATACATGAGAAGTACAAAGGCAAAAACAACAATGAGTATGACTACAGTAAAAATGATGATTCCCCCAACAGCCACTCCCGTGGCGAGATTGTGCAGGCTGGAATTGAGCTTCGTGATGCTGTCACTTAGATTGTGGTTAAAATCAGAGGAGAAATTCTTGTTTCCACTCGTGTTATCGAGATTGTTGAAATTGTTAAATGAACCGCCATTGAAGCCGTTGCCTCCCTGGATGAGGCCGGCCAGAAAGGCGCTGAAACCGATTATCAGCCATTTGACGAAGTCGAAAGGGCGAAAGAGAATAATGACCATGCGTTCCCAAGCGGAATTAAAGGCGCGGGTAAAATCGATCATAGGCAGTACGTGCTTTATCTCGGATAGCCGATTGAGGGAATACTCCAAGCACCAAATGGACCTAAAAAATGCTGCCGATTTAATGACAACTCACTTGCGTTTTGCGCCCAGCACTGACAGCTTATTCGGCCAATGCATTTGAGTGGTTCACGGTCAACGGTTTATGGGCTACTGGCTCTTTTAGGAGCCGGGACGTTTCTGTGCCCAACTCTTGGGGGTAATCCGGCCAATCCACCGGCGCCAGCCGCACCCGTTCCGCCTCCCGCGATTGATCCTCCGCTTGTCTCCTATCCCCCGATTACGCCGTGGATTTCGTGGAGTGCACGAAGCATCGACGAGATGTTCCACCTCAAGACATCGACAGGCTCCCCTCGCTTGCCCTCACCAAACGAGTGGTTTCCTCTCGATATTTACCAGGGATCGATCACCCGCCAGGAGTTCGAACATAAGCTCCATACGCTGTATGATCCGTTTGGCGCTCTGCCGGCGTACATGGACATCAATGATTCGCGGGTGATCATCTATCCCTCACCCACGGAGCGCCGCGTACCGCAATTTGTCCTCCAGTTTTTACCGCCCAATCAGCCCCGTCCGGCCATTCGCTGGTTTCGCACGCCGGCGGAAATTCGCGCGGAGACTCATCCCTTGGACAAGCCGCTAAGCGGGTTGCGGGTGGCGATTGATCCCGGCCATATAGGTGGTCCCTGGGCGCAAATGGAAGAGCGGAGTACGCGCTATAAAGGAAGCGCCCCGGTGCAGGAGGGCGATCTCAACCTGATCACGGGCCGGATTCTCAAGCAGGAGCTGACCAATATGGGAGCGTCGGTCTTTGTAGTGCGTGACTCGACGGAACCGGTGACGCCCTATCGCCCGAACGATATGCTTTCGGAAGCACGTGATTTGCTGGTGGCCCATTCTTCACACGCGACCAATTTCAAGGCGATACCACCCGATAAGCTGAACCTGCTTTTTGGCACGCGGTTGATGAGCCTGGCAGAGTTTCTGTTTTATCGCTGCTCGGAGATTCAGGAGCGCGGTATCCGCATCCGGAACAACTTCGTTCCCGACATCACGGTCACGCTTTATATTGATGCGACTCCAGCAAGCGGTCGGGGGCACCTGACATCCGCCAATGCGAACATCTTTTTTGTTGGCGGCAGTTACACGAAGACGGAGATGACCGATCCCGAGATGCAACGGCGCTGCGTCTACAAGATCCTGGAAGGCGGATCGGATATTGAATCGGAAGTGGCCGGTGATATCGCCTCTGTTTTCACCGCAAAGACGGGACTTGGCCCGGTGCAGTACGGGGACTCGGCCACGACGCGGTCGGTGATTCCCGGAAATTCCTATGTGGTGGCGCGCAATCTTGCGGCGAATCGCGAGTACGACGGTCCCGTGGTTTGTACCGAGCCCTATTTCATGAATAATGCCGTGGTTTATCAACGACTGCTGGCCGGCGACTACGACGGCACACGGAAATTTAACGGCAAAGAGTACACGAGCATTTTCCGCGAGTACGCGGATTGCGTGGCGCAGGGCTTGGTCAAGGCGTATGCGGGACCAACGGTTATCGCTGGAGCAGCGGCACAAGGTACGGGAACGCCCGCTCCGGCGCAGACGAAATAGACCGAGCATCTTATAATACAAGACGAAATTAGAACAACCCTTAATGAAAAATGTCTCAAGTTGAGACACTTTCAACTGTTGTTCCGTGAAAAGGACGGTAAATTAGGCCGCATGCGAGGGAAAGCACGGTCAAACAATCTGCGCACCCCGCGCTAAGTCTATTATGTCCCAGCCTTTGGAACTTGAAGATCTGGTGCCAGGCACTCATCTGGGACACTACGTTATTACGGATAAGATCGCGCAGGGCGGAATGGGGACGGTGTTCAAGGCCTTGGAACCGGCGCTGGAACGTTATGTGGCGATCAAGGTGCTGCGTCCCGAGTACGCAAGCAATGCCAATTCGGTGCAATTTTTCCAAGAGGAAGCGCGCGCGGTTGCGGCACTTCGGCACCCGAATATCATTCCGATTTTTTTTATCGGCCAGGAGGGAAACGTTGTTTTCTTCAGCATGGCTTATATCGAGGGGAACACGTTCGATGACTGGATTGATGCAAAGCGCTGGTTCAACGAGGAGCAGGCCAAATGGTTCCTAAGTCACGCGGTTGCCGCACTTCACTCGGCTCACAAAGAAAATATCATTCACCTCGATATCAAGCCGGCTAATTTCCTGGTCGACCGGGCGAACAACATTATGCTGACCGATTTCGGTCTCGCCCAGAAGATCATCAAGTCGGGTGATGAGGGCGAGAGGGAAGCGTTCGGTACGCCGGCCTACGTTTCACCGGAACAAATTACGCGGGGCAAAACGGACCAACGCACGGATATTTATTCACTCGGCGCGACGCTCTTTCACTTGATGACCGGCCATCCGCCTTTTTCGGGAACAAGTGTGGAAGACGTCGTCTGGGGGCATCTCGAAAAACCGTTTCCGGTCGAGATCGCCCGCAATGCGAACATACCGACAGGTTGGATTTATCTGATCAAGAAAATGATGGAGCGTAATCCGGATGATCGCTTCAACGACTACCGAGAGCTTCGCCACGCACTGGAGAACGTGCACAGCTTCCGGTATGAGACGCTGCCCTTGGAGGCACCTCTTCCGCCTAAACCGGTTTCGATTCCACGATCCGGAAATAACACCCAGAGCCTTCACGGGCTGCTGGCCCAGACCAAGTCACAATGGAAAGGCGACCCGGGCCAGACCGGGATGTCGATTCAGCTATCGAAAAAACAAGTGCTCGACAGCATGAAGAACCGGGTCGAGCCTCTGCAAGTTTCCACATTGCTCAATACGATCAAGGATCTGAGCAAGCCTCGCGCCGAGGATCCGGCCGCCCTGGTCGAGGCCATGGAGAAGGTGCCGGGTTACAGTTTTGCGGTTTGCGAACTGGCTAATTTCATGGTCAACCCCCAGGTCGAGGAAGAGCGGGCGGAAAACATGGATCCGTCCGAGGTTCTCCAGACACTTGGTCTGGAACGGGCCCGCAACCTGGCACTGACCTTTTTTGCGCTAAACTACGAGAGTCCTCAATCGACGCACTTCGACTGGACTCCGTTGTGGCGACATCAGCTTGCCGTGGGCGTGGTGATCGATTTTCTTTACGATGCACTAGATCTGAAGCGGAGCGACTTTGAGTATGTTGCCGGTGCGTTTCACGACATAGGCAAGTTCATCCTGGCTGAGCTGTTTCCTTTTGCCTACTTCAGCACGATGAACCGGAGCCTGATGGAAGAAGTTCCCCTGGCCCAATGCGAGATGGAAATCTTTGGGACGACTCACGCGGAAATCGGCGCGTTCTGGCTGAAACAGCAGGGATTCTCCGCCATTCTTGTCGATGCTGTTGCGCAACACGAGGACCCCGATCAGATTCCCCGACGCGCGTTGCTTTCCCACGCACTGGTCTCAGCCAATCATTTGGTGAAGCAAATTGGCATCGGCTACAGCGGCAATATCGCCCTCGATCCCCGCGCATGGGAGGAGTTGCCCTCCACCGGAGCAATCTGGGAAGCGAGAGGGAACAAGGACTACGCGTACAATGATTTTGCGAGGGACATCCTGGGGCAGTTTGAGTCGTTCCCGGATTTGCTCTAATTGCTTCGATTAGACGGATTTAAGAAACCGCCGCTGAGAACAGCGACGGTTACCTCGGAGACACGGCGATCATAGACCGCCGCTACACTTTAAAGAACCGCGTCCTGATCGGCTTCGAGGAAGCCGTGCAGGTGACGGATACGGGTCGGGTGACGCATCTTGCGGAGCGCTTTCGCCTCGATCTGACGGATACGCTCGCGGGTGACACGGAACTGACGACCCACTTCTTCCAGCGTGCGGGAATAGCCGTCAACCAAACCGAAGCGTTGTTCGAGAACGGCGCGCTCACGCTCGGTGAGCGTGTCGAGCACGTCGCGGATCTTTTCCTTGAGGAGCGCGTAAGCGGTCATCTCGGAAGGATTCTCCGCGGACTTGTCTTCGATGAAGTCGCCGAAAGTAGTGTCGTCGCTGTCGCCAACCTGCGCCTGAAGCGAAATGGGCTGCTGGGCCATGCGGAGGACGGCGCGGACGCGTTCGACCGGCAGGCAGATTTCCTCGGCCACTTCCTCGGGCGTAGGTTCGCGGCCGAACTCCTGCACGAGTTGCTTCTGCACGCGCATCAGCTTGTTGATCGTCTCGATCATGTGGACCGGGATACGGATCGTGCGGGCCTGGTCGGCGATGGAGCGGGTGATCGCCTGGCGAATCCACCACGTGGCGTAAGTGGAGAACTTGTAGCCGCGGCGGTATTCGAATTTCTCGACCGCCTTCATGAGGCCCATGTTGCCTTCCTGGATCAGATCGAGGAACGAGAGGCCACGGTTGGTGTACTTTTTCGCGATCGAAATGACGAGACGTAGATTGGCTTCGACCATTTCGGTCTTGGCCTTGTGGGCCTTGCGGAGCCATTCGACGAGATGGTGGTGATCGTCGTGGAAACGTTCAAGCGGCATGCGGACCTGCTGCTCGATATCCTGAAGCTTCTGCTCGAGTTCGGAAACGTGCGCGTTGTGCTCGCGGCTCTTGCTGCGGGATTTGTGCAGCTTTTCCAGTTGACGCTGGGCATCGACCAACTCGTGGTGATGGTGCTCACAAACGACGACGAATTCCTCGGTCACCTTCTGCTTGTAGTAGAAACGGATGAAAAGCTTCTGGAGAGCGGCGTCCTGCTTGAGGAATTCCTTCTCCGCCTTGGCCAGCGGTCCAGGATGGCCCTTGGCCTTGACGACCTTGGCGTAGGCCTGATCGGCCTTCTGGTTGGCGCCTTCGACACTGCGGACGAGGGCCTTGAGGGTGGAAAGATATTTATCGCGGCTGTCGATCTTCTTGTCTTGGATGACGCGGTCAAAGCGTTCGCGGCCCTGCTCGAGCTTGCGGGCGAGGTTCAGGTATTCGCGGGCGGTGAAACCGAAGCGGTTGAGGTGCTTCTGCACCATGCTCTCGGCGTCCTCGATGCGCTTGGAAATTTCGACTTCCTGCTCGCGGGTGAGGAGCGGTACCTGCCCCATCTGCTTGAGGTACATCCGGACAGGATCGTCGAGGATGTCGAGCTTGGCGTCGGTCTTCTCTTCTTCGGAAGGTTCATCCTCCGCATCCGTAGCAGCGGTCTGCTTGTAACGATCAACCTCAGACGCGTCGATGACGTCGATCTCGAGATTGCGGAGGAACATGATGATGGCTTCAAGTTCCTCGGGATTATTGACGCTCTCGGGAATGGCTTCATTGAGATCGTCCCAAGTAAGATAACCTTGGTCCTTGGCGAGCTTGACGAGGTCGCGAAGGCGTTCCTGGCGCTCGGGCTGGCCGGTCCAGACTGCGCCAACTTTATCCTTATGCTCTTTGTCCGTGGTATCGTTGATCGAGCGGGAAGGCGTGGCGACTGCGCCCTGAATCTCCGGCTTACCCTTGACCTTGTCCTTGGCTTTGGGAGCACTTCCGTTTTTCTTCTCGCTGCCGTGGCTGGTCTTGTGGCCATTTTTCTGCACTTTTGAAGCGGCAGGGCTTGCCTTGGCCTTTGCGGCGGGCGCGGGATGACGGGAACTTTTGGAGGATGCTTTGGGAGTGATGGATCGGCTCGATTTGGGCATAGGTCGTTGGGGAAACGGTGAAAGACGCGGAACTTAGTAGTCTCCTACCAAGAAGCCCTCAGGTCAAGGGCTTCTTTAAAGGGCTTGGAAATAGTTCTTTCCGTGAATAAGTCCCTCATTTTGCGGAACTAATGAAGCGTATTTAAGCGATCCTGCAAGTCTTTGAGACGGTCCTGAGTCGATTTGAGGAGGGATTTGTTGCGATCGTCACGTGAGTTGCTCAAGGCCGTATTGGCATCCGTGTCTCGTTGAGCGATCCAGACAAGTTGATCCTGTTTCAATTCGGCACGTTGTTTAGGGGAAAGCTTTTGGCTGAGTTGGCTGTAAATCAGGTTCAATTCGTGGTCGGCTTTGGCGAGCTCGGGCATGTCCTTGAACGGATCGTCTCGTGGCGTGGGGCTGGAAGCTTTCTGGACGGTTCCCTCCGGAAGTTTGATAATCACCGTTCCGTCGACCTCCGAGTTCTCATCCCCAAACTTGGGAATATCGGATGAAAAAGGAATCGTGACGGTCGAGTCATTGAAAACCACCGGCACCGTGTGGGTCGCGTCATCAGGACTCAAGGAAAAAGTGGTTTCGTAGCCGTGGTTTGCGATGGGGCGCTTTTCCTCAACGACGGGATCGACTGCTTTCTGCATCTCTTTCGCAAGGTCTGTTTGGTGCATGCCAGCGGAATCGATCCGGATGAGCCAAAGGTTTTCAGTCGAGTAGCGGGCATCGCTCTCGACCAGGGCATATCGAGTCCCCTGCCCTGTGGGCTTCCAATAGGTCACGATGTAGCCGCGGTTCTTTCGGGGATAATCGGGATCGTCGGTGGGAAGTTCGAGAAGCTTTTTGCCTTTGAGATCGATGAGGCAATTGATCAATTCGTAGTCTCCCTTGTCCTGGTATGCGTCCGGATCGACATAGGAATCAATCAGCTTGGAGGGTTCCTCGGGATCCCAGAGAGACCAATCGACCGGCTTGCTTTTGTTGCGCGGGAGAATGGTCCAGCCCACGGCGTAATGTCCATCCGGCGAGACCGTTTCCTCGAAGACAACCGCCTTGCTCGAGCCCGCATCAACCACGCGCTTGGAGGTGACGTTGTCAGCCCAAGCCGAAAGAGCGACGAGAAGGAAAAAAAGGAATACGGCGCTTTTCATGGTGTTCTTTAATCGCCGGATTGGAGGGTTTTCTTTCAAGGCTCCAAGTCGGGGAACTGGCGGCGGATGGCCTGGATTTCCATGAGGTATTTGAGGCGTTCCTCGACGGAGAGCTCGCTGGATTTGGTGGCGAGGTTGAGGAACTGGAGGCGTTGCTGTTTCCAGCGTTTTTCGAGATTTTTTACCAGCTTATCGCCGTAGGCTTCCTGCGTGGCCTCGGCGGGCGGCGGCGGCGGCGTCATGAGGAGCCCGGAAAGATAATCGCGGGTGCGGTCGTCGCATTCCTCGAGGAACTGCATGGCGTCCTGCCAGGCATCGTGAGCGTGGGCATCAAGGAGGCGGATCAGGACTTCCGCCCCGGCGAGGCCTTCGACCCATGCTGGATTGAACTGGCGGCTGACTTCGGGAACCAAATCCGGCGTGGTGAGTAGGAGCGAGAGCATGGCTTCGATGAGCTTGTCGGGCTGGAGAGGTTCCTGCGGGATTTGCGGTGTACCCTCACCGATCATTTCGTGCTCGGGAGTGCCGAAATCGTGGCGCTGGCGATCTCCGACAGATCGGCGGGCTTGAGCCTCAGCCTTTCTCACCTCCTCTTCCAACACCGCGCGGGAAACCTG
>Ga0068858_100006909_pt1 | contig 11029 bp, 8 predicted proteins | sample KBSSwiS12_FD_66589 | JGI IMG/M metagenome (GOLD analysis project Ga0068858, IMG submission 66589) | Switchgrass rhizosphere microbial communities from Kellogg Biological Station, Michigan, USA - KBS Switchgrass S1-2 | ecosystem: Host-associated > Plants > Roots > Rhizosphere > Soil ... | reverse complement strand
CTTGGCCAAGCAAATCCTCTTTCGTTCTCAAAAAAGTCGCGGAGCCTTAGCGGGGCGAGGCGTAAATGTGAAGGCGCGGCTCAGATGGAGAACACGGTCGATCCCGATGTCTGCCGAGCCTCGAGCGCACGGTGCGCTTCGGCGGCGTCCTTCAAGGCGAAGCGTTGCTTCACTTCGATCTTCACCTTGCCGCTCTCGACGACCTCGAACAGCTCGCGCGCTGCGGTTTCGAGGTCCGCTCGTCGCGCGCTGTAGGTGAACAGGGTCGGACGGGTCAGGAAAAGGGAACCCTTCTGCGCGAGGATCCCCGGTTCTATCGGATCGACCGGGCCAGATGAGTTGCCGAACGTGACCATCATCCCGCGCGGCGCGAGGCAGTCGAGAGACTGCAGAAAAGTATCCTTGCCCACGGAATCATAGACTACCGGAAGCTTGGCGCCGCCGGTGATTCGATCGACCTCTGCGACAAAGTCTTGACGGGTATAGACGATCGGGTGGTCGCAACCGTGGGCGCGGGCGAGTTCGGCCTTTGCGTCTGAACCGACGGTGCCGATCACCGTTGCTCCAAGGGCCTTTGCCCATTGGCAAACGATCAGCCCGACCCCGCCCGCCGCGGCGTGAATGAGGATCGTCTCGCCTCGCTGCACGCGATGCACCGAGCGAAGCAGCATGTGCGCCGTCATTCCCTGCAGCATCATCGCCGCAGCCTGTTCGCTCGAGATCGCATGCGGGAGCTTTATCAAGCGATCAGCCGCGATCAGCCGCTCCTCGGCGTAGCCGCCGACCGGACCCGCATAAGCAACGCGGTCACCCGGGCTCAGGCCCGAAACATCCGGTCCAATGCTTTCGACGACGCCCGCGCCCTCCGTTCCGGGCGTGAAGGGCAGGGGCTGAGGGTAAAGGCCGGTGCGGTGATAGACGTCGATATAGTTGAGACCGGCGGCTTCCTGGCGGATCTTCACCTCGCCTGGGCCAGGCTCTCCAACCTCGATCTCTTCCCATTTGAGGACCTCGGGTCCTCCGAGCTCATGGACTCGGATGGCGTGCGTCATGTGCGCCGCCTAGCCGGAGACAGTCCCTCCGTCGAGGGACTGTCCCTTGCTTTGGATCAACCGGCGGCGTGGCCGGCAAGCGCCGCGAGCAGAAGCAGAGCGACGATGTTCGTGATCTTGATCATCGGATTGACGGCCGGACCGGCGGTATCCTTGTAGGGATCGCCGACCGTGTCGCCGGTAACCGCGGCCTTGTGGGCTTCCGAGCCCTTGCCGCCGTAATTGCCGTCCTCGATATACTTCTTGGCATTGTCCCAGGCGCCGCCGCCCGAAGTCATGGAGATGGCGACGAACAGGCCGGAGACGATTACACCGAGAAGCAATGCGCCGACTGCCGCCAGGCCATTCTCCTTGCCCGCAACCGCGCCGATGGCGAAGTAGACGATGATCGGCGCGAGCACCGGAAGAAGCGACGGGATGATCATCTCGCGGATCGCAGCGCGGGTCACGAGATCGACCGTGCGTGCATAGTTCGGACGAACCGAGCCATCCATGATTCCGGGATTGTCGCGGAACTGGCCGCGCACTTCCTCGACCACCGCGCCGCCCGCGCGACCCACGGCGGTCATTCCAAGCGCGCCGAACAGATAGGGCAGCAGGGCGCCGAGCAGCAGGCCGACGATCACATAGGGATTCGACAGGCTGAAGAGCGTGTCGAGGTTGGTCGTGACGCCGATGTCGCCGCCGAATTCGCGAAGGTCCGCGGTATAGGCGCCAAACAGCACCAGGGCCGCTAGACCCGCAGAGCCGATGGCATAGCCCTTGGTGACGGCCTTGGTCGTATTGCCGACCGCGTCGAGCGCGTCGGTGCGGGTGCGGACGTCATGCTCGAGCCCCGCCATTTCGGCGATTCCGCCCGCATTGTCGGTGACCGGACCATAAGCGTCGAGCGCGACGACCATTCCGGCGAGCGCGAGCATCGCCGAAGCGGCGAATGCCACACCCAGGAAGGCGCCGAGCTGGTAGCTGGCGATCAGGCCGACGATGATCACGATCGTCGGAAGCGCGGTCGATTCAAGGCTGATCGCGAGACCCTGGATGATGTTGGTGCCGTGGCCGGTTTGCGACGCCTTCGCGATCGACTGGACCGGGCGGTAGTTGGTCCCGGTGTAATATTCCGTGATCCACACGATCAGCGCTGTGACCGCGAGCCCGATGAAGCTCGCCCAGACGAGGTTCATGGCCGGGAAGCTTGCACCCGAAACCGTCGAGACGGTCTGCTGGAGGTCGCCGCCGAGCGTGAAATAGGCGGCGCCGTAGATCGCCGGGACGGCCAGCAGGGTGGCGGTCCAGAAGCCCTTGTAGAGCGCGCCCATGATCGAGCCCTTGGCGCCCAGGCGGACCATGTAGGTACCGATGATCGACGTGATGATGCAGACGCCGCCAATCAGGAGCGGGAGGGTCATGAGCGGGAGGAGGAGCGGACTGGAACCAAGCGCGAGCGCAACCGACACCATGGTGATTCCGACGGTCACCACATAGGTTTCGAACAGGTCAGCGGCCATTCCGGCGCAGTCGCCGACATTGTCACCGACGTTGTCGGCGATCACCGCCGGGTTGCGCGGATCGTCCTCGGGAATTCCGGCCTCGACCTTGCCGACGAGGTCGGCGCCGACGTCGGCAGCCTTGGTGAAGATGCCGCCGCCGAGACGGGCGAAGATCGAAACGAGCGATGCGCCGAGCGCGAGCGCGGTGAGCGCGGTGACGACAGGGCGATCGTTCGGAGCGTGGCCGCCGGGCCCGGTCAGGTACCAGAAGAGAACGGCAATCGCGAGAAGCGCGAGTCCGGCAACGAGCATTCCGGTGATGGCTCCGGCGCGGAAGGCGACCGTCAGGCCCTTCTGCAGGCTCGCGCGCGCAGCCTCGGCCGTGCGGACGTTGGCGCGGACGGAGATGTTCATTCCGATGAAGCCGGTCGCGCCCGAAAGGATTGCGCCGATCAGGAACGCTCCCGCCGAAAGCGGACCCAGGAAAATGCCGATGATGATCGCGACGACAACGCCGACGATCGCGATCGTCGTGTACTGGCGGCGCAGATAGGCCTTAGCGCCTTCCTGGATCGCGCCGGCGACCTCGATCATGCGCTGGTTGCCAGCCGAAAGGCTGAGCACCTGGCGGCTGGTCACGATTCCGTAGAGTACGGCGATGACGCCACAAGCGATGGCGATCAGAAGCAAGTTCATCGTCGGATATTCCCCGTATTTTCGCGGCAAACAAAAGAGCCGGCGCGCGCGGGCGCGGCCGGAGGATTCGCGTCCCTTTATGAGGCGCGGCTCGAGCTTGCAACCGGTCCCAGGCGCAGCCACGCCGGGGGCATGGCGAGCATGGGGCTCACCAGCGGAGGCGAGGGTAAGAAAATCCCGCCGAATTAATGCAGCAGCATCGCCACGACCATGCCGGACACGAGCCCGCTAATGGCGATCAGCCACTGGCGAAGCGGAGCGTTTCCGATGGCCGTTGCCCGAATGCTCAAAACCCAATCCTTCCGGCGATTCGATCGGCTTCCCTTCGCTCATAAGCCTTATTGCAGGCTCGCCCGCTTCGAGGCTTCCGATGCGCGTAATGGTCGTCCCGGAGGGTAAAGAAAGCGTTGACGGATCAAGCCCGGGCGGAAGCGCGGCGAGCAGAGCGTAGTCGTCTCCGCCCGTCGCTGCGAACAGCCGCGCCTCGCGATCCTGGCCCTGTGCCTGGCTGAATGCATCGGTCAGCGGGAAAGAATCGATGTCGATCGTCGCGACGCATCCGCTCGCCTGGGCCAGGCGAAGCGCGTCGAGAAGCAGGCCGTCGGAAACGTCCATCATCGCCGTCGCATGCCGCGCCAATACCTGGCCGGCACCGAGCAAGGGGACCGGTCTTCGGTAAATGTCGACGAGCACGCCGGTCGCCCGCGGATCCTCCCGCAATTGAGCGAGCCCGGCGGCGGAATCCCCGATTGTCCCGACGAGCCACAACTTATCGCCCGCCTTTCCCCCTGCCCGATCGGGAACGCGCTCGCCGCCGCGGCCGATTGCGGTCAGGCCGAGAACCTTGGGAGCGCTGACGGGTAATGCGATCGTATCTCCACCGATCAGCGGCAGTGCGTAGCTCTCGCAGGCGGCTTCCACGCCGCCAAGGAATTGCTCGTCCCATTCGTCGTCGGAGATCGTCAGAGAGAGCAGGGCCGCGGCGGGCGTCGCGCCCTTGGCGGCCAGGTCGGAAAGATTCACCGCGACGAGTTTCCAGCCAACGCTGGCTGGCGGATCGGATGGCAGGAAATGCACGCCCTCCGCGATCGTATCGTGTGTGATCACGAGGCCGTCGAGGAGCGCCACATCATCCGCGAGGCCGCGAGCGGCAGGGTCAGTCGCAATGCGCCGCAGACGAGCGATGACTTCAGATTCCTTCATTTAGCCCAAGCGTAGCGGGAGGCTGTGTCAGCGCAAAGCATTCGTCAAAAGGGGAGGTACCAGAAAAAGACAGTGATCACGCTGAGCAGGACCAGGCCTATGAACCAGTAGCCTGGTCCATATGCTGTTGCTTTGCTTGGGCTGTCTGGTTTTATCCAAATTTGAAGAAGCTCGCCGGGCTGCGTTTCTCCGGCCAACGTGAGATCCACGTCCTCGCGATAATCGACACCGTCGTGGGCGTAGCTCACTCTTGCGCAAACAGTTCGATATCGCAGTTCCTCGGAAAGGTTGTCCCAACCGCCGCAAGATCGTTCCCACCGCTCGGTGCGGGTACAATCGTTCGCTACGATCCTAGCCAAAACGGCAGTCCTGAAAGTGAACAGGATGGCTATTCGGGCCGTAACTAGCAGTCCGGCAAAGGCGCACGCTGCCAAACCAATGTGGCTGATAGACATTCAATCGCCCGGTAGGAGGCGGCAATTGAGGCTTTCTTAACGCCGCGCTTCCTTGGCGATCGCGTCGAGAAGGCCATTTACGAACCCGCTCTCACGCTTGTCGTAGAAAGCGTGTGCGACATCGACATATTCGGAGATGACCGAACCGACCGGGACGTCGGGTCTCGCGATCAGCTCATAGGCTCCGGCGCGAAGGATGGCCCGCATCGGCCGGTCTAGCCGCTCAAGGGTCCAGCCCTCGGCGAGCCGCCCGCTGATGAGACCGTCGATCTGCGCGCAGCGCTCGCTCACGCCCGTCACGATATCGTCGAAGAAGTCGCGCTCCGCTTCGTGATATTGCTCGTCTTCGATCTTCGCGCCCAGCCGATGGTCGTGGAATTCCTTGAGGAGCCGGGGCACGGGCGTTCCCTCCATCTCCTGCTGGTAAAGCGCCTGGACGGCGGCGAGGCGAGCCGCCGAACGCGTTCTGGAACGAGTCTGGGTCATGAAGCCGAGGCACTAGCCTCCGCATGCGCGGCGAGGAAGGGGCGGAGCGCCGCCGCGACCTCGTCAGGCGCTTCCCATGGCGCGAAATGGCGCACTCCGGGCAGGCGAACGATCGTCAGATCGTCGACCAGGCGATCGAGGCCTTCGAGCTGGATGGGGAGGAGCGCCGTGTCGCCCATGCCCCAGACGACGAGGGTCGGGACCTTGACGGTCGGGAACTGGCCGACGACCCAATCCGGCAGCGGGACGGTGACGCCGGGCGGCGGGACAATCATCCTGCCGGCGCGGTACCAGTTAAGCATCGATGTCAGCGCGCCAGGCTGCGACCAGTCCGCGAGATATTGCCGCCGTTCCGATTCCGGCAGCTTCGATCGATCGACGTGTTCGGCCAGAGTCTTCTCGAGGAAGGTTTCGAGGCCCATCGCCTCGAGGGCCTTCTCTGCGCCCGGATTGCGGAACCAGTTGATATATTGCGAGGCTTCGCGTTGGGCCTCGTCCTCGATCAGGCTCTTCTGGAAGATGAGTGGGTGGGGCGCGTTGACGATCGCCAGTCGACTAAGGCGCGGATCGTTGCGAAGCGCCGCCGGCCATGCGATCGCGCCGCCCCAGTCATGGCCGACCAGGGCGAAGCTTTCGATGCTCAGCGCGTCAGCGAGTGCGAAAATGTCGTCGATCAGAATGTCGGTCTTGTATGCCTCGACCTCCTGCGGCCGGTCCGATCCGCCAAAGCCGCGCTGGTCCGGCATGACCAGGTAGAAGAAATCCTGCAGCCGCGGCGCGATTTCCCGCCAGGTCCGATGCGATTCCGGGAAGCCGTGAAGCAGGATGACTGCCGGGGCGGCCGGATCGCCGGCGAGCGCGACGTTCAGTGTGACTCCGGTGCTGAGCGCAACGCGGCGGATCTCCGTCACGGGTAGCTGACCGTCTTGGGCACTTCGGGCAGGGGGATGAACTCCTGGTCATCGCCGGGCGGCAGGGGAAAGCGCATCGCTTTCCAGTCTTCCTTCGCCTGATTGATCCGTTCGCGCGACGAAGACACGAAGTTCCAGAAGACGTAGCGCCGCGTCGAGAAGGCTCCGCCGCCCATCAGCATCGCGCGCGCGCCAGTTGCGCTCGCCAGGCTCGTGGCATGGCCCGGCCTCAGCACGTACAATGTGAAGGGATCGATCTTCTTGCCGCCGAGCTCGGCCTCGCCATCGACCAGCATCACAGCGCGTTCGTCGGCCTCGGCGTCGATCGGGATCGAAGCGCCGCTGCCAAGCTCGATATCGGCGTAGATCGTCGGGGAATGGCAGGGCGTCGCGGCGGTCGCGCCCCACAATGTTCCCATCAGCACGCGCGCCCGGGCTCCCCCGTCCTCCATCAGCGGCAGGCCGGTCGCAGGCACATGGTCGAACGCCGGCGCCACCTCCTCACGCCCATCGGGAAGCGCTAGCCAGGTCTGCATTCCGTAGAGGCTCGGTCCGTCGGGTCGCAGGTCTTCCGGCGACCTTTCCGAATGGACGATTCCGCTGCCTGCGGTCATCAGGTTGATCGCGCCCGGCTCGATCACCTGATGCGATCCAATGCTGTCGCGATGCTCGATCGCTCCATCGAACAGATAGGTCACGGTCGCGAGGTTGATATGGGGGTGGGGCCGGACGTCCATTCCCTGGCCCGCCGGCAGGCGAGCCGGACCAAACTCATCGACGAAGATGAAGGGCCCGACCATAGTCCGTTCGCGGGCGGGAAGCGTGCGGTTGACCTTGAACGCGCCGAGGTCGTGAGTGACCGGCGCAACGACCTGTTCGAATGGCGTTTCCATCGCCCGCGCTTAGACCGCCGGGTTCGCCGAAGAAAGCCGAGGAGACTTAAACCACGTCATTCCAGAAGCTTAACGTTTGTTCATCTGGGCTTCATTTTAAATTGAGTTTTAGGCGTTCGTTCTGGAGGTCAAACGGGCGCGGCGGCCGCCGCTGAACCGCTCCTCTTAACATCCGCTTTCGCGCCAGCCGGCACGTGCCGCGCGGGAACATGCGAACGCGCGCGCAAACGATAACCGGCAGCCATCAGTGCCAGCCGGAGGAAAGGGGTATTACTCAATGCGATCTCTTCTTGCGTCTACTGCTCTTGGCGCACTCGCGGTCGTCCTCGCGACGCCTGCTTCTGGCGAGCAGGTCATCAGCACTGCCGTAACCACTCCGCTGACGACCGCGGGAGCGGGCGACAATATTCGCATCAGCTCGACGGGATCGGTGAAGCCGACGGGCGGTGCCGCTGTCACCATCAACAGCAACAATAGCGTCAAGAATGAAGGCACGATCGCGATCCAGGGGGCGAACGGGTCGACGGGAATCCTCGCGAATGCGAACCTGATCGGCGACATCAACAACACCAACATCATCACCATCGATGAGGATTACACGCCCACCGATACGGACAAGGACGGCGACGTCGACGGGCCATTCGCGCAGGGGAACAACCGCTTCGGAATCCACGTCCTCGGGGGCGGAACCTACACCGGGAACATCCTCAACAGCGGAACGATCACCGTCGAAGGCAATCAGTCGGCCGGCATTGCCGTCGACAGTGCGCTGACAGGATCGTTCAGCAACAGCAAGACCGTGCAGATCGCCGGTGACGACAGCGCGGCGATTCGACTGGGGTCGGTCAGCGGCAGCGTCACCATCGGCAGCGGAAGCACGACGAGCGCGCTCGGCCACAATTCGGTCGGACTGCTGCTCGGGGGCGACATTGGCGGCGCCCTGGTGATCCAAGGGACGGTCGCAGTCACCGGCTATCGCTCGACCACGGCCCCCGCCGACACGTCGAAGCTCGACGCCGACGACCTCCTGCAGGGTGGATCGGCGGTCGTGGTCGGCGGCAATGTCGCCGGAGGCATCCTCCTCGACACCCGGCCGGCCGATAACAGCAGCAGCGACACCGACGAGGATGACGACGGCATCGCGGACGCGAGCGAGACCACGGCGACGGTGAACAGCTTCGGCGCGGCGCCAGCGATCACCATCGGTTCGTCGACCCAGGACATCAGCGTCGGCGCGGTCGCCTCATCAGCCGACGGCCATGGCCTGGTCATCAAGGGCAATGTTTCCGGCAAAGGCGTCTACAGCGGGGTCAGCGGCACCGGCCTCAACATCGGCGGAGTCGGCCACACCGTCAGCATCGCCGGCGGCATGACCGTGACCGGATCGATCACGGCGACGGCGAGCTCGGCCAATGCGCAGGCCGTCCACATCGGGGCTGGTGCTTCGGTTCCGGCGATCATCGTCAGCGGAGCGGTCACGGCCCAGGGCGGAGGCACGGCCTCGACGTTCGGTCAGGCGATTGCGATCGACGCCGGCGCGACCGTGAACAGCATCACCAACAGCGGGTCGATCATCGCAACGCGCGTCGGAACGACCGGTACGGCCGCCGCGATCATTGATCATTCGGGGAGCCTCGCACTCGTCCAGAACAGCGGTTCGATCAGCGTCACCGACGCTTCCACGCTCGGCGACAGCGCGACTGCCATCGACCTCAGTGCCCGCAATAGCGGAGCGACCGTCCGGCAGGTCGCAGCTGCATCGGGCAAGCCCGCCCCCACGATCAACGGAAACATCCTGTTCGGCACGGGCGCGGACACGCTCGACCTCCAGGCCGGAACAATATTCGGCAAAGTCGACTTCGGCGGGGGCGCGGATGCGCTCAGCCTGTCGGGTTCGTCGACGTTCCGTGGAACGCTCGCCAATAGCGCAGGCCTCGGCGTCACGATCGGAACGGGCTCGACGCTCGACGTCAAGAACCTGGGCACGGTCGATCTGGCTTCGCTGACGACTGCGTCAGGGGCAAACCTGGGTGTCACGATCGGCGACAGCGGCCACACGCTGTACAACGTTGCCGGGACCGCGAACTTCGGGACGGGGACGAAGATACTCGTCACCCTCGATCACGTCGGCACCGCGGCCGGCACCTACACGATCATCGATGCCGGGACGCTGATAGGTGGCGCAAACCTCACCGATTCGATCGTCACGCTGCCGTTCCTGTTCAACAGCAGCCTGACGACCAACAATGCGACAGGCCAGGTCAATCTCAACGTGCAGCTCAAGGGCGCGGGTGAGCTCGGGCTGAACGCGTCGGAGACGGCGATTCTCGATGCGGCGCTTGATGCCACTGACGCCGATTCAGCGATGTCGTCCGTGTTCCTCGCCGCGCAGGATTCCGCGACGATCAGGAGCACGCTTCAGCAGCTCCTCCCCGATCACGCCGGCGGAGCTTTCGAAGCCGCCACCAAGGGCACGCGAGTCGCCACCGGTATTCTCGCCGACAAGCGCCCGCTGAGCGGTCTCTGGATGCAGCAGATTGCGTGGGGCTCGAGCAAGTCGATCGGTAATACGTCTAGCTATGACCTTACCGGCTGGGGCGCGACGGCGGGCTTCGATCATGCACTTGGATCGTTCGCCAGCGTCGGGGTCACTGCTGCCTATCTGTACGGCAAGGACGGTCGGAGCGGCGACGAGCTCACCAGCAACCATTATGAAGGCGGCGTCTACGTTCGTGGCGGCAACGGTCCGTTCCGGCTCTGGGCTCGGGCAACGGCCGGCACGATCAGCTTCGACAGCACCCGGAATTTCACCGGATCCATCACCGGGGGCACCGTTACCCGCACCTCGAAGGGCAAGTGGAACGGTCGCGTATTCTCCGGTTCCGCTGGCATGGCTTACGAAGCCCGCATCGGCCGACTGAGCCTGCGTCCCAACGCCTCGGTCGAATATTACAAGCTGACCGAGAAGGGCTACGCCGAGAGCGGCGGCGGCGCCGGGTTCGATCTCACCGTGCGCAAGCGCGACAGCGATGAGACGGCGGCAAATGGCATTCTCACCGTTGGCTACGATCTGCTCAGCCTGGAGCCGGATGCCAGCTGGGCGCGGGTCGAGCTGGAAGGCGGTTGGCGGCAGATCCTAAGCGGCAAGCTCGGTAATACCGTGGCATCGTTCGGCGACGGCAATCCCTTCACGCTTAGCGCGGAAAAACGCACCAGCGGCTGGCGCGGCGGACTGCGTGTCCTCGCCGGCGGTAGCGCAATGACCTTTGCAGTCGAAGCCAATGCCGAAGAGCAGCAGGGCAAGGCCTCGCTCGGCGGACGCCTTGGCGTGGGCCTCAACTTCTGATCGGGGAGGGGTGGCGGCGACGCCGCCCCTTCTTCACTCGCCGGGAGCGCTCGCGCGGATCGACAGCGCATGAACTCGCTCGTGCATCAAATCGCCGAGCGCAGCGTAGATCATGCGTTGCCGCTCGATTCGTGACTTGCCGCCGAACGCTGCACTTTCGATCGACAGGCTGAAGTGGCTTTCGCCGGCCGGATTATAGCCACCATGCCCGCGATGCTGCTCGCTGTCGTCGACCAGCTCGATGCGGCTGGGCGAAAGCGCCGAATTTAGCCGCTCGAGCATTTCGGCCGCGACCGGGCCGGTTCCAGATGAGTTCATGGGCCCTATATATAGGGGGGTTCTATGTCATCGAAACAGGCAAGGATGCACGGGCGCGTCGAAGGGGCGAGGGCGCAATGCGCGGTCCCGGGCTGCGCCGCGCCCGGAGAGTTCAAGGCTCCTCTCCAACCCGCCAATTTCGACGGGCCGGGCGCGTGGCGTTTCCTTTGTCTCGACCATGT
>Ga0068858_100006908_pt1 | contig 11031 bp, 9 predicted proteins | sample KBSSwiS12_FD_66589 | JGI IMG/M metagenome (GOLD analysis project Ga0068858, IMG submission 66589) | Switchgrass rhizosphere microbial communities from Kellogg Biological Station, Michigan, USA - KBS Switchgrass S1-2 | ecosystem: Host-associated > Plants > Roots > Rhizosphere > Soil ... | reverse complement strand
GCTCGACGAGCCGATGGCCGGCATGAACGTCGAGGAGAAGCAGGACATGTGCCGCTTCGTGCTCGACGTCAACGAGCAGTACGGCACGACGATCGTGCTGATCGAGCACGACATGGGCGTCGTGATGGACATCTCCGACCGCGTGGTGGTGCTCGACTACGGCAAGAAGATCGGCGACGGGACGCCCGACGAAGTGCGGTCGAACCAGTCGGTGATCGACGCCTACCTCGGCGTCGCCCATTGAGCGACCTCCCTTGCAGCGCCTTCCGCCCGTGATCTCCCTGTCGTCCGGCGCTCCCGTCCGTCGTCGCTGACCTGCCATGTCGTTCTTCTTCGAAGTGCTGATCGGCGGCCTCCTTTCGGGCGTCATGTACTCGCTCGTGGCGCTCGGCTTCGTGCTGATCTACAAGGCCTCGGGCGTGTTCAATTTCGCCCAGGGCTCGATGGTGTTCTTCGCCGCGCTGACGTTCGTCGGCATCACCGAGCACGGCGTCAACTTCTGGCTCGCGCTGCCGGCGACGCTGGCGGTGATGATCGTGCTGGGGCTCGTGATCGAGCGCGTCGTGCTCAGGCCCCTCGTCAACCAGCCGCAGATCACACTCTTCATGGCGACGATCGGCCTTTCGTTCTTTCTCGAAGGGCTCGCGCAGCTGCTGTGGGGCGCGAACGTCCGCGGTCTCGACCTCGGGCTGCAGGACGAGCCGCTGCAGGCGATCGCCGACGCGACCGGCATCAACGTGTCCAAGTTCGACCTGGCGGCGGCGGGTATCGCGGCGCTCCTCGTCGTCTCGCTGGCGCTCTTCTTCAGCCACACGCGCATCGGCCGGGCGTTGCGCGCGGTGGCCGACGACCACCAGGCTGCGCTCGCCGTGGGCATACCGCTGCAGCAGATCTGGGCGATCGTCTGGGGCGTTGCCGGCTTCGTGGCACTGGTGACCGGCCTGCTCTGGGGCGCGCGCAACGGCGTGCAGTTCGCGCTGACGTTCGTCGCGCTGAAGGCGCTGCCGGTGCTGATCCTCGGCGGCTTCGAATCGGTGCCCGGCGCCATCGTCGGCGGCCTCATCGTCGGCGCGAGCGAAAAGCTGGCCGAGGTCTACCTCGGGCCGTACGTCGGCGGTGGCATCGAGGGCTGGTTCCCCTATGTGCTGGCGCTCGCCTTCCTGCTGGTCCGCCCGGAAGGGCTGTTCGGCGAGAAGATCATCCGGCGCGTCTGACGCCCGTCACGATCGGTCACCATGCTCTATCGCGAAGCCGGCCAGTTCAAGACCCATTACGCCGCCGATGCGGCGATCCTGCCGATCCGGCAGGACCGCATCGCGATGGCGCTCCTGCTCGCCGTCGCGTTCGTCGGCGTGCCGTTCGCCGCGTCGCCGTATCTCTTTTCGGCGATCCTCATTCCGTGCCTCATCCTCGCGCTCGCGGCGCTCGGCCTCAACATCCTCACGGGTTTCTGCGGGCAGTTATCCCTTGGCGCGGCGGCGTTCATGGCCGTCGGCGCGTTCGCGTCGTACAACTTCGTGCTGCGGGTGCCCGGCATTCCGCTGCTCGCGGCCTTTGCCGGCGGCGGGCTCATGGCCGCCGCGGTCGGCATCGTGTTCGGGCTGCCGAGCCTGCGCATCCGCGGGTTCTACCTCGCCGTGGCCACGCTCGCCGCGCAGTTCTTCATCCTGTGGTTCCTGACCAAGGTGGGCTGGGTCACCAACTACAATTCGTCCGGCGTCATCACTGCGCAGAAGATCGTGATCCTCGGCTACGCGTTCGATACGCCGCGGGCGAAATACGTGCTGGTGCTGTCGATCGTCGCGCTGATGGCGCTCGCCGCGAAAAACCTCACGCGGAGCAACGTCGGGCGCCAGTGGATGGCCGTGCGCGACATGGACGTGGCCGCGGAAGTCATCGGCATTCGCCCCATGCGCGCGAAACTGCTGGCGTTCGCCGTCAGCTCGTTCTACTGCGGCGTCGCCGGCGCGCTCTACGCGTACGCGTACCTCGGCACCGTCGAGCCCGAGGCGTACAACCTCGACCTGTCGCTGCGCATCCTGTTCATGATCATCATCGGCGGCGTCGGCACGATCCTCGGCGCGTTCCTCGGCAGCGCGTTCATCGTCATCCTGCCGATCGCGCTCAACATGGGCGTCGAGTTCCTGGACAACACGCTGCATCTCAACGTGGCGAGCAGCATCGCCTCGAATCTCGAGCTGATGGTGTTCGGCGGGCTCATCATTTTCTTTCTCATCGTCGAGCCGCACGGCCTCGCGCGGCTCTGGCAGATCGCCAAGGAGAAGCTCCGGCTGTGGCCGTTCCCGCACTGACGGGCGTGCGCGGCACGCGACGGCGGGCAGCGCTGCAATATTGACTTTGAACCACGGCTCGTAAATGCTCGAGCCGAACCGAAATCCGGCCGCCTTGAGGCCGGTACGATCCAGGAGGAGACGCAACATGAAACGATGGATGATGTCGATGGTGGGGGCGGCGCTGTTTGCGGGCGCCGCCACGGCAGTGGCGCAGACCGAGCAGTTCATTCCGATCCTGTCGTACCGCGTGGGCCCGTATGCGGCCGGCGGCTCCGGCTATTTCGGCGGCGCGATCGATTACTTCACGCTGGTCAACATGAATGGCGGCATCAACGGCGTGAAGATCAAGTGGGAGGAGTGCGAGACCGAATACAACGCCGCGCGCGGCGTCGAATGCTACGAGCGCCTCAAGACGCGCAACGGCGGCGCCAGCACCGTCGAGCCGCTGTCGACGGGCATCGCGTACGGGCTGTTCGAGCGTGTCGCGAACGACAAGATCCCGATGACGACCAACGGCTACGGCCTTGGCAGCTCCGCCGACGGCCGCGTCTTCAACTGGGTGTTTCCGCTCGGCACGACGTACTGGGACCAGGCGGCGGCGATGATCGCGTACCTCGGCCAGAAGGAAGGCGGCCTCGACAAGCTGAAGGGCAAGAAGATCGCCTACATGTACCACGACTCGGCGTACGGCAAGGAAGCCATTCCCGTGCTCGACGCGCTCGCGGCGAAGAACGGCTTCGAGCTCATCAAGATGCCGATCACGCCGCCCGGCAACACGCAGGAATCGCAGTGGCTGCAGATCAGGCAGAGCAAGCCCGACCACGTGATCCTGTGGGGCTTCGGCGTAATGAATCCTGCGGCGCTCAAGACGGCCGCCAAGTTCGGCTACCCGCGCGACAAGATCCTGGGCGTGTGGTGGGCGGGCTCGGAGGAAGACGTGATCCCCGCCGGCGAGGCCGCCAAGGGTTACGTGACCGCCGCCTTCTCCGCGCCGGGCACCAACTTTCCGGTGATGCAGGACATCCAGAAGAAAGTCTATGGCGCGAACAAGGGCAACCTCGAGGACAAGTCGCGCGTCGGCTCGATCTATCACACGCGCGGCGTCACCTACGGGATCATGATCGTCGAGGCGCTCCGCAAGGCGCAGGACAAGTTCGGCAAGGGCAAGGTGATGACGCCCGACCAGGTGCGCTGGGGCCTCGAGCACATCGACCTGTCGGAAGCTCGCTTGAAGGAGCTTGGCGCGTCGGGGCTCTTCCCGCCGGTGAAAACGAGCTGCCTCGATCACGAGGGCTCGGGCATGGTGAAGTTCCAGGTGTGGGATGGCACGGCGTTCAAGCAGGTGACGCCGTTCATGGCCGGCGACCGCGCGCTCGTGCGCAAGATGGTCGAGGAAAGCGCCGCCAAGTACGCCGCCGAGAAGAAGATCACGCTGCGCGATTGCGAAAAGGAAGGCTAGGACCGAGGTCGCCCTCTCCCGCCATGCGGGAGAGGGGCCGGGTTGCGGGCGTGGTTGCAGCCCGCTGCCGGCCTGGCGGCGAGGAAGACGAGACATGAACGCACAACCGCAAGCGGCGAGCGCCGCGTACCTGTCGATCAACAACATCGAGGTCATCTACGACCACGTGATCCTGGTCCTGAAGGGCGTCTCACTGGAAGTTCCGCAGGGACGCATCGTCGCGCTCCTCGGCGCAAACGGCGCCGGCAAGACGACGACGCTGAAGGCCATCTCGAACCTCCTGTCCGCCGAGCGCGGCGACGTGACCAAGGGCACGATCGAGTTCGAAGGCCGCCGTGTCGACCAGCTGACGCCCAACGAGCTCGTGCGCATGGGCGTGTGCCAGGTGATGGAGGGGCGTCACTGCTTCCAGCACCTCACGCTGGAGGAGAACCTGCTCACCGGGGCCTTCACGCGCAAGGGCTCGCGCGCGGACATCGCGGCTGCGCTCGAGAAGGTCTACCACTATTTCCCGCGCCTGAAGCAGCGGCGCTCGAGCCAGGCCGGCTACACGTCGGGTGGCGAACAGCAGATGACGGCGATCGGCCGCGCGCTGATGGCACGGCCGCAGATGATCCTCCTCGACGAGCCGTCGATGGGCCTCGCGCCGCAGATCGTCGAGGAGATCTTCGAGATCGTCCGCGACCTCAACACGAAGGAGCGCGTGTCGTTCCTGCTGGCCGAGCAGAACACGATGGTTGCCTTGCGCTACGCCGATTACGGCTACATCCTGGAGAACGGCCGCGTGGTGATGGACGGCGCGGCGAAGGACCTCGCGACCAACGAGGACGTGAAGGAGTTCTACCTCGGCCTGTCGAGCGCCGGGCGCAAGAGCTTCCGCGACGTCAAGCACTACCGGCGCCGCAAGCGCTGGCTCGCGTGAGGCCGCGCGGCCGCGCCGCTGTCCGCGTGCCGGCGGGCGAACAGCGATGAGCGAGCACTTCGACACGCTGGAGACGCGCGACCCCGCAGTGCGCGAGCGCGAGCAGTTCGCGCGGCTGCCGCGCCAGATCGCCCACGCGAAGGCGAATGCGCCCGCGTTCGCACGCCGTTTCGCCGACGTCGATGCGGCGGCGATCACGTCGCGCGAGGCGCTCGCGCGTGTTCCCGTCACGCGCAAGTCCGATCTCGTCGAGTTGCAAAAGCGCGAGCCGCCGTTCGGCGGCCTGGCGGCGACGACGTGGGGCGTGGCGCGCCGCGTCTTCGCCTCGCCCGGGCCGATCTGCGAGCCCGAAGGCGCGGCCCCCGACTACTGGCGTCTCTCTCGCGCGCTTTTCGCTGCCGGATTCCGCCGCGGCGATCTCGTGCACAACTGCTTCTCGTACCACTTCACGCCCGCCGGCTCGATGCTCGAGACGGGCGCGCATGCGCTCGGCTGCACGGTGTTCCCCGGCGGCGTCGGGCAGACCGAGATGCAGGTGCAGGCGATGGCCGACCTCGGGCCGGACGGCTACGTCGGCACGCCGTCGTTCCTCAAGATCATTCTCGAAAAGGCCGACGAGCTCGGCGTCGCGCTGCCGCGGCTCAGGAAAGCGCTCCTGTCCGCCGAGGCATTTCCGCCGAGCCTGCGCGATGCGTTCGCCGCGCGCGGCGTGAGCGGTTACCAGGTCTATGCAAGCGCCGACCTCGGCGCCATCGCGTACGAGTCGCCGGCGCGCGAGGGCCTGATCGTCGACGAAGGCGTGCTGGTGGAGATCGTGCGTCCCGGCACCGACGACCCGGTGACGGCCGGCGAAGTGGGCGAAGTCGTCGTGACGACGCTCGCCACGCGCGACTATCCGCTGATCCGCTTCGGCACCGGCGACCTGTCGGCCGTGCTTCCCGGCGCGTCGCCCTGCGGCCGCACCAACTTGCGCATCAAGGGCTGGCTCGGGCGCGCCGACCAGCGGACGAAGGTGAAGGGCATGTTCGTCGATCCGGCGCAGGTGGCTGCGATCGTCCGCCGGCACGCCGAGATCCTGCGTGCGCGACTCGTCGTCGACAACGCGGACGGCAGCGACCGGATGACGCTGCACGTCGAAGTGCGGGACAACGCATCGTCGTCGAGCGACGCGCTCGTCGAGTCGATTCGCGACGTCACCAAGCTGCGCGGCGAGATCGCGTTCCATGCGCCGGGCTCGCTCGCCAACGACGGCAAGGTCATCGACGACCAGCGGACGTACCGCTAGGCGCGGTTCAGCGGGGCGGGGCCCAGGCGGCGGGGCGCTCGGCAGCGAGCGCGGCGCGCTGCGCGCGGGCGGCGCTTTTCGCGCCGGCGTCTTCGAGCAGTGCCGCGTACAACACTCGTTCCGAGAAGGCGGCGCCGGCAGCGGGCTGCGCAGCGTCGAGACGGCGGCGCGTCGCCTCGTCCGCCGTGCGGAACGCGGCCGCGCGGTAGAACGGCGCTGCGGCGTCGGGGACGCGCCCGCTGACCGCCCACAGGTACTCGTGTCCGGGGGCGAGCGCGACGTCGGCCGGGAGCCGCAGCGTGCTCTCCGGTGTGTCGAGCACATACACGCTGGCGCCGGCGCCATCGACCAGCTCGAAGCGATACGTCGTCGCCGCGGTCGCGGGCTCCCACGCGAACGTCACCGGGCCGCCCAGCACGACTTCGTCCACGGGCGTGCGGAGCAGCGGCAGGTCGCCGCCGCCGCGCATCTGGAGGCCGCCCTGGGTCGCGCGGTCCGTGCGGAACTTGACGGCGCGAAGTCCCGCCGCCGCGAGCTTGCGTGCGGGCGCGGGCGCGCCGTCGAGCGCCTCGGGCGCCGCAGCGCCGAGGCGATAGCGGCCACGCCCGGCGAGCGTCCATTCGCTGCCGTCCGCGAGATAGAACACCACGACGCGTCCGCCGTCGCCGATGCCGATTTCGCTGCCACGCGGCAATTCGGCGAGAAGCTTCAACGGGCCGCCCTTCTGCGTGCCGGCGCCGACGATGTCGGTGACGAGCGCCACCGGCGCGGCATACGCGAGCGCGGTCGCGGCGACGACCAGCATCAGGCCGGCCGCGAGGCGAGCGAGCCGGGACGGGCGAGTGCATGGAGATCCCATCGCCGCAGGATACGCCGCGGCGCAGCGCCTGCCCTGGGGAGGAATGGGCGTCCAGGGCGCGGATTATTCGCGCGCCGGCCGCGCGCGACTCACGCGCCTGCGTGCGCGCCGACGGCCGCGACCGGCGCGTGACCGCGCAGCTCGAAAGTGCCGAGCGCCGTCCAGCCATCCGCCGCGGCGCCGGTGGCGGCGGCGACGAGCGCGGCGGTGGCGACGAGCGGATAACCGGTCGACTTGGCCACGTCCTGCAGCCGCGCGGCCACGTTCGCCGCGTCGCCGAGGGCCGTGTAGTTGTAGCGCTCTTTCGACCCGACGTTGCCGACCACGGCATCGCCCAGGGCGAGCGTGACGCCGATCGCGAGTGGCGCGACGCCCTCCGTCGCCAGCGTGCGGTTCAACACGGCGAGCGCCCGGAACATCGCCCGCGCCGCCGCGATTGCTGCGGTAGCTGGATTCGCCACCTCGTTGGGGGCACCGAAGACCGCCATCAGCCCGTCACCGCGGAAGTTGTCGATCGTGCCGTCCTGCGCGTGGATTGCCGGGGCCACCGCCTCGAAGTAGCGATTGAGCAGCCGCAGCACGTCTTCCGGCGCCGTTTGCTCGGACAGCGCCGTGAACTCGCGCACGTCGGCGAACAGGAACGCCAGCGTGCGCCGTCGTCCGCCCGTCGTGTCCAGGCGGCCGGCGACGATCTCGCCCAGCACGCCGGGGCTCACGTAGCCGCCGAACAGCGCCCGCAGGCGCGCGCGGTCGAGCCGCGCGCGCGCGAGGTCGAGCGCGCTGCGCAACACGAACGCGAGCGTGCCGGCGCGCAGGATGTCGCCGACCGGCAGCTCGATGCCTGCGCGCAGCGCGACCAGCCCTGCTGCAACGGCGCCGGCCACGATGATCGCCAGCGCGGCGGCGCGCCGCACGATGCCGTCGATGCACCACGACAGCGCCGCGGCGAGCGCCAGCGCGAAGGCCGCCGCTGCCGGCAACGGGCGCACGATGGCGTCGGCGAGCATCGTTCGCAGCGCCTGCGCGTGCACGAGCACGCCTGGCGCCGCTCGATCCGGATCCCAGTGCGCGAGCGGCACCGGTTGCAGCAGGCGGTCGTCGTGCGGCAGGACGGCGCCGACGAGGACGATGCGGTCGCCGAACTGCCGCGCGAGCTCGTCGGTGCGGCCGGCGTCGGCGAGCGCCTGCACACGCTGGAGCGGCACGTAATCGAAGCCGTCTCCGAGCGCGTATTGCAGCAGGCCGCGCCGCGGCGTCACGCCGAGCGCGCCCGCGAGCTCGCCCGTGAATGTCGGCACGGCCTCGCCGTCCGCGCCGAAGCGGTCGTCGTAGCGCCGGACGCGGCCGTCGTCGTCGACGGGCAGCAGCGCCAGCGCGCCGCCCCCGGCCGCAGCGAGAAAGGGCGCGTAGACCGGGCGCAGCGTGTCGTCGGCACGCGTCGACAATGCGATGACGAGCGGCGCTGCATGGCGCAGCGCGAGCAACCCGGCGGCGAGCGCCTGGTCGCCGCCGGGGACGATGGCGTCGTACGAGCGGTCGGGCAGGATGATGTCGACGCCCACGGCGCGCGGGCGCGCGGCGGCGAGCGCGGTGAACACGCGGGCGAGGGTCGCGTGCATCAGCGCGACGGGCGCCGCCGTTGCCGCGAGCGTGGCTTCGTCGAGGCCGACGACGACGATGCCGTCGCGGGCCGGCAGCGGCGCGTGGCGCGCGAGGAACGCAAATCCCGCGTCGACGAGGGCCAGGTCGGCCGCGCGCAGGACCGGCACGCGCGAGAGCGCCAGGCTCGCGACGGCGATCGCGACGAGCGCGGCGAGCGCGCCGGGCCAGCGCGTCGCGGCGGCCGCGACCGGCGGCTCGAAGTCCGGGGACGGAATCGGCTTCACGGATGCGCGGCGACTATACACCGCGGCCAACGCGGCCTCCCCGCCCGCTGTGATACGATTTCGGCGCCGATTGAGATCGCGCGATCGACCACGATGCCTGATTCCAACGAAACGGCCCCGCCGCTGCAATCGGAGACGCTGAACGCCATCGCGGCGGGCGGCGTCATCCGTACGTTCCCGCGCAACTCCATCCTCATCAACGAGGGCGACGTCGGCGATTCGCTGTTCATCGTCGTGTCCGGCCGCGTCAAGGTGTTCGCGAGCAACGAGCAGGGGCGCGAGTTCATCATCGACTTTCATGGGCCGGGCGAGTACGTCGGCGAGATGTCGCTCGACGGGGCGCGCCGGTCGGCGTCGGTGATGACGATGGAGCCGACGACGTGCGCAGTGGTGAACCGCGCGCAGTTCCGCGAGTTCATCCTCGCGCATCCGGATTTCGCGCTGCACCTGATCGAGCGCCTCATCCACCGCGTGCGCGTCACGACGAGCAACCTGAAGAGCCTGGCGCTGTCGGACGTCTATGGCCGGCTGGTGCGGCTCCTCAATGCGCTGGCAGTGCCGCACGACGGCCGCCACATCGTGCCCGAGAAGCTGACGCAGCAGGACATCGCCGACCGCGTCGGCGCGTCGCGCGACATGATCGGCAAGCTCATGAAGGACCTTATCGCCGGCGGCTATCTCGCCGTCGAGGACCGCACGATCACCATCGTCAAGAAGCTTCCCACCGGCTGGTAGGGCACGCCGGCTCGCCGGGGCGCGCTCCCTGCGCGCAGGCCCGCGCTATTTGTCGATTCCGCCGAAGCAGACGTACTTCACTTCGACGTATTCCTCGACACCGTACTTCGAACCCTCGCGGCCGATGCCCGACTGCTTGACGCCGCCGAACGGTGCTACTTCGGTGGTGATGAGCCCCGTGTTGACGCCGACCATCCCATACTCGAGCGCTTCGGCGACGCGCCAGATGCGCCCGATGTCGCGGCTGTAGAAATACGAGGCGAGGCCGAACTCGGTGCGGTTCGCGAGCTCGATCACTTCCGCGTCGGTGCCGAACTTGATGAGCGGCGCGACGGGACCGAAGGTCTCCTCGCGGAAGATCGTCATTGCCGGCGTGACGTCGGTGAGGACCGTCGGCTCGTAGAACGTGCCGCCCAGCGCGTGCCGCTTGCCGCCGGTCACCACGCGCGCGCCGCGCGCCGTCGCATCGGCGACATGCTCCTCGACTTTCTTCACGGCGTCCGCATTGATGAGCGGTCCCTGCGTGACGCCCGCCTCCGTGCCGGGACCGACCTTCAGCGCCTTCACGCGCTCGGCCAGCTTCGCGGCGAACGCGTCGTAGACCTTCTCGTGCACGAACAGCCGGTTCGCACACACGCACGTCTGCCCGGCATTGCGGTACTTCGAGACGATCGCGCCTTCCGCTGCCGCGTCGAGATCGGCGTCGTCGAACACGATGAACGGCGCGTTGCCGCCGAGCTCGAGCGAGATCTTCTTGATCGTCGGCGCCACCTGCCGCATCAGCAGGCGGCCGATTTCGGTCGAGCCCGTGAACGAGAGCTTGCGCACCGTGGGGTTCGCGCACATCTCCCCGCCGATCGCCGGCGCGTCGCCGGTGAGCACGTTCAGCACGCCGGGCGGAAAGCCGGCGCGATGTGCGAGCTCCGCCAGCGCCAACGCGGAGAAGGGCGTCGCCTCGGCAGGCTTGATCACCACGGTGCAGCCGGCGGCGAGTGCGGGCGCGACCTTGCGCGTGATCATCGAGCACGGGAAATTCCACGGCGTGATCGCTGCGCACACACCCACGGGTTCCTTCACGACGACGAGGCGGCGATCGTTGCCGATCGTCGGGATCGTTTCGCCGTAGATGCGACGCGCCTCTTCGGCGAACCACTCGACATACGCGGCGCCGATGGTCACTTCGCCCTTCGCCTCGGCGAGCGGCTTGCCCTGCTCGGACGTGAGGATCAATGCGAGGTCGTCGACGTGCGCCAGCATGAGGTCGTACCACTTGCGCAGAATGTTGGCGCGCTCCTTTGCCGTCTTCGCGCGCCAGGCGGGCCACGCCCGCTCGGCGGCGGCAATGGCTTTCTTCGTTTCGGGCGCGAGCAGATTCGGCACCGTGCCGAGCGGCCGGCCGGTGGCGGGATTCACCACCGGATGCGCCGCGCCGCTGTCGGCATCGATCCAGCGGCCGTCGACGTAGCACTGCTGGCGAAAGAGCGCTGGATCCTTCAGCGCGGCGATGCGTTCGAGCGATTCCGGGGCCATGGCCATCTCCTTGTCGAACCGATGATTCTAATGGATCGCGATTCGCCGCCCGAGTTCACGC
>Ga0068858_100006900_pt1 | contig 11041 bp, 7 predicted proteins | sample KBSSwiS12_FD_66589 | JGI IMG/M metagenome (GOLD analysis project Ga0068858, IMG submission 66589) | Switchgrass rhizosphere microbial communities from Kellogg Biological Station, Michigan, USA - KBS Switchgrass S1-2 | ecosystem: Host-associated > Plants > Roots > Rhizosphere > Soil ... | reverse complement strand
TTCCACTTCTCACTTCTAACTTTTCACTTCTAACTTTAAGGAAGAACTGCCGTGATATTCCGCTTCGGCACCTGTCCGACGGGAATCTGCATCAATTCCTTGCGGGTTGCGACGTCGATGACGCTCACCGAATTCGATCCGGCGTTGGCGACGTAGAACCGCTTGCCGTCCGGCGTGCCGGTGACCCAGTCGGGATGGTGTCCCACCTTCGATTCGCCCATCATTTTCAGGTCCGGCAGCGAATAGAAGTAGATGCGTGTGTTCATCTTGCTCAGGACGCCGAGCGTCTTCCCGTCCGGCGTGACGATGAGGCCGTGTGCGGGCGCGCCTTGCAGGCCCTCGGTCACTTTTTCTGCACCCACGTCGGGCAGCGCAATCTTGTCCACGATTTTGTGCGTCGCGAAATCGACGGTCAGGAACCCGTTGTAGTTCGACAGCTGCACGAAGATCCGCTTGGTCGATCCATCCGGATTGGTGTCGAACGCCATCGGGCGCACGCCATCGTCGGTCGGCACCGTCCAGGCCATTTCCTCCGTCTTCTGATCGATGACGTGGATCTTCTTGCCCGGAATCGAGCCGGCCACGACCCACTTCCCGTCCGGCGTCACGTAGACGTTGTGGATACCGCCCTCGGTGCGGATGCTCTTTACTCGCGTCAGCGTTGTGGTGTCGATGACGTCCACGGCGCCCGCCCCGGCGACAATCGCCGCGTAGACGCGCTTGCCGTCCTTGCTGATGGCGATGTTGTTCGGATGGTTCGTGAGCGGGATGTGTTTGGTGACCGCCAGCGTCTTCGCGTCGGCGACGTCGACCGTCGATTCGGCCTCGTTGGTGATGAAGAACTTGCTGCCGTCGGGCGACACGGTCACGCCGTGATTGACCTCGATTCCCTTGATCTCGCCGACGACCTTGTTCGTGGCGGGATCGATCAGCATCACGCTGTCGCCGGCGGCGTTGGTCTGGATGATCCGGACCGTGGCGGCGCCCAGGGCCAGGGTGGTGACCAGCGGGAACGCGAGGATCAGAGAAAGTTTGGTCTTCATAGCAACCCACTCTAAACTAAACGGCCATGTGGTTGATTTACTTTTTCGCTGCCTTCCTGGGGCAGGCCTCGCCGGCGCTTGATTTCAACGTCTTCAAGGCGACCGTCCAGCCGCTCCTCACGGAGAAACGGCCGGGACACGCGCGTTGCATCACGTGCCATTCGACCGGCACGGCGTTTCGCCTGATCCGGCTGCCCCAGGGCCGCCAGGCCTACACCGAGGAAGAATCGCGGAAGAACTTCGAGGCCGCGAGCCGCATGGTGCTGCCCGGCGTGCCGCTCAAAAGCCGCCTGTTGACGATGCCGCTGGCGCACGAGGCGGGCGGCACCGAGTTCCATCCAGGCGGCAAGCACTGGGACTCGCAGAACGATCCCGAGTGGAAAGCGCTGGCCGCGTGGGTCAGTCCCGCGAAGTGATGCCCGATGACACGTTCGCGATTCGTCCCATCGGCGTAGTCCGCAGCTCCCGCGCCGCCGCGGCCGACGACGGCTGGGATGCCGAGGCGGCGTCGATCGATCTCGACCCGGCCTTCGGTCCCGAAGCGCTGGAAGGCCTCGAGGCCTTCTCCCACGCCGAAATCGTGTTCGTGTTCGATCGCGTGGCCGAGTCCGCGGTCGAGCGTGGAGCGCGCCATCCACGCGGCAACCCAGAGTGGCCGCTCGTCGGCATCTTCGCGCAGCGAGCCAGGAATCGGCCCAATCGCCTCGGGGCGACGATTGTCGAGATCGTCGCGCGCACCGGCCGCCGCCTCGTCGTCAAGGGCCTCGACGCCATCGACGGCACGCCGGTCGTCGACATCAAGCCGGTGATGATCGAATTCCTGCCGCGATCGCCGGTGAAGCAGCCCGCCTGGGCCACCGAGCTGATGGCGAAGTACTGGGACTGATGTCGGCGCCGTTCCGCTACTACCTGCGCGTGCGCTACATCGAGTGCGACGCGCAGAAAGTCGTCTTCAACTCGCGATACAGCGAATACGTCGACGTCTCGATCAACGAGTTCCTCCGCGCGATCGGTGTGCTGCCGGAGTTTCTGGAAGGCCGCCTCGACTTTCAGCTCGTCAAGCAAACCGTCGAGTGGAAGGCGCCGGCGCGCTTCGATCAGGTGCTCGAGCTGTCGATCGCTGCGGTTCGTCTCGGGACGACGTCGTTCACTGTTGGTACGATCTTCCGCATCGCGGGCGATGAAACGCCCATCGTCACAGCGGAAACCGTCTATGTGCTCGTGGACGCGCAGACGTTGACGAAGCTCCCGCTTCCCGATTCCCTGAGGGAAGCGCTGAGGCAAGGCGCCGCCGGAGAGGTGACCGACCACGCCGCTTTTCTCTGAAAAACACGTTTTCCCCTCGGGAAACGTCGTTTTTCCCTCTGAAGAGTACGAATTTTTCGCATTTCCCCTCTGAAAACAGTGGTACAGACGTGCAGGAGTGGGCATAATAGAGCGCACCGAGTTCAGGGCGCCCGATGGGCGCCTCATCACAAGGAGACGAGATGGCAAAGAAAGCAGCATCGAAGCGGAAGCCGAACGCCGCGTTCATGAAGCCGGTTCAGCCGAGCGACAAGCTTGCGGAAGTGGTCGGATCGAAGGCGATGCCCCGCACCGAGGTCACCAAGAAGCTCTGGGCGTACATCAAGAAGAACGGCCTGCAGGACAAGAAGAACAAGCGCATGATCAAGGCCGACGACGCGCTCAAGGCCGTGTTCGGCGGCAAGGCGCAGGTCAACATGTTCGAGATGACCAAGTTGGTGAGCAAGCACCTCAAGTAAGCCGCACGCCGCCATGGCTGATGGCTCATGGCTAATGGCGATGGATTCATGGTTCACCAGCCATGTGCCATCAGCCATAAGCCATTAGCCATGACGTGCTCCCGCCCTCCGATCGCCATCCTCTTTTCACATCTCACGAACTGATCGACGACCCCGCCTTCGAGAGCGTCAGGCCGATGTAAACTCGTCTGTCCATATATGAGCCCACGCCGCTTTCTTCCCGTACTGTTCCTGTTGTTCATCGGCAGCGGATGCGCCGCGCTGATTTACGAAATCGTCTGGTTCCAGCTCCTCCAGCTGATCATCGGGTCGTCGTCGATCTCGCTCGGCATCCTGCTCGGCACGTTCATGGGAGGCATGTGCGTCGGGAGCCTGCTGTTCGCGCGCATGATCTCGGTGCGCCAGCATCCGTTGCGCGTGTACGCGGCGCTGGAGATCGGCATCGGCGCGCTCGGATTGCTGATTCTGATCGCGATGCCGCTGGTCGGCGGCATCTACACCGCCTGGGGCGGAGAAGGCATCTTCGGCATCGTCTTCCGCGCCATCGTCGCGGGAATCTGCCTGCTGCCGCCGACCGTGTTGATGGGCGCCACGCTGCCGGCGATTTCTCGCTGGGTCAAGGCGACGCCTGAAGGGATCTCGTGGCTCGGGTTTTTCTACGGCGGCAACATCGCCGGCGGTGTCATCGGATGCGTGCTGGCCGGCTTCTACCTGCTGCGCGAGTTCGACGTTGCCACGGCGACGTTCGTCGCCGTCGCCTTCAACGTCGTGGTCGCGCTGATCGCCTACGTGCTTGCCGGTCAGACGTCGTACGACGCTGCGGATGTCGGGGTCACGTCAGGATCCTCACCCGCGGCCGCCGGCAACCGCGCGGTCTACGTCACGATCGCGCTCTCGGGCCTGACCGCGCTGTCGGCGGAGGTCGTGTGGACGCGGCTGCTGTCGCTGCATTTCGGCGCCACCGTATACACGTTCGCGCTGATTCTCGCGGTCTTCCTCGTCGGTCTCGGCATTGGCAGTACGGCCGGCGCGACGATCGCGCGCGATATCGTGTCGCCGAAGCGCGCGCTCGGCTGGTGTCAGCTGCTGCTGTGCGGCGCCATCGCCTGGGCGGCATACGAGCTCACCGAGTCGCTGCCGTACTGGCCGATCAATCCGTACATTTCCACCACACCGTGGTTCACGCTGCAGCTGGATCTGGTGCGCTGCTTCTGGGTCGTGCTGCCGGGCGCGATGCTATGGGGTGCGAGCTTTCCGCTCGCGCTCGCCGCCGTGGCGACCACGGAGCAGGACGCCGCGCGGCTCGCAGGCGGAGTCTATGCCGCCAACACCGTGGGCGCCATCGCCGGCTCGCTGATCACCAGCTTCATCCTCATTCCCTGGATCGGCACCTCGCACGCCGAGCAGATCATCATCATCGTGTCGGCGCTCTCCGCGCTGATCATGCTCGAACCGTCGTTCGCCACCGCGACCGCGCGGCCGGCGGGCTTTCATCCCGAATCCGTTGAGGCGAAACGCGGCTGGAACGTGACCGCCACCGTCGTCCTCGCGGTCGCGATGATCGGCGCCGGCCTCCTGGCGCGCAGCGTGCACCCGCTGCCTGGCTTGCTCGTCGCCTACGGCCGCTACGCCGCGACTCGCATCGGCCAGGCCGACATCATCTACGTCGGCGAGGGGTTGAACGCATCGGTTGCGGTCTCCGAGTTGTCGAACGGCGTTCGCAACTATCACAACGCCGGAAAGGTGCAGGCGTCGAGCGAGCCGCAGGACATGCGGCTCCAGCGGATGCTCGGGCACCTGACGACGCTGATTCCGCCGAAGGCGAGCAAGGTGCTCGTCATCGGGTGCGGCGCCGGCGTCACCGCCGGTGCGGTGTCGGTCGACCCGATCGTCGAGCACGAGACGATCGCCGAGATCGAGCCTCTGGTGCCGAGGGTCGTCTCCACGTACTTCGCCGAACACAACTTCGACGTCGTCCGCAACCCGAAGGTGCACGTGCGCATCGACGACGCCCGCCACTTCGTCGAGACGACCAACGAGAAGTTCGACGCGATCACGTCCGATCCGCTCGATCCGTGGGTGAAGGGCGCCGCGATGCTCTACACGGTCGAGTTCTTCCAGATGGCGAAGGCGCACCTGAACGAGGGCGGCGTCGTGACCCTGTTCGTGCAGCTGTACGAAAGCAACATGGCGGCTGTGAAGAGCGAGATCGGCACCTTCCTCGACGTATTTCCGAACGGCGTCGTGTGGGGAAACACCAACGAGGGGAAAGGCTACGACCTGGTCCTGATGGGGCAGAACCAGCCGTCGAAGATCGACGTCGACGCGATCCAGGCGAAGCTGCAGCGGCCCGAATACGCGCCGATGGCGAGGTCGCTGCGAGAGATCGGCATGAACTCGGCCGTCGATCTGTTTTCCACCTATGCCGGCCGCAAGCCCGACCTCGAGCCGTGGCTGCGCGACGCGACGCTGAACCGGGATCGCAATCTCCGGCTGCAATATCTCGCGGGGCTGGGGCTGAATCTGTATCAGGCGGACGTGATCTACGCCGACATGCTCCGCAACGTGAACAAGCTGCCTGACGACCTGTTCATCGCATCGGACGCGACGAAGCAGATGCTGTTTGCCGCGATTACCAAAGCCCAGGGGCGATAACTCAAGACAATAAAGTCGGAAGTCGCTCGGGTTCTCCGGGTGTATCCTGCGCGCCAGCGAACGCTGTCCGTTCCGGCCAAGGAGGATCCCCGATGCCCTCAGCGAAGCGTCTTTCGGCTGTGCTGTTCTTCCTGCTGCTTGCCTGTGCCGCCGTCTGCGACGCGCAGACGTTTCGTGGAAGCATCTCCGGCCGCGTCGCCGACTCGACCGGCGGTGTCCTGCCCGGCGTCACGGTCGTTGCCACCAACGATGCGACCGGGATTTCCCGGACGACCACGACTTCGACCGGCGGCGATTTTTCGATCCCCGACCTTCAGCTCGGCACGTACACGCTCGAGGCGCAGCTGCAGGGCTTTCAAACCGTGCGCACGAAGGTCGAAGTGACGGTTTCACAGATCGCGTCTGTCGACCTGAAGATGGGCGTGTCCCAGGTCGCGGAAACGATCAACGTGACGGCGTCGACGCTGGTCCTCGACACGGTATCGACCGCGCTCAGCAACGTCGTCCGGCCGAAGCAGGTCCAGGATTTGCCGCTCAACGGCCGCGACTTCACGAGGATGCTGCAGCTGGCGCCTGGTGTCGCGGGCACGTCGGTGAACGGGGTCCGGACGCGCGGCAACAACTTTCAAATCGACGGCGCCGATAACAACGACGCCTTCCAGAACGTCGCGGCGGTCAATCAGGGCGGCGTGTCGGGTATCGCCGGCACGCTGCTGCCGATCGAGGCGATCGATCAGTTCTCCGTCCAGTCGGGCGGCCAGGCGGAGATGGGGCGCAACGCCGGTTCGACGGTGAACCTCGTCATCAAGTCGGGCACCAACGACTTCCACGGCAGCGCGTTCTACTTCAACCGGAACGAAGCGCTGTCCGCCAACTCGCCCGTCGCGGTTCCCGGCGCCGACAAGCGGCCGATTCGCAACAACCAGTACGGGTTCTCGCTCGGCGGTCCGATCGTTCACGGCAAGACGTTCTTCTTCTCGACGCTCGAGATCCAGAAGCTGACGGCCGGGAACACGATCCCGACCACCGCGCCATCGGACGCGTGGGTGTCGGCCGCCACACAGCTCATGAACCAGTTCAACGTCCCGGTCAATCCCGTGTCGGTCAACATGCTGGCGCTCTGGCCCGGCCGGAGCGGCGGCGCGGTCGCGCAGAACTTCGTCAGCACCGACGCCAACACGTACAGCAGCGCCAACGGCATCGCGAAAGTCGATCACAATTTCAACTCGATCCACAGCCTCTCGGCGCGCTACTTCGGCGGCGGCGGCGACCAGGTCGCCACGACCAACTCGCCGTACCTCGCCTATTTCCAGGCCGTGCCCAGCCGCATGCACAACGTGTCGCTGGTCGGCACGAGCGTCTTCAGCTCGCACCTCGTGAACCAGCTGGTCGTCGGCTACAACTACTTCAAGCAGACGTTCAACTCCAACGACACCTCGGCCAATCCGATCGCGATGGGGTTCAACACCGGCGTCACCGATCCCGATCTGGCGGGGCCGCCCAACGTCACCATCAACGGGTTCGCCGCAGTCGGCGGCACGCAGCCGCTCGGGCGCGTCGACAAGACCCTGCACTTCACCGACAGCATGTCGTACGCGACAGGCGCCCATCAGATGAAGTTCGGCGGCGAAGCGCGCATGGCCGACCTGTTCGTCTTCTACGACAGCAACAAGCGCGGCACGTTCACCTACGACGGCACGGTCGGTCCGTGGGCTTCCCTCCCGACGTCACAGGCGAGCGCGTCGCTGAAATCGCTGGCCGATTTCATGGCCGGCAGCTACGCGACGGGCATCATCGTGCGCGGCGACACGCATCACGATTACGTGCAGAACTCCTTCGATCTGTTCTTCCAGGACGTCTGGTCCGCGTCCTCGAAGCTCACGTTCAATTTCGGCGCGCGCTACACCTATCCCGGCGTGCTCGGCGCCAGCGACGGGCCGCTGACGAATTTCCTCCCCGACAAGGGCATGGTGTCGACCGATTCGCTGTATCCCGCGGAGAAGGACGCGATCTCGCCGCGGCTCGGCGTCACATGGGTTCCGACCGACAGCCGCAAGACCGTGATTCGCGCCGGCTACGGCCTCTTCTACGACATGTTCGCGGTGGCGTTCTTCACCGCCAACACCGGTTTCGCCAACGGCGGCGCGCTCGGCGTGGGCAACAATCCCGGCGGCGACCAGCCGGTCTTCTCGATCACGCAGCGCCGGCTGACGGTCGTCAACAACGTACCGATTTTCGGGACGTCGCCGCAGCCGCCGTACGGCGCCTTCGCCGTCAGCCAGGATCTGAAGCTGCCGTACGTCGAGAACTTCAACGTGAACGTGGAGCGGCAGCTCGGGCCGACGACGATCGCGCAGATCGGCTATGTCGGCACCCGCGGTCACCGGCTGGCGCTGATGCGCGACATCAACGCCGCGACGCCAGGCGCGACGCTCGCGCAATCCCGCCGTCCGTACGCGACGCAGTATCCCGACCTGGCGGCCATCAACGAGCTCGAGTCGATCGGACGGTCCCAGTACAACTCGCTGCAGATGTCGCTCATCCAGAATGCGTGGCACGGCGTGTCTGGACGCCTGAACTACACGCTGTCGCACGCGATGGACAACGGATCGGAGGCACGGAACACCCTGCCGATGATTCAGAACAACATCGACGCCGACTGGGGGAACGCGTCCTTCGACATCCGCCACGTGCTGACAGCAGGGTTCACCTATAACATTCCCGCGTGGGGAAGCGGACGTCTCGGAGACGGGTGGCAGCTGAACACGATCGCGACGTTCACGAGCGGATCGCCGTTCACCATCACGACCGGCACTGATGCCAGCGGCACGGGCGTGCGCTCGGATCGGCCGAACCTGGTCGGCGATCCGTACGCGGGCATCGTCCAGCCAACGACCACACCGCTGTCGGTCCAGTATTTCAACCCGGCCGCGTTCGCCGCGCCGGCCGCCGGTACCTTCGGCAACCTCGAACGCAATGCGCTTTACGGCCCGGGCTTCAAGAGCGTCGACGTGTCGCTCTTCAAGACGACGAAGCTGAGCGGCGGCTCGTCGCTCCAGGTGCGCCTCGAGATCTTCAACCTGTTCAACACGATCAACTGGGCGAATCCCGGCGCGGTGCTCGGCACCTCCACGACGTTCGGCGTCATCACCAATACGCGAAACGCCAACAACGCGCCCGGCATCGGCGCGGGAGAGCCGTTCAACGTGCAGCTGGCGGCCAAGTTCATTTTCTGATGTCGTCGCACGCGGCGCGACGATCGTGAACTGGCCACGAAATTCACGAAATTCACGAAAAGAAACTCGATAGAGGTTTCGTGGGTTTCGTGTTTTTCGTGGCAGTTCGAGAGGCCTGCGTGCCGTGGCTGACCGGTGTACTATCGAGGACCGTTCTTCTAACGGGTTGTCCATGATGAAACGACGACTGGTACTCTCTTCGCTCCTGGCGCTTGGCTGTGCCGGGCCTCTCCTGATTGACGCGGTGCCGCGCCTTTTGGCGCAGCAGGGCCGAATCGACCCTGCGCTCTACAGCGGTCTCCGCTGGCGGAGCATCGGTCCCTTTCGCGGCGGACGGGTGAACGGCGTCAGCGGCGTGCCTGGGCAGCCCAACACGTTCTACTTCGGCTCGGTCGGCGGCGGTGTCTGGAAGACGACCAACGCGGGGCGGACGTGGAACCCGATATTCGATTCGCAGCCGATCGCGTCGATCGGCGCAATCGGGGTCGCGCCGTCCAATCCCAATGTCGTCTACGTCGGCACGGGCGAAGCCGACATGCGCTCGCAGATCTCGTACGGCAACGGGATGTACAAGTCGACCGATGCCGGAAAGACCTGGTCGCACATCGGTCTCGACAACACCCGTCAGATCGGCCGCGTGCTCGTCGACCCGCAGAATCCAGACGTCGTGTTCGTCGCCGCGCTCGGCCACGTCTACGGCGCCAACCCCGATCGAGGCGTGTACCGGACGCGCGACGGTGGCGCGACCTGGCAGAAGGTGTTGTTCAAGGGGAACGACGTCGGCGCGATCGATCTCAATTTCGACCCGACGACGTCGCAGACGATCTACGCATCGCTGTGGAACACGCGCCGTCCGCCGTGGAGCATCTATCCGCCGTCGTACGGGCCGGGCAGCGGGTTGTACAAATCGACCGACGGCGGCGCCAACTGGCAGCAGCTGACGTCGGGACTTCCGACGGATGGCGTCGGCCGTATCGGTGTCGCCGTCGCTCCGTCCAATCGCTCCCGCGTCTACGCCATCGTCGATGCGAAGGAGGGCGGCCTGTTCCGCTCTGACGATGCCGGTGCGACGTTCGTGAAGGCGTCGGGCGACGCGCGGATCTGGGGACGGGGATGGTATTTCGGAAAGATCGTCGTCGATCCGAAGAATGCCGACCTCCTCTACATCTCGAACACGGGCGTCTACCGGTCGCGCGACGGCGGCCGCACGTTCGGAGAGCCGTTCAAGGGATCGCCAGGCGGCGACGACTATCACCAGCTCTGGATTTCTCCGGAGGACTCCAATCGCATGATCCTCGGCGGCGATCAAGGCGCGGTGATCAGCGTCGACGGGTTGAACGATCATCCGACGTGGAGCTCCTGGCTGAACCAGGCGACGGCCCAGGTCTACCGCATCGCGGTCGACAACGCGTTCCCCTATTGGGTCACCGGCGCGCAGCAGGACAGCGGCGCGGTTCGCGTGCGCTCCAGAGGGCGTTTTGCCGGCATCACCATGCGGGATTGGGAACCGCTCTGCGCTGGAGGAGAGAGCGGGTACACCGCGCCTGATCCGCTGAACCCTGACATCGTCTACGGCGGCACCGTCGAGAAGTGCAACGTCTCGACGGGAAAAATCGATCGGATTTCACCGGAAGTCGATTTGCCGACACCGCCGCGCCACACGTGGACGCTGCCGCTCGTGTTCTCGCCGGCCGATCAGCACGCGCTGTACTTCAGCGATCAGTATTTGTTCAAGACGACGGATGGCGGTCAGCACTGGGCTCGCATCAGCGACGACATGACGCGCGAGAATCCGGGCGTGCCGCCGAATCTCGACGCGGCAACGGCAGCCGACGCGCCGGCGCAGTCCAAGCGCCTTGGCGTCATCTACACGATCGCGCCGTCGGCCGTGAAGGCGCCGCTGCTCTGGATCGGCACCGACGACGGCTACATCCATCTCACGCAGGACGACGGCAAGACGTGGGCGAACGTCACGCCGCGCGAGGTGAACGCGTGGAGCAAGATCGTGATGATCGAGGCGTCGCACTTCGACGCGAACGAGGCCTATGCGGCCGTCGATCGCCACCGGCTCGAAGACAACGAACCGTACATCTACCGCACCAGGGATGCCGGCAAGACGTGGCAGAAGATCACCAACGGCCTGCCGGCCGGTGTGTACATGCAGACGGTGAAGGAAGATCCAAAGCGGCGGGGACTGCTGGTAGCCGGCACGGAGCTCGGCGTCTTCGTCTCATTCAACGACGGCGATGAGTGGCAGCCGCTTCAGCTCAATCTGCCGCCGGTGTCGATGCGCGATCTCGCGTTCCACGACGCCGATCTCATCGTCGCGACTCATGGGCGCGGA
>Ga0068858_100006897_pt1 | contig 11044 bp, 8 predicted proteins | sample KBSSwiS12_FD_66589 | JGI IMG/M metagenome (GOLD analysis project Ga0068858, IMG submission 66589) | Switchgrass rhizosphere microbial communities from Kellogg Biological Station, Michigan, USA - KBS Switchgrass S1-2 | ecosystem: Host-associated > Plants > Roots > Rhizosphere > Soil ... | reverse complement strand
CCCGGCGGGCCGCCCCCCGGCGGGCCGCCCCCCGGCGGGCCGCCCCCTGGCGGGCCCTTCCTCGACGGGCCGCTCCTCGGGCGACGACGAGCTGCGGGTGACCGCCGACCCGTCGGCCACCCTCGTGTTGCGCGGGCCCCGGCTCAGCCCGGCCGACCGGCGCATCGTGCGGGCCTTCGCGGCCCAGTCCGCGGTGGCCCTGCGCCAGCAGCGGCTGACGGTGGCGGCCGAGGGCGACCGGGTCCGCACGGCGCTGCTCGCCGCCGTCGGGCACGACCTGCGGACGCCGCTCGCCTCGGCCAAGGCGGCGGTGGCCGGGCTGCGCAGCCCCGAGGTCGAGTTCGGCCCCGAGGACCGGGACGAGCTGCTGGCCACCGCCGACGAGTCGCTCGACCGGCTGACCGGGCTGGTGGCGAACCTGCTCGACATGAGCCGGCTGCAGGCGGGGGCGCTCGGGATGACCCCGGCCGACATCGGCCTGGAGGACGTGGTGCCGCGGGCGCTGGACGAGCTGGGCCCGGCCGGGCGGACCGTCGCGGTGCGGCTGCCGGACGATCTGCCGGTGGTCCGCGCCGATCCGGGGCTGCTCGACCGGGTGCTGGTCAACCTGGTCGGCAACGCGCTGCGGTACTCACCCGCCGGGCGGCCGCCGGAGATCACCGGGACGGCCGCCGGGGACCGGGTCGAGCTGCGGGTGGTCGACCACGGGCCGGGCATCCCGGCGGACAAGTGGGAGCAGGTGTTCCTGCCGTTCCAGCGGCTCGGCGACCGGAACACGCACGACGGGGTCGGGCTCGGGCTCGCCCTGGCCCGGGGGCTCGCCGAGGCCATGGGCGGAACGCTGCGGCCGGCCGACACGCCCGGCGGGGGCCTTACCATGATCTTGGCGCTGCCGGCTCCACCCGTACCCGCAAGTGGTTTTGAGGTCGAATGACGCGCATCCTCGTGGTGGACGACGATCCGCAGATCCTGAGGGCGTTGCGGATCAATCTGCGCGCCCGGAAATACGACGTGGACGTGGCGGCGGACGGGGCGGGAGCGCTGCACACCGCGGCCGCGCATCCGCCCGATCTCATCGTGCTCGACCTCGGTCTGCCCGACATGGACGGCGCCGAGGTGATCCGCGGGCTGCGCGGCTGGAGCACCGTGCCGATCATCGTGCTGTCCGGGCGCGCCGAGGGCACCGACAAGGTGGCGGCGCTGGACGCGGGCGCGGACGACTACGTGACCAAACCGTTCGGGGTGGACGAGCTGCTGGCCCGGATCCGGGCGGTGACCCGCCGGGTCCAGCCGGCGGAAGCGATCGCGACCGCTCAGGTCGGGCGGTACACGATCGACCTGAGCGACCATACGATCACCCCCGATCAGCGGCTCACCCCGACCGAGTGGCAGCTGCTCGAACAGCTGCTGCGCAACCCCGGGAAGCTGATCACCCAGCGGCAGCTGCTGCACGAGGTGTGGGGGCCGCAGTACGGGACGGAGACCAACTACCTGCGGCAGTACATGGCCCGGCTGCGGCGCAAGCTCGAGGACGACCCGACCCGGCCGCGGTACCTGCTGACCGAGCCCGGGATGGGGTATCGCTACCAGCCGTGAGGGGTAATCCGGGTGTGCACGATTCGCGACACCGGGCTGGAGTGTGACGGCGATACTGGTGGTGCCTTCCGCGGGTCAGTAGCCTGTCTCCTGGTTGTGCCTACCACCTGGGCGGGGAGATTCGAGTGACGCAGACGTACTCGGACACGAAAACGGCCGACGGCCGCCTTCTCCGCTACGAGGTGACCGGGGCGCCCGGCGGCGCGCCCGTCTTCCTGCTGCACGGCACGCCCGGCTCCCGGATAGGGCCGAAGCCGCGGGCGAGCGTTCTCTATCGATTAGGCGTACGGCTGATCTGTTATGACCGGCCCGGGTACGGCGGATCGGATCGGCAGGCCGGCCGTTCGGTCGCGTCGTGCGCTTCGGACATTTCGGATATCGCCGCGGATATCGGCGTGGATACCTTCGCCGTGGTCGGCCGCTCGGGCGGCGGCCCGCACGCCATGGCCGCGGCGGCGCTGCTTCCGGCCCAGGTCACGCGGGCGGCGGTGCTGGTCAGCCTGGCGCCCAACGACGCCGACGACATCGACTGGTACGCCGGGATGAACGACGCCAACGTGCGCGAGTTCGCGACCGCCCGCAGCGACGAGCAGAAGCTGATCGAGAGTTTGCGGTTGCAGGCCGATCGGACCAGGCGCAGTCCGCTCAGTCTGCTCGACGCGCTGCGTGGTCAGATCACCGCGCCCGACCGGCGGGTCGTCCGGGACGTGACGATCGAGCGGCTGCTGCTGGAGACGTACGCGGAGGCGATGCGCCCCGGCCCGTACGGCTGGATCGACGACACCCTCGCGCTGCGGCGCGACTGGGGGTTCCGGCTGCAGGACATCCGGCAGCGGGTGCGGCTGTGGCACGGCGCCGACGACAATGTGGTGCCGGTGAGCCACACCCGCTGGCTGGCCGAGCGGATCCCGCGGGCCGAGATCGAGGTGCAGACCGGGGCCGCCCACTTCGGGGCGATGGAGATCCTGACCGACATCCTGTCCTGGCTCGCCGCCGCGGAGGAGCCGGCGCTGGTGGGGGCGCGGAAAACGCACCGATGAGTTTTCCGCTCGCGTACGGTCGGAACCGACATGACCTACGAACGGCACCCCGGCGTCGACGCCTACCTGAACACGCTCCCGGACTGGCAAGAACGCCTTTGCCAGGAGCTGCGTGACCTGATCCACACCGCCGTCCCGGACGTCACCGAGACCGTCAAGCGGACGGTCCGGCCGTACTTCGTCCATCACGGCAACATCTGCGCGTTCCTGGCCACCAAGGACCACGTAAACCTTTTCCTGTACGACGGAGCGATCGTCCCCGACCCCGACCGCATCATCACCGGTGGCCACGACAACGCGACCGCTCGCACCGTGGCGTTCTGGGAGCATGACGAGATCCCCGTCGCGCCCCTGACCACGATGCTGCGCCAGATCGCCGCCAACAACGAGGCGGGCGGCTGGCGCAAGCTCAAGAACCGGTGAATCGGTAGCGCGTCTGGCTGTGCGGCTTCTTGCCGAACGCCAGCACCTTCGCCGGCCGGACCGCGAAAACCAGCCCGGTGTGGCCGGCGCCGTCGTCGAAGGTGTCCTCGAGCACCCGGTAGTCCCAATCGTGCCGGGCCTTCCACAGCCCGGCGAGCTCGACCAGCCGGGCATGGCCGGTGATCCGCTCGGCGCGCCCCTCGACGACCACGTCCGTGCCGTCGTGCAGCTTGTCCGTGCCGGTGGACAGCGCGCAGTGCGGGTTGCGGCGCAGGTTGGCGGCCTTCTGCTCGCCCTCTCCGGTACAGATGTACAGCGCGCCGCCGTCCCACACGGCGGGCAGCGGCGTGACGTGCGGCCGGCCGTCGGCCCGCACGGTGGACAGCCAGAAGATCTCCGCCGAGCCGAGGATCCGCTCGACGTCGGCCCACGGCACCGCCCCGGCGGTGGGCTCACTGAACCCGGCGTGGAATTCGGGCGTCGGTTCGTTCATCGCACTACCTCCCTCGTCACGGGTACCCCGTCAGCTCCGTGACGAACGGACTCCGCCGATCCGGACCGAATTGTCAGAAGGGGTGCGGATCGAGTGTCCGATGCAGATAGCGCCGCTCGCGCAGCGCCTCGACCGCCGGGTGGGTCGGTCCCAGCGCCACGGTGAGGCGGCGCAGGGCCTCCTGCTGCTCCTCCGGCGCCGCGCCGTACAGCGAGCGTCGCATCAGGACCAGGTTGGCCGCGCAGCGGGCCGCGTCCGGGTGGTCGTCGCCGAGCGCCCGGGACGTCCGCTCGGCCAGCGGCTCCAGCAGGTCGTAGCCCTCCCGGACGGCGCCGGTCTCGGCGGTGAAGGTCGCCTGGTTCATCCGGGCGGCCAGGGTGTACGGGTGATCGGATCCGAGCGTTCGATCGAATTCGGTCGCGGCCTGGCTCGCCAGTTCCCGGGCCTTCGCCGCGTCGCCCATCGCCCGTACGACCGCGGCGCGATTGGTCGCGCAGGTGACCGTGTACGGGTGGTGGTCGCCGAACCGGGCGCGGTAGTGGCGCTCGATTTCGCTCAGTTCGTTGCCCGCGCTGCGCGGCTCGCCGATGGCGAGCAGGTTCACCGCGCGGCTCATCCGGCAGAAGAGCGTCTCCGGCGCCTCCGGGCCCAGGAGCTGATTGAGATTCTCGTACGCGACCTCCAGGCGCTCCGCCGCCTCGCCCGACCGGCCCGCACTGCGCTCGGAAACGGCCAGGTTGGTCATCGCGCCGTAGGTCCGCGGCGCGGAGTCACCCAGGACCGCCCGGTGCCGGGCGAGGATGTCGCGCAGCAGGGCGATCGACTCGTCGTACTCGCCGGCCTCGCGCAGGTCGCGACCGAAGTTGGTGCCGGCGGTCAGGGTCAGCGTGTGGGTGCGCCCGACGATCAGCATGGCCCGGTCGTAGACCTGTCGTGAGCGGTCGCGGGCGGCGCGGATCTCGCCGGCCATCCGCAGCGAGGTGGCGAGGTTGTTCTGCGCGTTGAGCGTGCGCGGGTAGTCCTCGCCGAAGTACTCGACCCACGCCGCGACCGTCTGCTCGTCGAGCTTGCGGGCGTCCGCGTACCGGCCGAGCGCCCGCAGGTCGCGCCCGAGGCTGCCGGCGGTGATCAGCGTGTGCGGGTGGTGTTCGCCCAGCAGGTCACGCTGCGCGGCGACCACTTCCTCGTCGATCCGCAGCGCCTGCTCGAAATCGGCCCGGTCGCAGAGGATGTTCGCCAGGTTGTACCGCAGCTGCAGCGACTGGCGGTCGAGCACGCGCCGTTCGGCCGGATCGGTTGCGGCGTCGCTCAGCAACGACCACCGGCGGACGTACTCCTCGCCGGCCCGCTGCCCCTCGGCCAGGTCGCCCGACGTCCACAGGTAGCGCAGCCGGTCGATGACCAGCCGGCGCACCGACTCCTCGTGCGACTGCCAGGCCAGGACCACCTCCAGGTGCGGCCAGATCTTCTGGAACCGCGGCCAGTTCGCCGGATCGTCCACCTCGCCGGAGGGGCGGGCCGCGGCCAGCACGAGGTGCGCCTGCCGCCGCGCCTCGTCGCGCTCCTCGGCGGTCATCCGCTGCCGCACGACGCTCTGGATGATCCGGTGCACCCGGATCGTGCCGGTGCCGACGTCGAGCTTGAGCAGGGCGAGCCGGTTGATGTCCTGCACCAGCCGGCCGCGGTACATGGTCTCGCTGACCAGCGGGTCGAGCGGTTCGAGAAGCGACGCCATCCGGTCGCCGTAGACCAGGTCGAGCGCCACCTCGGGGGCCAGGACCGAACACAACTGCAGCAGCCGGTACGCCGCGGGCGAGCGTTCGGCGAGCCGGCGCAGCGACAGGTCCCAGACCGGCTCGAGGTTGTCCGGCACGAACTGCTCGAGATGCGTCAGATACTCGCTCACCGGCGTACCCGTGTCGGCCAGCCAGGCGCCCGCGGCGGCGACCGCGATCGGCAGGTCGCCGAGCGCCTCGCCGAGCCGGGCCGCCTCGTCCGGGCGCATCGTCGGCACCCGGCGGCGCAGGTGGGCGATGCTCTCCCGGCGATCGAAGACGTCCACCTGGATCGTCTCGGCGCGGTCGCTCCACTGCGCGTCCCGCGAGGTGATCACGACGTGGCCGCCCGGCCCGGTCGGCAGGAACCGGGTGACCGCGTCGATCTCCTCGGCGTTGTCGAAAATCATCAGCCAGCGCGGCAGCGCCGTTCCCCGGTTGAGCGCGGAGAGCGTGGCGCGGGCCTGGTCGGCGATCGTGCCGCCGCCGGTCAGGCCCAGTTCCCGGCCGAGCTCGGCGAGCTGGGTGTCGATGAAGGTGACCGGGTCCGAGTTGATCCACCAGACGAAGTCGTACGCGTTGCGGAACCGGTGCGCGTACTCCATCGCCACCTGGGTCTTGCCGATCCCGCCCATGCCCTGCAGCGCGACCGGCGACGCGCCGGAGAGCACGACCGGGCTGGCGCTGGTCTGCAGCCGGGTGCGCAGGTCGTCGAGGTCGTCCTCGCGGCCGGTGAACTGGACGTTCCGGATCGGCGCGTTGAACAGCAGCGTGGCCCGGCCCGGGAAGCGCAGCCCGATCCGCTCCCGATCGAAGGTGCTCATCTGATGGCCGAGCAACTGGAGCAGGCGGCTGGCCGCGACCTCCTCGGTCTGCCCGACGAGGAAGGCGGAGTCCGCCTCGGTCTGACCGCGCAGCGGGCGCACGTCGGCCACGTAGACGACCAGCGGCGTCCGGGCGTCGCCGCGATCGCGCGGGACCCGGGCCTCCTCGGCGTCCACATTGGCCGGCGAGACGATGGTGAGCGGCCGGCCGTCCGGCACCGGGGCGCTCTCCGCGTCCAGGCCGGTCGGCGAGGGGTTGACGGCGACCCCGACCGATCGCAGCACCCGCGAGATCCACTCCGCCCAGAGCCGGTCGTCGGGCGCGAACCGCAACGCGACGGCCGTCTCCGGCAGCACGGTCGGGCGCACGAACCGGGCCGCGGTGCTCTCCCGCAGCGACTCCTCCATCGGCGGCAGCGACTGCACCTCGCCGTCGGTCAGGTAACCCACGAGCGTCTCGTAGGCGGCCAGCATCGACGTGCGCGACCCGGGACGGTCGCCGAAGGTGGCGAGCGTTTCCTCGTACGCGTAGAAGGGCTGGTAGGGAACCTCGACGGTGGACCAGTACGCCTCGCGTTCGGCCGGCGTCATCCCGCTCGGCAGGCCGGTGAACCGTTGCCGGGCGGCGAGCCGGCCGGCGTCCGCCCGCTTCTTCTCGGCCAGATCGACCCGCATCGGGACCGGCAGGATCCGGATCGGGCGGCGGCCCTTCTGCCGCGTGACCCCGGCCGCGACCGTGGCGGCGCCGTCGATGCCCTGCTCGCTGAAGGTGAAGCAGTCGACCAGGATGTCCGGCATGTGGACGGTGCAGATGCCGGCCACGTCGCTCCAGCCGGTGCGGCTGTCCAGCAGCGCGTAGTCGTACTTGGCCTTCATGTCCTCACGCAGGGCGTCGAACAGCTGGCCGCCGCCGTAGCGGGTGTAGAACTCGTCCCAGTCCCGCTCGTAGACGCTGCGCGCGTAGTCCTGGTTCTGGTTGCCGGCCGGCAGGAAGTCGAGCCGGCCGCCGCTCGGGAAGTGCCGCCAGGAGAGGGTGAAGGCGTGCCGATCGGCGCTGGCGAACTCGCGGTGCCAGTCCTCCGGCCGGGGCGCGTCGACCATCGTGGCCTGTTCGTACCGGCGGACCAGCTCGATGATGCCGCCGGCGCTGTCGTAGGCGACCGGGTCGATGAACGGGCGGAAGAAGCGGTGCAGCCCCGGCGACTCCAGATCCCAGTCGGCGACCAGGACGCGCTTGCCGTTGGCGGCCAGGATCCAGGCCACGTTGGCCAGCGCCATCGTGCGGCCGGTCCCACCCTTGTACGAGTAGAACGTGACCACCTTGCCGGCATGGTCCTCACTCATCCGCCACCCTCTCACCCCGCGTGCCCAGGCGGCGACCAGACTATCCCCGCCCGGTGACCCACCGATCGTTTCGGGTCAGGTCCAGCCGTCCACGGTCTCGGCCATGCGGTCGGTGAAGTGGCGGCCGGGCGGGGTGAGCCAGTCCCCCGCCCGCAGGGCGGCGATCGCCGCCGCCGTCCAGTCTCGGTACATCGTGTACCGGGGCCGGAGCGCGGGGTCGCGCTCGCTGCGACGCCGCCAGATGTCGGCGATGGCGAGATGCGCGTAGGCCCCCTGCAGCGCTGCCTCGATCGGACGTGGGTCGGGCCGCCACCCGACGGTCAAACGGTCGGAAGTGTTCGGGTCGACCAGATCGATCAGATCGAGCACGGCACCCAGCTTGGTGTGCTGGAACTCGTGCACGAGCAGAACGGCCAGCTCCGCCGGCGAGCGGGTGAAAGCGATCCCGATCGCTCCGAAGGCGTCACGTGAGGTCGCGCTGCGCCGAGTCCCGTCCGTCGACGGTGTCAGCGGCGTGATCGCCCGGAGCCCGCGCCGCAGCCCGTCGGCATAGGGCGGAGCATCGGCGAGCAGCACACCCCATGCCTCGGCGAGCACCGATTCCCACGGCGAGTCGTCGGCCGGGGCGACCGGAAAGCCGAAGACGTCCCGATGGGGATCGACGTGGTCGATCTCGACCGGTGACCCGCCAAGCGATACGACCCGATCGGAAACGACGCTCAGTGAGTCCATGCGATCGAGGTCGGGCGTGGGGTCGGTCAGACAACTGACCGCCCAGGCGCGCACGTAGGGCCGGCCGATCGCGGCGTTGAAGGCGGCCGGGTCGGAACGTTCCAGCTCCGGCAGACCGTGGCCGCCGAAGCGGGCGATCACCTCCCCCACCAGCGCCCGGTTGATCGCCAGTTGCTCGGTGGCGAGCGCATCGATCGCCCGCGCGTCGCCGAAGCCGTAGGCGAGCTGATCGAACACGTCCGCCGGCAGCGACCCGATCGACGACGGCGGCGCGGGCCGCGAGTTGAGAGTGATGATGAGCTCCTTGAGGTCGTCGCAGTAGACGGACGGGTTGTCGAAACCGTCGCCGCCGCTGCCCGGCCGGTAGCGATGCGCCCGCAGCCCGCCCCCGCACTGCCGCACCACCTCGCACGCCCGGCAGGCCGGCGAGAGCGCCGCGAGACCGCCCCGCCGCCGGCGCATCGCGGGCTGGGCGGTCACCTCGTCGGCACTGTGCTCGAAAATGGTCAGCCCGGTCGCACCCGCGCCGTCCCACGTGGTCTTCATCGAGTCGGGCTCCTCCCAGGCGCCGTCCGTCTCGATCACCACGAGGTCGCCGGCGTCGATCCCGACCGCTTCCGTTCCGCCGGGCCCGCCGATCGCCAGCGCTCGCAACGAGTCGAACAGCCGGATCGGCACCGGCCGCCCCTCCGCGACCCACCGATCGTGAACGGCCAGAAGCCACCGGGCGTAGGGCCGCCCTTCCGCGCCGCCCACACCCTCCCGAACCGAGTCGGGTGGCCGGGGCTGCCGGGGGCGCTCCTCCAGGCCCGGCGGCGGGTGCTCCCACGTCCCGTGCGGGAGCAGCAGGTCGATTCGCGGTGGGTTCTGGTCGATCAGCGACTCGTATACGGCCACGGGATCGTTGGCGATGTCGATCGTGCACAGGAGGCCGGCATAAATCGATCGGAACGGTGCGCTTCGGAGAACCGCGATGCCGCGCAACGTTTGCTCATAGCTGCTCGCGCCGCGGCGGAACACGCGGTGCCGATCGTTCGCCGACCGGTCGCCGTCGAGCGACACCCCGACCCGCACCCCGGCCTCCAGCAGCGCCTCGGCGTGCGCGGCGTCCAGGCGTACGCCATTGGTCTGCATCCGGAGATCGAGCCGGCACACCGCACCGATCGTCCGACGCAGCTCGGTCAGAATCGCGCGTAACCGAGCAGGTCCGAGCAGAAGCGGCTCACCACCGTGCAGGATCACGCTGACCTGCGCGACGTCGTGCGCGGCCGCGTGCTCCGCGATCCGCCGCGCCGCGATCGAGGCGGTCTCGAACGACATCAACGGCGGCCGGCCACGCCACGACTGATCGGCGTGCTCGTAGACGTAACAGTGATCGCAGGCCAGATCGCAGCGGCTGGCGACCTTGAGGACGTAATGACGCAACGGGCGCCACGGTGGGCTCACGCCCGGATCGGCGACCTGCGAGGCGCGATCCACACCGGCGCGACCAGCGGTCAGATCCCCGAGGAGAACGGCGTCACCGCGCCCCGGTCCCGCCGGACGATCCGCCGCACGATCTGGGCGGACGCTTTGCGATCGATTTGATCGATCGGGCTCGTGCGGGCCTCGTCGAGCGGCGTTTTCTGAACGTTTTCCACCTGAGCGAGCATAGACAACACTCGAGGTCATGTCACGAGCACGACAAGTGACGATCGGCGCGGCGATAAACCCGGCGCCCCGCCCGGAGAGGCGCACTAGGGTGATGCCATGTCCGAACCGGAGATCACGGTCCTGGAGGCGCTGCACTCCACGCCGGCCCGCCGCTATCTGTCGCCCGAGCCGATCGGCGACGACATCGTCCGCAAGCTGCTCGACGCGGCGATCCGCGGCCCCAACGGCGGCAACACGCAGCGCTGGGCCTGGATAGTGCTGCGTGACCCGGCGGTCAAGGCGCAGATCGCCGCCTTCTACCAGGAGGGGTGGGACAAGCTTTACGGCGTTCATCGCGAGGTCATGCTCGCCCAGCCCGAGTCCGCCAACGGCCAGGGACCGGCCAACTTCCGCGCGGGTGACCATCTCGCCGCGCACATCCAGGAAGCGCCGGTCTGGATCTTCCCGGTTCTGCTCGGCGCGGCCAAGTCGGCCAACCCGCGGCTGGGCGCCTCGATCTACGGCGCCGTGCAACAGCTGATGCTGGCGGCGCGCGCCTACGGCATCGGCTCCACGCTGACCACGCTCCACTCCGGGCACGAGGCGGAGACCCGGGAACTGCTGGGCCTGCCCGAGGACGCGCTGACCATGGCGCTGGTTCCGCTCGGTTACCCCAGCAAGGGGCGGTGGGCCGAGCCGAAGCGCCGACCCCTCGACGAGGTGGTCTTCAACGACCGCTACACCGCCTCGTAAGGGTCAGGTTTCCACGCAGAACTCGTTGCCCTCGGGGTCGCGCATGACGACCAGGTCGCCCTGGTCGTCGGCCACCGTCGCCCCGAGGGCCCCGAGCCGCTTGACCTCGGCGGCCACCCCGGCCGGGGCGCGCAGGTCGAAGTGCATGCGCAGCTTGACCGTCCGCGGCTCGGGGACCCGCTGGAACCACAGATTCGGCCCGCCCCAGCCGGGCGCCTCGACGTACGCCTTCTCCGAGGTGGAGTCCTCCTCCAGCTCGCCGCCCAGGGCCGCGGCCCAGAACCGGCCGGCCACCAGCGCGTCCGCACAGTCGAAGGTCACGCTCTTGATGTAGGTCGCCATCGGGTCATTCTCGGCGGGGCGCCGCCGGCCGTCGACCGTTTTGTGCCGGACCCGGCAGCTCAGCCCGGCGGTCGCGGCAAAGGCGCGACC
>Ga0068858_100006894_pt1 | contig 11046 bp, 13 predicted proteins | sample KBSSwiS12_FD_66589 | JGI IMG/M metagenome (GOLD analysis project Ga0068858, IMG submission 66589) | Switchgrass rhizosphere microbial communities from Kellogg Biological Station, Michigan, USA - KBS Switchgrass S1-2 | ecosystem: Host-associated > Plants > Roots > Rhizosphere > Soil ... | reverse complement strand
AGCTCCGCCAGGATCTCGGTCAGCACCGGCAGGAAGCCCCGCTCGACCACCACGATCTCGGCGTCGGCGTTGTCGATGACGTAGCGCAGCTCGGCGCCCGTGTACCGGTAGTTGAGGTTGACCGGCACCATGCGCGCCTTGAACGCGCCCAGGAACGCCTCGACCCACTCGGCGCGGTTCCAGCTGTAGATCGCCACCTTGGCGCCCGGGTCGGCGTGGTCGAGCAGCCAGCGGCCGACCTGGTTGGTGCGCGCGTCGAGGTCGCGGAACGTCAGGCGGCGCTCGCCGGCCACGACCGCGAGGCGGTCGGGCGCCTCGGCGGCGACGAGCTCGAACAGGTCTGCCAAGTTGAACTGCCGGGTCACGGCGGGCGACGGTAGCGGAGTGGAGCTCACTTCCTTCCAAGCCGCCATGGCCCGGACCTACGGCGAACGGGACGCCGCCCGCGGCCTGCCGGCGTCGGTGGCGTGGCTCGTCGAAGAGGTCGGCGAGCTCGCGCAGGCCATCCGCAAGGGCGACCGGGCCGCCCAGCTCCACGAGGTGGGCGACGTCCTCGCCTGGCTGGCGTCGATCACCGAGCAGCTGGGCCTCGACCTCGAGGAGGCAGCCGCCCGCTACACGGGCGGCTGCCCGAAGTGCGGCTCGATCCCGTGTGAGTGCTAGCAGGGTGCTGAAGAAGGCGTCTGCAGATCGGCGAGCCAGGGTTCGTCGCCTCCGCAAGGACGCAGGAGCCGATGAATCCCCTCGCCGGCTTTGAGGCGACGAGGACGCCGCGGACGGCGAAGCGGCCGTCGAGATGCGGACGGCCCTTCTTCAGCACCCTGCTAGACGGCGCCGCGGTCGACGAGGGCTTCGGCGATCTGGACGGCGTTGAGGGCCGCCCCCTTGCGGAGGTTGTCGCCGGAGACGAACAGGGCGAGGCCGTTCGGCGCCCCTTCATCACGCCGGATGCGCCCCACGTAGGAGGGGTCCTGCCCCGCCGCCTCGAGCGGGGTCGGCACGTCGGTGAGCACCACCCCCGGCGCGCCGTCGAGCAGCTGCTTGGCCCGCTCGGGCGACAGCGGCCGGGCGAACTCGGCGTTGATCGACAGCGAGTGGCCGGTGTACACGGGCACCCGCACGCACAGGCCTGACACGGCGAGGTCGGGGAGGTGGAGGATCTTGCGGCTCTCGTTGCGGAGCTTGATCTCCTCGTCGGTCTCGTCATCGACGAAGCTGCCGGCGAGCGGGAGCACGTTGAAGGCGATCGGCCGTGCGAACTTCGCCGGCGGCGGGAAGTCGAGCGCGTCGCCGCGGTGGGCGAGCGCCGCCGACTCGGGACCGACCTTCTGGATCTGCTCCTCGAGGTCGGCGATGCCGGCGAGCCCACCACCGGAGACCGCCTGGTAGGTCGACACGATCAGCCGGATCAGGCCCGCTTCGTCGTGCAGCGGCTTGAGCACCGGCATGGCGACCATCGTCGTGCAGTTCGGGTTGGCGACGATGCCCTTCGGCCGGTGGTCGAGATCGGCCGCGTTGACCTCGGGCACGACGAGCGGGACGTCGGGGTCCATCCGCCACGCCGAGGAGTTGTCGACCACCACCGCGCCCGCCGCCGCGAACCGCTCGGCGTGGGCCCGGCTGGCGGTGGCGCCGGCGGAGAACAGGGCGAGCTGGATCCCGGCCAGGTCGGCCGTCTCGACGTCTTCGATCTCGACCGGCGTGCCCTGCCAGTCGAGGGCGCGACCGGCCGAGCGAGCGGAGGCGAGCAGGCGCAGGCGTCCGACCGGGAACCCGCGCTCGGCGAGCACCGAGCGCATGACGCCACCGACGAGACCGCTGGCGCCGACGATGGCGACGTCATAGGACATGGCGTACGAGGGTACCGGCGGCACCCCCGCACCTCCCAAGGGGTTACGACGTGCGCTTGCGGCCCCGACGCACGAGGATCGCACCGGAACCGACGGCGGCGGCGCCGAGCAGCGTCATACCGGCGATGTCGCCACCGGTGAGGGCCAGCTCGGACGACTGCGCGGTGGGCGAGGTGGCGGCGACGGCCTCCACCTGCGGCGCCGGCGCGTTCACCTCGGCGTTCGGCAGCACCTGACCCGTGGTGGGCGGGCACGGCACCGAGCACCCGTTGCCCGGCAGATCGGCGGCGACGGCCGTGCCGACCGACAGCGCGACGCCGAACGCGGCGACAGCCAGGCCGGCGGCGATGCGGTTCTTTGACATGGCAGTGCCTTTCGTCGAGCTACCCACCAGGTTAGGCGACCACGGAGCGGCCGGAAAGCCCACATCCTCCGAATCGGCGCCCATGGCTAGGAACCACCACTTGCCGAGGTTCGCATGCCGCCCCTCCTGCTCGGGCCCTCCCTCACGTGTACCACTTTTCCCACCGCTTCACCAGCGTTTCACCACTCTCCGCGGCATCTTCATCGCTTCGCCACGTCACCACGCACCACTTCACCCTGTCACCACACTTCTCACCACTTCGCCATCCGCCGCTGCGCGTCCTGCCACGTCCGCGCTCCGTAGTGCCAGGTCATGCCGGGGACCCGGGCCGAGGGTTCGACGGCGAGGGCACCGTGGTGCCCGGCGAGGTGGAAGGTGACCGTCAGCTGCCCGTGCTCGCCGCGCGCCAGCCGCAGCGCGGCGGCGATGACGTGGGCGGCGCCGTCGCGGCCGTCGACCACCGGCGTCCCGCCGACCAGCCGCACGTCGGTCGCGCCACCCGGCACGTCGACGGCCACCACCCCGACGTAGGTGCCCTCCGGCCACCGCTCGCCCTCGAGCGGCGGACCGGCCACGTAGCGCGGCAGACCGGCCGGTGCGTCGTTGCGGATGGTCAGCTGCACCGACACGTCCTCCCCGTCGCCGGCCGGCGTGGTCACGATCCGGCCCTCGGTCCGGGTGAACCAGTCGAGCTTGTTGCCGCCCCGGTTGAGCACCGACACCAGGAGCGAATCCCGCCGGAGGTCGCCCGCCATCCCGGCGGCGACCCATCCCTTCTCCTCGACCGGGTCCGGCGACCAGGCGAGCAGGTGGCGCCCGGCCACCGCCTTGCCGAGCTGGGTGGCCAGCTCGGCTGCCGACCACGACCCGGCGTCCAGCGCGTGGAAGGCCCCCGCGGCGATGGCGCCCAGGGCCTGGCGGCGGTCGGCCTGCTCGGCGGTCACCGTCGAGAACTGCAGGTACTGGTCGTGCAGCAGCTCGGGCACGACCTGGTCGGCGGTGATCGTGCGCCCGGCCGCCGTGATCGGTCCGGTGGCCCGCACCACGGCGGCCAGCGCCGCCGGGTCCACCACCAGCACGCCGTCGATGGCCGGCTGGCCGGCCGCCTTCCACATCGCCAGCCCCAGCTGGGCCGAGGCCGGCAGTCGCGGCGAGACCATCAGCGCTCGCCAGTCGGCGTTCGGCGCCCAGGCCGCGCCCCAGCGATCGCGCAGGTCGGCGTCGGCGATGGCCGGCACGGCGCCCCGAGGGTCGGCCTGCTGGTAGAGGGGCTCGACGGGACCGAGCTCGAGCCGTCCGCCGGACGTCGTCAGCACGCCGCCCGACAGCCACATGCCGGAGCCGGCGCGCATCTCGGCGTTGTTGGCGGCGATCACGAGGTAGTGGCGCGGTCCTTCGAGCAGTCGCAGGCCCGCCTCGGCGCCCGCGGAGGCGTCGTCCAGCGCGGTGGTCGCGTCGGCGAGCTTGGCCGCCAGCTCGTCGCGCGCCCGGGCGAGCGGGCCGACGAGGTCGACCACCGGGCCGAGACGCACGGTGTGGACCCGACGGTCGGCCGTGACGACGGCGTCGCGCAGCGCCCGCACCTGCGCGACCCGCGCCGGCCCGCCGTTCGCCGGGGCGGCCAGGACGTCGTGGGCGCGGCCCACCGCGACCACCGCGGCGTCGCTCACCTCGCGCGCGGCGGACGCCATGGCGTGCACCGAGCGGAGCTGGCGACCGACGATCGGCAGCGCCCGCACCGGCAACAGCACGGGGTTGCCCGTGGCGGCGGCGGCGGACCCGAACTTGGCGCGCGCCCGGCGCAACGCCGGCAGCGGGCGGCCGTCGGCGATCGCCTTGGCGTCGATCCGCTGCCGGGCCGCGGTCGCCGCGTCCCGACCGGCGTGGAGATCCGCGGTGGCGCGGGCGACCAGGACGCCGGCGGCGACGAGCCAGACGAGGACGACGGCGCCGGCGAGGAGCCACCAGCGCCGGCGGCTCACTCCCCGAGCTCGAACGCCGAGTGCAGGGCCTGGACCGCCTCCTCGACCTGGTCGGCCCGCACGACGCACGTGATGCGGATCGGCGAGGTCGAGATCATCTCGATGTTGACCCCGTGGTTCGCCAGCGTCTCGAACATGTCGGCGCTGACGCCCGGGTGCGTCTTCATGCCCGCCCCCACGAGCGACACCTTGGCGATGCCGTCGTCGGTGAGCACGTCGGCCGCCGAGATCTCGCCCGCGTGCGAGCGGCAGACCTTGAGGGCCACCTCGAGGTCGCTCTTCGGGACGGTGAAGCTGATGTCGGTCAGCCCCTCCTGCGACACGTTCTGCACGATCATGTCGAGGTTCACGTTCTCGTCGGCCAGCGACCGGAACAAGCGGGCGGCGATGCCGGGCTTGTCGGGCACGCGGGTGACGGTGACCTTGGCCTCCGACGTGTCGTGCGTGACGGCCGAGATGATCGGCTGCTCCATCGACGGGTCCTCCTCGCGCACCCAGGTGCCCGGCTCCCAGCTGAAGCTGGACCGGACGTGGATGGGCACGCCGTGGTTGCGGGCGAACTCGACCGCTCGAAAGGCGAGCACGCCGGGGGGTGTGGCGGTGGCCGCGATCTCGAGCATCTCCTCGAAGCTGAGCTGCGCCAGGCGCTTGGCGTCGGGCACGACCCGAGGGTCGGCCGTGAACACGCCCGGCACGTCGCTGTACTTCTCGCAGGCCTCGGCCCCCAGCGCGGCGGCCAGCGCTACCGCCGAGGTGTCGGACCCGCCGCGGCCGAGCGTGGTGATGTCGTTGGTGGTCGACACGCCCTGGAAGCCGGCGACGACGGGCACCTTCCCCTCGGCCAGGCACTGGCGCAAGCGGTCGCCCCGCACCTCGAGGATCTTGGCCCGGGTGTGGAACGTGTCGGTGATGATCCCGGCCTGGCTGCCGGTGAACGAGTCGGAAGGCACACCCAGGTCGTGGAGCGCCATGCACAGCAACGCCATGGCCTTGCGCTCGCCGGCGCTCAGCAACATGTCCATCTCGCGGCCCGGGAGCGTGCTCGACGTGCGCTCGGCCAGCCGGATCAGCTCGTCGGTCTCCTTGCCCATGGCGCTGACGACCACGACGACCTGGTCGCCGCGGCGGCGGGTACGGGCAACGTGGTCGGCGACGGCGCGGAGGCGTTCGGGATCGGCCACCGACGTGCCGCCGAACTTCTGGACGACGAGCGACATCGTCCAACGACGTTAGATGGCGAGGACCTCGTCGGTGGAAAGCGGGGCGCTGGCCGGCATGAGCGCGCCCCACGCCGTGAGCTTGGCGGTGAGGTCGGATTCGGCCATGTGGAGCATCGAGCACAGCGCGCGCACGTCGTCGCGCCGGACGGAGAGGACCCGCCCGTTCCAGTCGCCCCGGTCGAGCACGATCGAGCGGGCGTACCGCAGGATCGGTCCCGCTTCGTCGACCTGCTCGAGGGCGACCAGGTCGAGCACGACCTTGCCGGCGCCCGAGCGCTCGTCGCTGGAGTCGCGGATGTCGAGCTCGCCCAGGAGCATCGACATCGGGACGTCGTAGAACCCGGCCAGCTCCTGCAGCCGGGGCAGGCTCAGGTTGCGGAACCCGCGCTCGTACGCGCCGATGGCTGACGCGCTCCATTTCCCGCCTGAGGATCGCTCGACGTCGTCGAGGGACAGCCGCCGTTGGCGCCGAACGGCGCGGAGGCGGACACCGACCTCTCGGGAGAACGGCAGCGCGGACTCGACGGTGCCGGATGTGTCGGACATGGCCGCTTGATTCGACGCGAGACGCCCAGATCCCTCCGCTCCGTGACGACAGGACGCCAGGAACTGGGCAGTAGGGTGCGCCCCCGTGCCCACGGAGAAGCGCCAACGTCAGAAGGAAGGGCAGCGCGCCCGGCGGGAGGCGGCCCTCGCCGCCGCCCGGCGCCGGCAGCGCAAGCGCCAGATCATCACGTTCGCCGGGCTGGCCGTGGTGATCATCGGCGTCCTCTTCCTGCTCTCGAACCACGGCGGCGGCAAGAAGAAGACGAACGTGTCCGCCAAGGGCACCACGACCACCACCGCCGCGGCGACGACCACCCCGTCGACGAGCAAGGCCAACGCGGCCGACAAGCCCAAGATCGACGTGCCGTCCACGCCGGCGCCCACGACGCTGGAGACGAAGGACCTCAAGGTCGGCACGGGCAAGGAGACGAAGCTCGGCGACACGATCGAGGTCAACTACGTCGGCGTCACCTACAGCGACGGCAAGGAGTTCGACTCGTCGTGGAGCCGCGGCGCCACGGCCGCGTTCAAGCTCGAAGAGGGCGGGTTGATCGAAGGCTGGATCAAGGGCATCCCCGGCATGAAGGTCGGCGGCCGGCGCCAGCTGATCATCCCGGCGTCGCTCGCCTACGGCGACACGCCGCCGAGCGGCGCGCCGAAGGGCGCGCTGATCTTCATCGTCGACCTGGTGTCGATCCAGTAGTGCGCCGCCTCGTCGCGCTCGGCGCCATCGCCGTGCTGGCGGCGGCGTGCGGCAGCAGCACCACCCACTCGGCGACGACGACCGCGGTGCCCGCCGGCTTCCGCTACGGCACCGCGGCCTGCCCGCCGGCAACCCCGCCGGCGACCCGACCCACGACGTTCGCCGACGCGCCGAAACGGTGCATCGAGGACGGCGTCGACTACGGCGCGGTCGTCACCACGTCGCAAGGCGCGTTGACCATCGACCTGCTCGAGAAGACCGCGCCGGGCACCGTCAACAACTTCGTCGTGCTGGCGCGCTGGGGCTGGTTCGACGGCGGCGGCTTCCACCGCGTCGTGCCGGGCTTCGTGATCCAGGCCGGCGGCGTGCCGGCCGACCGCGTGAAGGCCGGCTACACCATCCCCGACGAGCTGCCCGCGTCGCGCTCGGCCTACCGGGCCGGCACGGTCGCCATGGCCAACGCCGGCCCCGACACCGGTGCCACCGAGTGGTTCGTCTGCATCGACTGCAGCTCGTTGCCGGCGCCCGACTACCCGATCTTCGGCACGGTGACGGCCGGCATGGACGTCGTGGCCCGGATCGAGGCCCTCGGCACCGGCGACGGACCGCCCCGTACGCCGGTGACGATCACCTCCGTCACCATCACCCAGAAGTAGCGGGGAGGGCGTCGAGGCCGCGCTCCTCGCCGCCGACGAAGACGCGGACCTGGCCGGCGCCGACCGCGCGCCAGGCGTCGCCTTCGAGCACGAGCGCAGTGCAACGCTGGACGGTGGCGAGCACGAGCCCGGGGTCGGCCAGCTCGAGGGTGCGCCGGTGGTGCTCGGCCACGTCGTCCTCGGCATTCGGCAGCAGGGCGAGGTTGCCGACGAGGCCCAGACCGACGGTGAAGGCCCCGCCGCGCGGGTCGAACATCGGGTCGAGCAGCGCGCTGCCGGCGTTGCCCGACCCGGCGACCACCGCACCGCCCCGCCAGGCGGCCACGAGTGCCTCCCACACCGGCGTGTCCTTCAGCACCGAGCGCAGGTGCATGGGCGAGTCGCCGGCCAGGTAGACGAACGAGGCATCGCGCACGACCGCCGCATGGGCGTCGTCGAGGGCGTCGGTCCGCTGCAGCACGTCGACGGCCCGGACCTTCGCGCCGAGCTCGGCGAACCACGCCGCGGCGCGATCGACGTAGCGATGCGGGTTCTCGAACGCCGCGGCCGTGGGCAGGACCACGACCTCCTCGGCGTCGACCGACGCGAGCAGCTCGGCGTCGAACGTGCACCCGCTCGACCACTCGCCGCCACCCACCAACGCCAACGGGCCACGCACCGATCAGACCTCCCTTGCGACGGCGACGCCGCGCACCCATGACCGTAGGGCGGGCACGAGGGTCGGCACCGTGAACCTGTCCAGCTCGGTCACGACGAAGCCACCGCGCCGCAAAGCGGCGACGACGTCGCGCCCGACGTGGCAGCCCCACGGGAACCGCGCGACCACGTCACCCCACGCCTGCTCGAGCCGTCCCCGCACCCCCGGCCGGCCCACGTGCTCGACGAACACCACGCGATCGCCGGGCTGCACGCCGGCGCGCAGCCGCGCGACCGCGAGCGCGAGGTCGTCGGCCGCGCACAGCTCACCGATGAGGACGCGCGTGTGGGCGTCGGGATCGGGCAGGGCCGCCAGGCGTCGGTCGAGGACGCGAGTGGCCGCCGGGCCCAGGACCTCGCGATGCCTCACGCCTCCGCGGCCTCGACCTGGAACACGCGGTCGAGGCCGGTGACCGCGAGCACCCGGGCGACCGAGTGGTGGGCCCCGACGATCCGCAGCCGCCCGCCGTGGCGGGCCAGCCGGCGATGGCAGCCGACGAGGACGCCGAGCCCGCTCGAGTCCATGAACTCGAGGTCGCCGACGTCGAGGACGACCTCGGTGGCGCCCTCGTCGAGCACGTCGCCCAGCACGTGGCGCAGCTCGGGCGCCGCCAGGATGTCGAGCTCGCCGTGCAGCGCGACCGCGGCGTGCGTCCGGTCGCGAGCCACCTCGTAGCGCAACGTCACGCCGCGATCCTGACACGGGCATCACTTGGCGACGAGTAGTTACCGGTAGGTAATGTTCGACCCATGGCGATCGAGCGCGTCGGCATCATCGGCTCCGGGATCATGGGTTCGGGCATCGCCGAGGTGGCGGCCCGGGCGGGGCACCAGGTCGTGCTGCGGTCCCGCTCGGCGGAGACGGCGGCCGACATGGTCACCCGCCTGGAGAAGTCGCTCGGCAAGCAGGTCGAGAAGGGCAAGCTCGACGACGCCGAGCGCGATGCCGTCCTCGCCCGGGTGACCGCCACATCCGACCTCGAGGCGCTCGCCGACTGCGACCTCGTCGTCGAGTCGGTCATCGAGGACCTCGGCGTGAAGCAGGCACTGTTCGCCGAGCTCGACCGCATCGTGCGACCGGGAGCGATCCTCGCGTCGAACACCTCGACGTTGCCCGTGATCGAGCTCGCGGTGGCGACGGCGCGGCCCGACCGCGTGTGCGGCGTCCACTTCTTCAACCCGGCGCCCGCCATGGCCCTCGTCGAGCTGGTGCGCCCGCTCACGGCGTCGGACGACACCATGGGCGAGGTGCGCGCCTTCGCCGAGCGGTGCGGCAAGGAGCCGGTCGAGGTGGCCGACCGCGCCGGGTTCATCGTCAACGCCCTGTTGTTCCCGTACCTCAACAACGCGGTGCGGATGATGGAGAACGGCACGGCCACCCGCGACGACATCGACGCGGCGATGCGCGGCGGCTGCAACTTCCCCATGGGCCCGTTCGCGCTGCTCGACCTGGTGGGCCTCGACACGTCGCTCGCCATCCTCGACGCGCTCTACGACGAGTTCCGCGATCCGAACTACGCGCCCGTGCCGCTGCTGCGGCGCATGGTGTCCGCCGGGAAGCTGGGCCGGAAGTCGGGTTCGGGCTTCTACGATTACGCGCGTTAGCGCGCCCATCGAACCACCATCCTCGGAGTGGCACCTGCCTCCGGCGGAGGCCGCCGATCACGACGGCGTCGTCGGCATCGGCGCCGACCTCGAGCCCGGGACGTTGCTCGCCGCCTATCGCGGGGGCCTCTTCCCGATGCCGCTCACCGACGGACGCCGCGAGGTGCTCGCGTGGTGGTCGCCCGAACCTCGGGCCGTCCTCCCGCTCGACGGCATGCGGGTGACCCGTTCGCTGCGACGCTCTCGCCAGCGGTTCGTGATCCGGTTCGACACGGCGTTCGACGAGGTGGTGGCCGGCTGCGCCGCCCCCGAGCGCGCCGGCCGGTGGATCAACGACGACATCGCCAGCGCGTACGGCCTGCTGCACCGGCTCGGTTGGGCGCACAGCGTCGAGACCTGGTCGCACGACGGCCGGTTGGTGGGCGGCTTGTACGGCGTGGCCATCGGTGGTCTCTTCGCCGGCGAGTCGATGTTCCACCGCGAGACCGACGCGTCGAAGGTCGCGCTCGTGGCACTCGTGGAGCGCCTGCGGGCCAGCGGTGCCACGCTCCTCGACGTGCAGTGGCAGACACCGCACCTCGCCTCGCTCGGCGTCGTCGAGCTGACGCGCGCCGAGTACCTCCGCCGGCTCTCTGACGCCGTGAGCCGGCCCGACGCGTGGACCGCGGCATCGTGCCACCCGAAGTGACAGGCGGGGCTACCGCCGGGGAACATGGAGTCATGCCGGACCAGCCGTGGATGATGCGCACCTACTCGGGTCATTCGACGGCGCGGGCGTCCAACGAGCTGTACCGGACGAACCTGGCGAAGGGCCAGACCGGCCTGTCGGTGGCGTTCGACCTGCCGACACAGACGGGCTACGACCCCGATGCCGTCGAGGCGCGCGGCGAGGTCGGCAAGGTAGGCGTGCCGGTGGTCCACCTCGGGCACATGCGCCAGCTGCTCGACGGCATCCCGCAGGGCGAGATGAACACGTCGATGACGATCAACGCGACCGCGGCGTGGCTGCTCGGCCTGTACGTGGCCAACGCCGAGGACCACGGGGTCGAGAGCCGTCAGCTGCGGGGCACGACGCAGAACGACATCGTCAAGGAGTACCTGTCGCGGGGCACCTACATCTTCCCGCCCCAGCCGAGCCTGCGGTTGATCGTCGACATGATCGCGTTCTGCGCCGAGTGGATCCCGAAGTGGAACCCGATCAACGTGTGCAGCTACCACCTGCAGGAGGCGGGCGCGACACCGGTCCAGGAGGTCGCCTTCTCGCTCGCCAACGCCATCGGCGTGCTCGACGCGGTGCGGGAGTCCGGGCAGGTGCCTGACGATCGGTTCTCGGCGGTGGTGGCGTCGATCTCGTTCTTCGTGAACTCGGGCATCCGGTTCGTCGAGGAGACGTGCAAGATGCGCGCCTTCACCGAGCTGTGGGA
>Ga0068858_100006889_pt1 | contig 11049 bp, 10 predicted proteins | sample KBSSwiS12_FD_66589 | JGI IMG/M metagenome (GOLD analysis project Ga0068858, IMG submission 66589) | Switchgrass rhizosphere microbial communities from Kellogg Biological Station, Michigan, USA - KBS Switchgrass S1-2 | ecosystem: Host-associated > Plants > Roots > Rhizosphere > Soil ... | reverse complement strand
CGCTTTGCCACAACCATTGATCGGCAAGCGCCATAATTTCGGCGCCGAGCAGAATGATTAGTGTCGCGCCCAGCATCCAGCGCCAGAATCGCGCGGTATAGCTTCCTCGACTCCCTTCGCCGAACCATGTTTCGAGTCCGATCATGCACGGCTCTCTGCCGAATAGCTGTGCAGACAGCATGCAGCCATCATCCGCTTTCCGCCGAGGGGCGTTGGGCGCATCTGCAAGGAACTTATCCGGCCCACTTGCAGACTTTCGGGTCATTCGCCTAACCACACCACTACGGGAGGAAAAATGCCAAAGCTGTATGGGCATGTGGCGGGGGTGATGCTGGCGTGCCTCGGCGGGACCGCGGCGGCGGCAGAACGCCCCGTCCTTCGGGCGGGCACCGAGATACCTCTTCGCTCGGGAAAGCGCCCCAACTCAGCACTAACGCAATTGGTTCTCAAAAATCTGGACGCCGACGACGTCGAGATGCTCGATGAGTGCATTTCCGAGCGCGAATTGAAGCGTGGCGACTATGGAGCGCTATTGCGGTCCGTTCGCCTTGAGGGTTCGGGTCACACGCTGTGGTTCGTGAGACCGGCATTGGAGCCCTATTGTTCCGCACTCTATGGAGCGCACTTGTTTCGCTACTTCATAATCCAGGAGCGCAAGGTCGCGGGGCCGCCCAAATATCAGCTGGTTTTCGCGAATGGCGGAGACTTCATCAACATCTATGCGCACAAAAGCCACGGATTAAACGACATAGAGCCAAGCGGCTGCATCGCGACCAAATGCTGGAGCGCGAGAATGGCCTATGATGGGCTGCGATATCGACCCATTCGGTGCAGCGTAACAACCTGGAGCGGCGAGAAGGAAGTTATCCGCCCGAGGCCGTGCGCCGGAATGATTTCGCCATTCCAGCCGAGTGGTCTCGATCCAACACCGTGAGCTTCGGCGCAAACGTCGCAGCAACAACGACCGCTTTGAAGCCTTTTCTGCATTCCGGCAGGCCTTCTCGAAAACCTTTTTCCTGCATTCAGGCGAAGCGCGGCTTCAGCATTTGGGCTAGTCGCTCCGAAGCGGCAGCTTAAACCCGTCGCCGGTCGTCCGAGCCCAGGTAACCAAGAGGTCGTTCTCCACCAGTTTCCACGGTCCCGCCACCGACTCAAAAGATGGACTTACTCGCGCTGATCCTAAGGCCTGTTTCGGGGTGTCCATCTACCCAGCGCGTCGTGCAAAGGGCAGCGCGGCTACGAACTCGTGATAGAGCGTAATACGGCCCCACGGTGATGTTCTCGAGTGTAGCGCCTGGAAACCTCAGATACGCAGCATAGCCGCAAATCTTCGCTGCTGCTTCGAACGCCGGATAGCTTGCCTCATTCCCTTCCACGACCAACTCAAAGGAGGGCTGTTGGAAATCGGTCGTGGCGCATGATGCCAGCGCCAGGGTCGTGATTGCCCAAAGCGGTTGCCAAATTCGCGTTGTGTTTTTCGCCATTGCCGACCTGTCATAGCAAGAGGGTTGGCCGCGAAGCGAGGTCGAATGGCTGATAACCGCCATCTTTCGCCTTTCGGGTGTGGAGGGGAAGCCGCCCCAGAGTCTGCTCTTCCCAGCTTCTTCCACTTCCACCAATAGCAGACGCAGATTAGCGCGGTGTTGGAGGAGCAAATGAGGGGAACCGTCCTGTGCTTTGCCCTGCTGCTATCTGGCTGCTGGCGTGATGCGACTGTCCAAGACCCACCGGCTTTTGGGGTGCGACACAGGTTTGCCGGGAAGATCGAGGGCAATTGGGAATATGGTTCTTTTCGCGAATGCGGAACTCCGAAGCGCTGTTTCGATGCAATTGATTACTGTGGTTACAGCGTGTCGGATTCAGCCAAAGCGGATTGGAAGCGACTTCTCAAGAACGAGCGGGAAGCGGACTATTGGGTCGAGTTCGTCGGGCGGCGGCGTCCTGCAACTCATGCCGAAGCTTCAGACAACCTTGATCCCAAAGAATGCGTCGTAGAGGTGCTGGAGGTTCTCACGGCGTGTGAGAGTTCGTCCCCGATCTACCCCGACGAGAACGGGAAGATGCCCGAATGCGCATCACCTGAATCCCGCCTCTGACGTCTGATGTAGGTGGAACCCTTAATTATAGCAGAGGGGTGGGTGCCCAACAGAATCAGGCACTCCCCGATTTGTGGGTTCGCCACCTGAACAGACCACCTCCTCGCGGGTCGTTGCGGAGGGAACAACTCTTATGCCGGCGCCTCCACCCCTCCGACCTTCGCTCCGAGAGAGGAATTGTGTAAGCCGCTGCGATGAAAGCCGTGCTCCCCGCCCTCGCCCGTCCGCTCCTCGAACCGCGCATCCCGGCGCTGCTCGATGTCGCCTGGTACGCCAATCACGACGAGGCCAATGCGATGGTCGTCGATGCCGATATCGCCTGGGTCGACCAACAGCGGCCCGGCTGGACCGGCGAGACGATCGCCCGGGGCAAGAAGCTCAAATGGGTTTCGACCATTTATGCAGGGCTTGATTCCTTCCCGCTCGACGCGTTGCGACGTCATGACGTCATCGTCACCAACGGGGCCGGGATCAACGCGATCGCGGTCGCGGAATATGCGGTGATGGGCGTGCTGGCTGCCGCCAAGCGCTTCGACGAAGTGCTGCGCCTCGCCGACCGCCATGAATGGCCGACCGATGCGCCGGGAAAGGTCGAGCTGTTCGAAACCACCGCGCTCATCATTGGCTATGGCACGATCGGGCAGTTGATCGGGAAGCGGCTCGAAGCGTTTGGGGTCACCGTAACCGGGGTCACCCGGTCGGGTCGGGGTGGCACGCTCAGGCCGGACGAATGGCAGGGAAAACTCGGCGATTATGATTGGGTGATCCTCGCCGCACCTTCGACCGATGCGACCAGGGCGATGATCGGTGCGGCCGAGATCGCCGCGATGAGGCGATCGGCGTGGCTGATCAACATCGCGCGGGGTGACATGATCGATCAGGATGCGTTGATCGAAGCGCTTACTGCGCGGCGCATTGCCGGGGCTTTTCTCGATACGGTGCATCCCGAACCTCTGCCGCCGGAGCATCCGCTGTGGAGCGCGCCCAATGTGATCCATTCGATGCATCTCTCCGGGCGAAGCCAGACCAAGATGTTCCTGCGGGCGGCGGCGCTGTTTCTCGATAATCTCGAGGCATTCGTCGCGGGGCGGGAGATGCGGAACGTGGTGGATCTGGAAGCGGGGTACTGATCTTCTTCCTTCCCTCCCGTTTACGGGAAGGGATGGGCCAGACCGAAGCGTACGCACCGTTTGAGGAACGCGCGGGCCCACCCCTCGGTCCCCTTCCGCTTTGCGGGAGGGAAGAAAATCAGTGAGGCGGTTGGGCGATCTTGGTTCCGAGCAGGACGAGGCGGTCGCCGTCTATCCCGAACCAGTGCGGCGTGCCCGCCGGCACCAGAAACACATCGCCGACATGCAGCGTCCGCGTCGTCCCGCCCTCGATCCGGCTTCCCTCGATCAGCGTCGGGTTGGTCGTGACTGGATCGGCCAGCCGACCGCCCGACACCATCGTGCCCGCACCCGCGACGACGATGACATATTCGGCCTGGTCGGGGTGTACAGCCGGCTTGCCCGGTTTGGTCCAATATTCAAGCGCCGCCACCGCGTCGCCGCCGCGAACCAGTGGCCGCCAGAGAAAGCCCTGGCCGGGCTTCATCGCCTGCCGCATCGCCTCGACCTGAGCCTGGATATCCGCTGCCGACGCGAAGCCAGTCGGATCTTTGGGGGTCTGCGCAGGGGCCACCGAGGACAGCAGGAGCGCAGCAGAGAGAAGGGAGACCGGCAGGAGGCGTTTCATAGCTGGATCCTTCGTCCTTCGCGCGCCGACCGGTAGATCGCGTCGATGATGCGCATGTCGCGCAGGCCCTCTTCGCCTGAGACGATCGGCTCTCGCCCGCTGACAATGCACTCGACGAGATGATCGAGCTGGCCGGCGAACTGGGTCTTGGCCGGCCCGGGCGGCGGCGTGATCTCGTGCTCGCGCCCGTCCCTCCCGGTCCAGATATGATTGCCGTCATAGCGCGTCGCCGGCTCGAGCTCGATCCGGCCCTTGTCGCCGACAGCGATGATGTGGTTCTGGTTGGCGCTGTACATGGATTTGCACGCCGCTATCGCACCCGAGGGGAAGAGGAGCTGCCAGTCGATCTGGTCCTCGACCTCGTGGAAGCGCGGGTCGGTGCGGTCAGTCGACTCCATCGCCTGCACGGCGACCGGCTCCTCGCCGGTCATGTAGCGCGCCGCCTGGAGCGCGTAGATGCCCATATCCATCAGCGAGCCGCCGCCCGCGAGCGAGCGCTTGAGGCGCCACCGCGACGGATCGCCCTGGATGAAGCCGTGTTCGGAGCGGACATAGCGGATCTTGCCGGCGGCACCGGTGCGCGCGAGCCGCATCGCCTCGAGGTTGAAGGGCTCGAAATGGCAGCGATAGCCGATCATCAGCTTGCGGTTGGCGGTCTTGCAGGCAGCGATCATCTTCACGCATTCGGCGGCCGACATCGCCATAGGCTTTTCGCACATGACGTGCTTGCCGGCGCGGGCGGCGCGGATGACGAACTCGGCGTGCATCGAGTTGGGCAGGCAGACATAGACGATGTCGACATCCGGATTGTCGCGGATCCGGTCGAAGCTCTCATAGGAATAGATCGAGCGCTCCGGCAGGCCGTGCTCGGCGGCGACACGGTGCGCCTTGGCTGGGTCTCCGCTCACCACGGCCGCGAGCCGGCTGTGCGCGCAATTGGCGAATTGCGGGATGATCACACCGAGCCCGTAACCGCCGAGCCCGACGATCGCGTAGCCGAGCGGGCGTTCCGGCGCGGCGCGTGCGGCCCCGCTCGACAGGAGCGCGCTCGACGCGGCGGCTAACAGCAAATCGCGACGATCCAGTTCCATACAGACATCTCCCCATGCCTAAGTAGCGCCTCGCGGCGGGCGCGGGAACTACGACCTTAGTCGGCGGGTAAAGCGGCCGGCGGACCACGCCTTCCTCCCTCGTTTGCAGGAGGGGACTAAGGGACTCGCGCTTTCCTCAAGCGATGCGGGGACCTTGGCCGGGCGCCCACCCCTGGCCCCTCCCCGCAAGCGGGGAGAGGTGGCTATGCCGCTCTTTCGGCTACAGCGCTCGCGCGGCGCACTCGAACATAAGCCTCACCTGGGTACTACGCATTTTTACATATATCGCGATGGTACTAATCAATCAATACTCAGGTAGTGTCGTATTTTCGTGCACGATACTCTTGCGCACTCATCAAATTATGAGAATTTGCCTACGTATTTTTTGGTTAAAAATTGCACAATTATTTAAATTTATTTTTGACGGAACTTTTAGACTACTTACTGGTATGTACTTGGTAAGCCATATCAACTTATACACTTACGATCTTCACTGCGCCCGCTACCGGAGGAGGAGCAACCTCGCTGGACCGGCACTGACTGGCTGCCTCTGCTCGCTGCGAGCGGCGGCCAGCGTACCAAGTCCGCGGCTTTTCTTGCGAGGGTGTTCAGTGAGAACAAATATCATCGTGACGGCCGCGTTGCTGGCGTCAAGCCAGGGCGCAAACGGGCAAATCGTCATGCCGGGAGCCCAAATTCAGCAGATTCCTCCCGCCCCCGTGGCGCCCAAACCGGCCCCCGACCTTCAGCTCGCGCCACACGCACCGGCACCAGATAGCGGCCCTGTCGGCGCCCCGATCCAGGTCAACGCGCTCCATATCACCGGCGCGACGCTGTTTTCCGAACCGGTGCTGATCGCGGCCGGCGGCTTCTCCCCCGGCACCTCGCTCAGCCTGCGCGACCTTCGCGGCATCGCAGGCCGGATCTCGGCTTATTACAACAGCCGCGGCTATTTCCTCGCCCAGGCCTATCTCCCCGAACAGGAGATCAAGGACGGCGTCGTCACCATCGCGGTGATTGAGGGGCGTTACGGCAAGGTCGGCGTGCAGAACCACACCAACCTGTCGCTGCGCGTCGCGAATGGCGTCCTGGCCGGGCTCGACAGCAATGATGTGGTCACCAACGCGCCGCTCGAGCGCCGGTTGTTGCTGCTGTCCGACATTCCGGGCGTAAGGGTCCACTCGACCCTCGCGCCGGGCACCGAGGTCGGCACCACGGATCTGCTGGTCGATCTGGAGCCATCGCCGCGCATCACCGGCAGCATCGAGGCCGACAATGCCGGCAACCGCTATACCGGCACCTATCGCTTCGGCGGGTCGGTCAACCTCAATGACCCGACCGGGCTCGGCGACATGGTTTCGCTGCGCATCCTGGCCTCGACCGAAGGCCTCGCTTATGGCCGCGCCGCCTATCAGGTGCCGATCGGCAACCTCACGGTTGGCGTGGCCTATGCGCATTTCCGCTACGATCTGAGCCATGAATTCGAGGCGCTCGATGCCCATGGCAAGGCCGATATCATCAGCGCTTTCGCCAGCTATCCCCTGATCCGCTCGCGCAGCACCAATCTCTATGCTGTCGCCGCGTTCGACGCGAAGAGGTTCGTCGACGATGTCGATCTCACCGCGAGCGAATCCGATCGGCGCAGCCGGGTCGTGACCCTCGGCCTCAATGCCGACTGGCGCGACCGTGCCGGTGGCGCGACCACCGCGTCGATCGGCTGGAGCATCGGCAATCTGAACATCGAAAGCCCGGTCGAACGTGCGATCGACGACATCACCGCGCACAGCAATGGCGGCTTCAACAAGATCCTGTTCAGCCTTGCGCGCCTCCAGCACGTCGCCGGGCCCTTGTCGCTCTACGGTGCGGTGCGCGGGCAGATGGCCTTCAACAATCTCGACAGCTCGGAAAAGATGGAACTGGGCGGCGCGTACGGCGTCCGCGCCTATCCCGAGGGCGAGGCTTATGGCGACCAGGGCTATATCGCCACCGCCGAGGCGCGTTTGCGGCTCAGCCCGAAAGGCGTGCCTGGCCAGTTCCAGGTCATTGGTTTCGTCGATTTCGGGGAGGTCGATTATGCGCATACGCCCTGGTTCACCGGATCGAACAGCGCGCATCGCAGCGGCATTGGCGGCGGATTGAGCTGGGCAGGGCCTGAGCGGACCCTGATCAGCGCGACCTATGCGACTCGGCTCGGCAGCCAGCCGGTGACCTCGCAACCAGACCGGGCCGGCCGCTTCTGGTTCCAGATCGTCAAGCTCTTCTGAGGCGCCGCCGCTTCCCGCGCGCGCCTGACCCGAATTCTAGGATCGACATCATGACCAGCATCACTCGCCGCCTTTCCGGCACCACCGCCCTGCCCCGCTTCAGCCGCCTCGCGCTGTTCGGCATCGCCGGTTCGTTCGCCTTCGCAAGCGGCGCACAGGCGCAGGATCTGCCGACCGGCGGCAGCGTCGTCGGCGGCAGCGCGCGGATCATCAACACCACCAACAAGGTGACGATCGTCCAGGCAAGCCAGGCGACAGCGCTCAACTGGGACAGCTTCAACATCGGCCAGGGCAAGTTCGTCCAGTTCATCCAGCCGAACAGCAACGCGGTCGCGCTCAACCGGGTGACCGGCAATGAAGGTTCGGTGATCCTCGGCAGCCTGACCAGCAACGGCAAGGTCTTCCTGGTCAATCCGAATGGGGTGCTGTTCGGCCAGGGCGCCCAGGTCAGTGTCGGCGGTCTCGTCGCCTCGACACGCGGCATCTCAAACGCCGACTTCATGGCCGGCCGCTACAGCTTTGCCGGGAGTGGCGGCGGCGCGGTGCTCAACCAGGGGGCGATCACCGCGCATGACGGCGGCTATGTCGCCCTGCTCGGCGCGACGGTCAGCAATGAGGGGCTGATCTCGGCGCGCTTCGGCACCGTGGCGCTCGCCGCCGGCAATGCGCTGACGCTCGATGTCGCCGGCGACGGCCTGCTCAGCGTCGCGGTCGATGCCGGCGCGGTCAACGCTTTGGTCCGCAATGGCGGCATGATCCGCGCGGATGGCGGCAATGTCCTGCTGACCGCTCAGGCGGCGGGCCAGCTGCTCCACACCGTCGTCAACAATAGCGGCGTGATCGAGGCGCACACGCTTCAGAACCGCGGCGGCACGATCCGCCTGATGGGCGACATGGCCAGCGGCACGATCAACCAGAGCGGCACGCTCGACGCCGGCGCACCGACCGGTGGCGATGGCGGCTTCATCGAGACCTCAGCGGCACATGTGAACATCGCCGACAGCTCGAAAATCAGCACCGCGGCGCCCGGCGGCGTGACCGGCACGTGGCTGATCGATCCCCAGGATTTCACGATCGGCGCTGCCGGCAATATCTCGGGCGCAACCCTCTCGGCCTTGCTAGTGACCAACAGCGTCACGATCTCGACCCTGCCCGGCCCCGACGTGACGACGCCCGGCACGCCGCCGGTAACCAGCCTCGGCACCTCGTCGCCGGGCAATGGCGACATTAACGTCAACGACGCAATCGCCTGGACGGCATCGCCGAGCACCACGACGCTCCGGATGAACGCGGTCCGCGACGTCAACATCAACGCCGCGATCACCGCGACCAACGGCAATGTCGTCGCCTGTTGCGGGCGCGACGTGAACGTCAACGCGGCGATCACCACCACAAACGGCAGCGTGCTGCTCAACGCCGGGCATAATGTGAACGTATCGGCGGCAATGACGACCACTGACGGCAATATCGCGCTGTGTGCCGGGCTCAATATCCTGATCGCGGGCGCCATGACTCTGACGCGGGGCAGCACGATCCCGTCGCAGAGCCTCGGGCTTCAGGCGGGCCTGCTGATGATCGCCGGCGCGGGCGGCACCGGACCGGGCGTTGCCGGCGGCACGCTGACCTTCGCGCCGCTGACCCCGCCGGTCACCGTGACCGGGCCGAACGCGCTGGTGAACATCAACTACAATCCGGTCTCCTATGCCCTGCCGAGCGACTTCTCGAACCACTTCACGCTCAGCCTGGGCGCAGCGATCGTCGCGCACATGCTTGTCTTCCCCAAGGGTGCCAAAACCGCCGATGGATCGACCGCGACGACGCTCAACGGCTTCAACACAACCGCCGCTTCGGGCGCGCCGGTCGGCGTGACTTTGGTTGCGGGCCCGAACGCAGTCGCCAATTTCGACAGCGCCAGCGAAGGAAGCGGGATTGGCATCACCTATACCGGCTATAGTCTGGCCGGCGCCAATGCGGGCCAATATGCGCTGGCGGGTTCATGCTGCGTCTCTACTTTCCGGACGACCGGCGTGATCAGCGCTGCACCAGTCGTCGTTCCGCCGGTGGATGTCCCGCCGGTCGTCATTCCCCCGGTCGATGTGCCACCTGTCGTGGTTCCTCCGGTCGATACGCCGCCCGGCACTGGATCCACGCCCGGGGCCACGCCCGTGCCGATCAGCGGCACGCCGGTTGGCGAGACGCCGATCGGCGGCGCGGCGATCGTCGCACCCGGCCCTTACAGCCTCGCTCTGGTCAATGGCGGCGTGCGCGTGCCGGGCGGCCAGCTCCAGTCGACCCAGCCCCTGGTCGAGGTCCAGCCTGCCCCCGTGGTCGTGGCGCCGACCCCGGCAGGTCCGTTTATCCAGCCACTCCCGCGCGCGCCTTACGCGCCCAAGCAGGATCGCAACTGATCGTGGCGCGGCGGTTTGCGGTCGGTATCGGCAGGCTCGCGCCGATCGCGGCGCTGGCGCTGGCGCATCAGGCCAGTGCCGGCGCGCCGCCGTCCGCCCCGGCGACCGCGCACTTCGCCGGCCGGACCGCGTCAGCCGATACGCGCCGCCTCGCCGACTGGGTGGTCGCCTCGGGCGATGCCCATGGCCGGCCCTTCATCATCGTGGACAAGATCGCCGCCCGGGTGTTCGCGTTCGACGCGCATGGCGTGATCCATGGCAGCGCTCCGGCGTTGCTCGGGGTCGCCCGGGGCGACATCTCGCCGCCCGGCATCGGGACGCTCAGGCTGGCGGATATCACCCCGGCCATGCGGATCACGCCCGCCGGCCGCTTCGAGGCGAGTCTCGGCCGCGATCTCGGCCCGCGCGACATATTATGGGTGGATTATGACGCGGCGATCTCGCTCCACCGCGTGGTCACCACCAACCCGAAGGAGCGCCGCCTCGCGCGGCTGGCAAGCGCGACGATCGCCGACAACCGCATCTCCTATGGCTGCATCAACGTGCCGGCCGGCTTCTACGAGCGAGTCGTCCTGCCGCTGTTCAAGCCGGCGAACGGCCTAGGCTCCGGACTCAATCAGCACCAGAATATGATGGCAGCGGCGAGGAAGACGCCGGCCATGTAGTTGACTGCGAGCTTGTCGTAGCGGGTGGCGATGCGTCGCCAGTCCTTGAGGCGGCACCAGAGGCGTTCGACGAGGTTACGAGTGCGATAGACGTCGTGGTTGTAGGGGATGGCTGTCTTGCGGCTGCGGGTTGAGGGGATGACGACCTCGGCGCCCTGGGCCTGGACGGCAGCGCGGATGGCGTTGCTGTCGTAGCCACGGTCGGCGATCAGCGCGTCGAAGCGACCGCGCGCTGCCTCGATCAGTGCCGGAGCCATCGTCATGTCGGACGTGTTTCCGGGCGAGATCAGCAAGATGCGTGGTCGTCCGGCGGCGTCGGTCAGCCCGTGGATCTTGCTGGTGCGCCCGCCACGGGATGTACCGATGCCTTGGGCGAAGGCCCCCCTTTTGCGCCCGCCGCCGAACGATGAACCTTGATGCTGGTCGAGTCGATCGCGACCGATCCCCATGCGCCACTATGCCCGGTCAGCGCCTCGAACACCGCGAACCACACGCCCTGTCGGCTCCAGCGATGGAAGCGGTTGTAGATCGTCGTGTACGGACCGTACTCAGGCGGGCAGTCGCGCCAGCGCGCGCCGCTCTTGAGCATATGCACGATCCCCGAGATCACCCGGCGATCGTCGACCCGGTGCGCTCCGCTGCGCCCCTGCGGAAGAAGAGGCTCGATCTTCGCCCATTCCGCATCGCTCAACCATGTCAGTTGCCGCGCCATCCAAAGCCTCCGCTCCATGCAGAAGCCTTGAATCAGCACAAACCTTCACCCGCAAGCTGATTGAGTACAGAGCCTA
>Ga0068858_100006886_pt1 | contig 11051 bp, 16 predicted proteins | sample KBSSwiS12_FD_66589 | JGI IMG/M metagenome (GOLD analysis project Ga0068858, IMG submission 66589) | Switchgrass rhizosphere microbial communities from Kellogg Biological Station, Michigan, USA - KBS Switchgrass S1-2 | ecosystem: Host-associated > Plants > Roots > Rhizosphere > Soil ... | reverse complement strand
TGAACAAACATTAGAACAAACCAAAGAGCTTATAACTATCCATACCCGTCAGTACGCTAGGCGCCAAAGATCATGGTTTAAACGCAACAAACACATACATTGGATCTCAACCTCCGAACAAGCGAAAGAACTCCTACAGCTCTAGCTCAATAAGTATAATTAGTATATAATACATTAAATGAGAGTTTTAGAAATTGGCTGCGGTTCAAACCCGGCCCGTTTATAGAAGGTGCCACTGAACATGTGGCGCTAGACTGTGATCGTCAACTAATCCAAAGGATAGGTGATTCGCCTTTTACCCCCAGGGTTGGCAATGCAACAAGCCTCACCGATCCAGACGACAGTTATGAGATGGTACTGGCTTGCAACGTTCTGGGCGATCCAGAATTAGGTATGTCTGATACCCAGTCACGAATGGCTGAAGAGCTCAAAGCTATGTATCTGCTGGATGGTGATTTAGACGGTTACAAGGAAATATTGAGTGATATAAAAGGGGCTATAGACGGCATGAAAGACATGATCGTCGCGGAAGCAATCAGGGTATTGAAGCCTGGTGGGAGGTTTGTCGTTGTTGAGCGCTACACCCCAGGCATAGCTGTTAGCTATATAACTGAGGCGGTTGCTCAAGAGCGAATCGCCAGGCTTGAAAAAGTCGAACCCCTGTCCGTGCTTCCTCCCAGCTATTTAGCGCACAATAATAAGAAACCTGAGGTTTGGATCGCTGAACGATCCTAGTCTTTGCGTCATCTGTACTCACTGCATACAAAATAGTGATGACTTTCCTACAACAAAATAAGTAACACAACACTTTAAATCTTCACATTTGAACACATCTACTGTAAGCTTGTAACATGATTGAACAACTGTTTGGGAGCAAGACTAGGGTAAAGCTGCTTAGGCTGTTTTATAGCAACCCAAACCGCTCTTTTTACGTACGTGAGATTACCCGCAAGATTGACGAGCAAATAAACTCCGTTCGTCGTGAGCTTGGTAACTTACTAAGCATTGGTATTATTGCTTCCGACGGAACTAACAACCGCCTATATTACGAGGTTAACCAGGCATATGAATACTTCAAGCCGTTACAGGAAATATTTGGTGGCGATGAAGCTGCTGCTGAGGGTGATGGCAAAGCCACCACACCAAGCCCAGAGGCCGTAGTTGCCAAAAAAGCCAAGACCGATCCAGTGCTGGCTGATCTTTTGGCAGTTGGAAACATAGAATTCGCACTCTATACCGGCCAGTTCACGCGTGATGAAGCTAGTGGTATCGACATGTTGATTGTCGGTGATGTTAACGCCACTAAAATGCAGAAGTTTATAACGGCCCTTGAGGAAAAAGAGAAGAAAGATATCCGTTACGTTGTTATGTCCCCAAGCGAATTTGAATACCGCCGCCAGGTTAAAGACCGGTTTATAAGTAGTGTTATGGCTTCAAAACAACAAATAATAATAGACAAGCGTCCAAAAGAGGGAGAATAACAGATGGAATTTCAATATTATGGCGGTAACTGTATTAAAATCAGCGTGAAGAACGCGGTGTTTATAATTGACGATAACCTAAAAGATCTGGGCCTAAAAAGTATCACTAAACCGGAAAACGTAGCTATGTTTACGGCTCTTCCAAAGGCAAATCCAGAAGCACGCTTAGTTTTGACCGACCCAGGTGAATATGAAGTCTCTGAAGTCTCTATTTTTGGTATAGCAGCACGTGCGCACATGGACGAGGCTGGCAAAAAGTCCGCTACAATCTACAAAATGCTCTTTGACGACACCCGGGTTTGCATTTTGGGCCACGTCTACCCAGACCTTACCGAAGACCAATTGGAGGAAATTGGTGTGGTAGATGTTCTCGTTACCCCCGTTGGAGGTAATGGATATACATTGGATGGCGTTGGGGCGCTGCACCTAATCAAACAAATTGAACCGAAATTAGTGATCCCAACCCATTATGATGACAAAGACATTAAGTACGAAGTCCCACAGCAGCCTCTGGCAGATGCTCTAAAAGGCCTCGGCATGGAACCAAAAGAAGCGGTAGCCAAGTTCAAGCCAAAGCCAGCTGACTACGGTGAAACTGCGCAGCTTGTTATCCTTGAACGCCAGTAAAATACACGACCCACGCATTTGGCACATTTTGCCCAAATTCCTGTGCTCCGGTACTCATGTACCAATTCAAGTACACTCCGTTCCGGTGCTCGGAATTTGAACAAACTGCACTCAAATGCGAGGCTCGTGCGACCGCAATATCTTATGGCTTCTCAATAAATTAAAAAAGCGGCCTTAGCAGCCGCTTAATTTTCGGTTGGTATAGCTTAAACTAAAAGGCCTTTTTTCTTCAGGGTGCGGATAGCTTGGGTAGAGATCTTCATGGTGACCTTTTTGCCATCAATAACAAGGGTCTTCTTCTGAAGATTAGGCTTCCAGATTTTTTGGGTATGGCGCTGAGAAAAAGACACATTGTGTCCGTATTGTTTGCCTTTACCGGTGATATCGCACTTGTTCATTCGCACTATTGTATCTGTTTTTGGCCCAAAGGTCAACAGGGGAGATGCCACTTGGGCTCATCTGTTATACTTTAGGGACAATGCTTACGAATTTAACAGGGCTACAAATTGTTTTTGTGCTGATATCTTTGGTGATTGCGATGAGCATTCACGAGGCGATGCACGCCTTTACTAGCCATTGGCTAGGTGATACGACCGCCGAAGAACAAGGGCGCTTAACACTGAACCCGCTCAAACACATTGACCCTGTTATGACCATTCTGCTGCCGGCAGTTAGTTTTATCCTGTTTCATATCCCAGTAATGGCCGCTAAACCGGTTCCATTCAATCCAAACCGGGTTAAGCACGAGGAGTTCGGAGTGGCTTTGATTGGTTTGGCTGGGCCGCTAACCAACTTAGTACTGGCAGGCATCGGCGCGCTTTTATTTAGGTTAATTCCTGGTTTCAGTAACAACGTATCGGACTTTTTGGTTATATTCGTGCTAATAAATATTGCCCTGTTCATCTTTAACATGATCCCGTTCCCGCCGCTTGATGGATCCCGGGTTTTATATGCCTTTGCGCCAGAGCCAGTTCAAAAGGTCATGTTCAGCATTGAGCGCCTTGGGTTTTCAGCGATTTTAATCTTCGTCTTCTTTATTTATCAGTTTATAGGGCCGGTCATCGGCAACTTGAACGAGCATCTTTTACACTTGTTAATAGGTATATAGTGGGGATCCGGCCGAGACAACCTGGAGTAATAAACCCAGGTGGGTGCTCGCAGCTATTGACCACGGTCTTTAGCAATTTAAAGCTCCCATATGATAGATATTCAGATTATCATATGGCCGGTACTCCCCAACGCTTTAATTATAGCGTAAAATATCCACGAAATGAGGACTTTTAGATTCGACAAATTGGTACGCGACAAGATTTTACCTGACATGGAAAAGGACGGCAGTATAGCTGTTTGGCGGAAGTTAAACGACGAAGAATTCGCAGTAGAGCTGGCTAAAAAGCTAGAGGAAGAACTGGATGAGCTGGACGAAGAAGTGGGGCAGAACCGTGAACGGGATCTACGGGAACTTGCCGATGTCGCAGAAATTTATGAGGTAGCTTTTGATGTGCTGGACCAAGATGAGCAGTATGATCTGCTAGAAGCGGCAATGGAGGAGCTGGAAAAAGCCTTGGATATGTGGGAGATTGACCCCGATGAGCTACTTAAGGCCAAAGCCGAAAAAATAGATAAATTCGGAGCGTTCAAGAACCGTATTTACATCGAAACCGTGCAAGTTAAAGAAAACAACCCATGGGTACAGCGCTATTTAAAAAATCCTGAAAAATACCCGGAAGTTAAGTGAGCCTTCCATTACGATCTGATACTATGTAGCTATGATTTTTATTGCTATTGCCGCCATCTGCTATGCTTTCGCAATTCTATTTTTGACTATCTCTTCCAGGCACTTAAACACCAACCTTTCGGCTGGAATCCTTAACCTCATCTCTGCCATTCTACCCCTGGCCGTAGCCATTCCGGCCGTTACTAAAAAGGGTCTTAACTCGCACAAATTCGGCATTATTATGGCGGTTTTAGCCGGGCTTTTCATCGGCATATTTGGGATGGCTATGTCTAAGAGTTACTCCGTTAATAAGGTAGCTATAGTGACGCCTCTGGTGTTTGGCGGAGCCATTCTATTCTCGACCATACTAAGCCTGGTATTCCTCAAGGAGAAAGTGACACTTATCCAGGTTCTTGGTCTGGCCATTGTTATGGTTGGTCTTGGTACCGTTGTCTACGCCCGCGCTACCGGCAAGTAGGAAGCTTAAGCTTTTCTGATATCATAGGTACATGTGGCAAAACAAAAACAACGAGCTATACAAGCAGTTTGAATTCCGGGATTTTACCGAGGCTTTCACATTTATGGAGCAGGTGGCAATGGTGGCCGAACGGCTTAACCATCACCCGCGCTGGCTGAACGAATGGAACAAGGTCCAATTTTGGCTGCATACCCATAGTGCTGGCGGGGTAACTGAAAAGGATGAGCAGCTGGCGGCCGAAATTGATACGGTTTATAAGCACTTAAAAGAAGCTGAAGACTCCAAGCCGCTGCCAAAAATGAATGAGATAAAAGTGTTCACGGATGGCGGCTCACGCGGTAATCCAGGGCCTAGCGCAGGGGCGTTTGTCATCTTGGACATGGCCGATATTGTTGTAAAAAAGAACGGAAAGTATTTAGGCGTTACAACGAACAATTTGGCAGAATACCACTCTTTGAAGGGTGGCTTGGAGGCAGCCGTAGCCATGGGAGCCAAGATAGTGCACGTTTACATGGATAGCTTGCTGGTTATCAACCAAATGAAAGGGATTTATAAGATCAAAAACCCAGAATTGATCCCAGTTCATCAAGCGGTTAGGGCGCTGCTGCCTTCGTTCCAGCAGGTCCAGTTCACTCACGTCCCGCGTGAATATAACCGGTTGGCCGATGCAGAAGTTAATACCATTTTAGACGGCATAGACGACAATAAAGCCGAAAACATCCAGAAGATGCGCAACCGCCGTCGCTAGCGTTTATGCTATAATAACAGGGTCAGATTTTCGGCTAATCGCGTGCATTTCGGTGTACGAGGAAAGTCCGGGCAGCGAAGGGTAGTACTGTTGCTAACGGCAACCAAAGGAAACTTTAGGGAAAGTGCCACAGAAACGAAACCGCCAGCTTGCTGGTAAGGATGAAACGAGTGAGGTAAGAGCTCACAGCACCGTATGGTGACATACGGTGGAGGTAAACCCAGTACGTTGCAAGGAGATGTGTCTCATAAAGGTTACCCGCCGAGGCATTTCACAAGAACCGCTTGAACTCGGGAGCAATCCCCAGTCTAGATAGATGATTAGCTAGAACAAAACCCGGCTTATGGATCATCTGACAAGATATAAAAAGACCACTCTTACCGAGTGGTCTTTTGCTTTTGGTACCCCTAAAATTTAGGAGTTGGGTTTTGAGGCAATATGATGTGTAATTCTTGCTGACCATCTGGGCTAATCAGAACAGGGAACCAACCCTGATCGGCAGCTCTTCCTGTTAGCATTTCCAGCTGTAGAGCATTATGAACAATCTCTCTCATTGTCATGGCCCTGCTTCTGGCATAATCATGAAACGCGGCGTGTTCGTCTGCCGGAACTTGAATAACGAACTTTTGAGTTTCGCCGGCCATATTTCTATTTAGAAGCGGCTTTGACAACAGCGGTAAAGGCCGCAGGTTCGTTGACGGCTAGCTCGCTCAAAACCTTGCGATCAAGAGTAATACCGGCGATTTTCAAAGCGTTGATTAGCTTGGAATAAGTAGTTTCGTTCAGATGGGCAGCCGCGTTAATACGTGCGTTCCATAACTGGCGGAAAGTCCGCTTCTTGAGGCGGCGGTCGCGGGTTGCGTGTTGCATGCCCTTAACAACGGCTTGGCGGCCGCGCTTGATGCTGCTGCGGTTACCACGGGTAAAACCTTTGGTAGCTTTGCGGATCTTCTGGTGTCTTTGGTGGCTGGTTACGCCTCTTTTAACGCGCATTATTTGGCTCCTAATTTCAGTTTGAGGTTCTTAGCTGTCTTGCCGGTCATTTCTTTCATGCCAGCAAAGCCACGCTTCCGTGAAGCTGACTTGTGTTGCAAAAGGTGATTGCCGCCGGCGTGGCGAACAAGCATTTTGTTGTTCTTGGTTACACGTACACGCTTAGCGGTACCTTTGTGAGTCTTAAGCTTTGGCATAGTTACTTATCCTTTTCGCCCGGCCACTTACACGGGCTACAGGTCAATTACTTAGTATTTTAACACTTTAGGAGCCGGTTTGTCTACTCTGTTTTAGTTTCTTCGGGTTTTGGGGTTGGTTTAGCGCCCGTGCCACGGATCATGAAAATTAGCTGTTTGCCGTTAAGCTGAGGTGCGGAGTCGACCGCGATTGTGCCGTTAAAGCTATCAATAAGCCGTTCGGCCAGTTTAAAACCAAGCTCACGGTGGGCATTTTCACGGCCGCGGTAGACAACTGCAATCTTAACTTTGTCGCCGTTGTCTAAGAAAGCCTGGACTTTCCGTAGCTTAACGGCCATGTCATTGTCACCAATCTTAAGGCCAAAACGCATCTGTTTTACTTCTTGGACTTTGACATTTCTCTTATTCTTCTGCAGCTGCTTTTCGCGTTGGTAGTTATACTTGCCGTAGTCAACGATTTTACATACGGGCGGGTTAGCGTCCGGAGATACTTCTACCAGGTCTAAACCGGCATCCTGAGCAGCGCGCAAAGCCTCGCTCCGTGACATAACGCCAAGATTTTCACCATGCTCATCTAATACACGTAGCTCATTTGCACGAATCTGCTCGTTGATACGAGTGAACTTACTAATATTTACTCCTTATGTGCAGGCTTCCATACTTTGCACATTTTGCCTGAAAATCTCCGTTCCGATGCTCAATGTACCATTCCCGTACACTTCCGCTTCGGTACTCAATTTTCAGACAAACTGCACTAAAGTACGAAACCCCTTAACTACTAATAGTTGGTTATGTCGTGAATTGTAACAGAGGAAGCAATAGAGGTCAACATAAGCGTTAGGCATTAACTAAAGTAGGCTTAATGGCTGCTTCAGTTGCAGCGGCAACTGGTTCAGCGGGGTGGCGCGCATCCCAATCGTCGGTCAGTTCCTGACGGACATCCAATGTAGCCGCTGTTAGGCCATCAAGCTGCCGGTTAACGGAGTGATTATTACCAAAATCAGGCATAGGGATACCGCTGTTTGCACTTGTTTCGCGTGCTGCTACTAATCCTAAAGCTGCTCTTACAAGCCGTCGTTCGGCGTCGGTTATCAACCGGGGTTCGTCACTGCCGACAGCATCTGATGGAATATGGTCAGGGTGTGTCCAAGGCCAAGACATGTCTGTAATCTCCTTAAATAAATTTTTTCTATAATGCACGAGTTATAACAGTGATGCAAGCATGAGCGTCACACATTTAACAGGCTTTCCTTGGCTATCGTATGGTCATTAACCGCGCGAGGGCGGTACTGCAAGGCTTCGGCGACGTGTTTGGTGCCGACTTTGTCGCTGTTATCGAGGTCGGCAATGGTGCGGGCCACCTTAACCGATCGCATATAAGCCCGTGCGCTAAGCTGAAGCTGCAAAGCGGCCGTATCAAGCAACTGCTTAGCCTCAGGGGTCAGTTCTGCCGCTTGCTTGATTGCACGGTTGCCTAAACTACCATTGAGCTTACTTTGATTAGTCTTACGCTCTAGCTGACGCTTACGGGCCCCTAAAACGCGCTCCGCAACACTTTTACTACTTTCCTCGGTTGATTTAAGGGCAAGCAAGGTAGCGTGATCGACCGATTCAACATCTACATATAGATCAATCCGGTCTAAAATTGGCCCGCTGAGCTTCTTTTCGTACTGGGTAATGATATGCGGTGAGCAAATACACTCTTTGCCAGTGCCGTAAAAGCCGCATGGGCAAGGGTTCTTAGTTCCAACAAGGATAAAGTCGGCCGGGAAGGTAATGGTGTCTTTGGCCCGAGAAATGGTGATGACTTTGTCTTCCAGCGGCTGGCGCAGAGTTTCAATCGTTGAGCGGTTAAACTCTGGAAGTTCATCCAGGAATAGGACGCCGCCATGGCTTAGGCTGACTTCGCCCGGCCGCGGGTTGGACCCACCGCCTATTACTGCTACGTTGCTGGCGCTATGGTGTGGGCTTCGGAATGGCCGGGTGGTCATAATTTTCTCAAAATGGTTGTGAGCCAGGGAGTGTAAGTGCGTGACAATCAGCATTTCGTCTCTGGTAAGCTTAGGTAAAATCGACGGCAAGGCTTTGGCTAGCATGCTTTTGCCGGTTCCGGGCGCACCACTAAGGAACACATTGTGCTGGCCAGCAGCGGCGATTTCCAGCGCCCGTTTAGCTTGGTACTGGCCGATGATGTCGCTGAAGTCCAGCTCATATTCCTCGCTAGCGGCCGATTCCTGAACCACACCCTCTTTAGTATCAATAGTATTAAAGCTGCCAATAGCCGCTGATTTGTATATTTCGCCCAGGCTCGAAGCTGGAATTAGAGTTATACCAGGGATAAGTTGGGCCTGAGCTATGTTACCAATGGGGATAATGAACTGATTTACGCCCTGTTCTTTAGCGGCTAGGATCTTGCCGATGATGCCACGGACACTTCTAATTGTTCCATCCAGGCCTAATTCACCAAATATAACTGACTTTTCGATAGTTTCGCTAGCCCCTATTTGGCCGCTAGAACAGAGGACAGACATGGCAATAGCCAGATCAAAGCTACTGCCGTCCTTAGGGATGTCGGCTGGAGCCAGGTTAATGGTGATGCGTTTACGGGGAAGATTTAGCTTAGAATTGGTGAATGCGCCACGGATACGCTCCTTAGCCTCGGCAACGGCTTTATCGGCGATTCCCACAATGATGATGTTTGGCAGGTTATTAGAGATGTGACACTCAATATCAACTAGCGTGCCGCCAAAGCCTTGGTCAATTAGACTCCTCACTCTTGTTCCCATATTGGCTTCGATTGTATTACGAGTTTACCAGGATGCAAGCATAGGCAATTTAGAATCAGGGACTCAAATAGGGTTTAGGGAATAGAAAAAGCGCCAGGTTTTTTGCCTGGCGCTCTTATTTTAGTGGGTGATCTTTGTTTTGCTTTTAAACTTTTGAAGTTTTAATTTTGGTGGTGATAACAGCTTGCGAGAAACTGTTATCACCGAAGTGGCTTTTTGTTTTTGAGTACTTTATTTATTCAAGTACTGAATGTATCTTATACACACCCGAGAGGGCTGTCAACATGTTTTTGCTTATAATTCTGTGCATAACTTTCACTAAGCTCCGTGTTAGATTTCTCACTAGATGTAAACCATACAAAAGTTCGTTTTTAAGGCAGTGGAAAACAGCAAAAATTACACCAGCCAAATGCATAAAACTGTGTTTAAGCTGAGTACAAGTCGATTCAACTAACTTAAATTTTGCTATTAAACGAAACAAGCCAAAAAACCGGGTTTTCGCGTGCCGTACGGCCATATGCCGTTTTTACATAAAAGCCCGAACTTGCGGTTGCGAAGCATCCACTATGTATAGCTAAGTGCAGCACTAAGGGCCTAGCTGTTCTAAATACTAAACATGCCAAAAAACCTACGGCCGCGTGTTTAACGCGATGCCAACACTAACTTACATGTTGGTCTACAAAAATGGCAGGCAAGCACAGCGTTGTTCATGACTGCTAATTTAGAAGCCCGATATTTTGACTTAGCCGGACTGCAAAACAAGCTCTTGAGAAAGCTCCTAATGGCCAAATATGTCCAGCAACTTTGCTTGGTTTAGTTAGTTCAAAAGACAAACCAAATTTTAAAAAAGCGAACAAAAGCTGAGAGACTGATTATACTAATACTTCGTCACGCATGGTGCTGAAAACGCCAAAGCTTGTAGGCCGAGCCGTCACAAAATACGTTGTCAAAAAATCACTAGCATAGACTAGGGGGCTAAGTTATTTTTGTAATTCAAACGGCAGTTAGGCTGTGCTCAATTAAGGCCTAGTCCGGCAAAAAAGGTCAAAGCCTCTGCGGGCAGAGAGCTATCAAAAAACTAGTTAAAACGGGCAAAAAGCCGGGAAAAAATCAACGAACAGATGTTCATAAAACGCAGTGTAAATCTTATGTTATAAATATTACTACAATAATATAAACCCCCCTAACACTTAAGAAAATTATTATCCACAACAATGCCTATTGATTACTTTTATGCTTTCAAGTATGCTGCCCCAGTAAGCCAAAAAACAAAAAACTTACCAAAAAAGAGCCGTTTGCCCCGGGAGGGCAACAAAGCTTCTGATATTGCGCTCTGTGTTCCCTAAAGGTACACCGAGCGGTCAGTCATTAGCTACGGACGATAAGCGCCATACAGTAATTTTTACGGGCGGTTTTATCGTCCTAGCTGCTAAGTTTTTTTAAACAAAGGATTACAAAATGTCACAAAAATACAAAAGAAAATGTTAAGGTCTAACACGGAAAAGCGAACAAAATAAATGAACAAATTGTACCGGCAAAAGAAACTTTGGATCGTGCTAACGAGCGCGATATCTTTATGCCTATTTGTAGTAAGCACTGACCCGCGGAAACTTTCCGCGCCGTCACTCCTCGTGCCCCCGGTACTTTTGTTTGTTACTTTGTTTGGGTTAGCGCAAGCGATCTTAGGTGCTTTCACGGAAGTGCCAAAAGCTAAGCAAAGATTAATGAGCGGTGTACTTGCCAGTGCGCCGGTCTTACTGCTTTTGCTTGCTTCATTGGGCCAACTAACGGGCAAAGATGCCTTGTTGTCAGTACTCTTTATTGGCGGGTTGGCTATCTACTTTAGTAAGGCTTCATTAGTAAGAAGCCCATGAGCCCTTAAATCTGCTTCCTTTATGGTCTCAAAGTCGCTCCGTTCGTAGGGAGCGACTTTTTTGTGGGCTTCCGTACGAGGCACATTCTGCCCGAAAAGCTGTGCTCCGGTACTCATGTACCAATTCAAGTACACTCCGTTCCGGTGCTCG
>Ga0068858_100006885_pt1 | contig 11051 bp, 6 predicted proteins | sample KBSSwiS12_FD_66589 | JGI IMG/M metagenome (GOLD analysis project Ga0068858, IMG submission 66589) | Switchgrass rhizosphere microbial communities from Kellogg Biological Station, Michigan, USA - KBS Switchgrass S1-2 | ecosystem: Host-associated > Plants > Roots > Rhizosphere > Soil ... | reverse complement strand
CGCGTGCGGCAAACGTCGCACCGAGCGTCCGGGTGTCGTGCGGCGGCCGGTTCAGCGTCCCTGGCCGAGTGCCCGCTCGATGTCGGCGACCGACGCGATCGGCGGCAGGCACGTCGTGCCGCGACACACCCAGGCGACGGCGCCTTTCGCCGGCCTGCGTCCCTTAACGAGCGGGGGCGGCGGCCGGTCGACATGTCCGAGATCGAAGATCCGCACGCCGGCGCGATAGGTGCGTTCGAGCGCGTTTTTCCATTGCTCCGTTTCGACCGGGTCGCCGGCGAGCACGACAAACGCCGGCGGGACCTCGAGATCCTCGAGCGCGGAGAGGAGCGTCGAATGGCCGCCGGGCGATTGCGCGAGCTCCGGCGCGAAAAGGCGCACCGTGCGGGCGGCGGCGTCGATGTAACGGGGCTCCGCGGCGAGATGGCCGAAGGCGATCAGCGCCTGCGCAGCCACGCCATTGCCGGCGGGCGTCGCGTTGTCGCGGCCGGGCTTGGTGCGATGGAAGAGCTTCTCGTGCCCGTGGCTCGTGAACCAGAAGCCGCCGCGCTCGCGATCCTCGAATTGCGCAAGGAGCGCATCGGCCACCCCGCGCGCGAAGTCCCAGTCCTCCGGGCGAAAGCGCGTCTGCAACGCCTCGACGAGCGCGGCCAGCATGAACGCGTGGTCGTCGAGGTAGCCCGGCAGGTCGGGCGCGCCGTCGCGGCGCGTCGCGGCGAGACGCCCGTCGCGCCACATCGACGTGCGGACCGCGTCGATCGCGGCGAGGGCGAGGTCCGCCCACCGCGACTCGCCCTGCGCCCGCGCGGCGCGCGCGAGCCCGGCGATCGCGAGTGCGTTCCACGACGTCAGGACCTTGTCGTCGGTACCAGGCCGCACACGGGTCGCCCGCAGCGCGAACAGCGCCGCTTTGGCGCCCACGAGGCGCGTCTGTGCGTTCGGGAGCGTGATTCCGAGACGCTCGGCCACCTGCGCCAGCGGCTTCACCACGCGCAGGTGCCAATGGTTGTGCTCGAAGTTCGCCGCGCCGTCGAGGCCGAAGTACGGCGCCGCCACCGCCCACTCGTCCGCCGCCATTGCGGCGCGCGCTTCGGCCGGAGTGAAGACGTAGAACCGGCCTTCGACGCCCTCGCTGTCGGCGTCAAGACTCGCGTAGAACGCGCCATCCGCAGTGCGCATTTCGCGCACGAGCCAGCCGACGATCGTCCGCGCGACGTCGCCGAACGCAGCTTCGCCGGTGGCCCGCGCCAGGTCGGCGTAGAGCGCCAGCAGCGGCCCGTTGTCGTAGAGCATCTTCTCGAAGTGCGGAATCGTCCATTCGGCGTCGACGCTGTAGCGGCAAAAGCCACCGCCGAGGTGATCGTGGATGCCGCCCTCGGCCATGCGCGCGAGCGTCGTGCGCACGACGGTGAGCGCCTCGCGATCGCGCGCAAGGCTGAAGGCCCGTAGGCAGAACTCGAGCTCGGCCGGGTGCGGAAACTTGGGGGCGCCGCCGAAGCCGCCATTCACCGGGTCGAACGTTGCCTTGAGCTCCGCCAGCGCAACGCCGGGCGCGCGCGCCGGAAGGCTCGTCCCCGCGACATCGCCGGGCTCGAGCGCCGCCATCGCCTCACGAAGTCGCTCATTCTGTTGCGCGATCGCCTCGCCCTGCTGGCGATAGGCGTCAGCGACGCGCGGCAGCAGGTCCAGAAACCCCGGGAGCCCGTACCGCCCTTCGCGCGGAAAGTAGGTGCCGGCGTAGAACGGCGCGCCTGCCGGCGTCAGGAACATCGTCAGCGGCCAGCCGCCGTTGCGGCGCGTGAGAAGCGCGTGCGCTGTCTGATAGATCTGGTCGAGATCCGGCCGCTCTTCGCGATCGACCTTGACGCTGACGTAGCGCTCGTTCATCACCGCCGCGACGGCGGGATCCTCGAACGACTCGTGCGCCATGACGTGGCACCAGTGGCACGCCGAGTAGCCGATCGACAGCAGGATCGGTTTGTTCTCGCGGCGCGCGCGAGCCAGCGCTTCCTCGCCCCACGGCTGCCAGTCGACCGGGTTGTCAGCGTGCTGCCGCAGATACGGCGACGTCGAAGCGGCCAGGCGGTTGGTCATCCGCCATTATGACCTCAGCATATGGCGCCCGGCGCAGCCGGCCGCACGCGCTGAAAATTACGCCGATTCCTCGAAGGCGATCCGCTCGAAGTCCGCGCCCCGCTGCACCAGCTTCGTCAGCCGGAAGCGGCGTTCGGGGCCGCCGTCGACCGAGCGGAATTGCCGGCCCGGCGTGAAGGCGCGCGACTGCATCACCAGCGTCGGCGGCTCCTCCGGCGTTTCGGCGATGAGCAGCGCGGGCAGCGGCGGCTCGTCGGAGTAAGTGCCCGCTTGCGCTCGCAGCGTCAGCGCGCGCGGAGCGCCGGGATACAGTCGCAGCACCGCCGTGAGCCGACCGTTGAGACCGCACGCGACGCGCGCGACGCAGGCGAGTCGCGTGCGCTCCTCGTCGCGGACGACGACGAGCTGATCGAGCGCCCAGCGGTAGCGGCCGGCGTCATCGCGGGCGAGCGCTGCCTCGAGCCACTCGTAGCGACCGTGCCAGCGTTCCCACGGCCAGTCCTTTTCCGCCTCTTCCTTGAAGCGGTCGTAATCGGTGAGCGCGCCCAGCGTCTTCAGGTGCTGCGCGCCGTGAAAGGTACGGCCGACCACCGGGTCGTGCTTCTCGAACGTGCGGCCCCCCACGCGGAAGAAGGCCGCGAGCATGCCGCCGGTGACGAGCTCGAGCGGAACATCCGCCGCCACCGGCGCGGCGGCCCGCACCACGTGGCACCAGCGCGATTCCAGATGCGTCAGCAGCGAATAGCATTGCTCGGTCGAGACGTCGTGGCCGAGCTGCAGTTCCGCGGGATTCGCGCCACTCGACAGGCGCCTCAGGCGTCCGCGCACGCTCGTCGCGAGCTTGCTGGGGTAGCCGAAGCGGATCGCAGCGGGCGGATCCTTCAGCGCTGCCGGGACGAGAACGGCGCCCGCCGTGCTGTCGAGGTCGACGACCAGCACCGGGGTCTCGCTTTCGCGCTGCCGGGCGTACGGAAAGAGCTTGCGGCTCCACTGGCCGAGCCAGCGGTCGGCGAGCTCGATCTGGCGCACGGACATGGCGCACGGGTCGGCGAGGCCGAGCAGGAGCGCGTGGCTGTACGTCGAATAGCACGACGTGCCCACGCCTTGCGGAATGAGGTCGTCGGTCACGGAGGCGACCGCGCAGTCGAGCATCTCGGCCAGGCGGAAGTAGGCATGCAGCTCCTGCCAAACGTCCGCCGGCGTCGCGCGGCGCGCAAGGCCGTGCACGAGGACGAGCTCCTTGCCCACGAAGAGGCCGCGCTGCAGGATCTTGGCCTTCACTCCCGCGAGCTCGGGGTCGCCCTCGAGCAGCGGTTTCAGGCACGTCGAATACTGTCCCCACAGCGCATGCCACAGCGCGACGGCCTGCTCGACCGCCTCGCGCTCGCGCTCGGCCTCCGGCTGCGGCTTGCCGGCGTAGCGGCGCGCGAGCTCGGTATGCAGATGGGCGACGGGATCGCGCAGGATTTCCGCAATCTTGGCGCGCTCGCGGGCCGGCAGGTCGGCGGCGGCGAGCAGCGCAAACTGCGCCATCACCGCGTCGTACGCCTGCGCGACGGACATGAGCGGCAGCGTCTTCGCCCACTTCGCGGCGCCGTCGCTGTCGGCGAACGCTGCGCGGGGCGCCGCGAACACCGGTGGCGGGACCGCCAGCGGCGCGGCCGGCGCGACGGGATTCTGGAGCGTGGTGTCGGTCATGGCGTCATCCGCCGACCTGCGCGGCGACGCGCGTCGCGAGCGTCGCGACAAAATCGTCCGGCAATGCGCGGGCCACGCCGTCGCGCTGGCGCGGGCCCCACACCGGCTGCGGAAAATGCGAATCGTCAGCGAAGCGCGGAATGACGTGCCAGTGCATGTGCGGCACGGCGTTGCCGAGGCTCGCGACGTTCATCTTGTCCGGCTGCACGAGCGCGCGCAGCGCCGCCTCGACGGCGAACACGACGTTCATCAGGTGCGTACGGTCGACTGCTGCCAGGTCCGTCATTTCGCGCACGTGTGCCTTCCAGATCACGCGGCAAAAGCCCGCGAAGGGCTCGTCGGGCAGTACCACCCGCACGCGCCCGTCCTCGTAAACCAGGCGGCCGCCGACGCTCGTGCAATACACGCATTCCGGGTTCCTGTCGGCCATCGCGCCTTATAGCATGGCCCATGCGCGGCCCAACCTGCCGCCCAGGGTCAATGCCGGGCGCGCGCTGCCACCCGAAAAGCGGTCAGTGGCCGCCTCGTTGTCTACCTCAGCAAGGAACGCGCCAGCCGGGGAGCCGCGCTCTGGGCACGCCGCCGCCGTTATGACGGGCGAATAATCCGCTGCGGCAGCGCGGAAAGGTCCCGCGCCGCCTGCGCCGGGGCTCGGTAGCCTCTGTTCCATGGTGCTTACCCGTACAACGCCGCTTCGCTGGCCGGATCTTCCGGCGCGGTGTGCTGCACTGGTTGCCTCCACCCGCGAAGACGCGCTCTTTCGCAATGGCGGGACGAACCTTCTGCACGAGGGCCGTCCTCGCGGGATTTTTTTGGCGGCTCGCCGGGTACACCATGCAAAGGAGCTGTACATGACGACCACGCCGGACGAAATGCACGAACGGTCCGATCACCGCCGAACGGGTCCCGAGAAGCGCTCGCGCGCCGCCGAATACATCGCCGCGCTCTATATCGCGTTGCTGTTTTGCGCGCCGTGGCTGCTGCGGGAGGCGTCGCTGCTGACGCCGCCGTCGCGCGGCGTCGAGATGCAGATGAGCAACCGCTTCGCCGCGACGCCCGCGCCGGCGCGCAACGCGGCGCAGGCGCCCGCAGCGCGGGCACTGCCGGTGATCTCGCGCTAGACGAGCACCCGCTCGATGCCGCCCGCGTTCGCCTTGCGCACGTAGTCCTCCATCCACGTCGCGCCGAGGACGTGGCGCGCGATCTCGACGACGATGTAATCGGCCGCAGTGCCGGCGTCGTCGTCGAAGCGCGACAACCCCTGCAGACAGGATGGACACGACGTCAGCACCTTGACGTCGCCGGCGAAGCCATCGGCGCGGGCCGCCGCTGCGCCCTTGCGCAACTCCTCCTCCTTGCGGAAGCGCACCTGCGTCGACACGTCCGGCCGCGTGGCGGCGAGCGTCCCCGACTCGCCGCAGCAGCGGTCGGACGGCGCGACGTCGACGCCCATCAGCGTGTTGACGACCTTCTGCGGCGCGTACGTCTTCATCGGCGTATGGCACGGATCGTGATAGAGGTAGCGCGTTCCCGTGACGCCTTCGAGCGCGACGCCTTTCTCCAGCAGGTACTCGTGGATGTCGAGCAGCCGGCAGCCCGGGAAGATCTTCTCGAACTCGTATTTCGCGAGCTGGTCCATGCACGTCCCGCAGGAGACGATCACCGTGCGGATGTCGAGGTAGTTGAGCGTGTTCGCCACGCGGTGGAACAGGACGCGGTTGTCGGTGATGATCTTCGCGCCCTTCACCTGGTCGCCGGCGGCCGTCTGCGGGTAGCCGCAGCACAGATAGCCCGGCGGGAGCACGCATTGCGCACCGACGTGATAGAGCATCGCCTGCGTCGCGAGCCCCACCTGCGAGAAGAGCCGCTCGGAGCCGCAGCCGGGGAAATAGAAGACCGCGTCCGCGTCGTCGGCGACGCGCATGGGGTCGCGGATGATCGGGACGACCGCATCGTCCTCGATGTCGAGCAGCGCGCGCGACGTGCGCTTCGGCAGCTTGCCCGGCATCGGCTTGTTGATGAAATGGATCACCTGCGCCTTCGGCGGCGCGGCGCCGACGGTCGGCGGCGGATTCCTGGTCTGCGCCTGCGCGAGGCCGAGGCGCTTGGCAATGCCGTAGGCGAAGCGCTGCGCCTTGTAGCCGATGCCGACCAGCGCGCGCCGCGCGAGCCGGATCGTCGCCGGATCCGTCGCGTTGAGAAAGAACATTGCGGTCGCGGTGCCCGGGTTGAACTTGCGCTTGTGCTCGCGAGTGAGCAGGTTGCGCATCGCGATCGAGACATCGCCGAAGTCGATGTCGACCGGGCACGGGTTCGCGCACTTGTGGCAGACGGTGCAATGGTCGGCGACGTCGCCGAACTCGTCGAAATGCCGGAGCGAGATGCCGCGCCGCGTCTGCTCCTCGTACAGGAACGCCTCGATCAGCAGCGACGTCGCCAGGATCTTGTTGCGCGGTGAGTACAGCAGGTTCGCGCGCGGCGAGTGCGTCGCGCACACCGGCTTGCACTTGCCGCAGCGCAGGCAGTCCTTGATCGAGTCGGCGATGCCGCCGATCGCGCTCTCGTCGAGGATCAGGCTCTCGTGCCCGATCAGCGAGAACGACGGTGTGTACGCGTTGGTGAGATCGGCCGGCAACGCGTCGTCGCGCAGCAGCTTGCCGCGGTTGAACCGCCCTTCGGGGTCGACGCGGCGCTTGTAGGCGGCGAACGGTGCCAGCTCGTCGTGCGTCAGGTACTCGAGCTTGGTGATGCCGATGCCGTGCTCGCCCGACACGACGCCGCCGAGCGCGCGGGCGAGCGCCATGATCCGCGCGACGGCCGCATTGGCCGCCTGCAGCATCGCGTAGTCGTCGGAGTTGACCGGCAGGTTCGTGTGGACATTGCCGTCGCCCGCGTGCATGTGCAGCGCGACGAACACGCGGCTGCGCAGCACGTCGCGATGCAGCTCGGCCAGTTGCTTGACGACCGGTGCGAACGCCCGTCCGGCAAAGATCTCCTCCAGCGGCGCCTTGAGTTCGGCTTTCCACGACACGATCTCCGAATGATCCTGCAGCGCCGGAAACGTCGTGTCGAGTCGTGCCGCGAGATCGCGCCAGCGCGCCTCGACGGCCGTCACGAGCGCGTGCGCCTCGGCGAACTTGGCGTCGACCTGCTCCGGCGCCGGCCGCGCTTCGCTATCAGCCCCCCAGTGCGCGTCCGCCGGCGCCGCGAAGTACGCCGCGAGGCATCCGGCAAGCGCCTGCTTGTTCGCGAGCGAGAGCTCGATGTTGATCCGCTCGATGCCGTCGGTGTAATCGCCGAGCCGCTCGAGCGGGATGACGACGTCCTCGTTGATCTTGAACGCGTTGGTATGCCGCGCGATCGCCGCAGTGCGCGAACGGTCGAGCCAGAACTTCTTGCGCGCCTCGGCGGAGACCGCGACGAACCCTTCGGCGCCGCGCGCGTTCGCGAGGCGGATCACTTCGGACGCGGCCCGCGCGACGCCGTCGTCATCCTCGCCGACGATGTCGCCCAGCAGCACCATTTTCGGCCGGCCGTGACGTCGCGCCTTGGTCGCGTAGCCCACGGCTTTCACGTAGCGCTCGTCGAGGTGCTCGAGGCCCGCGAGGATCGCGCCGTGCGGACGCGCGTCGAGATAGCGCTTGATCTCGACGATCGCCGGGGTCGAGTCGCGCACCTGGCCAAAGAACTCGAGGCACACGGTGCGGATGGCCGGCGGCATCCGGTGCAGGATGAAGCGCGCGCTGACGATGATGCCGTCGCAGCCTTCCTTCTGCACGCCGGGCAGCCCGGCGAGGAACTTGTCGGTGACGTCCTTGCCGAGGCCGGCCTTGCGAAAGGTCGAGCCGGGAATCGTCAGCGTTTCGGTGCGCGTGACGGTCCTGCCGTCGGCCGCCGTCCATTTGAGCTCGAACCGCGCCGCTTCGGCGTCGTGGATCTTGCCGAGGTTGTGATCGAGCCGCGTGACGTCGAGCCATTCGGCGTCCGGCGTCACCATCCGCCACGACGCGAGGTTGTCGAGCGCCGTGCCCCACAGCACGGCCTTCTTGCCGCCGGCGTTGACGGCGACGTTGCCGCCGATGCACGACGCGTCCGCCGACGTCGGGTCGCAGGCGAACACGAGTCCGGCGGCCTCGGCCGCGTCCATTGCGCGCCGCGTGACGACGCCGGCGCCGCAATCGAGCGTGGCCGTCGGCCCGGCATGGCCCGGCAGGACGCGCGGCTCGACGGCGCTCATCCGCTCGAGCTTTTCGGTGTTGATCACGGCCGAGCGCGCGTCGAGCGGAATGGCGCCGCCCGTGTAGCCGGTGCCGCCGCCGCGCGGTACGATCGTGAGGCCCAGTTCGATGCAGCCTTCGACGATCCCGCGCACCTCGTCCTCGGTGTCCGGGTACAGCACGACGAACGGATACTCGACGCGCCAGTCGGTCGCGTCCGTGACGTGCGAGACGCGCGCGAGGCCGTCGAACGCGATGTTGCCGGCCGCCGTGTGGCGTTTCAGCACGCGCAGCGCCGACCTGCGAAGCTGCGCGTCGGCCAGGAAACCCACGGCAAAGCGATCGACGGCGGCGCGCGCCGCGGCGATCAGCTCCGCCACGCTGGCATCGCGGTCCGCCGCGGCTTCGGCATGCGCGGTGCGCCGCTTGTCGATTTCGTTCAGCCGGTGGCGCAGCGCCGCGACCAGCAGGTTCTGCCGCGACGGATTGTCGATGAGGTCGTCCTGCAGATACGGATTGCGCCGCACGACCCAGATGTCGCCCAGGACCTCGAACAGCATGCGCGCGGAGCGGCCGGTGCGACGCTCGCCGCGAAGCTCTTCCAGCAGCCGCCACATCGGTGCGCCGATGAGACGGATGACGATCTCACGATCGGAGAACGACGTGTAGTTATAGGGGATCTCGCGCAGACGCGGCGCGGCGGCCGGCGGTGCGACGGCGGGAGGTGGAAGTTCGACGGCGGCGTCCATCGGACCGGCGATCATACCGCAGCGCAACATACCGACGGCGACGCACCGGCCGGTAGAGACCCGATGATTCCGCGCTATCCTCCTCCTTCACGGCACGCACGAGACGGCGCACGCCATGGGAGTGACCCGATGAACGCCCCGATCGCCGGCGCGGCGCTGCAACCGCCCGGTGCGCAGTTTGCAACGCATGACGTGAAGAACCAGGCGGCGCCCGCCGTCGGCTTCAATGCCTTCGACGGCGACGCCGTGCTGCGAGCGGCGGTCGCACGCGAGGCGCCGTGGGCGGCCGCGCGCTGCGCGGCGGTGGGCGCGCTCGCCGGCGACGAGGCCGTGCAGGACGCCGCGCGACTCGCCAATGTCCACAAGCCGGAGCTGAAGACGCACGACCGTTTCGGCAACCGCATCGATTGGGTCGAATTCCACCCGGCCTGGCATCAGTTGATGACGCTCGCCTGGTCGCACGAGGTGCACTCGCTCGCGTGGACGACCCGCGAGCCGCAACCGCATTTCGCCCGCGCTGCGCTCTCGTACCTGTGGAACCAGGTCGAGCACGGCACCGGCTGCCCGACCGGCATGGCGTACGCCGCCCGCGCGGGCTTCGCCGCCGAGCCCGCGCTCGCCGTGTGGGCCGACAAGGTGTGCGGCACGCGCTACGAGTTCGACCGGCGCGAAGTGGGCGCGAAGGCAAGCGTCGTCGTCGGCTACGCGATGACCGAGAAGCAGGGCGGCTCGGACCTGCGCGAAACGCAGACGACCGCGCGGTTCTCGCACAGCGCCCCGTATCACGGCGCCATCGCGCATTGGTACGAGCTCACCGGCCATAAATGGTTCTGCTCGGTCCCCGTCGCGGACGGTTTTTTCACGCTGGCGAAAGTGAACGGCGGCGTCACGTGCTTCTTCCTGCCGCGCACGCTTCCGGACGGCACGTTCAACCGCTTCTTCGTCCAGCGGCTCAAGGACAAGTGCGGCAACCGCTCCAACGCGTCGAGCGAAGTGGAGTACGCCGGCACGCTCGCGCTGCGTGTCGGTGACGAAGGCCGCGGGATCCGCGAGATCCTCTCGCACGCGCACCTGACGCGGCTCGACTTCGCCGTCGGCTCGGCCGGCCTGATGCGCCAGGCGCTGACGCTTGCGCTCCAGCACGCGCAGACGCGACGGTCGTTCGGCGCTCCGCTCGCCGACGCGCCAATGATGGCCAACGTGCTCGCCGACATGGCCGTCGAGGTCGAGGCCGCGACGCTGCTCGCGCTGCGCGTCGCGAAAGCCACCGACCATCTCGCCACGGACCCGCACGAAAAGGCGCTGGCGCGCGTCGCGACGCCGCTCGCCAAGTTCTTCAACTGCTCGCGCGCGCCGGCGATCGCGTACGAGGCGCTGCAATGCCACGGCGGCAACGGCTTCATCGAGGAGAATCCGATCGCGCGGCTCTATCGCGAGGCGCCGCTCAACAGCGTGTGGGAAGGCACCGCCAACATGATGTGCATGGACGTGCGCCGCGCGCTGATGCGCGACCGCGGCGTGCGTGACGCGCTGGGAACGGAGCTCGCCCGCGTACGCGGCGCCGACGCGCGGTTCGACGCCCATGTCGCCGCGGCGCTGGCGCTGGCCGATCGTGCGTGCGCCGACGAATTCCTCGCACGCCCCGCCGCGGAGGCACTCGCCCGGGCGCTGCAGGGTTCCGAACTGCTCCGGCATTCGGTGCCCGCGGTGATCGACACGTTCGTTGCCTCGCGCCTCGCCGCGGCACCGGCCTGGGGCACACTGCTCGGCACGCTCGCCGGCGCGACGTCCGGCGCGACGGCGCGAAGCATCGTCGAACGCGCGCGCGTCGCCCGCTGACGGGTGGCTGATCGGTGGGAGGCGGCGTCCCGCGCGCCGCCGCGCGCTGTACCCTAGTCACATGGACGACAAAAAACTGCAGCCCGCCAGCATCGCCGCACAGGCGCTGGGATGGATCGACGAAAAGACGCGCGCGATTGCGCCGCCAATTCACACGTCGACGACGTTCATCCGCGATCCGGACAACCAGTATCGGTCCGGGCGCATCTACGCCCGCGACCAGAACCCGACGTTCGACCAGGCCGAAGCGGTGTTGACGGCGCTCGAGCGCGGGCACGCGTCGCTGCTGTTCGCGTCGGGCATGGCGGCGGCGACCGCCGTGTTCCAGGCGCTCGCACCGGGCGACCATGTCCTCGCGCCTAAGGTGATGTACTGGTCGCTGCGCAACTGGCTCATGAACTTCGCCACCCACTGGGGCTTGCAGGTCGAGCTGATCGACATGAGCGACCCCGAC